>ERZ1036412.181-NODE-181-length-65655-cov-23.057119_pt1 | contig 65655 bp, 63 predicted proteins | sample MGYA00514218_ERZ1036412 | MGnify/ENA primary metagenome ERZ1036412 (study PRJEB33795, sample SAMN09464944) | human gut metagenome | host: Homo sapiens | place: USA: Stanford, California | collected 2016-11 | study: EMG produced TPA metagenomics assembly of the...
GTACACGTTTTCAAACAGAAAGGAGGGCGCGGCGCAGCAGCCAATTCGCGTTCAAGGATGCATCTGTTATGAGAGATAGAGAATAAAGGAGAACATGCCTTATGAGAACACAGGAAAAGCATGCAACACGGTTTCGCTCCATTCAGACCTCACTTCTATTCGTTATCGTACCGGCAGTTATTATATCCATGGCAGTCCTCTCGCTGATGGGATACCTGAGCTCCAAGGCCATCATCCAAACCAGCGCGGGCAACGAAATGTCCCAGTGCCTTTCGGTAGCCATGGGTTCCATCGAAATGTCGCTGTCCAATAACCGCATGGTTGCTGAAACTATGGCGCGCGGCGTGGAGGCGGTCCAAAGGCAGGCTGTAAAGGGGGAGCAGACCGCGTCAGATTGGGATGCGGCAGCCTATCAGGAAATTCTGACCTCCTTTGTGGGGAGCAACCCGGAGACGTTCGGCGGCGGGATTTGGTTCGAGCCCTACCAGTACCGACCGGAGCAGCGGTATTTCTCTCCCTATTGCATGCGCCAGAATGGAGCCGTCACTTATGTAGACAACTATTCTCTGGGGGAGGGCGTCTATTATACCGACCAGGATTGGTACACAAACGCCGCCAATACCACTCAAAAGTCCGTTTGGTCTGCTCCATATTACGATGAATTTGCCCAGATTTCCATGGTGACCTCCTCCGCACCGATCTACGACGAGACCGGCCGCCTGCTGGGAGTCGCCACAGCGGATATTGACCTGACTCAGATGCAGCAGATGGTGCTCTCGCTGGACGTTGTGGCCAACGGCCGTGCCTTTCTGATTGATGATACCGGGGTATACATTGCAGACGAGGACAGCGAGAAGCTCCTGTCCGCCAACATATTGGAGGATGACAACCCTTCATTCGCCGCGCTTGGGCGGCAGATTCTGAGCCAGCAGGAGGGCTCCGGCAGCTACACGGCAGACGGTCAAACCTATCTGGCCTGGTACCGCCAGATCCCGGACAGCGGCTGGTATATCGTCACCACAGCCTCGGAACAGGAGCTGATGGCGGACGCCCATACGCTTGGCATCACGCTTTCCATCCTGTGCGCGGTATTTGCCGCCCTTCTGTTTTTCATCCTTCTGGCCTATCTCCGGCGGAGCATCGTCCGGCCCCTCCACACCCTCCAGGCTACCACACAGAAAATCGCGGACGGAAACCTGTCTGTGGAGATCCCGCGCAACTCCAAATATGAATTTGGGGCTGTAAGCCTTTCCCTGGAGCAGATGGTGGAGCGGTTAAGGCTGTATATTGATTACATCTCCGAGATATCTGCTGTTCTGACCCAAATGGCGGACGGAGACTTTTCCTTTGCCCTCCAGCATGATTACGCCGGAGAATTCTCCTCCATCAAGGAGGGGCTCCTCAACACGAGAGGCCGGGTATCCGATGCACTGAAATCCATCGCGTCGTCTGCGGACCAGGTGAGCTCCGGAGCAGAACAAATTGCCATCAGCGCCCAGTCCCAGGCGCAGGGAGCCACCGAGCAGGCATCCAGCGTCCAGCAGTTGGCTGCCATGATGTCGGAAATGGAGCACGATGTCGATCTGAACACGGAAAAAATCACTGAGGTCAACCAAAAAATGCAGGAGGTTTCACAGGAGGTTCAGGAGGGCGACCGCAAAATGGAGCGCATGCTGACGGCTATGGATGAGATCACCTCTACCTCCAATGAAATCGGGCAGATTGTCAAAAATATTGAGGATATCGCCTTCCAGACCAATATTCTCGCCCTGAACGCGGCAGTAGAGGCCGCCCGTGCCGGCAGCGCCGGAAAAGGCTTTGCAGTGGTGGCGGACGAGGTACGGAGCTTGGCCGGCAAGACCGCAGCGGCATCCAAGGAAACTGCGGAGCTGATCGCCAATGCCCTCTCAGTGGTGGAGAAGGGCAAGGCTCTCGCCGATGAAACCGCCGCTTCCTTCCGACTCGTCACCCAAGGGGTTACCCTGGCGTCCGACAGCGCCCAGGTCATCAGTGAGCTCTCCCAACAGCAGAAGTCTTCCATTCACCAGGCCAAGGCAGGATTTGACCAGATCTCCAGTGTTGTACAGACCAGCTCCGCTACAGCGGAGGAGAGCGCCGCCGCCAGCGAGGAGCTGTCCGGACAGGCTGAGCTGTTGAGGGAGCAGGCTGCGAAATTCAGGCTGCATACCGAGGAACTGTAACCGTCCTTCCCCTGCCGGAGTCTTGTGGCAGGCTGTGCAGACCCTCCCTCCCCTTCCAGAACTTCTGCATTGAAATGCTCCTACTGTTTTAGTATGATAACACCACAGCCCGCGCCGGACGCCGGCCGGGACGTTCAACAAAAAGGAGCATCATCTATGCGAAAGATTCCTGCCGCCCTGCTCTCCCTGGCCCTGACGGCCTCCCTGACCGCCCCGCTGGCCTCGGCCGCCGGAACCGGAAGCACTCTGCCGGAGCTGGACGGCCACTGGAGCCAGTCCGCCTTCGAGCGCTGGCACGCCTACGGCATTGTAGAGGGTGACAGCCGCGGCATGCGTCCCGACGCCAACATGACCGTGGGCGAGTTTGCCGCCATTCTGAGCCGCGCGATGGGCTACACCGAGACGGTGAAGAACCCCTATGCTGATCTGAAGGGCACCGAGTGGTACGCCCCCTACATCCTCCAGCTCACCGCCGCCGGGATTCTCCAGGGCGACGGCACCAACTGCAACGCCGAGGAGCCCATGAACCGGGAGCGGGCCACCGTGCTCTTTGCCCGGGCCCTGGGCATCCGTCCCACCGCCCAGCCGGATCTGAGCGGCTTTGTGGACGGCAAGGACGCCGCCGACTGGTCGGCCGGGTACATTGACGCCATGGCAAAGGATGGCATCATCCAGGGCGTGGGCAACCAGACTCTGGCCCTCGGGTCCAGCATCACCCGCGGCTCCGTGGTCAAAATACTGGACAGCTCCGTGGCCGAATATGCCGTGGAGGAGGGCGCCACCATCGACCAAGATGTGGACGGCATCCTGCTGGTGGCCGCCGATGATATCACCGTGGACGGCGCCGCCGTGTCCGGCAATCTGCTTGTAGCCCCCAAAGCCGGCGAGGCCAATCTGACCGTGAAGAACGCCAGGCTGGAGCGGGATCTGCGGGTTTCCACCCACGGCGCCACTCTGACTGTGGCCGATTCCCAGGTGGAGGGCGACGTGGCCCTCTCCGGTGACCGCGCCAGCCTGACCCTGGGCAGCGGCGCGCAGCTTGCCCGTCTGGCTGTGGACGGGGCCGGCAGCTCCGTGTCCGTGAAGAGCGGCGCCTCTGTGGAGACCCTGACCGCCCGCGCCGCCGTCAAGGTGGACAACCAGGGCGCCATTAACAAGGCGGAGGTACAGGCCGACAACGTGGTGCTTGACGGCAAGCGGCCCGCCCACGTGGAGGTCGCCGACGATGTGGCCCCGCCCCAGAACAGTGAGGGCGAGGAGGTCACCGGCTCCGAGGACAGCCAGGAACCCGGCCAGGGTGGCGGCGGTTCCGGCGGGGGCGGCGGCTCCGTGTCTGAGGAGGCCGTAGCCGGCATCGTAGGCGTCCGCCCTGTGGATCAGGACGGGGTCGAGGAGGACATGCCCTCCGTCACCGCCAAGGCCACCAAGAAAACCGGGGAGAATTTTGTCCGCATCGCCCTGTCCACCGACGGCGTGGTGCCCATCCACCAGAGCGAGGGTGCCGGCAAGGGCGCCTGGGTGGGCGTGGCCATCGAGGCCCCCGAGGGCTATGAGCAGGGCACCTTCCAGTACCACTTCGGCACCGAGGCCAGCGCCGAGGCCACCCAAAGCGCGGCCATCACGGAGGACTCCTCCATCGGCCAGGGCAAGTATGCGGTGTTCTTCCTCAACGCCTCCTCCACCGCGCCCAAGACCCACATCACCGTGAAGTGGGAGGGACAGGAGGCCGTGCAGTACGTGGTGGACCTGTCCGGCGTGCAGACGCCCGCCGTCAAGCTGACCGGCGTGACCGTCTCCACCCACGAGATGCCCTCCGGGGTCTCCTCCACCGCCGAAGGCCTGAGCTTTGACGGCAGCACCGCCCTGGTGCAGAACGGCGGCAGCGGCACCCTGACCCACACCCAGGTGGCCTCTATGGGCGGCGGCGGCGAGTATACCGTCTACTACACCGTGCCCCAGGCCATCCCCGGCGGCACCCTCCAGTTTGACAAAATTGCCCGCTCTGTCAACGGCGGCAAGTGGAACACCTGGGCCATGCCCAGCACCACCGAGGCCGATGCCGGCTCCGGCTGGTGGACCCGTGACGGCGAGAACTACTACTTCAAGTGGGGCGCCGTCTTCGCCGAGGAGGCGGAGGGGAGCTACCGGCTCAAGGACGGCGGCGTCTTTGACTACACCCTCTGCTTTATCGACACCGACGGCTCCCAGGACAATATCATCGCCACCTATACCTTCCAGATCGACCTGAGCGGCTACACCATCACTGCCGACGAATAATCTCCGAAGTGCCCCGGACAACGTCCGGGGCACTTTCTTTTCCCGCGGGCCTGTGGTATTATTAAGGGGTGAAAGGAGGCGCTGCCATGGCGTCACGCAGAAAACTTCCCCTTGTACTTTTTCTGATCACCCTCGTCCTTCTGGCCGGGGCGGTCGTTCTGCTCCTGCGGGGGCGTCCCGTCACGCTGGAGCGCATCGCGGCCCGGCAGGGCTACGACATCACCGGCCAGGAGGAGGCCACCGTCACCCTCACCCTTTCCAGGGAGCAGATGCCGAAGGGCTTTCCCGAGGAGGTCCCCATCAGCCAGGCTGAGGGAGAGCTGAAGCTCCCCCTGCTCCAGGACGGGGACACCACCTTCTATCTCACCGCCTTTGCCCGGTCTGACGAGGACCCCGGCACCCTCTACGCCGTCATTCAGCCGGAGCATCAGCTCTCCCGGGAAGGGGGACAGCTTCTCCTCCCCTACCGGATTGACGAGGATGGCGGCATCACCGCCCAGCTCCGGGTTTCCGACCTGCCCGTGCAGGCCGACGGAGAGGACCGCCCCGATGCGGCCCGGCTGGCCAGCCAGGGCCCGGGTGAACAGTTCGCCCTGTATGTAGACCGGGCTCTCTTTCTCCGCTCCGACGCCATCACCATCCAGCTCGGCAGCTTCTACCGGCTGACCTATGCGCCCGCCTGATTGGGGATTGGAGGTTTTTTATGTCCACTCTGCTGATTAAAAACGCCCGCTACATCGTCTCCTGCGACGACACCGACCGCCTGTATGAGCGGAGCAATCTGTTCATCCGGGACAACGCCATCGAGTACATCGGCCCCGAGCTGCGGCAGGCCGACCAGGTTATCGACGCCTCCCGCATGGTGGTCTACCCCGGCCTCATCAATACCCATCACCACCTATACCAGCTCTTTTCCCGCAATCTGCCCGAAGTGCAGCGGATGGAGCTCTTTCCCTGGCTGGTGACGCTGTACGATGTGTGGAAAAACCTGGACGAAGATGTGGTGGCCACCTCCAGCCTGGTGGGCATGGCGGAGCTGCTCAAGACGGGGTGCACCACCTGCTTCGACCACCACTATGTCTTCCCCGCCCGGGCGGGGGATTTGATCGGCGCCCAGTTCCGGGCGGCTGAGCTGGTGGGCATGCGCTTCCACGCCTCCCGTGGCTCCATGGATCTCTCCCGGAAGGACGGCGGCCTGCCGCCGGACAGCGTGGTACAGACCATCGACCAGATTCTGGCCGACTCGGAGCGGCTGGTGCGGGTGTGGCACGACCCGTCCCGCTTCTCCATGCGCCAGGTAGCCCTGGCCCCCTGCTCCCCCTTCTCCGTGTCCACCGACCTGCTGCGGGAGAGTGCGCGCCTGGCCCGCTCCCTGGAGGTACGGCTGCACACCCACGTGGCGGAGACCAGGGACGAGGAGCAGTACACCCTGGAGCGGTTCGGCCTGCGCCCCCTTGCCTACCTGGAGGGGCTGGGCTGGACCGGCCCCGACGTGTGGTATGCCCATGGCATCCACTTCAACGATGACGAGCTGAAGGCGCTGGCCGCCACCGGTACCGGCGTGGCCCACTGCCCCATCTCCAACATGAAGCTCTCCTCCGGTGTGTGCCGGGTGCCTGAGATGCTCCGCCTGGGGGTGCCGGTGGGTCTGGCGGTGGACGGAGCCGCCTCCAACGACGGCTCCAACCTGCTGGAGGAGCTGCGGGTGTGCTACCTGCTCCACCGTCTCCAGTCCAGCCAGAACGCCCCCACCGGGTACGACATCCTCAAGCTGGCCACCCGCGGCTCCGCCCGCCTGCTGGGCCGGGACGACATCGGCTGCCTGGCCGCCGGCATGGCCGCCGACTGCTTCCTGATCAGCCTGGACCGCATTGAGCTGGCGGGCGCCCAGTTCGACCCCCTCTCCCTGCTGGGGACGGTGGGACTCAAGGGCCCGGTGGATTACACCATCGTCAACGGCGTGGCCGTGGTGCAGAACGGGGAGCTGGTGACCGCCGACGAGGGGGAGCTGGCCGCCCGGGCCAATGCGGCGGTGTGCCGCTACCTGGGCCGTTGCTGAGCCCACGCCCGGAGGCCGGACGGTTTTTCTCCGCCCGGCCTCCGTTTTTTGTGCAGTTCGGCGCTTGTATTTCTGCCTCACAGGAGTAAAATGGTAGAGCTATGTAAAATTCATGTAAAGGAGGCGGGAGAATGCCGGAACAGGCACCGGCCCGCAGCAGCCTGCTCTTTTCCCGCGACGCACTGCTGCGGCTCATCATTCCCCTGGTCATTGAGCAGCTTCTGCTGATGACTGTCGGCATGGCGGATACCGTCATGGTCACCACCTCCGGCGAGGCCGCCGTATCCGGCGTCTCGCTGGTGGACAACATCAATACACTCATCATTCAGGTCTTTTCCGCCCTCTCCACCGGCGGGGCGGTGGTGGTTTCCCAGTATCTGGGGCGGCAGGACACCGACAACGCCAAGGCCGCCTCCAAGCAGCTTCTGTACGCCATGTGCGCCCTGTCCCTGCTGCTGATGGGGGCCGCGCTGGTCCTCCGGCAGCACATTCTGGCGTTGATCTTCGGCCGCGTGGAGGCCGACGTGATGGAGAACGCCCTGGTCTATTTCCTGCTCACCGCCACGGCCTATCCCTTCATGGGCATTTACAACGCCGGGGCCGCCCTGTTCCGGGCCATGGGCAACAGCAAGGTGTCCATGTTCTGCTCCCTGGTTGTGAATGTAATCAACATCACAGTCAATGCGGTGCTGATCTTCGGCTTCGGCATGGGGGCCGCCGGCGCCGGTATCGGCACCCTGGTCTCCCGCATCGCGGCGGCCGTCATTATCATGGCGCTGCTCAACCACCCCGACCATGTGCTCCGGGTGGAGGGTCTGCTGCATTTTGAGTTCCGGGGTGCCATCGTCAAGCGCATCCTATTTATCGGCATCCCTAACGGTATGGAAAACGGCATGTTTCAGGCAGGCAAGCTGATGGTCCTCAACCTGATTACCACCTTCGGCACTTCCGCCGTGGCCGCCAACGCCATCGCCAACAGTGTGGCCGGGGTCATCAATGTGCCCGGCATGGCCCTGGGACTGGCCATCATTACCGTCATCGGCCAGTGTATGGGGGCTGGCGAGACAGGGCAGGCGGTCTACTACACCAAGCGTCTCGTGGGGGCCAGCTATCTTTGCATGCTGGTCATGAGCGCCGCCCTCTTCTTCTCGGCTGGGGGACTGGTCACCCTGTTTCACCTGAGCCCAGAGGCCTGCACCATGGCTGCCCAAGTGCTCCGGGCCTGCGCCGTGGGCAACGTCCTGTTCTGGCCCCTGGCCTTCACCCTTCCCAACTCCCTGCGGGCGGCTGGGGACGCCATCTTCACTATGGCGGTCTCCCTGGGCTCCATGTTTGTCTGCCGGGTGGTGCTCAGCTATGTGTTTGCCTGCGCCTGGGGCCTGAACCTGGGACTGCTTGGGGTATGGCTCGCCATGATCGCCGACTGGGTGGTACGGGCCGCATTCTTCCTGTTCCGCTACTGGCGGGGCAGATGGAAACGCATCCGCGTGATTTGACTGCACAAGGAGGGAATCGCATGGAACGCTTCCAAGATCCGGAGCGGCTGGCGGCCCTGTTTGCCCGCTGCCGGATTCCCGAGCGCCTTCCCTGGACCGCCGCCTATCCCTGGACACTTCAGTACTATGAGAAGGGAGAATACCTCTGCCGCCTGCGGGAACCCATGGAGAGCCTCTACCTGCTTCTGGAGGGCGGCATCCAGACCAGCCTGACCAACGCCGCCGGCCGCACCCGGCTGGTGGCCACCGCCCAGCCGGGGGAGCTGGTGGGCGGCGACGTAGAGGTGGTGCTGGGCAACATCCAGGCCACCACCGACCAGCGCGCCCAGGAGGACGGCGCGCTGTGTGCGGCCCTCCCACTGGCGGAGTACCGGGAGGCTCTATGCTCCGACCTGGGGTTTCTGCGCTATGCCTCCCGGCGGCTGGCCCGCATTGTGGTAATGAATACCTTCCGCGCCACCAACGACCTGCTGCTTCCGCTGGAAAACCGTCTGGCCGCCTATCTGCTCTCCCAGGTGGAGGACGGCTGGTTCCATGGCACCCTGACCCGCACCGCCGAGACGCTGAGCACCAGCTACCGGCAGCTTACGCGGGTGATGAGCCGCTTTGCCCAGGCCGGATACCTCCGCCGTACCCCCGAGGGCTGGCGTCTGGAAGATCCCGACGCGCTGCGGGCCCTGGCCGAAAGCGTGGAGCCCTCCCGCATTCTCTGAAAAAAGCCCCGCCGTTCCGATGGAACGGCGGGGCACTTTTCTTTCCTGGGGTAGGACATATGGCCTACCTTCCAGTGGAGAACTTCTGCTAAAGTACAGATATGCTCCGTTACCGCTTTCCCTTGTCGTAGGGGATGCCCTCCGCCTTGGGAGCCCTGGACTTCTTGGAGGTGAAGGCCAGAACGACCAGCGTGATAATATAGGGCAGCATCCGGTAGAAGTGGGGGCTGATGCCGAGCTCGGCCAGCAGGAATACACCGTCGCCGTTGATGTCAATGCTGGCATAGGAGGCGGCGATGCACTTGAACAGGCCGAACAGCAGGGCTGCGCCGGCGATGTTCAAAGGTTTCCAGTTGCCGAAGATCATAACGGCCAGCGCTAGGAAGCCGAAGCCGGCCACGTCGCCGGTAGAGGCGCAGTTGGCGGTGGTGAGAGCGTAGACGAAGCCACCCATGCCCGCCAGCGCACCAGAGATTGTGGTGCCGGCGTAGCGCATCACATAGACGTTGATGCCCAGGGAGTCGGCCGCCTGTGGATTCTCACCACAGGAGCGCAGCCGCAGTCCGAAGCGGGTCTTGTAGAGCAGGATGGACAGCACCACAAACAGGATAATACAGATGTAGGTGGCCAGATATGCTTTGTTGATGAAGGTGTCCCCGAAGAAGCCCATTTCGTCGCTGCGGCCGTAGCCGAAGAAGCTCTTTTTGAGCATGAACCAGCTTGCCGCGTCGCCCTCCGCCATCTGCAGGGTGTTCTGGTTGGCGATGATGCGGATGAAGAACAGCACCAGGGCGGGGGCCATCAGGTTCAGTGCGGTACCGCCGATGGTCTGGTCCGCCTTCAGGTTGACCGAGGCAAAGGAGAGCAGCAGGGAGAACACTGCGCCCAGGATGGCCGCCACCAGCATGGCCAGCAGCATGAAGCCCTGGAGCGCCACCCAGTCCCCAGCCGCCTTGGCCTCGGAGAAGATACCCGCCTTCTGGGTCACGTTGACAAAGAGGACACCCGCGAACGCGCCGAAGATCATAATGCCTTCCAGGGCCAGGTTGATAATGCCGCTGCGCTCAGCAAACACGCCGGCCAGCGCCACGATCATCAGCGGGACGGCATAGATCAGGGTCTGCTGAATGAGGAACGTCATGCCGACTCGCCTCCTTTCTCCACTTCTGCGCCACCTCCGCCCTCCGGCGGTTTGGCCGCCGCCTCTGCCGCGGGCAGGGCAGCCTTGCTCCGGCGCTTCCGCTGGCCGCTGATGAACATCTTGATGACCAGGGAGAAAGCGCTGAGGTAGACGATGATGGCGATGATGACATCGGTGATATACTCATTGTAAGCCGTCAGGTTGGTAAGCTGCAGACCCACAATATCCAGCATGGACATGAAGCATCCGGTAAAGATCACACCGATGGGATTGCTGACGGCCAGCAGGGCCACGGGAATGCCATTGAAGCCGGTGGCGGGAAGGGTCTGGTAGGTAGACCAGAAAAACTCCGTGTTACCCGACAGGTAGTACAGGGAGGCGGCCGCGCCGGACAGCGCCCCGGCGATGGCCATGGACAGGACGATGTTCCGCTTGTCGGCAATGCCGGCGTACCGGGCCGCGTGGCGGTTGGCGCCGCAGGCCTTGAGCTCGTAGCCCAGGGTGGTCTTGTTCATAAGGATATAGATCAGAATTGCGATACCGATGGCAATCAGGATGCCGCCATTGACCTGAGAGTTGGGGAACAGTTTGTCCAGCCCCAGCTTGGCGGTCTCCACACCATTGAAACTGGTCTTGTAGATATAGGCAGTCTTGGTGTTCTCCACGTGATTCTGGAGGCTCTCAAACAGGCTGCCCTTGTCGAACAGCCAGGTCACCAGGTTGGCGGCGATCCAGTTGGTCATGATGCAGGCCAGCACCTCGTTGATGTTGAGGAAAGCCTTCACCAGTCCGGGGATACAGCCCCACAGGGCGCCGGCCAGCATGCCGCCCAGGAAGGCAATGAGCCACACCAGGGGAGCTGGAACCGTTTCAGTGGGGATGGTGAGTGCCAGAATCAGGGTGGCGGCGGTGCCCATCAGGTACTGGCCCGGCGCGCCGATGTTGAACAGGCCGGTCTTGAAGGCCACAGCCACCGACAGGCCGGTAAGGATCAGCGGGGTGGCCCGGAAGAGCATGTTGCCCAAGTTCGTGGAGTTAAAGCCGAAGGTCAGCGTGCCCGCCGCGTCGCGTCCGGTGCTGAACAGGCCGCCGAACACCAGGCGGATGCCCTCCCACGCGCTGTTCAGCCCCAGAGACGGGTTGGCGGCGCCCACGATGATGATAATCAGCGCACCCACCACCATGCCGATGAGGATGGAGATCAGCGAGGCCAGTACAGACTTGGTGCCGTCTTTGCCCCACAGGTTGGAAAGCTTCTGCTTCACGCCCCCTCGCCCTCCTTTTTCATTCGTTTTGCGCCGGCCATATAGAGGCCCAGCTCCTGGACGTCGGTGGCGGCGGGGTCCAGCTCGCCCACGATCTCGCCCTCATACATCACGAGGATGCGGTCGGACAGGCTCATGACCTCGTCCAGCTCCAGAGAAACCAGCAGCACCGCCTTGCCCTTGTCCCGCTCGGCCACCAACTGGCTGTGGATGTACTCAATGGCGCCCACGTCCAGGCCGCGGGTGGGCTGCACCGCCACAATCAGCGGCTTCTCCCGGTCGACCTCGCGGGCAATAATGGCCTTCTGCTGGTTGCCGCCGGACATGGAGCGGGCAATGGTCACCGGCCCCTGTCCGGAGCGCACGTCGTACTGCTCGATCAGCTTTTCCGCGTAGGCGCGCACCTCGCCCTGCTTGACAAAGCCCATGTGCTGGAACCGTGGCTCCCGGAAGCGCTGGAGCACCATGTTTTGTTCCAGGGTAAAGTCCAGCACCAGTCCGTGCTTATGGCGGTCCTCCGGGATGTGGCTCATGTCCGCGCTCCGGTGGTGGATGGAGGCGTGGCTGATATCATGGCCGCAGAGGGTCACCGTGCCGCCGCTGCACTTCTCCAGGCCGGTCAGGCCGTAGATGAGCTCGCTCTGGCCGTTGCCGTCGATGCCGGCGATGCACAGAATCTCCCCCGCCCGGGCCTCGAAGCTGACATCATGGACCGCATCCCTCTTTTGGGTATGGGAGGGGACCGTCAGGTGCTCCACCTTGAGCACCGTTTCACCGGGTCTGGCCTTCTCCTTGACCACCTCAAGCTGCACCGGGCGGCCCACCATCATGTTGGACAGGGACTGCTTGTCGGTGTCCTTAGTATCCACGGTGCCGATGTACTTGCCCTTGCGCAGCACTGTGACGCGGTCGGCCACGGCCATAATCTCGTTGAGCTTGTGGGAGATGAAGAGAATGCTCTTGCCCTCCTTGGCAAACTCCTTCATGGTGGCCATCAGCTCATCAATCTCCTGGGGGGTGAGGACGGCGGTGGGCTCGTCAAAGATCAGAATCTCGTTGTCGCGGTAGAGCATCTTGAGGATCTCCACCCGCTGCTGCATGCCCACGGTGATGTTTTCCACCCTGGCGTCCAGATCCACCTTTAGGCCGTACTTCTCCGACAGGGCCTCTACCTTTTTGCGGGCCTCCTTCTTCTGCAGGAAGCCCAGCTTCGTGGTTTCGGCGCCCAGAATGATATTGTCCAGCACAGTGAACACATCCACCAGTTGGAAGTGCTGGTGCACCATGCCGATGCCCAGCGCGGTGGCGTCGTTGGGATTGTTGATCTTCACCACCTTACCGTTTTTCTTGATTTCGCCCGCTTCCGGCTGATACAGACCGAACAGCACGCTCATCAGGGTGGATTTGCCTGCGCCGTTCTCCCCCAGGAGGGCGTGGATTTCCCCTCTTCGGAGTTGGAGTGTGATATCGTCGTTGGCGATGATACCGGGGAATTCCTTGGTAATGTGAAGCATTTCAATGACGTTTTCCGCTTCCATAGTCCTCATCCCGCCTCCTCTATACAGTATAGTTTTATTATATAATACCCCCATGGAAAACACAAGAAATTTGTCCCTTTTCTGTCACAAGAAAAGGGAGAGGGCACAAAGCCCTCTCCCTCTTTTTGAGGTGATTGTGTGAATCAGATGATATTCACATTCACGTTGCTCCAGTTGGTAGCGGTCTCGGCGTTGTCCATCACAGTGTAGTCGTCGTCCACCACCAGGGTGCCGTCCACCATCTGCTGGTACAGGGACTCGTACTCCTCCACGGTGAAGGTCTCGAAGCGCCAGGAATCCGCGCCGGTGGGCAGCTGCACGGCGTTGTCGGCGACGCCCAGGGAGGTCTGCTGGCCGCCGATGGTGTCGAATGTACCGTCATAGACCTTGGCCACGGCCCACTGCACGGCGTCAGCCAGGCCCTTCATGGCGGAGGTGACGACGTACTCGGACTCGCCGGACTGGTCCACGTCTACGCCGATAACATAGCCGTCATTGGCGGAGGCGGCGGCCACGATGGACTGGAACATGGAGCCGCCGCAGGCGAAGACGATCTCGGTACCATTCACATACCAGCCGTTGATCATGGTCTGCAGGTCAGTGGAGGCGGAGAAGTTGGAGCCGTACTGCCAGGAGTAGTTCATATCCACGGTGATGCCCTTCTCAAGCGCCGCAGCGTTGGCGCCCTGGACATAGCCGTAACCGAACCGGCAGCAGGCGGGATTGGTGCCGCCGCCACCGCCGGAGAAGCCCAGCTTGGTAAAGCCGTCCATGACGGCGGCGTAACCGGCCAGGTAGCCGGCCTGCTCCTCCTTGAAGGCGATGCCGGCCACGTTGGACAGGGTGTTGCCGGCGTCATCGGTCAGGGGATAGCCGTCGATGAAGACGAAGGGGGTGTCGGGATACTCGATGGCGGCCTTCTTCAGCGCGGCCTCCTGCAGGTAACCGGCGCACACCACCACGTCAGCGCCGCCCTCGACGGCGGCCTTCATGGCGTCATAGCGGTCATCGTCGGTGGCCTCGCTGCCGTTGGCGGGCTGGTAGTACTTGTAGCTCAGACCGTTGGCGGCGGCGTACAGCTTCACGCCGTCAAAGGTGCCCTGGTTGAAGGACTTGTCCTTCAACTGGCCTACGTCGGTGACGAAGGCCACCTGATACTTGCTGTCGGCGGAGGTCATGCTGTCCTCGATGGCGTCGGGATCGGCCTCGGTCTCGCCGGGGGTCTCGGTCTCGGGGGCAGGGGTCTCGGTGTTAGTGCCAGGCGCAGGAGTCTGGCTGTCGGCGGGCTTGTTGCTGTTGCCGCAGGCGGCCAGGCCGAAGACCATCGCCAGGCACAGGAGCAGTGCAAGGAGCTTCTTGGACTTCTTCATTGTAATCTACCTTCCTTTCAGAAAAATAGCCCAGTTTGGTCCAGACGATTTTGTCCTCCCCTCCCTGAGCGTGTGCCCTTATTATACTCTATCCCTCCGAAAAGGGCAACCACCTTTTTACATGATTCAAAAAATTTTTTACAGAATTGTTACAGATGTGACAGACTTAAACCGTCCTCTATAACCGTGTTTTTTTCAATACGGGTAACGCTCCATACCTCCGCAGCCTTTACCGGCATTGGCCTCCAGGCTGGCCGCTCCCTCCTGTAAAATTCCCAGCCGCCGATTGACAATTTTTAAAATTTTATATATAATGCAAAATATAAAATACAAGATTTGAGGTGCGACATATTATGCCCTGCAACACCAAGGCCCCCACAATTCGGTGGTTTTATTTGACCATAGGCATCCTTTCCATGCTCTTCGCGGGTATCCTTTACAGTTGGTCCATACTGAAAGCACCGCTGGCCGACGCATTCGGCTGGAACGCCTCCCAACTGACCATGAATTTTACTCTCACCATGTGCTTTTTCTGTCTGGGCGGAGTGGGCGGCGGTCTGCTGGCCAGGCGGCTGGGTACCCGCCTGACCATCGCCCTGGGCGGCGCTTTGGCGTGCATCGGCTTTGTACTGACCGCCCGGCTGGACGGCAGCAGCCTGCCCATGCTCTACCTCAGCTACGGCGTCATCACCGCCACCGGCATCGGCTTTGCCTATAATGTGGTGCTCTCCACCGTGCAGGCCTGGTTCCCCGACAAAAAGGGCACCTGCTCCGGCGCGCTGCTGATGGGCTTTGGTGCCTCCTCCCTCGTGCTCGGCTCCCTGGCCGACGCCCTCATCCAGAATCCCGCCGTGGGCTGGCGGGCGGCCTTCCTCTGCCTGGGCGTCGCCATCGGAATTGTGCTGGTCACGGCCGCCCTTCTTATCCGCCTCCCCGCCCCCGGCACCGTCCTGCCCCAGCCCAAGGCCGCCGCCAACCGGGTGCAGGAGGACTTTGAGGCCGCCGACTACACCACCGGCCAGATGCTCCGCCGCTTCACCTTCTGGCGTGCCTTCCTGTGCATCATCTTCCTGGCCGCCATGGGCAACACCGTTATCTCCTTTGCAAAGGATCTCTCCCTCTCCGTGGGGGCCAGCGCCGCCCTGTCCACCACCCTGGTGGGCGTGCTCGCCGTGTGCAACGGCCTGGGCCGCATCCTCACCGGAGCCCTCTTCGACACCCTGGGCCGCCGCCGCACCATGCTGCTGGCCAACGGCACCGCCATCCTGGCCGCCCTGGTCACGCTGCTGTCCGTGGCCGTCCACTCCGTCCCCCTGTGCGTGGCCGGCCTGTGCATCACCGGCATCTCCTACGGCGCCTGCCCCACCATCTCCTCCGCCTTTACCTCCTCCTTCTACGGCGCCAAGTACTTCTCCCTCAACTTCTCCGTCATGAACTTCAACCTGACCGGCGCCTCCTTCATTGCCACCGCCGCCAGCGTCCTGCTCACCCAAACCGGGGGCTACGCCGCCCCGCTGGTGCTGCTGCTGGTGCTCGCCGTGGCCGCCCTGGCGCTCAACCTCAGCATCAAGCGCCCCTGAGGCTCCTCAGCCGGTAAAAAAGCCCTCCGCCGTTTCGGGCGGAGGGCTTTTTGGTAGTTTAGTTCTTGTTGTCTTCCTTCATGCGCAGGATGTACATACCGTCGTGCCAGGTATCCATGTAGATATAGCCGCGGTCGTCCACCACGCAGTCCTCGGTGGTGGCCAGCATGGGGCCGGGCACCGGGATGTCGAAGAGCAGCTTCTCCGGGTTGGGGGGGATGAAGTAGGCCAGCTCCTTGATGTAGTAGGGGTCGGACACGTCATACACCCGCATGCCCGCGTGGAAGTAGCAGCAGTAGACCCGGTTGGGGTTCTGGTCCAGCCAGGGCTTGTTGCTCATGGGCTCGTGGATGTTGTGGGGGCCGAAGGGGCCCTGGGCGCCGTCCATTCCGGCGGTGTTGAAGTTGGGCCAGGGATAGTTCTCGGGCACCTCGGGGTAGGGGAACTCGGCCACCAGTTGGGGATCGGTGGGATCGGAGATGTCGATCATGTGCAGGTTGTTCATGGGCTGGGCGCCCTTGCGGGGGCCGGTGGCGAGAATCTCCTTGTTGTAGAAGGGGAAGCGCTCGCCCTCGTTGGTGGCCACCAGGAAGCTGCGGCCGGGCAGGGGCAGGCAGGTGTGGGTGCGGGCGCCGGCGAACTTGCCGGAGAAGGGGCCCTTCAACTGGAGCTGGCCGATCTTCTTGGGCCGGGTGATGTCGGAGATGTCCAGGATGATGAGGCCCTCGCAGTAGTAGGACAGATAGGCCAGGTTGCCCACCACGAACGGAGGCCCGTGGAGCTGGGGCCAGTCCATGAACTCCCAGTGCTGGGGGCCGTCCACCGGGTACTCGCCCTCCTTCAGGCCGTCGGTGAACTGGCAGGGCACCCACCAGCGTCCCACCTCCACCGGGTGGGTGGGGTCGATGATGTCCAGGATGCGGTAGATGTTGCCGGTGTAGCCCGGGCAGTCGGCGGACAGGTGGACGTAGCGCCCGCCGTTGTAGAAGAAGCGGTGGACGCCCATGCCGTTCTCCACGCCGGTCTCCCACTTGCCCAGCAGCTTGGGGTGGACGGGATCGGTCTTGATGTCGAAGATCTGCAGGCTGCCCAGGCTCTTGTCGCCGGGCTTGCAGCCGTGGAGGAAGGAGACGCCGCCGCCGGTGGCGCCGATCATCAGGCCGTCGGCCACCTGAATCTTGGGGGTGTTGGTGGCGGGGTACTCCTTGGGATCGCAGGCCTCCAGCCAGTTGACCACCTTGGGCTGGGTGGGGTCGGTCACGTCCACCACGTTCCAGCCGGGGCCGCGGAAGGAGCCGCAGTACATGTAATAGCGCCCGTCGTCGGTCTTGTGGAGGGCCATCTGGAAGGCGTTGACGCCGTTCAGATCGCAGAAGCCCACGACCTCCATGTTCTTGATATAGCCCTGGTTCTCCGGGCTTTTGGCGTAAAAGGGAACTGACATAACGTACCTCCTTGGAAATGGATCCAGGCGCACCCGAAGCTGGTGCGCCCAGATCGCTGTTTGATTAGGGATGGGCCGGCATCTTGGGGGGCTTCCGGCACAGGGCGATGGTCAGCGGCATACCGAAGGCGAAGGTGATGAACGCCACCACCAGGGCCACCACGTAGGTCAGGGGGAAGCTCATCAGATAGGCCATGAAGAAGGCGCCCGCCGGCATAGTGTAGCCCACGGCCAGGAACATCATGACGAGGCTCATCAGCACGGCCATGACGAACGTAATGGAGGCCACCCGCAAAATGTGGAACAGCAGGCCGTTCTCATTTTTGACCCCGCACAGCCGGGCGAAGCCGTCGCCCATGGCCTTGAGGTCGATGTAGGTGCCGATGGCGAAGGCCACGGCGAAGCCGGGGATGAAGTCCTTGGTGAGCTGCTGAACCAGCGGCCCCCAGAGGATGGCGCCCGCCTCCCGGAACATGTTACTGCCGTCGATGTAAAGGGGCAGGAAGATGGCGAACATAAGCGAGAAAATGGTGTTGAAGACAATACCGAATTGATCCTTGCGGAACATGGGGAATCCCTCCATCCTTTTGTGTTTCCGGCCCCCGGCGGGAGGCCGGCGCGTCGCTCCGCCCGGGGCGGAAGGCGCTTAACGCATGGTGATGTAGCCGCGGAACTGGGTCAGGTTGTCGCTGGTGGGGATGTCGGTGAGGAACATGCCCACAATGTTGAAGTTGGATTTCAGGAAGGGGAAGCGCTCCTGCTGCGCCCAGACGGGCTTGGGCAGGGCCTTGGCGCCCTCCACCGCCGCCTGATACCACTCCTCGGGGCCGTCGAACCACAGCTCCACCAGGCGGTGGAAGGTGCAGCCCACCACGTCGTGGTAGATCCGGCTGGACAGGAAGCGGTTGACCTCCGGCCGGGCCTGGAAGTAGGGGACGATCTCCTCATGGAACCAGCGCTCGCCCTCCTCCTCGCTGACGCCGTCGGGGTACTGGATGACGAACTGCCAGCGGTAGTTGGGGCCGTCGCACACCATGCGGCCCTTGCCCTTGAAGTCCTCCTCCCAGGAGATGGGCACATGGGCGAAGACGAAGGGCGGGCAGCCGTTGTCGCCGCCGATGGAGCGGCCCACGTCGCCGTCCAGGTTCTCGTGGGGGGTCTCGTCGGTGTCGGGCACGCAGCCCTGCCAGCGCAGCACGTCCATGGGCATATACTCGGCAATGGCCTTGTTGCGCATCTCAGGCTCCATCTCGTTGACCAGCCAGTAGTGCTCGGTCATCTGCATCCGCCGGGTGCCGAAGCGCTCCCCCTCCGGGGGCACGGGCAGGGCGTTGTAGAAGGCGTACTTGGTCACATAGGGGCCGAAGTTAGAGATGGAATCCTGAATATGGTGGCCGTACAGCCAGTGCTGAAGGCGGTGGCGGTACTCCTCTCTGCAGACGTCCACATAGATGACGCTGCGCATGGGACGAAATTCCACGGACATCCCGAACCCTCCTTCTCAGCCCTTCTCGGGCACGGTGGCGGTGATAAAGGCGCGGTACGCGGCCTGGCGGGCCTTGTACTTCTCGGTCTGCATGTTGGCAATCTTCTTGCCGGTGTTCTCCTTGATGTCGTTGCCGTGGATGAACTTGCCGGACAGGGTGTCGTGGGCGTGCTCCAGCTGCTCGGCGGGGAAGGTGAAGGAGTACTTGCCGCCCTCGTTGTGGATCTCGCCCTCCAGGCCGCACAGGCAGCAGATGGCCTTGCCGTCCTGCAGGTGGAAGTTGCGGCTGTGGCAGTGGGGGCACACGCCGGCGTCGCCCTGGTACTGGGCGTGCTCGATGTCCTTGGCGGCCTCGGCGATGTTGCGGCCGATCTGGTGGGCGCGGGCCACCCGCTCGTCCTCCACCAGGATGGACAGCGCCCAGGGGAACACCTCGTTGTCAATGACCTTCCACATAGGGGTCAGGGCCAGCATGCCGGCGTCGCACTGGGTGCGGGTCACCCAGTCGGAGCCGCCCACGGACATGAAGGAGATGACCTTGTCCTTCAGGATGCGGGGATCGGGGGCGGTGCCGCCGGTCTCCTCGGCGATCTTGGTGCCGATGATGTTGTTGCCGCGGTCCATGCGGGGGCCAAAGCGGTCGGTAATCGTGTGGAAGAGGCCGGTGGCGCCCTTCTCAAAGATGGGGGTGGAGAAGACAATGCCGTCGGCGTCCAGCATCTTGTCCAGCAGCCAGTCAAAGTCGTCCTTCAGCACGCACTTGCCGCCGCGGCCGCCCAGCACGCTCTGCACGCAGGCGGTGCAGCCGGTGCAGTGCTCGATGTGCAGGTTCTGCAGCTGGATGAACTCCACCTCGGCGCCCATCTCCTTGGCCCCCATCAGGGCCTCGATGCACATACCGTCGTTGCTGCCGTTGCGCATACCGCCGGAAATACCCAAAATTTTCATCTGTACTTCCTCCTTCTGAAAAACAAAAAGTTTAGTTTGCCTTCGTTTCCCCTGCATATTACCCGTTCTTTGCCTTTGTGTAAAATGCCGGTTTTGTATGGCTGAAATGCAGCTTTCGATTAGATTACTGCAATCCGACTCCAATCTTCCATATAGAGGAATTCAGCAGCTTCGGTATTGTTTATTTTGCATAAAAACGAAGGTGACTCCCTGTGGCTAACCATGAATTGGTGCACAGTTACCATATGGCTACTATCTCCTAACTGCATAAAACTCCGTGCGCACAGGGCGCACTACGAAACTATGCAAAGGCTTAGACGCATGAAGTCTTTGCGCATGTGGGCCGTCCCGGCCCATGTGCGATAATCTCATGGCCGTGCCGCTGTAAGCGGCACATGGCCAACTTTGCTATGCTTTTGCATAGCAAACAGGTCGTGACAAGCCGCACGAATTTTGATATACTGATATCCCCAACTTATCGAACGTGTGGAGGGATTCCCAGTGACTCTAAATCAACTGGAGTGTTTCATGGTGCTGGCACAGCGTCTCAATTTTACCCAGGCGGCAGACGACCTGTTCATGGCCCAGCCGGCTCTGAGCCGGCTGATTTCCGCATTGGAAAAAGAGCTGGACCTTCAGCTTTTCTACCGCAACTCCCGCAGCGTAGCCCTCACCCCGGCCGGCACGGTGTTTTTCAAAAAATGTCCGAAAATTCTGGACGAATACCGGGGCAGCGTGGTGGCCGCCCGGCTGGCCCAGGAGGGCTATCGCGGTTCCCTAACCCTGGGCATCATGCGGGACACCTTCGAACCAAAGCTGCCCACACTCTATCAGCGCTTTCGCACGGCCTATCCCCATGTCTCGCTGCTTATCCGTGGCTATAGCCACTCCAGCCTGCTGTCCGCGCTGGAGCGGGGAGAGGTGGACGCCATCCTGAACTATATGCCAATGCCCTCCGGGCAGGAGTCCCCCTCCATCCTGCTGCACAAAAACCACCAGTGCATCATCACCGCTTTGGACCACCCGCTGGCCTCCCGTGGCAGCATACGGATGGAAGAGGTGAAGGACGAGCCGTTTGTGGTCATGGCCCGCACCGCCTCCATCCCCGGCCACGATTTTATCTGGAAGACGGCGGCTGATGCAGGCTTCGCCCCCCATGTGGTGGCGGAGGCCACTCATGTGCCGGTTCTGCTCACCTTGGTTTCCTGCGGTATTGGAATCTCTACCCTCAGCGATGATATGGCCTGTCTCTGCCAGGGCAAGGTGGCTTTTATCCCCCTGCTGGGGGTTCCCTTCGCCAACGTCCGCCTGATGTGGAACGAGGACAACCAGAATCCCGCCCTGCCCCACCTGCTGGCCGTGTTCCGGTCCATCTGTTGAATACAGCGCAAGCAGCAGCGCCGCCGATCCGTTGGGATCGGCGGCGCTGCTTACTCTGGCCTCCATTTTCTGCGGCGTGTTACCGGGCCGCTTTCTCCTTCAGGACATACTCCATCAGAACCGGAATACACCGGTCGGTGTTCCGTTGCAGACAGACGCAGACCTCCTCGGCATCCCCCCTCCGGGCCGCCTCCAGCATGCCTTCAAAGTCCTCCGCATGGCTGCCGCGCTCGGTAAGGCAGTCGGCATAGATATACCGCAGCAGCAACTGCTGGCCCTGTATGGAGATCATATTCGCATCCAGCCGGCGATTGCCGCAGTGTGCGTAAAAGGTCCCCACAAAACGGTTAACCGCCATAACCTCGCTCTGTACATTCCTCGCCCGCCGGTACTCCTCCAGGTACTTTTCCAGCCCTGTCACGATTGCGGCCCGGTCGCCATGCGCCATGGCCAGGCGGATGGCAGCACAGTGGAGGGTCATGGCCAGCTGTTCAATCTCCGTGATGTCGTGCTGATCCAAGTCCAGGATGTGGGCGCCCACGTTGTTCTCGTAGACCACCAGTCCCTCCTGCTGGAGCCTGTTTACCGCTTCCCGGATGGGGGTGCAGCTCACGCCCAGCTCATCCTGAAGCTCATTGACATTCAACTTGCTGCCCAAGGGGCGCCGCAGCGTGATGATATCGCCGCGCAGCATTTCATACACCTGATCCACCAGGGAGCGCTTTTTGATCGCCGCCATGGTTTCGTCTCCTTCCATTTCATTTCTTGCAAGATATTATAACAGCGTCCGCTTTAAAAGACAAGCCCGGCCAGCGTTTTTCCCAAATCAATGCACTCAATTTTGACACTTTTTCCAAACCTGGTCCACCCCTCTTGCAATTTAAAAAAAGTGTGGTATTCTTAACTCATAAATCTTGCAAGATATAAATTATATCTTGTTTGATTATAGGAGGTATCCATGGCACAGCAAACCTCAGTATCCAGTCTTCTGGATATGACTTCCAGCAGCAATGTTGTTTTCCTGGGCGAGGCGGGCAGCGGCAAAAGCGAGCTGGCCCTCAATTTCGCCCAGGCATTGGCGGAACTGGGCGGCAAGCCCGTCCACTTCTTTGACCTGGACATGACCAAGCCCCTCTTCCGCTCCAGAGACCGGCGCGAGGCCCTGGAGACGCTGGGGGTGGAGGTGCACTACGAGGCCCAGTTCATGGATGCCCCCACCCTGACCGGCGGCGTGCGGCAGCGGTTGAACGATCCGCACTGCTGCGCCGTGCTGGATGTGGGGGGCGACTACATCGGCGCCCGCTCCATCGGGGGATACGCCCCCCTGCTCAACCGGGACGGCACCACGGTGTATTACGTGATCAACCCCTTCCGCCCCTGGTCGGCCACCCTGGAGCACATTGACCAGGTGCTGGGGGAGACCCTGGGGGTCTCCCATGTGGAGCTGGCCCGGCTGCGGCTGGTGGGCAACCCCAACCTGGGGCCGGAGACCACCCCCGCCGACGTGGCGGAGGGCGCCCGGAGGCTCTGGGAGCTGGTGAGCCCCTACAAGCCGGTGGATTACCTGTGCGTCCGCCGGGAGCTGTGCGCCGCCCTGCCGGAGGGTCTGCCCTGCCCGGTGCTCCCCATCCGCCTGTGGCTGACCTATCCCTGGGCGGCCGGGCCGGAGCCGGACGCACCGTAAGCCCCCTATTCAGTAGTTTGCAAGATGCAATATGCAAGAAGGAGATGTCAGTATGGCAAAAGTGGAAATTGTGGCGGAGCGCTGCAAGAGCTGCGGCTACTGCGTGAAGTTCTGCCCCAAGCAGGTGCTGGAGATCGGCACAATCGTCAACTCCAAGGGCTATGAGTACGTGGTGCCCGTGCGCCCGGAGGACTGCATCGGCTGCGCCATCTGCGGCCGCATGTGCCCGGACGGGGCCATCGAGATCTACAAGTAAGGGGAGGAAGGCAATATGTCACGCGTATTTATGAAGGGCTGCGAGGCCATCGCCGAGGCGTCCGTGCGGGCGGGCTGCCGGTTCTTTGCTGGCTATCCCATCACCCCGCAGAACGAGATTCCCGAGTATTTTTCCCGCCGGATGCCCGAGGTGGGCGGCGTGTTCGTCCAGGGCGAGTCGGAGGTGGCCTCGGTGAACATGGTGTACGGCGCCGCCTCCGCCGGCGTGCGGGCCATGACCTCCTCCTCCTCCCCCGGAATCGCCCTGAAGAGCGAGGGCATTTCCTACTGCGCCGCCGCCCGCATCCCCATGGTGTACGCCAACATCTCCCGGGGCGGCCCGGGCGTGGGCTCCATCCAGCCCGCCCAGATGGACTACTTCCAGGCCACCAAGGCCAGCGGCAACGGCGGCTTCCAGATGATGGTCTTCGCCCCCTCCACCGTCCAGGAGGCGGTGGACATGACCTACGCCGCCTTTGACTACGCCGACCGGGACCGCAACCCGGTGCTCATCCTGGCCGACGGCGTTATCGGCACCATGATGGAGCCGGTGGTGCTGCCCGAGATGAAGAGCGACGAGGAGGTGGCCGCCCTCAAGGCGTCCAAGCAGGGCTGGGCCTGTGTGGGCCACAAGCTGGACTACGCCCACCGCGCCTGGATCCAGCCGGGCCACTGGCTGACCAGCGACATGCAGAAGGCCAACGAGGATGCCGCCGCCCTGTACGAGTCCTGGAAGAAGGATGTGCAGGTGGAGGAGTACCGGCTGGAGGATGCCGAGGTGGTGCTCACCGCCTACGGCATCTCCGCCCGCATCTGCAAGTCCGCGGTGGAGCTGCTCCGCGCCCAGGGCGTCAAGGCCGGCCTGATCCGCCCCATCACCGTCCACCCCTTCCCCTACGCCGCCTACGACCACATTGACTACAGCAAGGTGAAGGCGGTGCTGGACGTGGAGATGTCCATCCCCGCCCAGTTCGTGGACGACGTGGCGGTGGCTGTGAAGGACCGCTGCCTCATCGAGACGTGCCTGTGCTCCGGCGGCAACATCATGAGCCGCGACAAGGTCCTTGCCGCGGTCAAGAAGATCATGGAGGGCAAGTAAGATGGAAAAGATCTACGGAAGAACAAAAACCATCCAGGAGGACAAGGTCTCCGGCTTCTGCCCCGGCTGTATGCACTCCACCGTCATCAAGCTCATCGGTGAGGTGCTGGAGGAGATGGATCTGGTGGACCGCGCCGCCTGCGTCCTGGGCATCGGCTGCTGCGGCCTGCACATGGACTATATCGCCTACGACAACACCACCGCGCCCCACGGCCGCGCCTGCGCCGTGGCCACCGGCATGAAGCGCTCCAACCCGGACAGCCTGGTCTTCACCTACCAGGGCGACGGCGACTTCGCCTCCATCGGCCTGGCCGAGTCCATTTCCGCCGCCAACCGCGGGGAGAACATCACCGTCATCTTCATCAACAACGGCATCTACGGCATGACCGGCGGCCAGATGGCCCCCACCACCCTGGTTGGCATGAAGGCCTCCACCGCCCCCCACGGCCGCGATCCCAAGGAGCACGGCTATCCCATGCACATGTGTGAGATTCTCAACCAGCTCACCGCGCCCGCCTACCTGGTTCGCACCAGCTGCAACACCCCCGCCAACGTCAACAAGACCAAGCAGGCCATTCACAAGGCCTTCCAGAACCAGCTGGACGGCAAGGGCTTCTCCATGGTGGAGATCGTCACCAGCTGCCCCACCAACTGGGGCCTGGATCCCATGAAGTCCCTGGAGTACATCGAAGAGAAGATGCTGCCCGAGTTCCCGCTGGGCGTCGTCCGCGACCGCTAAAGGAGGAGAGCGAACATGGAAACCAATCTCTGCGTGGCCGGCTTCGGCGGCCAGGGCGTCATGACCCTGGGCAAGTTCCTGGCGGACGCCACCTGTAATTCCACCGACAAGAACGTCACCTTCTTCCCCTCCTACGGCGCCGAGCAGCGCGGCGGCACCGCCAACTGCTTCGTGGTCATCTCCGACGAGGCCATCGGCGCCCCTCTGGGCGACGTGATGGACGATCTCATCGTCATGAACGGCCCCTCCCTCAAGAAGTTCATCGGCACCCTCAAGACCGGCGGCACCCTGTTCATCAACAGCTCCATCGTCTCCGACGACATCGGCCGGGACGACGTGAAGCTGGTCAAGGCCCCCGTCACCGAGCTGGCCCTGGAGATGGGCAACGCCAAGGTGCTCAACGTCATCATGCTGGGCGTCTACGTGGGCTACACCGAGGTCATCGACCCCGCCATCGTCTGGCAGACCATCGAGCACAAGCTCTCCTCCAAGCCCAAGCTCCTGCCCCTCAACAGGCAGGCCTTTGAGAAGGGCCTGGAGCTGGGCCGCGCCCAGAAGCAGTAAGGAGGAATTCGGCATGGTATTTCACAATTTTGACGAGCTGATCGCCCACGTGAAGGGCCAGCCCAGCCGCGCCCGCATGGCCGTGGCGGCGGCGGGCGACGCCCACACCATCGAGGCCGTCCTGCGCGCCCGGGCCGAGGGGATTGTGACCCCCATCCTGGTGGGCGACAAGGCGGTGATCGACCAGGTGCTGGCGGAGCTGGGCGAGCACATCCCCGCGGAGGACATCCACGACGAGCCCGATCTGGCGGAGGCCGCCCGCAAGGCGGTGGCCCTGGTGCGGGCGGGCCAGGCCGACTTCCTGATGAAGGGCAAGCTGGACACCTCCGTGCTGCTCAAGGCCGTGGTGAACAAGGAGACCGGCCTGGGCAAGGGCGGCGTCATGAGCCACTTCACCGCCTTTGAAATCCCCACCTACCACAAGCTACTGATGCCGGTGGACGGCGGCATGGTGACCTATCCCACCCTTGAGCAGAAGAAGGCCATCATCGAGAACACCGTGGGCGCCCTGCGGGCCATGGGCTACGACTGCCCCAAGGTGGGCGTGCTGGCCTGCGTGGAGAAGCTCAACCCCAAGATGCCCGAGACCGTGGAGGGCGACGCCCTGAAGCAGATGAACCAGCGGGGCGAGCTCACCGGCTGCGTGGTGGAGGGCCCCATCTCCTACGACTGCGCCGTCAGCCGCGAGATCGCCGCCTTCAAGGGCTTTGAAAGCCCCTGCGCCGGCGACTGCGACGTGCTGGTGGCCCCCAACATCCACGCCGGCAACATCATGGGCAAGATGCTCACCGTCACCTGCAAGGCCAAGATGGCCGGCTTCATCGTGGGCGCCCGGTGCCCCATCGTCATGACCAGCCGCGGCTCCTCCGCCGAGGAGAAGTACCTGTCCATCGTCATCTCCGCCGCGGCCGCCCGGAATCAGTAAGGAGGAACCCCAATGGAGCGACTTTTGATTCTCAACCCCGGCTCTACGTCCACCAAGCTGGCTGTCTTTGACGGGGAGGAGCCCCTGTTCGTGGAGTCCATCACCCACTCCGCCGAGGAGCTCGCCCCCTTCGACTGCGTGGCCGACCAGTATGAATTCCGCCGCGAGCTGGTGCTGGACTGCCTGAAGCGGCACGGCGTCCCACTGGACTCCCTCACCGCCATCGTCTCCCGGGGCGGCCTGCTGACCCCCATCGAGGCGGGGGCCTACGAGGTCAACGACGACATGGTGTGGCAGCTCAAGAACAAGCCCCAGAACGAGCACGCCTCCAACGTGGGCGCGATGATCGCCCGTTCCATCAGCCTCCAGCTTGGCATCCCCGCCTATATCTACGATGGGGTCACGGTGGACGAGCTGCTGCCCATTAACAAGCTCACCGGCCTGCCCTCCATGCGCCGCAAGGGCATGGGCCACAACCTGAACACCCGCGCCGCGGCCCTGCGCTACGCCCGGGAGAACGGCAGGGACTACAAGGACATCACCGTCATCGTGGCCCACTTGGGCGGCGGCATCTCCGTCAACCTGCACCACAACGGGAAGATTGAGGACTTCATCAACGACGAGGAGGGTCCCTTCTCCCCTGAGCGGGCCGGCGGCCTGCCCATGTTCGACGTGATCAAGGAGTGCTTCAGCGGCCGGTACGACTACAAGGGCATGATGAAGCTGGTGAAGAACCAGGGCGGCCTGATGGCCCACCTGGGCACCACCGACAGCCGCGCGGTGGAGCAGATGATCCAGAGCGGCGACGCCCACGCCAAGCTGGTCTACGACGCCATGATCCTCAACATCGCCAAGAACATCGCCAAGTGCGCCCCCAACGTGTGCGGCAAGGTGGACGCCATCCTCCTCACCGGCGGCATCGCTTACTCCCAGTATGTCACCAGCGAGATTGAGAAGCGGGTCTCCTTCCTGGCCCCCGTGGTGGTCTACCCCGGCGAGGACGAGATGCGCTCCCTGGCCCTGGGCGGCCTGCGGGTGCTCCGCGGGCAGGAAACGGCCAAAATTTTTCATAAATCAGAGTCCGCTAACGGATAGAATGATTCGGACTGCTTCAATAGTGGAGCCGGATGCCGTACCATCGGTATCCGGCTCCATTTTTCTAAGAATATCTCCTCCCATCTCTATCAGCCATCAGGCAGGGGACGCCGCGAAAGATCCGCTGGTTTTCAGCTTCCTTTCAGCTTCGTTCTGTATTATGATCAAAAAGACACGTGGGACAAACGCAGGAGGGACAGCGTTGAAAATTTTGATTATAGAGGACGAACAGCTACTGGCCGACTCCATCGCCGAGGTGCTGCGGCGGAAGGGCTTTGAGGCGGAGGCCGTCTATGACGGGGAGACCGGGGCGGAATACGCGGAGCTGGGCGTCTACGACCTGCTGATTCTGGACGTGATGATGCCCGGCCTGGACGGCTACACCGTGGCCCGGCAGGTACGCGCCAGGCATCTGGGCACCCCCATTCTGATGCTCACCGCCCGCTCCGGCCTGGAGGACCGCATCACCGGTCTGAACGCGGGGGCCGACTACTACCTCACCAAGCCTTTTGACACCCGGGAGCTGCTGGCCTGCGTCAACGCCCTGCTGCGCCGGCAGGGCGCCCAGGTCAATCAGCTCACCCTGGGCAATACATCTCTGGATCTGTCCACCGCCGCCCTCTCCTGCGGGGCGGACAGCATCCGGCTGTCCGCCAGGGAGTTCGACATCATGCGGCTGCTCCTCCAGGCGGGCGAGCGCAATTTGTCCAAGGCGGCCCTGCTGGAGCGGGTATGGGGGTACGACTCCGACGCGGTGGAAAACCATGTGGAGGTCTACGTCTGCTTTCTGCGGAAAAAGCTCGCCAGCATCGGCTCCAACATCCGCATCGAGTCCATCCGCCGGCTGGGCTACCACCTGGAGGTGAGCGGCGATGATTAAGCGGCTGCGCCTGAAGTTCATTGTCATCAACATGGGCATCGCCACCATCCTGCTCAGCGCCATACTGGGCCTGGTGTTCTACTTCACCAGCGCCAATCTGGAGACCGAGAGCATCCGTATGATGGAGCGCATCGCCAGCCAGCCCTTTCAAATGGACGCTCCGGGCGAGCTGGGGGAGGACGTGCGCCTGCCCTTCTTCACGCTGCAGCTCGGCCCCCACGGCGAGCTGCTGGACGCCAGCGGTGGCTACTACGACCTGTCCGACGACGCCTTTCTGGGCGGCCTGGCCCAGGCCGCTGCGGCCTCCCCCCGCCGCCTGGGGGTGCTGGAGGAGTATAACCTGCGCTATTACCGCTCCGACGCACCCATGAGCCGCTTCCTGGTGTTCGCGGACATCTCCAGTGAGCGGGCCACGCTGGACGGACTGCGCAGAACCTGCCTCCTGATCGGCGGCCTGAGCTTCCTGGCCTTCCTATGGGTCAGCGTTTTGCTCTCCAAGTGGGCGGTGCGCCCGGTGGAGCGGGCCTGGCAGCAGCAGCGGCAGTTCGTCGCGGCCGCCTCCCACGAGTTGAAAACCCCGCTGACCGTCATCATGACCAACGCGGAGCTGCTCCAGGACGAGGCGGACGAGGCCAGGCGGAGCACTTTTTCCAGCAGCATCCTCACCATGTCCCGGCAGATGCGCGCCCTGATCGAGCAGATGCTGGAGCTGGCCCGCACGGACAGCGCCGAATCCCACCTTGTGCTCCGGCCGGTGGATCTCAGCGGTCTGACCGCCCGGAGCCTCCTGCCCTTTGAGCCGCTGTTCTTTGAGCAGGGCCTCACCCTGATCTCCCAGGTGGACGAGGGGATCACCGTCAGCGGCGATGAGGAAGCGCTGCGGCGGGTGCTGGAGATTCTGCTGGACAACGCACAAAAGTACTCCAGCCCCGGCGGCGAGACCCAGGTAACTCTCCACCGGAGGGGGCGGAATCACTGTGCGCTGACGGTAGCCAACCAGGGGGAACCGATCCCGCCGGAGGCCCGCCGCCAGATCTTCCAGCGCTTTTACCGCGCTGATCCGGCCCGGAGCCGGAATGGCAGCTTCGGCCTGGGGCTGTCCATTGCCGAGGGCATTGTGGCCCAGCACCACGGAACCATTGACGTAACGTGTGCCGGAGGCTTTAACCGCTTCCGGGTGGAGCTGCCCTGCCGGCAGGAGTAGCGGCGCCGGAGTTAGCGCGTCTGGAAATCAGAGAATGAAATCAGAGATACAGGAGGCATGTGTATGAAATTTGCATTTTTGATCCTGGGGGACTTCCGCCCGGAGGCCGACCGGGCGGCCATACACGGCGGAGCGGCGCAGATGCGCGGCGTCTCCACCCTGGAGGACGCCTGTGCGGCCGCGCGGGAGCTGCTGGAGCAGGGCGTCGGCTGCATCGAGCTGTGCGGCGCCTTCGGCCCGGACGGCGCGCGGAGGATCATCGAGGCCACCGAGAACCGGATTCCGGTGGGATATGTCACCCACCTGCCGGAGCAGGAGGCCGTCTACCGCGCCGCTTTCCCCAATGACTGACCGGAGCGGCGCTCCGAACGACCGCGCGAGGGTGCGGCCCTGCTGGGCCGCACCCCAGCCTGTCAAAAAAGTCTTTTCGACAGGCTGGGGGGACATTTTGAAACTCTGAAAAAGTTTCAAAATGTCGCTTGATCCAACGCGAACGGCCCAGGCCGGTCTCTCTTGGCCTACGGCCAATTCACCTCCAGGGAACCCTGACGGTTCCCTTTCACACTATCCTTCCCTCCGAACGCTTTAGCAGGAGGGTCTATGGACAGCCTGAGGGTGCGGCCCAGTGGGGCCGCACCCCCTTTTTGTCCTCCGGGGAACCGGGCTTTCAGCGTCGTTTCAGCATTCCTCTTTATAATGACCTCAGGTGCCATGCACTCAAATGGAATCGAGGAGGTCAACCATGATCACAGTGGAACACCTGACAAAGTGTTATGGAGATTTCCTGGCGGTGGACGATCTCTCCTTTGAAATCGAGGAGGGGCACGTCTACGGCTTCCTGGGGCCAAACGGCGCGGGAAAGTCCACCACCATGAACATCATAACCGGCTGCCTGTCCGCCACAAGCGGGCATGTGCGCATCGACGGGCACGACATTTTCGAGGAGCCCGGCGCGGCCAAGCGGCTCATCGGCTACCTGCCGGAGCAGCCGCCCCTCTATCTGAACGAAACCCCGGTGGAATACCTGCGGTTCGTGGGCGAGGCCAAGGGGCTGCGGGGCGGGGCGCTGGAACGCCAGATTGCGGAGGTGGTGGAACAGACCAGGCTCACCGGCGTGCGCCACCGCTGCATCTCCGCGCTCTCCAAGGGCTACCGCCAGCGGGTAGGCATTGCCCAGGCGCTGCTGGGCAGCCCCAGAGTCATCATTCTGGATGAGCCCACGGTGGGGCTGGACCCCCTCCAGATCATTGAGATCCGGGAGCTCATCCGGCAGTTGGGCCAGACCCATACGGTTCTGTTCAGCTCCCACATCCTGTCCGAGGTGCAGACCATCTGCGATCAGATCCTCATGATCGCCCACGGGAAGCTGGCGGCCTTCGGCGCGCCCGACGAGCTGGAGAGCCGCCTGCTCACCCCCAACGAGATCACCCTGACCGCCGAGGGGACGGAGGAGCAGGTGCGCGCCCTTCTGGACGGCATCGGCGCCATCACCGGCCGGTCCATCATGGCGGAGGAGGACGGTCTCGTCACCGCGCGCCTCAAAACCGGACGGGAGGCAAGCCTCCACGACGTCTCCCGCGCCCTCTTCTTCGCCTTTGCCGGGGCGGGGGTTCCCCTGCTGGAGATGGCGCTGAAGAAGGCCAATCTGGAGGATATCTTCATCGAGCTGACGGAACAGAGCGCGGAGGCCCCGGCCGCCGCGGAGGGAGAGGAGGAGCAGGCATGACCGCTGTATTCAAGCATGAGCTGAGAAGCTATTTTCACTCCCTGACCGCCTATGTGTTCGGCGCGTTTCTGCTGGCCTTCATCGGCATCGGCGCCATGCTCTACAACCTCCAGGCTGCGGTCAGCAACTTCGAGTATGTCCTCAGCTTCGCCAGCCTGGTCTTTGTGGTCATCGTGCCGGTGCTGACCATGCGTGTGCTGGCCGAGGAGCGCAGGCAGAAGACCGACCAGCTGCTCTACTCCCTGCCCATCACCACCGTGCAGATCATCGCCGGGAAATATCTGGCCCTGCTGGTGCTGTACCTGATCCCCCTGGCCATCATCGCGGTCTATCCGCTGATCTTCGCCCAGTTCGGCGACGTCTATCTGCTCACCTCCTACGGCTCCATTCTGGCCTTTTTCCTGCTGGGCGCGGCGCTGATCGCCGTGGGGGTCTTTCTCTCCTCGCTGACCGACAACCAGGGGCTGGCCGCCGGTCTGGGTATCGCGGTCATTCTCCTGAACTACTACAGTGTCAGCCTCTCCGAGTACGTCTCCTCCACCCCGGTGGGGGCGCTGGCCGCCCTGCTGGTGCTCATTCTGGCGGTGGGTGCCGTGGTGCGCTATCTGACCCGAAACAGCAACCTGGCCTACGGCGTCTGTCTGGTGCTGCTGGCCGCGGTGGCGGCCCTGTACTTCGTGGACAGCACCGCCTTCGAGGGCCTGCTGCCCTCGGTCATGTCCGCCCTCTCCCTCTTTGAGCGGTTTTACACCTTTGTCAACGGCGTGTTCGACCTGACGGCCGTGTTCTACTACCTGACGGTGGCCGCCCTCTTCCTGTTCCTCTCGGTGCAGTCTTTGGAGAAAAGGAGGTACAACTGATGAAGAAGCGGCCGAATGCAACACCCTCCGGCCCGGCGGGGCACAGCCGCCAGGCCTTTCAGGGCGGAACCTACTCTCTGATGCTGACGGCGGCGGTGCTGGCGCTGCTCATCGTCCTCAATCTTCTGGTGAGCGCCCTGCCCACCAGCCTGACCCAGTACGACATCAGCGCCTCCAAGCTCTACTCCGTCACCAGCAACACCAAGGTGGTGGTCAACGCGCTGGAGCAGGACGTGACCATCTACTGGATCGTGCAGTCCGGCGAGGAGGACGCGGTGATCGAAAACCTCCTGGGCAAATACGAGAGCCTGTCCGACCACATTACCGTGGTCAAGAAAAACCCCGACGTCTACCCCACCTTCGCCGAGCAGTACACCGACGAGGCGGTGAAGAACAACAGCCTGGTGGTGGAGTGCGGGGAGCGCAGCCGGTTTATTTCCTACGACGACATCTATCTGTCCGAGCCGGACATGTACACCTACTCCTACAACACCTCCTTTGACGGCGAGGGCGCCATCACCTCGGCCATCGATTATGTGGTCAACGCCGAGCAGCCCCAGCTCTACCGGCTGGAGGGCCACGGCGAGAGCGAGCTGCCCTCCACCTTCCAGGATCAGCTGGAGAAGGCGAACATGGAGCTGCACGACCTCTCCCTGCTGACCGTGGACGCCATTCCTGAGGACGCCGCCTGCCTCCTCATCTACGCCCCCACCAGCGACATCTCCGGGGAGGAGCGGGATATGCTCGCCGACTATGTGACCGGCGGCGGCAAGCTGCTGGTCATGGCCGGCCCGGTGGATGGCGCCTCCCTGGACAACCTCTACAGCCTCCTGTCCGAGTACGGCGTGACGGCCAACGAGGGGATTGTGATCGAGTCCGACCGGGAGCACTACGCCTTCCAGGCGCCCTTCGCCCTCCTGCCTGACCTGGCCTCCAGCGCCATCACCGACTCCCTGATCGACGAGCGCTACTTCCCCATCCTGCCCCTCTCTCTGGGCCTCACCGTGGGGGAGGACACCAACGGCGCCACAGTCACCCCCCTGCTCACCACCTCGGACGCCTCCTACAGCAAGCTGGCCGGCTACGAGCTGGACACCTACGACAAGGAGGAGGGAGATCTGGACGGCCCCTTCACCCTGGCGGTCTCCGTGGAGGCCGGCAGCGGCCAGATGGTGTGGTTCTCCTCCTCCGCCTTCCTGGACGACAAGTATAACGCCCTTTCGTCGGGGGCCAACGTGAACCTGGGGATGAACGCCCTGTCCTCCCTGGTGGGGGAGAGCGAGGCCATGGCCATCCGCAGCAAGTCTCTGAACTACAACTACCTGACCATCAGCGCGTCCACCTCCTCCCTGCTGAAGGTGCTCATGATCGGCATCGTACCCCTGGCCTACCTGGGCGTCGGCATCGCCGTGGTCGTTAAGAGAAGGAGGATGCAGAATGAAGCGGTATAAGCGGCTCTATGTGGTGCTGGCGGTGCTTCTGGCGGCCTGTATCGCCACCTTTGCCCTCAGCCGGTACAAGGCCCAAAAGGAGCAGATCCAGACCAGCGGGGAGACCATCCTCTCCATCTCCGCCGACGAGGTGGAGAGCCTCTCCTGGGACTACGACGGGCAGACCCTGTCCTTCCACCGGGACGGAGCCTGGAGCTACGACGACGACGCGGCCTTCCCGGTGGACGCCGAGCAGATGGATCTACTTCTGGAACCCTTCGAGGCCTTCGGCGCCGCCTTCATCATCGAAGATGTGGACGATCTGGGCCAGTACGGCCTGGATAACCCGGTGTGCACCATCCGCGTCACAGCCGGCGGGGGGACTCAGACGATCCAGCTGGGGGACTACAGCAAGATGGACTCCCAGCGGTATGTCTCCATCGGGGACGGAAACGTGTACCTGGCGGCCCACGACCCCCTAGACGAGTTTGACGTGACCCTGGACGAGCTGATCGACCAGGACGACATTCCCGCCTTCGGCCAGGTGTCGGAGCTGCGCTTCTCCGGCGCGGAGAACTACGCCGTCTCCTACCAGGAGGACGGCGGCAACACCTACCGGGAGGACGATGTGTACTTCACCGAGCGGGACGGGGAGCAAGTCCCGCTGGATCCCGACCGGGTGGAGGACTATCTCCAGGCCATCCAGTCCCTGTCGCTGACGGACTGCGTAACCTACAGCGCCAACGACGACGATCTCCAGTCCTGCGGCCTGGACAGCCCCGAGCTGATCATCGAGGTCGCCTACGGCGGAGAAGACGGGGCCTCCGGCACCTTCACGCTGAACGTCAGCCGCGATCCGGATGAGCGGGCGGCGGAGGCCCCCGCCGACGGGGAGAGCGAGGAGGAGATCACCGCCTACGCCCGGGTGGGCCAGTCCAAGCTGCTCTATCAGATCACCGGCGCGGAGTACGAGGCGCTGATGGCCGCCTCCTATGACGCTCTCCGGCACCAGGAGGTACTGCCCGCCGCGCTGGAGGATATCAGCCAGGTGGACGTGACCCTGGAGGGCGAGACCTACACCCTCACCGCGGCGGACGGTGCGGACGGGCCGGCCTTCGCCTATCAGGGCGAGACGCTGGAGAACACCGATTTTCAGAGCGCCCTCCAGGCCCTGACCGCCGTGTCCTTCACCGATGAGGCCCCCACGGGCAAGGAGGAGATCACCCTGACCCTCCATCTGGAAGGGGAGGACTCCCCCTCCGTCCAGATCGCCCTCTACCGCTTTGACGGGGAGAACTGCCTAGCCACGTTGGATGGCAAACCGCTGTGTCTGGTGGATCGGAGCGCGGCGGTGGCGCTCATTGAGGCGGTTCACGCCATTGTGCTCAACTGAACGCCATACGGAAAAGAGGCCCCGGAATCACTTGGGATTCCGGGGCCTCTCAGCTTCTTGTCAAATTCTTGTCAAACGAATTGTCTGCTCCGGCGCGGACGGTCCGGGCCGGTGGGCCGTCCCCGCGGCTTACGCTCCGGTCCCACCCGCCACGGCCAGCGCCGCGGCCTTGATGGTGGCCACCGCTGCGGCGATACCCATGTGGCTGTTCACGCACAGATCGTATTCCCGGCTCTGGCCCCACTTACCGGTGGCAAAGTAGTTATAGTAGGAGGCGCGGGCCTTGTCCTGGCGGAGCACAAAGCTCTCCAGATTCGGCTCCTGGACGCCGTACTCCTCCCGGGCGCGGCGCACCCGCTCGTCCAGCGGCGCGTGCACAAAGACGCTCAGCCGCCTGGGGTCGTCCCGCAGGATGTAGTCGGCGCACCGGCCCACGATGACGCAGGACTCCCTGGACGCGGCCTCCTTGATGACCTTGGCCTGGGCAATGAACACCTGGTCGGGCACCGACGGAGTCTGTACCGCGGTGTAGAGGTCGTACAGGAAGCTGTTGGTGGGACGTTGATGCTCGGAATCCCGGATGAAATTCTCCGAGAATCCGGTCTTCCTGGCCACCGCCGTGATGAGCTCCTTGTCGTAGAAGGTGATACCCAGCTCCTCCGACAACTGCTTGGCGATGAGCCGCCCGCCGGAACCGTACTCCCGGCCGATGGTGATGACAACGTGCTTCATAAGGACACCTCCTATCCTGATTTTATTATAATACAAACCCGCCGGTTCGTCAAAGCGGATTTTACCAGGAGTACTGCCCGCCCTCGGCGGAATACCGTGAGGGGAGGACGGTGGCAATGGAGATGCCGTCGATGTCGCCGCTCTCCCACATCTGCACCAGATCCGGCGCCTCAGCGTACACCAGCGCGCCGCACACCTGGATGCCGTGCTCTTCCACGTAGTCCAGCACGGCGGAGAAATCCTGCCCCCAGGCCAGGGCGTCCTCCGCCTCCTGCCGGCCGGCGGCGAAGGACAGCAGGCTCAGGAAGTGCTGCTCGTAGAGCTGCCCGCTGGGAACGCTCCCCTCCCGATACATCTGGTAAAAGCTGAACATGGGGTAGTCCTCCCCGCTGGGGGCGATGCTGTTGATGGGCGCGCCGCGCATGGTGAAACCAACAAAGCCGGGCAGCCGCTCCTCGTCGCTGCGCACCCCCGCCCACAGAAAGGTAAACCCCTCCTTCCAGTTATACCGCTCCTCCAGCGCAAAGAGTTCTTCTGGGCTTAGATCCCTTGGGAAATGAACCCAGGCGGCCACGTAGGAGGCGGTGGGCAGCTCCGCCAGATAATCCGCCGCGGGCTGGCCGGTACTGCTGGTTTCCCGGCTGGCACCCGACATGCTGTCTATGGTGGCCAGTGCGTAATTGCTGCCGGAGGAGCGCACCCAGCCGCCATCCTTCGAGGCGTCCAGGGTGCCGGTGATCTGCTCTGTCTCCCCGGTGAGCCAATCCTGAAGCTCATAGGTGAGGGTGTAGCGGCCAAAGCCCTCCGGCTGGGCGGTGACGCTGTTCACGGTGTCCCCCGGGGCGATCAGGCTGTACAGGGCGGTGAGATCCAGGGTAATGGCGTCGTATTCAGGGTCCGGCTCCCCCTCGATGCCCGTCCCGAACCCCTTCTCGTTGGGCTGATAGTACAGGGACGACACCAGGGGGCTGACCACGAAGCGCACCCCCAGCAGGGCGGCCAGCACGATGCAGGCCGCCCACACCGCCGTCCGCCGCAGGCGGCGGTTTACCTTCTTCTGAATATGCCGTACCTCTCCGGCGGGAGCCTGCGTCTCCACCGCCCCCAGCGCGTCCTCCACCTGCTCGGCCAGGTAGTCGGCAATGGCCTCGCTCTTCTCCAGCTCGGCCTCCACCAGGGCCCGCTCCTCCTCGCTGGCCTGCCCGGCCCGGTATTTGTCCAGCAGTTCCCGAAATGTCATATCTGTCCCTCCAATCTGCTCTTCAGCTTCTTCCGCGCCCGGCACAGCAGGGTGCGGGCCGCTCCGGGGGTGAGTCCCATGGCCTCCCCCGCCTCCTTCAGGGAGAGCCCTCCGTAGTAGTGGAGGGTGACGATCTCCCGATCCACCGGGGAGAGGGCCTGCACCGCCCGGTAGACGGCCCGGCGCCGCTCCTCCTGGAGCAACTCCTCCAGCACGTCTCCCTCCGCCGCCAGCTCTGGGCCGGGCGGCTCCGGGGCCAGGCGGCGGCTGCGCCGCACCTGATCCAGCCACAGGTTGCGGCATACCTTATACAGCCAGCTCCGCCACCCGGCGTCCGCCCCGTCCAGGGCCAGCAGGGCGCGGCAAAAGGCCTCCGCGGTCAGATCCTGGGCCTGGGCCTCGTTCTGGCACAGGGAATAGGCGTAGAGATACAGCTCTCCGGCATAGCGCCGGTACAGCTCCTCCAGCGTGCGCGGCTCCACTCCGCTCCCCCCTTTCTGTCTATTCAACGTCTCAGCCGAAAAAAGGTTACACTTTCTCCGGCATCTTGCATCACTCAATTCATTTTTTGCAGAACAGCCCAATTTCCCGGTGGCTTTCCCGTCATTTTTGCAATTTTATTTTTTTCTCTTGCATTTTTAGGAAAAACAGATTATAATAGCTCCATCGTGGAAGCGCGGGGCCTCTCCCCCGCGTTCATCGCTCAAATTCGGCCGCCTGCCGGGCAGGCGCCACGCAAAGGGGTTTGGCAATATGGCATTTACCTTTACCAATTCGTATCTCCAGGGTGTCTATGAAGATGTCTGCAAAAAGAATGCCCACGAGCCGGAGTTCCTCCAGGCCGTCGGCGAGGTGCTGGAGTCCCTCCAGCCCGTGGTGGAGCAGAACCAGCGGCTGGCCAAGTCCGGCGTCATTGACCGGATTGTGGAGCCGGAGCGCAGCCTGCTGTTCCGCATCTCCTGGGTGGACGACCACGGCCAGGTACAGGTCAACCGGGGCTACCGGGTGCAGTTCTCCACCGCCATCGGCCCCTCCAAGGGCGGCCTGCGGTTCCACCCTTCCGTCAACCTGTCCATCATCAAATTCCTGGGCTTCGAGCAGGTGTTCAAGAACTCCCTGACCGGCCTGCCCATGGGCGGCGGCAAGGGCGGCGCGGACTTTGACCCCAAGGGCAAGAGCGACAACGAGGTTATGCGCTTCTGCCAGTCCTTTATGACCGAGCTGCAGCGCCACATCGGCCCCGACACCGATGTGCCCGCCGGTGATATCGGCGTGGGAGCCCGCGAGATTGGCTACCTGTTCGGCCAGTACAAGCGCATCCGCAACGAATTCAACGGCGTGCTCACCGGCAAGGGCCTGAGCTACGGCGGCTCCCTGGCCCGCACCGAGGCCACCGGCTACGGCCTGTGCTACTTCGCCGACGAGATGCTCAAGGCCGCCGGCAAGTCCTTCCAGGGCCAGAGCGTGGTGATCTCCGGCTCCGGCAACGTGGCCATCTACGCCAACCAGAAGGCCACCGAGCTGGGCGGCAAGGTCATCGCCATGAGCGATTCCAACGGCTATATTGTAGACGAAAACGGCATTGACTACAAGGTGATCCAGGAGATCAAGGAGGTCAAGCGCGCCCGCATCAAGACCTATCTGGACTATGTACCCACTGCCAAGTATTTCGAGGGCTGCCAGGGCATCTGGACGGTACCCTGCGGCATCGCCCTCCCCTGCGCCACCCAGAACGAGCTGCCCCTGGAGGGGGCCAAGGCCCTGGTGGAGCACGGCTGCTTCGCCGTGGCCGAGGGCGCCAACATGCCCTCCACCCCCGAGGCGGTGGCCTGGTTCCAGGAGCACGGCGTCCTCTTCGCCCCCGCCAAGGCGTCCAACGCCGGCGGCGTGGCCACCTCCGGCCTGGAGATGAGCCAGAACTCCATGCGCCTGAGCTGGAGCTTCGAGGAGGTTGACCAGAAGCTGCACACCATCATGCGCAACATCTACCACAACGCCGCCAACGCCGCCGCCGAGTACGGCATGGAGGGCAATCTGGTGGCCGGCGCCAACATCGCGGGCTTCATGAAGGTGGCCGACGCGATGATCTGGCAGGGTGTGAGTTACTAAAAAGGCTTCTGCCTTCTGAGACCCGTCGGCCACCGGAACCCCATCGCAAGATGGGGCGGCGCGGCAAGCGCCGTACAAGCGTTTTTGCCAGAGGCGAAAACCTTGGCGCAGGGGCAATTCATTTGCCCCGAGCACGTGAAATAGACGCAGAAAAAAGCAGGTGTCCCGGCGGGACACCTGCTTTTTATTCATATTCCCGGTTCGGTTCGATGTACCGCTGAATCCACGCCTTGTACTCCGGCGTCCCCGCCCCCGCCTGACAGCCGAAATAACAGCTATACATGGCCTCGAAATCGTCCCGGTATAGCACGGCGGTCCGGTAGCTGTCCCAAAATGAACTCAGCGGCTTTCCCTTTTCTGCGACCAACCTGCTCAGCATACGAAATGCCGTCCGCTCCGCCTTGTCCTCTGCCTGGGGGGAAGCCAAAATTTTTTCCTGGGAGATGTCGTCCTCTCCATAGGTAAAGATGCCCTCGGCAGAGAGATCGGAGAGCTTTTTATTCTTTTGGTAGCAGGCTGCGCAATAGCGGAGGGCAACCATATGGCGATATGCCTCATAAGACCGGAACGCCTCGCTGATTCCCGGCCAGCTTCCCAGAATCTCCACGAGGGCCTCATGCTCGGCACAGACCAGACGGTAGGCCGGACAGTTTTCCCGCATGTAGTCCTTGTGTTTTTCTAACAATTCCTGTATCATATCATCACCCATTTAATTATAGGTCAATTTAACCATAATTTCAATAGGTCAAATCACCCATAATTATTCAGGGTGATTTTATGTCTCGTCTAAAAGACTTAAGAAAGAAGCGCGGGTATACGCAGGTCAAAATGCAAATGGCAACCGGAATTGACCAAAGTGATTTTTCCAAAATAGAGTCCGGCAAGCGGTATTACACCTTTGAGCAGTGTAAACGGATTGCTCTCGCGCTTGATACCAGCATGGACTATTTGGCCGGCTTAACAGATGTAGAAGACCCATATCCCCGCTCCAAGCAATCACAGCAATAGCACCTTGCTTCTGATCTCTGCCCAACCATGTAGGGGCGGCCTTTATGGCCGCCCGCGGGCGACCACAAGGGTCGCCCCTACGCTGCTATGCGTTGGGCCGGGTGCCAAGACTGTCTCCCTTCCGCGTAGGGGCCGACGCCCCAAGGCGGCCTCTCTTGCTCCTCTGGGGCAATTCACCTTCTGCCCACATCGGCCCGCCTTGTGCCGGACTGCGCATCTTCCATATGACCCCTTTTGGTATCTGTTTTCTTGTCCTGCCTCCGGCGGGCCCCTGTGATGGTTCCCTCCTCGCGGCAAAGCCGCTGCGGTCTACGCTACAAACGTGCCGCTGGCACGTTTGCTTTACGCTGCGGTTCCGATTTCCCCCGCCTTAACAATCCACCCATTAAAACGGCCAAGAAGGGGGAATTGCGATTCCCCCTTCTTGGAACTTCCCACAAGTCGTTCTATCGGTGGCTTTCCGGCGGCGGGGGCTTACTCCGTAACGCCCCCGCCGCACCCATTCCCCCAACTTCAACAGAGAGGTAACGCCATGATCCAAATTCAAAACATTCCCCTACCCATCGGCGGCGGAGAGGAGCAGCTCCGCAAGCGGGCCGCCAGACTCCTGGGGCTGAACCCCGGCCAGCTCCGCTCCCTCACCCTGGCCCGGCAGTCCATCGACGCCCGCAAAAAATCCGACGTGCACTATGTCTGCACCGTCCATGTGGAGGTGGACAACGAGGCCCGGATCATGGCCCGCTGCCGGAACAAAAATGTGAGCCTCCATGCAGAGCGGCCTTACGCCTTTCCGCCGGTACGGCGGACCTCCCCCCTGCCTCCGGTGGTGGTGGGCATGGGCCCCGCCGGGCTGTTCGCCGCCCTCTTTTTAGCCCGGAACGGGGTCATCCCCATTGTGCTGGAGCGGGGCCGTCCGGTGGAGGAGCGGACGGCGGACGTGGAGCGCTTCTGGGCCACCGGGGTGCTGGACACCTCCTCCAACGTGCAGTTCGGCGAGGGGGGCGCGGGCACCTTCTCCGACGGCAAGCTGACCACCGGCACCCACGATCCCCGCATCTCCACGGTATTCCGGACGCTGGTGGAGGCGGGCGCCCCGGCGGACATCCTCTACCAGCACAAGCCCCACATCGGCACCGACATTCTCCGGGACGTGGTGCGCAATGTGCGGCGGGAGCTGCTGGCCCTGGGGTGCGACGTGCGTTTCGGGCACCGGCTGGCGGGCCTGGACGTGCGGGACGGCGTCCTGCGGGCCGTTGCGGTGGACGGCCCCGGCGGCCGGTATGACCTGCCCTGCGACGCGCTGGTGCTCTCCCCCGGCCACTCCGCCCGCGACACCTTCCAGATGCTGCTGGATACCGGGGTGCCCATGGCCCCCAAGCCCTTCGCCATCGGGGTACGCATTGAGCATGCGCAGGCCACCCTGTCGGAGGCCCAGTTTGGCCCGGCATGGGAGCGGCTGCCCGCGGCGGACTACAAGCTGGCCTGCCATCTGCCCACGGGCCGCAGCGCCTTCACCTTCTGCGTCTGTCCCGGCGGGCAGGTGGTGGCCGCCGCCTCGGAGGAGGGGCGGCTGGTGACCAACGGCATGAGCTGCCGCGCCCGGGACGGGGCCAACATCAACGGCGGCTTCCTGGTGGGGGTGTCCCCCGCCGACTTTGGCTCGGAGCACCCCCTGGCGGGGGTAGAATTCCAGCGCCGCTGGGAGGCGGCGGCCTACACCCTGGGCGGCGGCGGCTTCCGCGCCCCGGCCCAGACGGTGGCCGACTTCCTGGCCCGGCGGCCCTCCACGGCCCTGGGGCGCATCACCCCCACCTACCGCCCCGGCGTCACCCCGGCGGAGCTGGACCGCTGCCTGCCCGGCTACGTGGCCGACACCCTGCGGGGTGCCCTCCCCCTCTTCGACCGCAAGCTCCACGGCTTTGCCGCGCCGGAGGCCGTGCTCACCGGCGTGGAGAGCCGCTCCTCCTCTCCGGTGCGCATCCTCCGGGGCGAGGACTTTCAGTCCCCCATCCGGGGCCTTTACCCCTGCGGCGAGGGGGCTGGGTACGCGGGCGGGATTACCAGCGCGGCCGTGGACGGCATCCGGGTCGCCGAGGCCATCGCTTCCAAATAAGCATATTTTTTACATAAAAACCCCATTTTGGCGCATAATAACGCCAGAATGGGGATTATTATGGTCTTTCACAATTTCGTATGATACTGTAAAAGTCCAATTCTGTCGAAAAGTGAGGGATTTTGAAGCGATGGCTCGAAAAAAAGTAGAAACTAATATTTCTTTTGACGAAATGCGACAGAAATACTATGTCTGCATGGATTACGGCCTGGATGAAACCGGCAAGCGAGTGAAGAAGTACAAGACCTACCCCACGCTGGCCCAGGCCCGCCGGGGCCTGCGCGATTTTCAGACGGAACAGGACACCCACCAGACCGTGGCCCCCCGCTCCATGACCTTGGATCAGTGGCTGGAATACTGGATGGAGGAGGTCATTCAGCCCAACCGGGCCGCCACCACCATCTACGGCTACCGCAAGATCATCGACAACCACCTGTCCGACGCGCTGGGCTCCGTCCCCATCCAGAAGCTGACGCCCCAGCATCTCCAGCAATACTACTCCATGCTCATGCGGGACAAGGGCCTGTCGGCCAATACGGTACGGCGGCACCACGACCTGCTCTCCTGCGCCCTGCACATGGCGCTCCGGCAGGACATCATTCTCCGCTGTCCCACAGAGCGGGTGGAGCCGCCCCGGGTCATCCCCCATGAGGCCCGATTCTACACCCCGGCGGAGCTCAAGCGGCTGTTCGGCCTGGTGGAGGGCCACTGGCTGGAGCTGATCGTCAAGCTGGCGGGCAGCCTGGGCCTGCGTCGGGAGGAGATCTGCGGCCTGCGGTGGAGCAGCGTGGACTTCGAGCTGCGCAAGCTCCACATCAAGGAGGCCCGCACCGCCGCCGGGGCGGAGATCGTGCAGAAGGAGACCAAGAACCGCTCCTCCAACCGCATCCTCCACATGAGCGACGATCTCTACCGCCTGCTGCGGCGGGAACGCGCCCGGCAGGCCGAGCGCAAGCTGGCCCTGGGAGACGCCTGGCCGGACACCGGCATGGTGGCGGTGGACGCCAAGGGCAACCCCTACTCCCCCAACGCCGTATCCCTGGCCTTCACCCGCTTCATTCAGGCCCACCACCTGCCCAAAATCACCCTCCACGGCCTGCGCCACACCTTCGCCACCGTGGCCTCCGCCCAGGGCGCGCCCCTGTTCGACATCGGCAAGGCCCTGGGCCACTCCACCCCCGCCACCACGGGCAAGATCTACACCCACCTGCTGGATCAGAACCACACCGCCACCCTGGACCGGGTGGCAAATGCGCTGAAATAATGCCGGGGGCGCGGACGTTTTTCGTCCGCGCCCCTCAGCTTGTCGAAACGGTTTTTCGACAAGCTGTCGGACTTTTGAGCACTTCGAAAAAGTGCTCAAAAGTCGTTTGATTGAACGTGAAAGACAACCCTGACGGTTTTCTTTCACACTATCTTTCCCTCCGAGACCTTCGGCAGGAAGGTTTATCGACAGCCTCAGGGGCGCGGACGAAAAACGTCCGCGCCCCTGGCGCTTTCCCACAAAAAATGGTACAATCCATGCAATCATCCGCCCTCCTCAGGTGTGTATAGGGCAGAAAGGAGCGAGAGCCATGGCCGACCAGCTCCGGGGGGACGCCCCCTTCTCCTACGCAGTGGAACACTATCTGGACACCGTATACCGCGCGGCCTTCCACGCCGCCCCCTCGCCCCAGGACGCCGAGGACGTGGCCCAGGAGGTCTTTGAGGCCCTGCTCCGCAGCGGCAAGCGCTTCCGGGAGCCCGAACACCTGCGGGCCTGGCTGCTGCGGGTCACCGTCAACAAGTGCAAAAACCTCTACCGGGCCAAACGCCGGACGGAGGTGCCCCTGACAGAGGCCATTCCCGCCCCGGAGGCGGCGGAGCCCTCCGTCCTGGACGAGGTGCGCGCCCTGCCCGCGCCCTACCGCAGTACCCTCTACCTCCACTACTTTGAGGGCTATACCGCCGCGGAGATCGGGAGGATACTGGGCGCCAAGCGGAACACGGTGCTCTCCTGGCTGGCCCGGGGGCGGCAGGCCCTGCGGGAGCGGATGATCGGAGGCTTTGACGATGCATAAATCAGACTATCTGGCCCAGGTGGAGGCCCTTCGCGCCTCCCCGGAGCTGCGGGCCCGGGTGGCCGGGCTGGCCGGGACGCCCGCCCGCCGCCGGAGACTCCGCCCCTGGATGGGGGTGTGCGCCTGCCTGGCCGTCCTGCTGCTGGGGGGAACCCTGCTGCTGCCCCGGCTGGGGGGCAGCTCCGCCGGCGGAGGCGGCCACGCCGGGGGGAGCATCTTCCAGTCCTACGCCGGACCGGTCTTTCCCCTGACCACCCTGGAGGACGCCGGGCTCACCGCCCGCCGCACCATCACACTGGACTTCGCCCCCTGGGGCGACGGGCACACCACCGACATCGACGTCACCGACTCCTATGTGCTCACCAACCCCACCGACACCGACCAGAGCGTCACCCTGGTCTATCCCTTTTCCGGCAGCTTCTACGCCCTCTATCCCCCCACCCTGACGGCGGACGGCGCGGCGCTGGACGCCGTCATCCGCCCCGGCGTGGGCGGGAGCCAGAGTCTGGAGTCCTGGGAGGAGTACGCCGCCCTGGTGGAGGGGAACGATCTGGCGGCGGCCCACGCCGAGATCCCCGCCCTGGACATGCCGGTGACGGTCTACGCCTTCACCGACCTCACCCGGCCGGAGATCGACGCCACGGCCCCCACCCTGGCGGTGACCTACCCCTGGTCGGAGGACGCCCCCGCCGTGCTGACTTACGGCTTTCACGGCAGCTCCATTGACCGGGAGGCGGGTTGGGCCCGGCGCAGCTTCTCCCTGCCCGAGCCGGACTCCCCCCACGCCCAGGAACCCCGCCTGCTCATCGCGGTAGGCGGCGCTCTGGAGGGCTACACCCTCCAGGGCTACCGGGACGGGGGCTGCGACCCCGGCGGGGAGCTGGACGGAGTGAGCGCCGCCGTCACCCGGTACGAGTCCACTCTGAGGGAAGTGCTGAACGCCCTCTGTCCCTCCCCGGATACCCTGGCCCACAAGTACGGCGGCGAGACGGACGCCGCGTCCCTCTCCAGGGAGGTGTTTTTTGACACCCTTTGCCGGGGCTTGGGCACGGCGGTGCCGGCAGACATGACCATGCTGGAGGATGTGTTCTCCTGGGTCAACATACAGGAGCGCATCTTCTATACGGAGGCCGCCCTCACGATTCCCGCCGGGGAAAGCGTCCAGGTGGAGGCCGCCCTGCCCAAGGAGGCCAGCTTTGACTTCGCCTGCGCCCACACGGAGAACCGGGGCATTTACGGCTATGATCTGGTTACGCAGCTGGGCTCCACCCTCTCCTTCACGCGCCAGACCGCCGCGCTGGCCCACACGGAGCAGATTGCCATCGTCCGTCAGAACTTCGGCTTCGATCTGGCGGCCGGACTTACCTCCGTGCCGCTGGCCCCGGACCAGGAGCACTACTATCTGGAGGTACGCCGGATCAAATAAAGAGGAATCCCCCGGCACCGCCGGGGGATTCCTCTTTATGTTCTTTACGCCAGCTTCCGGTTGGGTCGCATGAACAGCCACTCGGACACGCCCTTGCGAATCACATCGTGCAGCAGGCACTTGGGCTGGAAGCCCAGGGATTGATAGAGCCGCTTGGCCCCCGTATTGAACTGGCTGGTCATGATGAACATATTGGGATAGTTCTTTTCCTCCATAACCCCGATGAAAATTTTGACCAGATCCGTGCCGATGCCCTGGCCCCGGTACTTCTTTTTCACGCCCAGCAGATTCAGATAGGGCAGGCCGGCCAGGCCGTTCCGGGTCATATACATGACGCCCACGGCCTCGTCCCCGGGGCTCATGGCTACATAGAGATCGCCGTCCGCCATCGCACGGAGCAGGTTCTCATTCAGGCTGTCCCCCTCGGCGAAGTAGGCGTCGTACAGCTTGGAGCCATAAAAGACCTCCCGATACTCCTCGAGCCGCTCAGGCACGCCCTTTACCAGTGTAAACTTCATCTCCGAACACACTTCTTTCGGATGGATTTGAGGTCACCGCTCCGCAAGCGGCGCATAATCCGCGTGGTTCCCCACATACTTGTAGGCCGGGCGGATGATTTTGCCCATGTTGATGAGCTCCTCGATACGGTGGGCGCTCCATCCGGCCACCCGGGCCATGGCAAAGAGGGGGGTATAGAGCTCCAGGGGCAGATCCAGCATGTGGTAGACAAAACCGGAATAAAAGTCCACATTGGCGGATACGCCCTTATACATCTTCCGCTCCCCGGCGATGATCTCGGGGCCCAGCCGCTCCACCAGGGAGTACAACTCATACTCCTCCGTACGGCCCTTCTCCCGGGACAGCTTCTCCACAAAGGAGTGGAGCAGGTTGGCACGGGGGTCGGAGAGAGAGTAGACCGCGTGGCCCATACCGTAAATGAGGCCAGCTCTGTCAAATGCCTGCTTGTCCAGCAGGGCCTGGAGGTAATGGCGCACCTCGTCCTCGTCCTTCCAGTCCTTCACCTGCTCTTTCATGTCCTCAAACATTCGAATGACCTTGATGTTGGCGCCGCCGTGCTTGGGCCCCTTCAGTGAGGCCAGGGCGGCCGCCATGCAGGAGTAGGTGTCCGTCCCGGAGGAGGTGACCACATGGGTGGTGAAGGTAGAGTTATTGCCGCCGCCGTGTTCGGCATGAAGGGTAAGGCAGATGTCCAGCACGTGGGCCTCCCAGAAGGAGTAGGAGGAGTCAGGCCGCAGCAGGGAGAGGATGTTCTCCGCCGTGGACAGCTCCGGCTGGGGGGCGTGTATGTAAAGGCTGTTCCCGCTCTTGTAGGTGTAGGCCTGGTAGCCGTAGACGCTGAGTACCGGGAACAGGGCGATGAGCTGGAGACACTGGCGCATGACGTTGGGCAGGGAGATATCGTCGCACCGCTCGTCATAGGAGGCCAAGTTCAGCACGCTGCGGGCTAGGGAATTCATAATATCCTGGCTGGGCGCCTTCAGAATGACATCCCGCACGAAGTTGCCGGGCAGGGTACGGTAGTAGGCCAGCTGGTTTTTAAAGCTCTCCAGCTCCGCCGCGTTGGGCAGGCGGCCCAGCAGGAGCAGATAGGCGGTCTCCTCAAAGCCGAACCGCCCCTCCTTCAGCGCCCCCGCCACCAGCTTCTCTACATCGATGCCGCGGTAGTAGAGCTTGCCGTCGCAGGGGATCTCCTGCCCGTCCACCATTTTTTTGGCGATGATGTCGGAGATCTCGGTCAGGCCCGCCAGAACGCCCTTGCCGTTGAGGTCGCGGAGGCCGCGCTTGACGTCGTACTTCACATAGTCCCCCGCGTCAATGCTGCTGTTTTGCAGGGACTGGGCCGCCAGCGCTTCAATCTCAGGGGTGATATCGCAGTAGTTTGGATTGCTCGCCATAGAAAACCTCCATTCTTCCGCTCTGCCTTGCGTACCGCAGAACGCCTTTGTGAAATGTGCATCTCTCCAATATAATCCAGTATAACATGTAATTGTTACCAGAATATGAATCCACACATAAAGTTTGATTCAAAAAACGGTGGACTTGGTCCACCGTTTCTTCAGAAGAGATCCCGTTTTTTCAGGATAATAGCCACCACCAGGATCACCACGCCGGACAGGGCCAGCGGGAACCACCAGAACTGGTCCAGGGGCAGATTGGCTACGTTCATCCCGTAGAAACTGAAGAAGATATTTGGGATGGTCAGCAGGATGGTGATGGAGGTCAGCACCTTCATGATCACGTTCAGATTGTTGGAGATAACGGAGGCGAAAGCGTCCATCATGCCAGAGATGATGGAGGAGTAGATGTTAGCCATCTCGATGGCCTGGCGCACCTCAATGAGCACGTCCTCCAGCAGGTCGTGGTCCTCTTCATATAGGGTGATGATGCGGCCCCGGAGAATCTTTTCCAGGGTCACCTCATTGGCCTTGAGCGAGGTGTTGAAGTAGACCAGTGACTTTTCCAGATCCAGGAGCTGAATGAGCTCCTTGTTTCGCTGGGACTTGTAGAGCTGCCGCTCCATGTAGTTGTAGATCTTGTCAATCTGCTTCAGATACTGAAGGAAGCGTTTGGCAACCTGCAACAGCATATAGAGAATGAAGCTGGTGCGCTTCTGGGTTTCGGCAAACCGCACCAGTCCGTCCTGAAAATCCTTCAGAATGGAGGTCTCCTTCAGGCAGACGGTGATGATGTGCTTGTCGGTGACGATGATGCCCAGGGGCAGAGTGGAGTACACCACCGCGTCATCCTTCTCCACAGCGGGCACGTCGATGATGATGAGGGTCTGTCCGTCCTCGGTGTCGATCCGGGAGGTCTCCTCCTCGTCCAGGGCGGCCCGGAGGAAGGAGGGCTCCACGCCCAACGTCACCGCTACGGTGTTCAGCTCGTCCTCGCTGGGATAGGTCAGGTTCACCCAGCAGCCGTCCTGCACGGAATCCAGCCGGGTCATTTTTCCTTGAATCGTTTTAAAAATAGAGAGCAACGATCTCACGCCTTTCTCGGCGCGGGCCCCTCAAAAGGGTATAAAAATCCCCGCACGCATTTGTCTTTGCCGCCTGTGCGGAAAATATCCTTCCTGCACAGGCCAAGCGGCGACACGGCGTGCGGGTCTACCGGACGGGCCGGTCAGCCGCAGAGCCAATGCGCCGCGCTCCATATGGGACATTCTCGACTCACAGGGTCACCGCTCACAGCGCATATCACTCCTTTTCCAGTATTGTCATTTGCTTTTTTATTATAAGCCCGTCCGGCGCAGATTGCAAGTAAAACGTCCGTTAAGGTGCATCCGTCCTATAAACCGGACCATTTTCGCTTTGATCTCTTCGGATCATTTTTAAAATGATCCAGAGAGATCCCGGATTGACAGGTCGATCGACTTTTGCTATACTGGGTCGGAAGGACGGTGAAAACATGCCCAAGACAATCGGAATTATCGACGCGGATCTGCTCGATAACGGGACCCGTCACCCCAACCTGGCTCTCATGAAAATCAGCGGCTATCAAAAGGAGCTGGGCAACGACGTCACCCTGCTGGAGGATTACTACTCCATTCCCAAATACGACGAGGTATATCTCTCCCGGGTATTTGATTTTACCAACGTACCCATTGATCCCAAGAACTACCCCAATCTGCACATTGGAGGCACCGGCTTTTTCTGGATGACCGCCCCGGACCTTCCCCTGGAGGTCGAACACCATATGCCCGACTACCACCTCTACGACGAATATGTGGGCAGGCAGATCGCCCGGGGCATCAAGCCCCAGACCTACAGCGACTACATGGACTACAGCATCGGCTTTACCACTCGGGGCTGCTTCCGCAAGTGCCCCTTCTGTGTCAACCAGAAGTATGACCATGTGTTCCGCCACTCTCCGGTGAAGGAGTTCTTCGACCCCTCCCGCAAGCACATATACCTGTGGGACGACCAGTTTTTCGGCTTTCCCAAGTGGCAGGAGGTGCTGGACGAGCTGGATGAAACCGGCCGCCGCTTTCAGTTCCGCCAGGGCCTGGATGTACGTCTGATGACCGAGGAGAAGGCCAGGCGGCTGGCGAACGTGAAGTATCACGGGGATTATATCTTCGCCTTCGACCACATCAACGAGGCCGAACAGGTGGTGCGCGGCCTGAAAATTTGGCGGAGACACTCCGACAAGTCCACCAAGCTCTACGTGCTCTCCGGCTATGAGTCCCAGGGCGCGGAGGAGATCGCCTCCATCTTTGAGCGCATCCGTATCCTGATGGAGTACCAGTGTCTGCCCTACATCATGCGCCACGAGTACTACAACCGCTCTCCTTACAAAGGGATGTTCATCACCCTGGCCCGCTGGTGCAACCAACCCAGCTTTCTCAAGAAGAAGAGCTTCCGGCAGTTCTGCGAGGCCAACGGCCTGACCAGCTCCGCTTTCCGCTACATGTCTGAGTTCGAGCACGACCACCCCGATATTGCGAAGCAGTATTTTGATATCCGTTTCGACCGGCACGGCGCGTAAGGCGCCTGTTCCCTTCTCATACGTCCCAGCATCGGAATTTCAAGGCCGTGTGCCGCGTTTGGCGGCACACGGCCTTTTCCCCTTCTGCACGGCTATGGACGGAGGAAGGGGAAATAATTCATCCCCAGTTCGATGTAAATGCGTTGCTTGAGCAGCTCATACCGGTCCGCAATCGCCCCGTTTTCATAACCCACTTCAATACCATGACCGGAGGAAATCAGCTTGGCCTTCATGTCGTCCCGGATATACCGCCCCGAAAAGACAATGATGGACGGGATGGGGGCCGCCATACAGTCGTCCAGGGCGTAGCTCAGCTTCTCGAAAGCCGAACCGCTGGTCTCCTGGAGCTTGGCCTCGATGGCCATGGAGCGGCAGTTCTGGGGGTTCATGATCACGATATCCAGCTTACGGGGTGTGCCGATAAAGCGCCAGCCGATGTATTTCTCCTCCTCGACCGCCAGTCCTTCGCCCCAGCCTCGGATATACTCTGCCAGAGCATGCCGGAAGTTGTTCCCGTTGTTGGGCATATAATCCCTCCTCCCATGTTCTTCCTCCATCATAGTGGATCCCATTTCCCGGGTCAATAGGCTTCCGGCCGCCAAGCTAGAAAAAGCGCGCTGCGGAACATCAGCCCCGCAGCGCGTCGTCCTGGTTCTGTCCGGCACCGGTTCCGTCTGCCGCCCTCCGAAGCTGCAAAAGCAGAGAGAGCATGCCGATACCCAGCAAAATATGACCAATGCCCGAGATTCCGGAAATGGAGGCATCCATTCCTCGGCTCAACTCATTTCCCAGCACCTGGCTCATCCCCCGCAGAAAGAATCCCAGCCCTGTGATATTGAGACCTAGTTGATAGACCAGCAGGAACTTCCCGCTGTTTCGGCTTGAGAAGGCAAATGTCTTTTCCAGTAGCATCAGGATAAGAAAAAACACCATTCCCAGTGCAAAATAGTGGGTATGCAGGAAAGACAGAGAGGTTCTGCCCGCAAAGCCGCTGAATTTGGTAAACTCCCTATAAAATACGCCCAATGCCATGGCAATCACCGCATAGACCATGGCCAACGTCGCAAAATGCCGCGCCAGTAAAATCTCTTTTTTATTCATCCGTACATACTCCTATCACAGCGGATACCGGAATTGGGTCCGCCGCCTATCGCCGGTTCATACAATCAGAAAGGGCGGAGCGAAGGCTCCGCCCTTTTCCGTATTCTGCTTGATTAGCCGAAGTAGCGCTTCAGCAGGCCCTCGAACGCCTTGCCGTGGCGGGCCTCAACTTGATACTGCCCACAAAAACATAGGTAAAATATCACTTTTTCTTTCTGAAAACACCCGTTTCCCATCAATTTCCCTTTAGAAATTGGATTTTGGAGAAGTGTGATATTATAAGGAATTTTGTTTCCCTTGAGACTTCCCAAATAATTCAATATTATTTATCTCATCCCTTTAATTCCTTTACGACTTCTTCAATGACTGCATTTTCAAAGCTGGTCGTTGGAGCAATATATTTCCAATTCTCGTGTTTAAACTCTGATTTAGATAAAACCGCATCAATTGTTTGTTTACAACGTCCAATGATGTCTTTTACCCGTTCCTCATCACTAAAAATATCTATAATCATCTGCTTTTCTTTTTCATTATCTTTAGTGTTACTGGCAGGATAGGGTTTAATGCTGTTTGCAGAGAATACCCTAAAAAGAAACGCTATATAATAAACAAAGTAATGATATTTATTATATGAAAGAATATAATTTCTCCTTATAAATTCTCTGACTTTAAATACAATATATGAACTTGTGAAATATGGAGCACAACAATCTGTGTTGGCAAACAAATTTGTTCTCACTGTTTTCAAGATATAAGTTGGATTATTTGAATACACAAGATGAGGCTCTTTAAGATAAACTGAGACATAAGCTCGAATTTGTGAATGCAATGTTACTATTTGTTGTTTTGTTGCGCTTATATCGCTATCATTAGAAATTTCTCTTGACCTTCTCTCATAATACAATGGGCTTGTAATTTTTTTAGATGCTTGACGATAATATTGTTGTAATTGTTTATGAAACTGGTCCAACGCTATAAATGCTTCATCGGGTACAACACTTTGCTTATTGTTTGCTTTTATTATCTGTTCCATTACTGCCCCATCATTTGTATAGATAATTTTGACTGGGACATAGAATTGTGATAAATCTCCAATAAAACTTTTATATTTGTGAATTACGTTACTTGTTTGGCAACCATTTACAATTTGATAGTCTTTAACAATAAATGTGCTTCCAGAAATAGGTTTTATAAATTTAGCAATAATAGTAACGCCATTGTTTAACATAGGAAATAGTTTTTGACCATCAGTTGATTTTAAAGTTTCTATTATACCTTCATTTACTGGATTTTTATCCCCAAGATAGTCTCTAACATTTTCATAGAAAATATTTTTGCGCAAATCTCCATAGTCGTCTTCTATTAGCTTAATAAACTCTGTACCATCTAATAATCCGTAGTATAGTTCTTTTACTCCCAAGATATTTTCTCTAAAAACTTTATCCTTAAACGAAATATCTACTTCAAGACTATTTGTATTTTCATTGTAAAGTGTTAGTACGTCGTCAGAGTCTAAGATAGTAAACTTGACGTCCTTTATTTCAGGACAGGATCTTAAAATATTATTTCGTTCTTGTTCAATAACAGTGGTAACAGTTGGATCTTGGAAGTTCCGACCTGTAAAAGCGAAATACAATGAACAAATAGGACTCTCTTTGCTATTGTTTTTAGAAAATTCACGTTTGAACATTGCGTCTTTTATTTCTCTATGTTGTCTTACTGAAGAATTTTCAACTATGTTTGCATTTGACTGCAAAAAGTTTTGGACTGCTCGTGCAAATGTAGATAATTCTCCCACATTTAGTTTAGACGATGTTTTTGTTTGAATAAATGTAAAATTAACTTCATTGGATTTTGATTTTGAAAACATAGACAATTCAGTTGGATTGTTCACCAAATTATCATTGACAAAAAAAGCCATACCATCTATTCCAAATGTACCGCCATCGTCTACATTTAGTTTTAGAATCTGTTCTGCAGACTCAACTGCTTCTGGCTGTACCCGACTGACTACCAAATAATTAATAAGATGTTCATAAGCCTTGCTATCTTTCTCATAAATTGAAAATTCATCAGAAAATTCTTCAAGCAATCCAGAAATTATTGTATTTTCCATATATTATAACCTCCCCAAAATTACAGTATATGACTTTTCATAATTATACCATAAAGAAAATGTAAGTAAAGCCCTGCCGGCCGGCAGGGCTTTACTTAACTACATCCATTCAATTTTCCAAGCAGGTCATCCCTCATACCTTGGGTAATGTGCTGGTAGTACCTAAGAGTGGTTTCCTCTTTCGTGTGTCCTAACCTTTTCTTGACGACAACAGCGGGAATGTTATGTTCAGCCAACCAGGAGGCGTGTGTATGTCTGAGGTTGTGATATTTGAAATGTATTCCACAACTGTCTCTTGCTATACGGAACAGCACTTTTGAACTGTCTGTACTGAGGAAGTCTCCATTTTCTTTGAGATTGATTAAATCAGGGTTTTCCTCAATGGTCTTTGCCTTATTCCTACCATTGTCAATCGCTACTCTGGTCTGATGGTATGCTGCCCCAAGGCACACTTTTTGTTCTTCCTGCTTTTGTTTCAGGTCTTTCAAATAATAGTAAATTTCATCCTGAAGGTCAATCTCACGAATAGCAGCCTTTGTCTTGGTATTGCGTAGGGTCCACATCTGATCCTCCCACACCATTTGTCTTTTCACCCAGATAGTGTGTTTCTCCCAATTTATATCAGACCATCTCAACCCAAAGCACTCAGCCACACGAACACCCAGACACCTACCCAACTTAAAGGCGGTCAAAAGGTTTGTAGAGGAAAAGCGCGCTTCCAATGCATCCAACTCTTCTTCTGTGTAAATCTTCTCTACAAAATCATCTGAACTATCATCTTTGGGTGTTTGAATTTCAAAAAAAAGTATTCTTCTTTATGTATTTGTGCTTGTACGCATAATCCCAAAGGACACCTATGAACTTATGGATGCTCATAATGTAGGCGTAGGAGTGGGTAGCTGTCATAGCAAACAGGTATTCGGAAATCTCAGTTGGTTTCAACCCACCAATCGTTCTTTTTCCCCACTTCATCCCTATATGGTTCCTGAAAAGACAATCATATCTTCTGATTGTAGATTGTTCCCTATCGTGCTGAGCGTATTTCTCTATAAACTCTGTATAGACCTGCTCTACAGTGATGGGTTTCTCTTTTACCAGGATACTCTCAGGGTTTTCAATGATTTCTGCTCTTCTGGCAGCCATAGCTGCCTTTGCCTCTGCTATGGTCTTAAAACCACTTTTCTCTATGGATCTCCATTTACCCGTATCGGGGTCTTTTACATTGATGCGGTAACTATAAGTACTACCCTTTTTTCTAATATTTTCAGCCATATCTAAAATCCTCACATTTCCTTAGTATTTGTAAGGCTTTTGAATTTTGGTCACATGATAACTCTTCCCACACCTCAAGCCAAGGGAAAAGTTCATGGGACATATCAAAAACTTTCTTACTGACTCTTTATCCTCAACTGTGTGGATTTTAGTGTGCTTTTCATTATTTATGTCTTTTTTGAAGTGTATATGTCAAAATAAAATATATTTATGTCCTTCAAAAAAGAAAACAGTTGAGCGTGATTGCTCAACTGTCCTATTTTATGCGGGGAGTACAATATGTTTCTGTAATGCCTGTTCTACTATTTTAGGCTCTACACTCAAATAATGCTGGGTAACTGCAACACTACTATGCTGGAGCAGTTGGCGTACCAGTTCTACATTGTAATCATTTTCCATATAGATGCTGACTGCAAAGAACTTTCGGAATGAATGGGTGCTGACACCAGTTATACCTAAGTACCTGCACACCTTTTGCAGATGGAGCTGGACTGCTCTGACTGTAAGCGGGAATAACTTTTGAGTAGGTTTTAGCCCACTTTTCAAAGCGTAGTCCTGTAAGTAGATATAAACCTCTGCTGGTACGGTGAAAGTTCTGGACTTTCCTGTTTTCTGTTCCACTATGTCAAGGTGGTATCTACCACCTTCAAAAAGAATATCTGCTAACCTCAGGTGAACAACATCCCCAATCCTCAGCCCCAAATTTGCTTGCAGCGTGAGTGCTGTTGCCACTCTCTCATTGGGTCTGACCCTATCCCCACCAGGAAGGACAAAGCCTGTCCTTATGCTGCTTATAATTTTTTCAACTTCTTCTTTATTAACTGCTCTGGTTCGTTTGTTTGCCATTTCCTCAACCCCTTATATCAAAAATTTCGTTTAACTACTAACACACTTTTCGTTCTTTTACCTCTACATTCTTTCACCCTGCACCAAATCAAAGGTTTTCGTTATCTATCTATTTAACGAAGTGGCATTCTTACCCATCTGAACTACCCGCTTTTTGTTCTTTTAGTGCTCTATACAGAGTGGTCTTGCTGACCCCTGTAAGAGCGGTGATCTGGCTGATGGTGTAGGTGCCGCTTTTATATAACTCAATCGCCTGCTCAATTTCTTTACTCTTTATGGCTGGTCTACCCACTCTGCCCTCAGCACAAGCCTTTCTGTAACCTGCCTGCTGTTTCTTTTTCTGGAAAAGCACATATAGACGGGTGAACTCTGTGATACTCCCCAAATAGTCCTCACCAGACAAAAAGGGTTCTTCAACACTACATAGACTAATTTCCTTGTCAGTCAGTTTTTGAAATACAGTTATCAAATTCATTAAGTCATCTGCCAAGTCCTCAACACTTCTGATAATTAACTTATCGCCTACCCCCATACTCTCCAAAAGTTTGCAGAATTCATCCCTGCTGTTATCCTGGTCAAATACCACCTGTTCTTCTGGTATCTTCAACTGGTTCACCAGCTTAAAAATTGGAGTATTATTGTGTTTTTCTGCGCCATAATCATTTTCCATTACATAAGCCCAGACCATAGGCACACCCCCTTCCTTTTATTCAGGGAATACGGGAAGCTCCCGTATTCCCTACACATTACATATTGTGTCAAAATGCCAAGGGATTTTGATTTCTTACCTATTCCCCATGAGATTTTGGACTAAATTAAAAATATTTGCCGATTTTTTGCATTTAATAATTTCTACACCATAAAATACAGGTAAACAGCATTTTAGATGCTCAAAAAATAAATATTTTTGACCTAATCCCCTTGAGAATACGGGAATAATTCAAATTCCCGTATTCACCCATTTTGGTCATAAATCGAATTAAGACCAAAATCCCAGGGACTTTAACACTTTCCCATAAACTATCGGGGAAAAGGGGATTGACCATATTCCAGGAATATGAGGACAGTCCCCAAACCCCATGAATTTTAGCACTACCCATTAAGTACCTGAGCGTAGATACTTGACCTGAATTTGGTAACTATCCGTCAAGATATTCTCCAACTCAACAAATTCTTGTTTTTCTTTGCACACCTGAGATGGGGAGTAAATAAGTAGTGTATCAAACCTGCTTTTGGCATCTAAAGCTTTGACTTTCCTTAAAATGTCTCTTGCTCCACCAAAGGTCACAATACAATCCACGACCTCAATTCCTGATTTCCAAGCCTGAGCATAAAGTTGACACGCCTGATAAACCGCTGTCCTGATACCACTTTTATCACTCTTGACTTTCAAAGCGATTACCGCTTTTTCCATAAACACCACCTCTTTTTTCTTAGTCCATCTTCCTTAACCACTACTCAATATAAAAATTACTGTCCCACATTTCCTATAACTGTGTCTTTCTTTTCTATTTATGTCCTTCTTTTTTCTGAGGAAAAAGAACAAATGGTGGGTAGTGAAGTGATACCGATAAAATATGACCCCCACGCCGGTACCGGCGTGGGGGTTAGTGTTGAATATACATATTCAATTCCTCAACTATCTGCTTGCTCCTTTTCTGAGCGTGCAAACTTCAAAGCCACTTTCTCGTGGTATTTTTTGGCAAAGTCATTATCGTCAAATTCTGCTTTATGGTAACACAAATCACCAATATCATTTAGTGTTACATTTCTATATCTGATATACCCTTGAACCTTTTTGACCTCCTGAAATGCGGGCTTTCGGTTAATTTCCTGTGTGAACTTTCGTTGGGTCCAGGAATACTCACCATTAAACTTGCACCAATGCTGATAAGACTGATACAACTGCTTGCTCGTATAACTAATATAATTTTTACCAGCGTCAGTAATTTGTATCACACACTCTTTCATCCACTGGTCAAGGCTTGACATATCCTCAGCGTAATCCTTGATAATCTGGCTCATTTCCTCAGGCATACCCAATCCTTCAGCCTTGTAAAGTTTATAACCCTCAATGGCCCAGTTGAGAATACCAGACAATTCTTGTTCCAATTTTTCACCAAAATTCAAATCAATCTTTTCTGGTGGTATTGTGACCTCAAAAGGGATCACCTTTAGGCGTCTCCAAAGTGCTTCATCTGTACCCCTGACTTGGGGCTTATAATTGGTATCTAAGAAGATTTTGAATGTGGACTTAAACTCAACTGGTTCATGGTGGAGTGTACGACATATCACAATACCACCACCAGTCAGATTTTTAATGAGACCCTCAGCCAGTTTATCATCCTTTTCACTTTCACTTATACAAACAAATCTACGGTCTCGTAATCTTACAAGGTCTGGTCTTGGTGATCCTGCAGTCTGAGAGCGTACATCCATAATGGTCTGCTTTTCTGCTGCAACAGCGTAATCACCCATCAGGGTATGAATTGTCTTGATAATGGTGGTCTTTCCGTTGTTGCCATTCTCACCATAGAGGACAAACATACACTTTTCCATATAGCCACTACTAATTGTGTATCCAATAGCTTTTTGCAAAAAACTTCTGACTGGCTCAGACGGGAGAACCGTGTTCAAAAAGTCAACCCATAAAGGACACTCAGCACCTTCTTCATAAGCGACACCAGCCATTTTTGTCTGGTAAAACTCTCTGCTGTGTGGATAGAAATTCAAATCATCAAAATTGAAAACACCATTTTGCAGATTGATTACATTGGCGTTGGCGTTAATTTTCTGACCCACTTTCTGTTCTTTTTGAGCCTTGATAAAACTGGATTTTGAAAACTCAATCATTTCCATACATTGACGCTTGCCCTTACTTGAAGATGCATATTCAAAAAGGGTGAGGGACTGCTTTTCAAGAACCTTTTGGTTTTCAGTCTGGACTACACTTTCTCGAAACAGGTTATATGCCTCATATTTTAACTGGTGGAACACTCTTTCTGCGTACCAAAGCAAGTTCTTATCGTAACACCTGTCCCACAACTTTCCATTCCAAGCCAGCCACTCGTCACCCTCAGACAAGTATATCAAATCATTCTGATTAACCAGCCAAAATCGAATTCCATTAGCAGCTGAATCCAAATCCCCGTGTACGGTAACGGGAACATCCCTTTGTTCCAAACCATAATTTATGATGTACTTACAAAGAAAATCATTTAATTCATTGTTGTTACTTAGCACTAAACTTCTATTTTGTGCTTGCTTTATAATCTCTTTTGCCCTGTCTTGCTGTAACACCTCATCCACATCCAAATTCTGCTCAACAGGGGTGTAGCTGAACCTGTCCCAGTCATATACACGACTGCATCTGATACTGGCTTCTCCTATGGTGTGCTGCACATACCCACTTGCTTTCTTGGCCTTTCGCTTTTCATTCCACATACCAGACTGCAAAAAAATCTGTTCAGCCTGTTTGGGATTGTTACCATTCAGGAACAGGAGCAGACTTGCGAAAGCGAAGTCGGCTTCTGACTGGGAGGGGTATGCTTGATAATCATTTCCCGCATCATCCTGTTTCTGAATTTCAGCCCAGCGACCTTCCCAGAATAGCAGGCCCTTCTTGAACTTTTTGAGTTTCCCTACCACTTCTTCATCTGTCTTGGTGTAGACACCTTTTCCCACCAAACCAGAGTAGGTTTCCTTTTTGATAAGGTATTTTTCACATAAAGCGTTTAACTGCTCCTGACAGACTGCCAGGTAAGTGTCGTGTGCTTCATCCACTGGATTACCTGTCACTATCATAAAGCGGGAGCAGTCGTAAACTTCAATGATACCAAACTTATCACAATGCTTATATCCTTCTGGCTTTTTGCCTTTTACATAGATATGTACCCCCAGGCCACTTATAGAGGTCTCAGCGTAAGTATGGAACATAGCAAGGATTTCTTCTTTTAGTTCCTCGTACTTTTCTCGAAGTGCTGGATCGTGACAGTCAACATCAACACAACAAATTTCTTCACCAGACAGGCTTACACCAACAGAATCAATTTTATCGGACTCAAATGCAGTTGTTATTGTGTCAAAATCTACCACTCTATCTTTATCGTCTGGACCCACACCTTTCATATCCAGAACAGACAAGGGCTTTTTCCCTGATTCTTTTAACTTATAACCAGCCCACCTCTTAATTCTTCTCAGAAATAACGGAATTTTCTCTATTTTTGTTTCTATCATACGAACATCCTCTCTAACTCTATATTTTATGGAGGGGGAACTTGACAATAGGGAAGTTCCCCCAAACAAAACCCATACACCATCCATGCTTTTCTTATTTTTCGGGTGTCTCAAGGGGAACTTGACAATAAGAAATACCCCCAAGAAAAACCCTTGTAAAATCTAAGGAAAACACTATTTGGGGGCAGAAGGGGCAATAGTTTTTTATAATTTTTTTAAACCTGGACCCAACTCCAAAATCTGAAATTCAAAAAAACCTGAAATCAATTGCCCCTTTTGCCCCCATCAGAAACCCTTGGTATCATCAGCAAAATATTTTAAGTATCTTTCTCTTGGTTTTGGCATTACCCAATCATAGTATGTAAGTGATACGACACCGATTTTACCCACATAGCCCTTTACCCGATCTACGGGCGATCCATTACCAAAACAATACGCTAACGCCTGCTCACACTCTCTATGTCTAGGCAAAAACCCAGTAATTACTTTACCAACACTACTTTGATCAATAAAAAGACATTTGAGTATTTTCAACTGAAAAACATAATTTTTAGTGTTATGGCACTTAGCACTCAGAACTTCTACTAAATAATTACCATGTGGTAAAAAATTGACCTTCTTGCAATTATAACGAGTGGTGAAATCAGGCCTGTCAATGGGAGTATTATCCAGTATCGTTCTATTGTTACGTTCCAAAGTTTTATAGTCAACAGGTGTATGCTGAAGATTTTTCTGTAAAACACTTGCTGACTGGTTTAACTGAGCCAAAAGCTCAGGGTTTACTGTTCTCATTAAATTATAACCCCCTTTAATTGACGACACCGGCAATGCCGGTGTCGTCACCGTATATCACACAACTGCTTTCTCAGCCAGGGATATATGCTCTTTCTGCTCTAAATAACAATTTACTACTTCTTCCAACTCAGCATAATCATCCAAAGTGGCATCTTCTCCAAAAGCAGTATCAAAGCACACCATACTCATACCACGCTGCTTACCAACAAAGAAAGCAATTTCCACTTCATACCCGTATGGGTTAGGTAGTGCTTCACAAGCCACAGCCAAAATGCAAATTCCTAATACTGGAAAATCTTTGATAAAAGTTACACTATACTCATCAACCATACCCATTTCCTCCTATTACACTTATTTACCCTTGCAGGTATGAGCAGCAGGGGAATCGAACCACCTAAAAAACCATTCTGCTCCACACTTCATTCATACTTAATGTAACTATTTATGCCCATTTGACCACATAACTGTTGATATTTTTCTTTTTTCAACCGAAAAAGTTCGTTCTCCTGTATGGGAGCCTCATTATACGAGTGATTATGCATAAACGCAATACCCATACGAGCATTGTAACAGAACTGTAATATTGCGAAAAATGATATATTTTTGATAATATCAAATTGACATTATCAAAAAATGTTATAAAATAAGCATTTCCTTCGCCTTCTACAAAATGAATATGAGCGTATATTTTACTTATCTTATCTGGTGGAGGAGTAGTGAAAAGCCCCGCCGGTTCACCGGCGGGGCTACTATAATGGTGGTGAGGTAATCTTGAATATACATTTTCAAAAGAACAAAAAGTGTGTCATCCCCACTCTCATATTTTGAGTAGGGCAAAAGAACAAAGAGTGGGTAAGGGAAAAGCAGCCATTCACCTAAAAATCCATCTCCAGATCCCATTTTCAGACATCCCCCCAAAACCCTTATAGGACAAAGGAAAAAGGGGTATCCAGATTTTTTAGGTCTGGCAAGGGTTTTTGCCCCTTGACCCGTCTGTATTTTTCCTTTCTGTCAAAGTCCATTTTTTATGATTCTGAGCATCTAAAGACACCGGAGACCACCAACAGGTGGTCTCCGGCTTCTTAACTATAGATTACGCTAAAATTTTACTTTTCATCAACTATATTTACGGGATAGCTGCAGATAAGACATCCTACTTATCTCTCGTTTTTCTATCAATATCCCAAAGGAACGCACACCGACCATTCTTCTACAATAGAGTCCCATACATACCAATTGTCACGGATTTCTCCCTCATACCTACCCCGTGATTGTGGTTTGCATGCAGAGAGAATAATCTGCCATTCATCTACACTATGCATTTCATTTGTTATAGGATCAAACTGCAATGGGCGAGCATTAAAACAAGAAAGGCTATTTTCGCTCAGGATATTGTCGCCCTCTCTCGTGCCTGTATAAATATCTACACCTTGGCCAAATCCCAGAATGCCATGGTTCAGTTTCAACACGATTTCTTTCCCGTCTTTTATAACCACATCGCCTACTTGGGGTATATTGTGTTCTTTCCCCTCCACCCAGGTTTGATTTTCATCAGGAATATCGATTTTCCAAGGCGATTGTACCATGGCAATCCCCACCCGTTTATCATAAGGGGAGCCGTCCCTTGTGAACATCAAATAGTTGGGATCTATTTTTGCCATTTTATCGATTGCATCGGAATAATCAATATTTTGACACCAGGCGTCATACTCAGACCACTGATTGCCTCCATATGTTGAAGAAGCCCTATACCAGTCCGTCAAATTCGGATCTGGTTTATACAACTCCACTACCGCTCCGTCCTGCTGAGTAATAATCCTGTACAGCACAGTTGCAGCCTGCGCCCTTGTGAGATTTGTATTGCCCGAAAAAGTCCCCTTACTATCAGTTCCGCTCATAATACCCATTGAATACACAAACTTAATAGCGAGACCGTTTCGATAGTTATCATAGTCAGGAATCTCACTCGTTGCAACCAAAGACGGTGGAATATTCCCCATACAGTTCAATGTTCCGCGAATCAGGACTGCCGCCTCTTCTCTCGTCAAAGCCACATCCAAGTTACCACTATCAAAGTCAGGGTAATGCAAAAGACCATATTTCAAGGCCACATTATATACCGCACTCCACCACTTTGACCCACTTGTTTCCGCCTGACCCAGTTCATTACCAAAGGCGTAGCGCACTAACGTAGTTAAAAACTCCGCCCGCGTCACTACTCGTTCAGGTTCAAATGTACCGATGCCCTCGCTGGTGATTGGGGTTGTACCCCCCATCAATCCTGCATCAGCAATATCCATAATATACTCATACGCCCAGTGGGAAGTGGGAACATCTCGAAAGGTTATTCCAGCAGCATACGCTGGTGTAACCGTGGCGCAAATGGTTGTCAGCATGAGACAGAATACTATGCTTAAATTCAAAATAATTTTAGATGGAAGCCCTTTTTCACCCCTCTCGTGCGCTGATTTTTTCCCTGCTGTTGTGTCTTTCATAAAATTATCCTCCTTTTTCATCTAGAACAAATCGTTAAAAGGCATGCTTTTCTCTTTTAGTTTTTCTATCTCTCTGCTTATGATTTACTAACTTCTAGTTAGTTTATCTTGATTGTACCATATAAATATTTCAAGCTCAAGCCCCTAAAATATCATTGGAGGACTTGTGCTATGAAAAACGAAAATATTACCAAGTACAGGGATGAATTTATCTCTGTTGGCTTGAAAATTGGATATTTGAGACGTCAAAGGGGAATGACCCAGGAACAACTTGCAGAAAAAGCAGGGATTTCCCTGGGTTTCCTCAGTCAGATTGAAGCACCTAACTTGTCTGTGGGCATCTCTCTGGCTACACTCTTTTCTATTGCTGAGGTGCTGCAAGTACCAGCGTCAAAACTGTTAGAGTTTGATTAAACCTTAAAACTTCACTATGCTAAACAAAACACGGGCTGCCGACACCGGCAGCCCGTGTTTCCGTCTATTCACCAAAAAGGTCAAGAGCAAATTCAGCACCCATACGAAAGGCGTAAAGAAACATACGTTCCAACTCCATATTACCCTGGACTGTTCTCAAATGCTTTAACTCCTGGCACATTTTCTGTTCTTTTTTAGACCTACCCACCATCAGGGAATGTTCCAACTGCTCAATCTTTTTGGCGTACATACGATAGACAGGATCATCAGAAAAGCCAAAGTCCTCCCAGGGCTTGACCTCACCCATATAGAAATCCTCTAAGATACCCATATCCTCACCACCTGTTTTCTTTTTGGTGGGGACATGATACCTCTTCCAGAGGGAAGAGCCAAGGGCCAGTTTTTGAAGATGTATCTTCAAAATACCACACTCTTGGGAAAATCATAAAACCCCGTATCCATTGGGACACAAGGGATACGGGGTTACTCAAGGGAAAAGGCTCAAGGGAAAGGGGGGGCTGAGGGTAATTTGGTCTGGTTTTTCCCATGGATTTCCCTTGAGTTTTGAAAAAATGAAATTTAGAAAACCCTTATGGCATCTGCATTTTCAAAAATCTATTTCGTGTTCAGAGTATAGAAAACCCCTTGACAATAGGGAATTTCCTACTGTCAAGGGGCTTAAAATGTTGCTATTTCAGATTAACCGAAGTAACGCTTCAGCAGGCCCTCAAAAGCCTTGCCGTGGCGGGCCTCGTCGCGGGCCATCTCGTGGACGGTATCGTGGATGGCGTCCAGGTTCAGCTCCTTGGCCTTCTTGGCCAGCTCAAACTTGCCCATGGTGGCGCCGTTCTCGGCATCCACACGCATCTCCAGGTTCTTCTTGGTAGAGTCGGTCAGAACCTCGCCCAGCAGCTCGGCAAACTTGGCGGCGTGCTCAGCCTCCTCCAGAGCGGCCTTCTCCCAATACAGGCCGATCTCGGGATAGCCCTCACGGTGGGCCACACGGCTCATAGCCAGGTACATACCGACCTCAGAGCACTCACCCTGGAAGTTCTCGCGCAGGCCCTGGAGGATCTCCTCGGGAGCGCCCTTGGCCACGCCCACCACGTGCTCGGCGGCCCAGGTCTTGTCGCCGCCCTGGAGCACAAACTTCTCCTTGGGGGCCTTGCAGATGGGGCAGAAGTCGGGAGCGGAATCTCCCTCATGGACGTAACCACAGACAGAGCAAACCCACTTTTTCATGATGTAATTCCTCCTGTTTATTTTAATAATGATATTTTATTGCTATGTGGCAGAAGTTCTAATCAGTAATGATTATCATTTCTGTTTATAAGATAGCACAACTTAACTTTTTCGTCAAGTCCTTTTTTCGAATTTCAGGAAAATTTTTTCGCATCTGCTCCCCGAACCGTATCCTCCAGCTCCCCAAACGTAAACAGGGCGTTGAGCACCTCCAGCAGGGCGTTGGGGGAGAGCCGTTCGGGCAGTTCCAGCCGGTGGAGCAGCTCCTTCCGCCGCTCCGCCGCCCCCGGCCCGCCGGACAGGCCCAGCGCCATCAGATCTGCCTTGGTGATAGCCTGGCGTTTGGGGGCGGCCTCCCCCGTCTCGTCCAGGAAGGTGGCCCCCGCCCGGCGCAACGCCGCCTCCAGTACCTCGGGGCGCATACCCTCCACCCCCAGCTTGCCCTCCTTGCCACCCCGGCGCTTGCGGCGCTCCTTGCCGTACACGTCGGGCACATAGGCGTGCTTCACCTGCTCGGGCGGGATGCTCCCCTTCAGGTGGCTGCGGATGACAAAGCCCGCTCCGTCCGGGTCGGTGAGGACGATCAGTCCCCGCTTCTCCGCCAGGCGGCGCAGGAGGGCCAGGCGTTCCTTATCCTTGAAAATACCGAAGCCGGAGGTCTCCACGATCACCGTGTCCACCATCTGGGAGAGGGTGTTCTTGTCGTAACGGCCCTCGACCACGATGGCCTCCCTGATGCGCAGCATGTCATCCCCACCCCAGGCAGGCGTAGCCCGCGTACCAGCCGGAGCCCAGATATTCGGTGTAGAGCACGCCGGGGCGGGCGCTCCCCCGCCAGGGCACGGAGTACACCCCCAGCCGGTCCAGCGGCTCGCTGGACAGCCAGGCCGCCGCCTTCTCCCCCCGCAGAGCCAGCACCGCGGCCCCGTCCTCCATACGGACGGACTCCAGCGCCGCCCCGTCCAGGGGCACCGGCCCCAGAGCGCCGGCGTCCAGCTCCCCCGCCTCCGCGGCGGAGCGCAGGGCAGCCAGCTCGTCCCGCCGCACCGCCAGCAGGCGCTTGGCCTCCCGGCGGATGTGCTCGATCTGGTTTTTGCGGCCGCCGGCGGCCAGATACCAGCCCGCGGCCCCCACGGCCGCCGCGGCGGCCACTCCCAACAGCGTCTTCTTTTTCATCGCTTACGCTCCT
>ERZ1036412.183-NODE-183-length-64891-cov-27.880097_pt1 | contig 64891 bp, 49 predicted proteins | sample MGYA00514218_ERZ1036412 | MGnify/ENA primary metagenome ERZ1036412 (study PRJEB33795, sample SAMN09464944) | human gut metagenome | host: Homo sapiens | place: USA: Stanford, California | collected 2016-11 | study: EMG produced TPA metagenomics assembly of the...
CAATCTGGAAGTTCTGATAGCTCCGCTGGGTCTGCGCACCCCAGTAGCGGTCCGCGGGGACCTCCATCTCCCCCATTGAGTCCCGTTCTATCCGGTAGTCCATCCTGTCTCGCGTCTCCTTTCGTCCGCCCTCAGGCGGGATAGGCCTCGTCGATCTTGTGCAGCGCGGCCTCTTTCAGATTTTTGTAGATGCTCTGCCCGTGGGTGTCCATGCCCACCACCAGGGGGCCGAACTCATTGGCCTGGAGGTCCCACACGGCCTCTGGCATGCCCAGCTCAAACCAAGTCACATCGTTAATGCGCTCAATGCCCTGGGCCAGCTTGGCCGCGCAGCCGGGGGCCGCCTGGAGGTACACGTATCCGTACTGGCCGCAGGCCCGCAGGGTATCGGCGTCCATGCCGCCCTTTCCGATGACCGCCCGTACCCCCATCCGGCCCACTACATCGGCATAGGGCTCCATACGGATGGAGGTGGTGGGGCCGATGACGTTGAGCCGCCAGGAGCCGTCCTCGTTTTTCAGGGCCACCGGGCCGGCGTGGAACACCGCAGCGCCGGCAAAGTCCTTGGGCAGGGGCTTCCCCTCCTCCAGCAGGCCGCGGATACGCAGGTGAGCCATGTCACGGGCCGTAAATACATGCCCGGTCAGATACACCACGTCTCCCACGTGCAGCTTGCGCATGTCCTCTTCCTGGAGAGGTGTGGAAAAATGATAAGTAGCCATCCTTACTATACTCCTTTTTTGCCGTTTTGGAAATCAGAGCAGCTTCTCAACGCGGCCGTCGTCGTAGATGCGGATACCGGCCCGGCGGGCCACCCAGCAGTGGAAGTTGATCGCCACCGGCGCGATGGCGGTGTGGGTGTGGGCCCGCTCCATCTTGAGGGCCAGGCAGACGGTGTCGCCGCCGGTACCCGCCGCGCCCAGGCCCAGGCCGTTGATGGCGTCCTTCAGCTCCGCCTCCAGCGCGGCCAGCTCGGGGTCGGGGTTCACGTCGTCCCACCGGCGGGTGGAGATGGCCTTGCGGCTGAGCTTGGCGGCAATGTCCATCTGGCCGCCGATGCCGATGCCGATGCCGTAGGGGGGGCAGGGCTTGCCGCCGGCGTTTACGGCGGTCTCCAGGATGAAGCGCTTCAGGCCGGAGAGGTTTTTGCCCAGCTTGGCGGTGGTCATAATCTGCATGGCGTTGCCCAGCTCGGCGCCGCAGCCCTTAAAGCTGATGATGAAGTCGACGTATTTCTGGCCGGGGTGGTATTCATACTCGATATTGGGCACGCCCTTGCCGGTGTTGTTTCCCGAGTTCTCCCGGGTCAGGGGGTCCACCATGGAGGGGCGCAGGTAGCCCTTCTTCGTGGCCTCGGCCACGGCCTCCGAAACGGCCTCCCTGGCGCACTCCGGCAGGTTGCCGTCTCCAAAGGAGAGCCAGGTTGTGGGGTAGCCGGGAGACTGGCACACCGCCTTGTCCCCCTCCTTGGCGATGGACAGGTTGTCCACCATGGAGCGGAGCATGCTCTGGGCGGTTTCATTCGTTTCCCGGGCCAGTGCGTCTTTAAGCAGCCCCTTCACATCGGCGGAGATCTCGGTCACGGCGCGGATAACCGCGTCGTGAATGGCGGATTTGACAAGTGCTTCGTTCTGATTCATAGCGCAATGCTCCATTCGTAAGGTAATGGGCGCCGCCGTTCCGGCGGCCGCCCGCTGAGGCAGGGCTTACAGCCCCTCAAACAGCCGGTTTATATCATCCAGCTCCTCCAGGTGCGGCAGCCGCTCAACCAGCGCGGCAACCCGGTCCGGGCCCAGAACCCCGTCGGCCAGGGTGTGAAACTTCTCGTGCTCATAGGCCCAGGTAAAGGGGTTATTGAAGTCACCATAGGGGTACTCCACCTGACGGGTAAGCACCCGGCCGTCCTCCAGAGTCACCTCCAACCGGTGGGCCCACCGGTTGCGGTCCGCCTGATAGCTGGCCTCCAGCTCCGGGTCGCACACCAGGGTAATCTTGTCCATCAGCCGCCGCACCCGTGGGTCGGAGGTGGCCTCCGGCGTGAAGGCGGACTCCCCCAGGTGGCCGTACACCAGCATGGCCGCGGTGCAGTACTGGCCGCTGAATTTGTAGCCGTAGGGGGTGGACGGCTCCGGATTGTCCACCGTGTTGACCGCCACCTGATAGGTGTGATCCACAATGCGGGTGATGTGCTCCGGCTCCAGCCGGTGCTCCCCCCGCAGCAGTTGGGCGCAGTAGTCCGCCGCGTGGGTGTGGCGGCAGCAGGCGTAGGGCTTCAGGGAGTTGGTCAGCAGGGCGCAGTTTTCCCAGCTCAGCGCCCGCGTCAGCGCCTCCGGGTGGTTATCCGGCGTCATGGCGCCCAGCAGGCCCCGGTCTCCCGCCAGAATGTCCTCCGCAGCGGTAAAGCCCAGCGCCGCCAGGCGTGCCGACCGCAGGCCGCAGAGGGTACCGTTGGCGGTGTGCAGGGTCTTGCTCATGGCGCCGTCCTCCAGAAACTGCCACAGGCCGGCCGCCTGCGTCCCCGCCGAGCCAATGGCGTGCAGCAGTTTCTCCCGGTCCAGCCCCATCAGCTTGCCCGCCGCCACGGCAGAGCAGAGCGCCCCCACCACTCCAGTGGTATGCCAGTAGTGGTAGGAGCCTGGGTTGATGGCCTCCCCCACCCGTGCGCCAATCTCGTAGCCCGCGGCAATGGCAGCCAGCACCTCACGCCCGGAGCGGTGAAGCTTCTGCCCCACCGCCAGCGCCGCGGGGATGGTTACCGCCCCCAGGTGGGTGATAGAGGCGTTGTGCACGTCGTCCATATCCATGACATGGGCGCACGCGGCGTTCAGCGCGGCAGCATGTTCGCAGGAGAGCCGCTCCAGTCCGCTGTTCCAGGCGGTCGCCTCCTGCTGTCCGTCCCCGGCGGCAAAGTAGCTGCGCCAGATACCCCCCTGCGGCTGAACTGAGCCGGCTGCCGCCACGCCGAGCAGATCCTCCAGATAGAGCTTTGCGTTGTCCACCGCTTTGGAGGGCAGACTCTCATAGCGGACTTCATATAGAAAATCGGAAAGCTGTTTTGTAAGCATTCGGACCTCTTCCTGGCTGTCCCATTGGTCCAGCCAAAACGTGCGCCTTTTTGGAATACCGCACCATGTCATTCCGGTATTCCGCGCAATAGCAGGCGCACATATTTTTCTTTTTATGTAGTATTTTTTTGCTAATATTCCATTTTCATCTCTTTTTTGCTTTTTCTCTGGTATACCAATTCGAATTATAGCAGATTCACTCAGCAATGAGAATACACAAAATAAAAATCGTTACATTTGACAAAAGCCGTCGCTTTTCCTTGGTCATAACAGAGAAATGGCAAGTTGCATCTTTACAAATTGTATGCATAAGTGCTATATTGGCTCCACTGGTATACCGATTCTCCAATAAAGCACGCAATTTAAGTCGTTTTGATGGAACGGAAAGGGATATCCAATTATGAAAACAAACAAGCTTATGATCACCTGCGCCCTCTGCGGCGGCGGTACCACCCGCAAGCAGTCCCCCTACGTCCCCCTGACGCCGGAGGAGCTGGTCGCCGATTCTCTGGCCGCAGTTCGGGCCGGCGCCTGCATCCTGCACATCCATGTCCGCGATGACGAGGGCGCGAACACCATGGAGACCAGCCGCTTTGTGCAGGTGGTCTCCATGATCCGGGAAGCCCTGCGCACCAACCACCTGGATGCCATCATCAATGTTACCACCTCCGGCACCAAGTTCTCCGAGGATATGCGGGTGGCCCACCTGCCCATCCTGATGCCCGAGATGTGCTCCTATGACCCTGGTACCCTCAACTGGGCCAACAGCTACATCTTCCTGAACACGCCCCCCTTCCTGGAGCGGCTGGGCCTGCTCACCCAGGAGCTGGACATCAAGCCCGAAATTGAAATCTTTGATGCCGGTATGCTGGGCAACGTGGATTACTACCTGAAAAAAGGCGTCCTGAAGGCCCCGCTCCACTACCAGCTGGTTCTGGATGTCCCTGGTGGTATGCCGGGCAATATTGACTCGATCAACCATCTGGTTTCCAAGCTGCCGGAGGGCTCCACCTGGTCGATCACCGGAATCGGCAAAGCCCACATGCCCTGTATGCTGGCCGGTCTGGCCGCCGGCTGCGACAACCTGCGCGTCGGTCTGGAGGACAACGTGTTTATGAAGAAGGGCGAATACGCCACCAACGCCCAGTTGGTGGAGCGGGCGGTCAAGCTTGGTATCCTGGCCGGCCGTGAGATTGCCACCGCCGCCGAGGCCCGCGAGATTCTCGGCATCAAGCCTGAGAAGGGCGTTCTTTATCAGCCGTAAATTGACTTGGAAAAGGAGAATGCGCGATGAAATACGATTTTGAAACGATTATTGACCGCGATCCGGCCATCCGCGGCACCGGAAAGTACCGCATCATGAAGGACTCCAAGGGCAATAAGCCCCCCAAGGGCATCGTTCCCCTGTCGGTGGCCGACATGGAGTTCCGCACCGCCCCCTGCGTTATTGACGCAATCAAAGCCGAGGCGGACTTCGGCGTGCTGGGCTACCACCGCCTGACCGACAGCTTTCGGGAGTCCTGCTGCCAGTGGATGAAAACCCGTCACGATTGGGACGTTCAGCCCGACTGGATCGTCCCCTTCGAGCAGGTGGTTCCCGCCCTCTATAACGCCGTCTGGACCTTTACCCAGCCCGGCGACGGCATCCTGATCCAGACCCCCGACTACCATCACTTCACCGGCGCTACCGTAAACACCGGCCGCAAGGTGCTGGAAAACCGCCTGGTGGCGGACGAGAAGGGCCACTATACCGTGGATTTCGACGACTTCCGTGAGAAGGCCAAGCAGGCCAAGCTGTTCTTCCTCTGCTCCCCCCAGAATCCTACCGGCCGCGTCTGGACGGAGGAGGAGCTGCGCAGGATGGGCGAGATCTGCAACGAGTACGGAGTCATGGTGGTGGCCGACGAGATCCACCACGATCTGATCCAGCCCGGATACAAGCACATTGTGTATGCCTCCCTGGGCAAAGAGTTTGCCGACAACTGCGTAATCTGCACCTCCCTGAGCAAGACCTTCAACCTGGCCGGCTTGTGCTACGCCAGCATCATCATCCCCAACGACGAGGTGCGGGCCAAGTTCCAGAAGCAGATGGGCCTCCAGGCCTTCATGCACATCGAGCGCTTCGGCCCCGTGGCCCACGAGGCCGCCTACCGCCACGGCGCCGAGTGGCTGGAAGAGCTCATCCAGGTCATCAAGGGCAACTACGAGTATGTCCGCGACTTCTTCGCCCAGCACTTCCCCGGAGTTGTGGTCACCGAGCTGGAGGGCACCTACCTGGTCTGGTGCGACTTCCGCTGCTTCGGCATGAGCGACGCAGACATGAAGGTGTTCCTCACCGACGAGTGCATGCTCTACCTGGACAACGGCACCGACTTCGGCGCGGCCGGTTCCGGCTACCAGCGCATCAACGTCGCCTGCCCCCGCAAGACCCTGGCAGACGCTCTGGACCGCTTCTATCAGGCCGCCAGGAAGCGCGGCATGGCCCGGTAATTTCCCCGGAAACACGACCAGAATGGATTAGGAGGCTATGACATGTTAGAGAAAAAGGTACCGTTTTGTATCGACCACTTCAGCATCGCCACTACCCACCGCGACCGCCCGATCGACCTGGTGACCAAGCTGGGCTTTACCACCGCCGACTGCTACACCGACCGCACCGTGCACTTCATCTTTGAGAACTCCTACTTCGAGCTGTGCACCTATCAGCTGAACACCACCATCACTTGGCTGACCCAGTCCGTCCCCGCCACCAATCTGCCCAAGGTTCACTCCTATCGCCTGAGCGTCAAGGGGACTGACCCCAATCCCATGCGCAACGCTTTGATCGAGGGCGGCATTGAGACCATCGGCGAGATCAACAACCCCTTCCGCCAGCATGTCCGCTACGGTGAGAAGGAGGGCGAGGCCGGTTACCAGACCTTCTTTATTCAGAACTACGAGCCCTTTACCGACATTCTCTTCGGCTGCACCACCCATCTGGCCAAGGAGCTGATCGTCAAGAACGAGACCAAATTCCCCCACATCAACGGCGCCAAGCGCCTGGCCTACATCACCGGCTACTGCGACAGCAAGGAGCGCTTTGAGGAGGCCGACGCCGCCATCTCCAAGCTCTACAACGCCGCCAAGGGGGCCACTGACACCGGCTTCAACCTGGACACCTATCAGCTTGTGGATCACGACGCCTACGTGGCCGAGTTCGGCTGCGAGCCCCGCAACGACGGCCTGAAGCTGCCCATCGTGGCCGCCGCCTTCTCCGGCTGCCACCTGGAATTTGTGGAAAAGCGGGCCTATGACCTGAACCTGAACTATTTCCGCAAGGACGGCAAGCTCTATGTGGACTGCCGCCGTACACTGGGTCTGTTCCTCGTGTTCATGCCCTGACCCCCGCCATTCCAGAATAAGAGAGGAGCAGCAACATGAAATCTGCCTTAAAAAAGGTGTCGCTGATCCTGGCCATCTGCTTTGTAGCATTTCACCTCTACACCGCAGCGTTCGGCACTATGCCGGGCATTGCGCAGAAGTCGATCCACCTGGGCTTCCTGCTGGTGATCTTCTACATCAATGCAATGGTCGACAGCGAGAAGCGTTGGGAGCAAATTTTTCTCGGTATTATGGCACTCTTCGCCCTGGGCGGCTGTGCCTACATCACCATCCTGGATGAAAACCTGCAACTGCGCGCCGGAATTGTGTACGCCAGCGACATTCTGTTTGCCATTCTTCTGATTATCGCTATCTTTGAGGCGTGCCGCCGGAAGATGGGCAATCCCCTGGTCATCATCACCCTGGTCTTTGTGGCCTACGCCTTCCTGGGCAAGTATATTCCCGGCTTCCTCAACCAGCCCGGCATGACGCTGAAGAAGTTCACCTCTTTGGTCTATCTGACCACAGACGGTATCTTCGGCTCCCCCCTCTATGCCTCGGCCTCCTATGTGGTCCTGTTCGTCCTGCTGGGCGCTATCATGAGCGTCTCCGGCATCGGCGACTATATGACCAATCTGGCCACCTCCCTGTTCGGCCACATGCGCGGCGGCCCCGCCAAGGTGGCTGTGGTGGCCTCCGGCTTCTTTGGCTCCATCAGCGGCAGTCCCACGGCCAATGTCATCGGCACCGGCACTTTCACCATTCCTATGATGAAAAAGAACGGCTTTGAGCCCGAGTTTGCCGCGGCGGTTGAGGCCACCGCCTCCACCGGCGGAGCCATCATGCCCCCCATCATGGGCTCCACCGCCTTTATTATGGCGGAAATGCTGGGCATTCCCTATACCGCCGTGGCAAAGGCCGCCCTGATCCCTGCTATTCTCTACTTCCTGGCCGTCCTCTTTGGCGTCGATATCTATGCCGCCAAGCATGGGCTGAAGGGCATTCCCCGCTCCCAACTGCCCAAGGTACGCAGCATGCTCAAGCAGATTTACATGCTTGCCCCCCTGATCTTCCTGATCTTCTGCATGGCCGTGTTCAATATGACCATCGTGCGCTCTGGCCTGCTGACCATCATCGTCACTCTCGTCCTGGTGGAAATCAACCCCAAGACCCGTATGACCAAGGAGCAGTGGCTCCAGATTCCTGTCCAGACGGTAAAGAGCGCCGTTTCCGTCGGCATTGCCTGCGCCATGGCCGGTATTATCAGCGGTGTGATCATGGGCAGCGGCCTGGGCTACCGCATCTCCTCCATCCTGACCAGCGTGGCCGGCACCAGCATGCTGCTGCTGCTCGTTCTGACGATGGTTGTCTCCCTGATCATGGGCATGGGCGTCCCAACCACGGCGGCCTATCTGGTTCTGGCCTCCCTGGTAGCCCCCACGATGATTCAGTTGGGCATTCCCCCGCTGGCCGCCCACATGTTCATCTTCTACTTCGGCTGCATCTCCTCCATCACCCCCCCTGTGGCGCTGGCCGCCTATGCCGGCGCCGGCCTGGCCGGGTGCGATCCAAACAAGACAGGCTACAAGGCGTTCCGTCTGGCCTTCTGTTCCTTCCTCATGCCGTACTTGTTTGTCTACAATCCGGTACTGCTGATGGAGGGCGGCGTGCTGGACATCCTCTGGAGCCTGGTTACCGCGCTCATCGGCGCCTATCTGCTGGCCTCCGGCTTCGAGGGCTTCTTCTTCCGCTGGAGCCTGAAGTGGTTCGAGCGTCCGCTCATGATACTGGGCGCTGTGATGCTGATTGTGCCCGGTATGGTCACCGATTTGGTAGGTATCGCCATCATCGTGGTGGAGTTTGTCACCGAGTTCATGTTTAAGCGTTCGGAGAAGTTCGTCCCCGTTACCGTTTCCCAGTCTACCACGTGACATTTTCCCCCGGGTGAATGCCATTGGAGAGAAAAAGAAAAGGAGATATCGTTATGAAAAAGCTGTCAAAACTTATGTGTCTGTTGCTGGCAGTCGGTATGCTGATGGGAATCGCCTCCTGTAGCAGTGATGCTGGAGAGGGGGGCGGAGGCTCCTCCGGCGGTACGGAAACCGTGCGCATCAGCTGCGGGCCCCTGAACGGCTATCAGAACGTCCTGTATAATTCCATTGCCGACATGATGAACAAAGCCAACCCCGGCAAGTACAGCTTTGCTATTGAGGCCTCCACCGGCTCCGCCGAGAATGCCCGCCTGCTGGCTATGGACGAAACCGACTTCGGCACCATGGGCATGGATATGACCCTGTCCTGCTACAATGCCGAGGGCGAGTTTGAGGGCCTGCCCGCAGAGCAGATCATGCACGTGGCCACCCACTCCGGCACCGGCGCGACGGTCCACGTTATCACTTCTGCGAAGTCCGATATTAACAGCATTCCCGACCTGGCCGGCACCAAATTCGGTGTCACTGCCGGCATGATGGCCGGTTACCTGGACGATGTTCTGTGGGCCTACGATATGACCACCGATGATCTGGGCAGCGTGGTAAACCTGTCCCTGTCCGACCTGTGCACCGCCCTCCAGGACGGCAATATCGACGCCTTCCTGTACGCCACTCCCGCCCCCGGCACCAACTTTACCGACCTGGCCATGTCCTTTGGCATCAAGGTCGTCGACATCGGCCAGGAGGCCGTTGACAAGCTGATGGCCGAGAAGCCCTGGTACCACACAGTGGTTATCCCCGCCGGCACCTATGACGGCTGTGATGAGGATATCACCACCTTTGCCCAGTACACCGCTCTCTGCGCCCGTGCCGACGTGCCCGAGGAGACCGTCTACAACCTGGTCAAGACCATGATGGAGAACGCCGATGCTCTGGAAGCCGTGCATAAGAACGCCGCCGGCACCTGTCCGGAGCGCGGCATCGAAGGCGCCCTGATCCCCATGCACCCCGGCGCCGAGCGCTATTACAAAGAGGTCGGCGTGCTGGACTGATCCCCAATTCCCTTTCAAATTCCCTCCAGATTGAAGCAAGCGGTACCGCCCATCCGGGCGGTACCGCTTGCTTTTGTCACCGCAGGAATCAATAGATCCCCGTCAGCTCCTGATAGAGATTTTTTGCATAGGAGTCAGTCATACCGCTGATGAAGTCGGTCACCAGCAGCAGCCGCAGATAGAGGCGGTACCCCTCATCCTTTCCCTCTGCGTCGGCCCGGTAGCAGGCCAGTTGATTTTCGGAGAGCAGCTTGACCAGCTTTTTCTCCGCCGCCGTGGGCCGGTATTCCTCGGGGGCGTCGTCGCCGGCATCCAGGTAGAGCACCGCCGGGACAAACCGGGACAGCAGGGTGGTGAGTATGGTCTGGGCCGCCAGCTCCAGGGTGAGAATTCCCTCCGAGTCGTAGGCAAAGCGACCCATGGCCGCCTTCAAAATACGGATGGAGCCGCCGTGGAAGGTGCCCTCCATGATCTCCCGCCGGAACGTCCCCTCCATGATGGCGGAATAGGAGTCCGTCTGTCCGGCGCCGTAGGGGACGAAGCCAAAGGCGGCGGTATACATGAGCCAGTGGCGGGCATAGGCGATCCACCGCTGGAAGGCCGCCATGGAGCTGCTCTCCCGCTCGCGCAGGCGGGTCAGCTCGTCGATCATCTCGGCGGATTTTTTGACCTGGCCGCCGTTGAGGCCCCAGTCGTCCTTTTTCGCCTCCAGGGTGTCCCGGAAGAACCGCTCGAACTCGTCCAGGGTGAACAGGCCCTTCTTGTAGGCGTCCTCCAGATCGGCAGTGGCATAGGCGATGTCATCCGCCGCCTCCAGAATATAGGTCAGGGGATGGCGGCAGAAGCCCTCCACCGTCCGGGTACCGGTGGCGGAGGCCAGCGCGCCGAAAAGCGCCTCCTCGGCCTTGTAGTAGCCCAGCTTGTGGAGCTTCACGTCGGCGCTGGCCTTGTCTACCCTGGTGGAATCCACCGGGTACTTGACCAGGGTGTTAAGCACGGCAGGCATGAGATCCATACCGAAGGCGCTGTCCACCCGGTACACCTTGGTCAGCAGGCGCAGGGCCTGGGCGTTGCCCTCGAAGTGGCAAAGATCGGCCTTCATCTGGCGGTCCAGCCACTGGGACAGGGGCCTGCCCTTGTAGCTCAGACGGTCCAGGTGGCTCTTGAACCAGTCGCCGATGACCACCTCGCCGAAGTGGCCGAAGGGCGGATTGCCGATGTCGTGAAGCAGTCCGGCGCACATGACGGCGTTGGCCGCGTCCCGCGCCTCGTCCTCCGTCATGGCGTAGGGGGTGCCGCTCTTGTTTTTGCGGATATTGGCGGTAATCATGGTGGCAAGCTGCTTGGCCAGCGCCGAGGTCTCCATGGAGTGGGTCAGCCGGGTGCGCACAAAGTCACTCTTGTCCAGGGGAAACACCTGGGTCTTGTCCTGGAGACGGCGGAAGGGCGCGCTGTTGACAATCCGCCAGTAGTCCAGCTCAAAGTCGTTCATCGGGTATTTGGACAGGTCGTCCGGGATGTCCAGCGGTTCCTTCCGCCGGGCATACAATAGGATCTTCCATTCCATTGGTTCCCCTCCTTTTCTTTTTCTCTATGTGGCTTCGGCAAAATGGAACACCATTCCACAACGTTTTCTTTATTATAGCATAAAATCCCTCTGAAAAAACAGCGGCGGCGTGTTTGAAAACCTTCACTTTTTCAAACACGCCGTTGTAATTACATAATATACCACAGCTTTCCAGGAATAACAAGCGCTTTTGCTAGAGATATACGCTTTCTTGTTGTCAATTTTAGCTTTTTTCGACAAGTAATTTTACGGACTGAAAAAGTGAAAATTTTTCAAACATGAGGCGCGATATCCCCAATATCCATAAGAGAGGAGTTTCAAAAACATGAAAAGCGATTGTTATTCCTTATTTTGGCTCTATGTATTATAATTTCTTTTTCTCCTTCAACTCTGGCTGCAAATCTACCGGAGGTAGACGTGCGGACGGAGGGGCTTACCCCGGCGCAGCCCCAGGAGGCGCCCGCAGAGAAGCCGAGGGATGCCGGCGCGGAGCGGCGGACGATTTATGTCTCGAACGAAGGTACAGAGGAGGACGACGGCGCGACCGCCGAAACGCCGACCACGCTGGCCCGTGCAACCGAATTGGCAAACGAAGGGAAAAAACCGGTCGAAATCGTGGTCTTAGGACAGGTATCAGTAGATACCTGGACTAGCCCCACTGTAGAGACTACTCTTCGAGGCGGGGACGAGAACGCGGAGCTGCTGTTTGAGTATTGTTCGGCCTCGGATGGAGCGTACAACATCAGTCTGGCAGATGCCCTGACCATAGATGAGATCAAATTTAACTGCAACTATACGGATTATTTTTTTAGCAGATATTATGGTACCTACACCATCGTTGCCAACGGTTATCCGTTGGTCATCGCCTCGGGCGTGCAGTACAGCTATTATACCGCAGACACCATTGTTGACGGTAAAACATGTAGCACATCCAGCTGCTATGTGATTGGCGGAGGTCTGGACGAGGATATCACCGGCGGCACTCATGTGGAGATTTATACCTCCTTGCCGCTTACCTATGTATACGGCGGCGGAGTGAATGGCTCCGTGGAGAGCAATGTTTATCTGCACATTGAAAACTGCGGTAAGATTCAGCATGTGCGCGCTGGTGGTTACGCAAATAAAAAAGATGCCAAAGTCAACGGAAATATAACGTTGGACTTTATCAACTCAGTCACCGATAATCCTATCTATGGCGGCGGATATGCGCGGTCGTCCTATTCAGCGGAGGTTACTGGTTCAATTTGCATAAATCTGTCCGGACTAAATAATGGCTTTGGCAGGCCCATTTACGGCGGCGGGTATGGGAAAAACGCTCCAGTAGTAGGAAATATTAGATTTAACATTTCGAATACTAAAATGAACAATAATGCGGCCGCTATCTATGGCGGCGGGTACAACAGCGACGTAACAGGAGACATCTTTATCCATATCAAAGAAAACAGCCTTATCTCAGAGGAAACCGTCTGGGGCGGCGGAACCGGAGATTCCACCATAACAGGTGGTGTTACAATCACCGTGGATGACAGCAGTGAGGTGATCGGTGAGATCCACGCCGGCGGCAATGAAGGCGCGGATGTGATCGGCAATGTCTCAATCACAGTATCCGGTGGCCCCCAATCCGCCTGCCCGACCATTTTTGCGACCGGCAAAGGGGAGGACGAGGATAACCCGGCCCAAGTTGACGGCAACGTCTCCATTACTCTGCACGGCAGCCGGGCCAACGTATACACACTGGACAAGTTTGGCGAAGTGACCTCCGACCATGCGGTTACGATTATCCTGGACGACACTGACGAGCTAAGCGGCGCAGTTCGGGGTGATTCCAAGCTGGACCAGCACCTTTATAACTATGAGAAAAACACCCCCACCCGTACCGGAAACGGCGCCAGCGTCATCGTCAAAGGCGATTACACCTCTACCGGAATCCACGGGTTCCCTGAGGTTGTAATTGAGGACGGCGGCATCCTGCGCGAGCATCTCGCCTCCGGCGAGACGCTGTTTGACGGCGTGGAGACTGTCACCATTCAAGAGGGCGGCGCGCTGGACCTGCTGCAAAGCAACGAGATTTCCGGAAACTTCACTTGTGCAGGCACATTGAAAATGCCTGCGCCGATCAGCGCAGAAGCAGATATCTGCTATTTGACGGCGGGCGGCAATGTCACCGTGCAGGAGGGCGCGGCCTATGTCCCCACTAAGGATAACGGCGCGGCCGATGCGGACTACGTCAAGGGCGATGTGTTCCTCAAGCAGGGAACAGTATACACACAGCCGTCTGCAAAGGTTGACTTTGCCGTCTCCGAGGCCGGTCAGGCCAAGGAATACTTCACGGATGACCGAGCGGTAACAGACGAGTCCGACATCACCCACGAGTGGTTTGTCGACCAGACCCAGTATGTCACCATCCGCCCGGCGGACATTACGGTTTACACCGGCGGCAACAGCTATGACGGCGTCACGGACGAGAACGGCCAGATTGTCAGCGGCAGCGGCCTGCCTGAGGCAGGCTATCTGCTCACCGTCCCGGAGGAGATTAACGATATGCTGGAAGGCCCTGGACAGGCGGTTGACCTCGCCGGTCACCTGACCTTTACCTATGGCGCCGGCGAAACCGCCCGGGCCTGGGGTATTCAGCTTTACAGCGACGGCGCTACCAGCACCACCGACCCGGTGGACGGAATCGCCCGTTATATCTACCGGATGGAATCGGTAAAGGAAGGCCAGGATCCCGTTCGGCTCCAGTTTACGGATCCAGAGACCGGGGAAGTCAAGATCAGCGACGAATTCGACGTCTCTGCCGTCGAGCAGAACAGGACCTACTCCATGACCATCTACTCCGGCGGGGTGGATCAGGGCCTCGTACAGGCGGTGTTCAAAGATATTCCCGAACATTCCGACGAGACATTTATCTATCCGGTCAAGATTGAAGAAGGCGCCCTCACCATTCGCGGTGCGACAGAGGAGGGCGTCACTGCCCCGGTGGAGGACAAGGCAGACGATGTGACGGGGGACGCCATCACCGCGGTGGCCCCGGCGGACGTTACGTACTACGTCAACGACAGCCAGGTGGAGATCACCGACAAGAACGCCGTCCACCTGCTGACCGACGAAGTGCTGGACGACCAGGTGCTCATTGATCACATCAGCAATGAAATCATCGGGTCTGATACCGGCATCCCCAACGGCGACTACCTCTACGAGTTCCAGTACATGGATCTGGTGGACAGCAGCAACGGCAACGCCTATGTGACCCTGGGCGACGGCCAGACGATAGATCTCTACTGGCCGGTGCCCGACGACGCCGATACCTCTGCGCCCTTCTACATCGTCCACTTTGACGCGCTCGACCGCGACTACGAGGGCGCGGCGGACGAACAACTGAAGGAGAATCCTGCGGAGAAGCTGGACGGCACACTGGTAACCCTGAACGGCAAACAGTATATCAAGTTTGCCACCGGCAGCTTCTCCCCCTTCGCGCTGGTCTATCAGAAGGAGTCCGGCGGCGGGGACCACGGCGGCGGTGGTGGCACCACCTACTACACCCTGCGCTATGAGAGCAATGGCGGCACCAAATACAAGGACGAGCGGTACCGCCGCAATACTCTGGTGGAGCTGGACAAGGAGCCCGTCCGGGAGGGCTACACCTTCACCGGCTGGTACGCCGACAAGGCCCTGACCGAGCCCATCGACGACATCCACATGACCTCCAACAAGACCGTGTACGCCGGCTGGGAAAGGACCGGCGTGCCCGACCGGCTCAATGGAGACGACCATTTCGCCTACATCATCGGCCGGGACGACGGCCTGGTTCACCCTGAGGCCCCCATTACCCGCGCCGAGGTGGCCACCATCTTCTTCCGTCTGCTCACCGACGAGGCCCGGGACGAGTACCTGACCGGGACCAGTCCCTTTGCCGACGTGGCCTCCGACGCGTGGTACGCCACCGCCGTGGCCACCATGCAGGCCATGGGCATCGTGGAGGGCCGCAGCCCCTCCGCCTTCCATCCCGAGGCGCCCATCACCCGGGGCGAGTTCGCTGCCATCGCCGCCCGCTTTGACAGCGCCCCCTACCACGGCGACGACCGCTTCTCCGACATCTCCGGCCACTGGGCCGCCGGGTACATCAACCAGGCCGCGGTGAAGGGCTGGGTGGAGGGCCAGCCTGACGGTTCCTTCGCCCCCGACCGCAGCATCACCCGCGCCGAGGCCATGACCACCATCAACCGCGTCCTGGGCCGCCTCCCCGAGACCGCGGATGATCTGCTGGACGACATGATCGCCTGGCCCGACAACCCGCCGGATGCCTGGTACTATCTGGCGGTCCAGGAGGCCACCAACAGCCACGACTACGATCGCAAGGCTGACACTGTCCACGAAACCTGGACCGGCCTCCAGCCTGCGGGAAACTGGGCTCAGTACCAATAACCTTCACAAAAAGAGCAGCCCCGGAACCCGTCGGTTCCGCGGCCGCTCAGCCTGTCGAAAAAGTCTTTTCGACAGGCTGAGGGACTTTTTGAAACCTTTTGAAGTTTCAAAAAGTCGGTTGACCAAACGCGAAAGACAACCCTGACGGTTTTCTTTCACACTATCTTTCCCTCCGAAACCTTCACCCGGAAGGTTTACCGATAGCCTCAGCGGCCCCGGAACCCGTCGGTTCCGGGGCCGCTCTCTGTTTCCACATACGGACGGACCGTCACAGGCGGTAGATGCGGTGAAACTCCTCCTCCAGCCAATCCCGAAAGTCCGGGTGGGCGATGGAGATAAGGGCCTTGGCCCGCTGCGGAACCGTCAGCCCCCGCAAACAGACCGCGCCATACTCGGTGGCCACAAAGTGGGTATTGCTCCGGGTAAGGGTCACCACGGCCCCCTCCGGCAGTACCGGCAGTATACGGGACTGGAGACGCCGCTCCCCCGTGTCCGGGTCCTTTGCAGAGTAGGTAGAGCGCAGGGTAATAACCGACTTGCCCCCGGGCGCCATCTGTGCGCCTACGGCGGTGTCCACCTGTCCGCCGCTGCCCGAGATCTGCCGGGGCCCCACACTCTCCGAGGCGCACTGGCCGGTGAGATCCACCTGGAGCGCAGCATTGATGGAGGTCATGCCCCGGTTGGCCGCCAAAACAGACAGATCGTTGGTGTAGCTCAGGGCCTTGTGGAGGATGGTGGGGTTGTCATCCACGAAATCATAGAGGGCATGACTGCCCATGGTAAAGCACGTCACCGTCTTGCCCCGGTGGAGGCTCTTGCGGCTGTTGTCCGCCGCGCCGCACCGGAGCAGCTCCATGGCCGCGTCGGACATGGCCTCGGTGTGAATACCCAGGCCCCGCTTGTCCTTGAGCTCGGCGGCCAAGGCGTTGATGGTACCCCCAAAGCCGAGCTGGATGGTGGCCCCGTCCTCCACCAGCTCCGCCACCACCCGGCCAAGCTGGCGGTCCACCTCATCGGGGGGCTGGGGTGAAAGGGCGGCGGGGTAGCGGTCGGACTCCACAATGGCGTCCACCTGGGAGACATGGAGGGTCACGTCCCCGAAGATCCGGGGAGCACGGGAGGCCACCTCCACCACCACCCGCGGGGCGCGGGGGAGCACCTCCAGCTCAATGCAGGCCGAGCCCGCCAGGGAAAAGCAGCCATGCTTGTCCATAGGGGAGACCGTGAGTACCAGGCAGTCGTACTCCGGCGCCCCGTGGGTCCAGTCCCTGGCCGCATTGCGCAGGTGGTTGGGCAGAAAGGCGCAGCGGCCCAGGCGCTGGGCCTCCTGCTGGTAGGTGTTGTAAAAAATCGACTCTATTTGAAAGGCGTCCCCGCAGGCGGGGTCGGTAAGCAGAGCCAGGGGCTCCAGGGGCAGGTAGTTGAGCACCCGTACCCCGTGGAGCTCCGCCGCCCGCCGGTGGAGGGCGGCGGCAAAGTCCACTGGGAGCAGCGGGCCGCCCGCCAGATAGACGGTGTCCCCGGAGCAGATGCGGCCTGCCTCCGCCTCCGCGGTGGTACGCCGGCGGGCATATTCCGCCTCAAACATGGGAAAGCACTCCTTTTCTTGCACAGAGGGCGGGGCAGCCAGGCTGCCCCGCCCTCTGAAGATTGATTCAGACAGGAGAATTACGCGTACTTCTGAAGCGCAGCGGCGCCCTTCTCGGTGATGCGCAGCTTGCGCTTGAACAGGCCGCCCTCCACCACGTAGCCGCGGCGGGTCAGGTGGGAGCAGATTGCGGACATGCGCATGGACTTAATGCCGTTTTTCTGCACAAACTCCGCCTGCTGCTCGGGGTTCTCCTTGACCACCTTCAGGAGCTGGACATACAGGGGGTTCAGGAACTCCTCTGCCATCTCGGCCTCCTTCCCGCTGAGGGCGGGCAGGGCCGCCAGCCCCTTCTCGGTGATGGTAAAGGTGTAGAACTTGGAGCCGCTCATGCCGGCACGGACCAGGTAGCCGCCCTGATCCAGGTTCTCCACGGCGGCGCCGGAGGTCTTGGAGTCCACCCCCAGGGCGTCGGTCAGGTCGGACATGTAGCAGTGGCCGATGCACAGCATCTCCAGAATCTGCTTTTCCAACTCGCCCAGCTTGACCTCCTTACGGTTGGAGGCGGTGGGCACCCGCTCCCAGCCGGGGCGGCCGTAATACTTGGGCTGGCCGAACAGGGAGGCGATCACCGCCACCACCAGGGTGACCACCAGGCCCAGGGTGGCCAGATACACATAGCTGTTGATGGAGAACACCTTGGTCAGGTCCAGCAGGGTGAACACAGCCATGGTGGCCATGCCGCACACCGCGCCCCACAGGGCGCCGCGGCCGTTAAAGCGGGGCCAGATGGCGCCCAGGCCCAGCAAAATGGCGGGGGGCACCAGCCAGCAGTTGGCAAAGGCGAACAGGTAGGTGGGGCCGCCGGGGAACTGGCAGAGCACGAAGGTGACCACGCCGATGAGCAGCATGATGATCTTGGACATCTTCAGGCTCTTCTTTGCGTCAGCCTTGGGGTTGATCAGGCGCTGGTAGATATCGCGGTTGGCCACAGCGGAGGCGCCCAGGGCGGAGGTGGAGGCGGTAGAGATGGATGCCGCCACGGCGCTGATAACCACCAGGGAGCCAAACAGAGACACGAAGGTCTTGGCCACATAGCCGTAGGTGCCGGTAGGAGCCACGGTACCGCCGTTGAGGGTGAGCTGCTCGGGATAGAACGCGCCCATGTAGCCGCCGATGAAGCACAGGGGCACCATGAACACCACAATCAGGATGATGGCAGCGGCCACGAAGGAGCGGCGGGCCACCTTCTCACTGCGGCAGTTGGCGACCTTCATCCAGTAGTAGTTGTTGCCCCAAACCAGGGCTACGGCGAAGCAGATAATGAAGTTAAACACCGAGGGATAGGTCAGCTTCATGCCGGGCAGCGCCCCCACAAAGCCCTGGCTCATGAAGTCGCCGGCACCCCAGTTGGCGCTGATGGCGTCCAGCCAGCCGAAGCGTCCGGCCAGGATGAAGAAGGTGGCGGGCACCACAATCACGCCGATGAGCACCTGGAACAGGTCGGTGATGGTGGTGGCCCACAGGCCGGAGACAAAGGTAAACACGATGATGACAGCGAAGATAATGGCGGTAATGGCCAGGCGGTTCCAGCCGGTGAAGGCCGCAATGTTGTCCACACTGGACACCACGTTATTGGCCATAATGCCGCACATGCCGATAACAGAGGTGATGGCCACTACGGAACGGGTGTGCCCGTCGTAGCGCATCTCCAGAAACTCGGGCAGGGTCTGGGCGCCGCTGCGGCGGACAAAGTTGGAGTACAGCAGGCCGAAAATCAGCAGGCCGCACACCGAGTAGATGACACCCCAACCCAGGCCGCCCAGCAGGCCGTACTGAATCGTGAAGCCGGGGGCCAGTGTGACCGTGGTGCCGGCAAAGCCGATAGCAATGACGCCCACCACGTTGATGGGGGTGGAAATCTCACGGCCGGCCAGCACGAAGTCGGAGGACTCCTTGACCCACCGCTTGCTGATCAGGCCTGCGCCCAATAGAAACGCGCAGAAAATGACAAATATGACGACAAATATGACGTTACCCACGTTTGTCCCTCTCTTTCATATGTATGGTTGTTTACACTGACACAACAAAAGGGTTACTCCACGAAGGCCACCACACGGGCCCAGCCGGCGGAGGCGGCCTTGATGCTTACCGGGAAGCAGCTTACCTTGAAGCCGGTGACAGGGAGCTGATCCAGGTTGGTCAGCTTTTCGATGTGGCAGTAGGCCTTGTCGCGGCCCACCCGGTGGGCCTCCCAGATAATGGAGGCATCGTGGTTCTTTTCAAACTCCTCCCCCTCGAAGGGCAGGGGCACATCCCAGCTCCAGCCGTCGGTGCCCACCACACGCACGCCGCGCTCCAGCAGCCACATGGTGGCCTCATAGCTCATGCCCGCGCCCGCAACCAGGTACTCAGGCTTGCCCCAGCGGTCATCGGCATCGGTGCGCAGGAAGACAATATCGCCGGGCTTGAGGGTGTAGTTGATCTTCTGGAAGTACTCCTCCACATCCTTGGCGGTGATCTTGTATCCATCGGGCTTGTCGTGGAAATCCATCACCACGCCGTCGCCCACAAACCAGTCCAGAGGCACCTCGTCAATGGTCCAGGCCCGCTCACCGCCGTTCATGGTGGGGTAATAGTGGTAGGGGGCATCCACATGGGTTCCGGAGTGGGTGCACACCTGCAGGAACTCGATTCCCCAGCCGTTGCCCTCCGGCAGATCCTCAACGGTGCAGCCCTTAAAGAAGCCAGCCATCTGCTCCGCGGTGTCCTTGTGGTTGCAATACTGAATCTTGGGAATCTGGATCGGGGGATCACTGGGCAGTCCGTCTTCAATGGGAATAGACAGGTCAATGATTTTCATAGTGGTTACACTCCTTTTGATTCGGCCGGTGGCCGTTGCTTGCGTCTCATAAGATAGCAATTTCTGTGCCAAGTCTGTCTAATACTCTGCAAGCCGTTGCAACTGTAAGAAAAAGCGGTTATTTTCATTGACATCCAGGCGCCCAAACACTGTTCGGTAATCCGTACATTTGAATATTTTATTTTGAGCTGTCTTTTGGCAATCCCCCTCTGTTCTTATGTTTTAAGCCTCATGTATTGATTTCCTTACATGTTTTGTTTTCCGTACATTTCGCAAACAATTTTGGACGTTTTCTGGCGTTTTTTGTGACTCAATTTTTTGCAAAAATCCATTTTCTCCGCATCAACTAAACAAAAAGATTCATTTTCGGTGAAATTAACCATTGTAAAACGGCGCGCAGCTTGCTATCGTTAATACATTCCGTACCGTGTATGAGTGGAGGAAGCCGCATTGGAAAACCACATTGATCCAAGCACCATGCTGGAATTTATCGAGGGTCTGGCCGCCATGGCGGTTCTGGACCAGGACGGCGTCTACACCTATGTCAGCCCGGGCTGGGAGCGCTACACCGGCCACACCGCACAGGAGGCCATCGGCCGGAAGGTTTGGGAAATGGTGCCCGACACCCACGCCACCGAGGTCTTCCACACGGGCAAGCCGGTCTTTGCCAAGGCCGTCAACGCCAACGGCCCCGCCTTTACCTCCTATTTTCCCCGCTTTGACCGGGATGGGAAGCTGTGCGGGCTGTTTCTCTATGTCATCGTCCAGGGTATGGAAGACGCTCAGAACCTGACCCGGCGCATCGGCGAGCTGTCCAGCAAGGTGGAGTTCTACCAGCAGGAGCTGTCCCGGGAGCGGGGCGCACGCTACGGACTGGACAACATCATCGGCGAAAGCGCCTCGGTCCTCCGCCTGAAGGAGCAGATCGTCCAGGCCGCCCGCTCCACCTCCACGGTGCTCATTGAGGGGGAGACGGGCAGCGGCAAGGAGCTCATCGCCCACTCTATCCACGCCATGAGCGCCCGCAAGGCGGCCAACTTTGTGCGGGTCAACTGCTCCGCGATTCCGGCCGAGCTGATGGAGTCCGAGTTCTTCGGCTACGCCGCCGGCGCCTTCACCGGCGCGGCCCGGAAGGGCCGCATCGGCCGCTTTCAGCTCGCCAGCGGCGGCTCTATTTTTCTCGACGAGGTCAACCTGCTCACCGCCACCATGCAGCCCAAGTTTCTCCGGGTACTTCAGGAGATGGAGATCGACCCGGTGGGCGGGGAGAAGAGCATTCCCATCGACGTGCGGGTGATCGCCGCCTCCAATATCCCGCTGGAGACGCTGGTGGAGGCGGGACAATTCCGCAGCGACCTCTATTACCGCCTCAACGTCATCCGCATCCAGGCCCCCACCCTGCGGGAGCGGAAGGAGGATCTGCCCCTGCTTGTGGACAACTTTATCCACCGGCTCAACTACCAGCTCGGCATGGTCATCGAGGGGGTGGCCCCCGGCGCCATGGACCTGCTGATGGATTACGACTGGCCGGGCAACGTCCGCGAGCTGCAGAACGCGGTGGAGAGCGCCATGAACGCGGCTGACTCCCCCATCCTGCGGCGGCGGGACTTCCGCCAACTGGAGCAGCGGATGCAGGCCCGGCGGCGGCGCCAGCTCACCGGGCCGGGGGACTTCAAGCTGCGCCCCGCCCGCCAGGCCTTTGAGCGGGAGCTTATTCGGGACGCCCTGGCCGCCGCCGGGGGAAACCGGGTCAAGGCCGCCGCGCTTCTGGACATCTCCCGCACAGTGCTCTACGAAAAAATGGAACAATACCAATTAAAATAGACAGACTGAGGAGAGGAACATTACCATGCAGACACAACTGAGACAGGCCGTGGTTGTCGCCTTCGGCCGCACCCCCTACTGCAAGGCCCGCAAGGGCTCCTTTGCCCAGCTCCACCCCGTGGAGTATGGCGCCCAGACCCTTCTGGGTGTGCTGGCCAGAGTACCCCAGCTCCGGCCGGAGGACATCGGCGACGTGATCATGGGCTGCGCCATGCCCTTCGGTGTCCAGGGCGGCAATATGGCCCGGCTGATTGTCCAGCGGGCCGGGCTGCCTGACTGCGTCACCGCTCAGACCGTCAACCGCTACTGCTCCTCCGGCCTGCAGACCATCGCCACCGCCGCCAACGCCATCCGCTGCGGGGAGGAGGACGTGGTCATCGCCGGCGGCGTGGAGTCCATGTCTCTGGTTCCCATGCTGGTGGGCGCGGAGGATGCCGACCCCTGGCTGGCGGAGCACCGCCCCGAGGTCTACACCACCATGGGCATCACGGCGGAAAATGTGGCCCGCCAGTGGGGCATCAGCCGGGCCGATATGGATGCCATGGCCGTTGAGAGCCACCGCCGGGCCGCCCAGGCCCAGGCCGGCGGCTGCTTTGACGGACAGATCATCCCCATCACCGTCCCCGGCCCCGACGGCGGCGAGGTGGTGGTCTGCCGGGACGAGGGCATCCGCCCCGGCACCACTGCGGAGACGCTGGCCGGGCTGAAGCCCTGCTTCCTGGAAAACGGCTCCGTCACCGCAGCCACCTCCTCCCAGATGACCGACGGCGCCGGCTTTGTGGTGCTCATGTCGGAGGAAAAAGCCGCAGAGCTGGGCGTGAAGCCCCTGGCCCGCTTTGTCTCCTTTGCCACCGGCGGCGTGCCTGCGGAGGTCATGGGCGTCGGCCCCATCGAGGCGGTGCCCAAGGCGCTCAGAAAGACCGGCCTTACCCTGGAGCAGATGGACACCATTGAGCTCAACGAGGCCTTTGCCTCCCAGGCCCTGGCGGTCATCCGCACCCTGGGCATGGACCCGGCCAGGGTCAACCCCTGGGGCGGCGCCATGGCCCTGGGCCACCCCCTGGGCGCCACCGGCGCCATGCTCACCTGTAAGGCCTTAAGCTATCTGGAGCGCACCGGCGGCCGGTACGGCATGGTCACCATGTGCATCGGCGGCGGCATGGGCGCGGCAGGTATCTTCGAGCGCCTGTAACGGCAGTACAGCAGGAGGCCCTGGGAACCGAAAGGTTCCCGGGGCCTCCCTGTCGCTTCTTTACTCCAATGTCAAAGGATACACATTCTCCCCGATGCGCAGGCCCACAACATCGGCGGGATTCAAGGGTCTCTTGTCCTCGCATCTATAGCTATTATACCAATAGCCTCCATCCCCTTGACCTCCTCCCCAGCCATCTGCGGCCCACTCTGTACCGTCGGTCAAGACAAAAATGGGCGTATTTTCATCACACCATGCGCGATCAAAGTCCTCCAGAGTGGGGTTGAACCGGGCAAATGCCCCATCCTGACTGGTAAAAGCAGCCCACATCTCCAGGGGAGTACAGTGTACCGTCTCTAGTATGGCGGTCTTGTCTCCAACCTGGAACTCAAGATCTGGCGTGAATTCCTGAACCTGACTCTCCGCCGGGAGGGGAAACTCCAGCTCCCACTGGCCGCCGCCCATGGCCAGCAGGGCCCAGCTCTCTGCCCGGCTGGTGGTGGACAATCCATTCAGAGTTAGATGAATGGTTGTGCCCGTCATATCCCAGCTGTCCTGATTGTTGAGATAAATGGCGAAGGGAACTTGGTTGTCGGCGGGATCACTGTCCTCCAGCCATTGAATTGACGCGCTCCAGTCCAAACTGCTCTCCAGTCCAAAGTCAAACTGTCCAAAGCCATAATGCCCAGCCGTCATAGCATTCCCGTCATCCCGTGAGAGCGTGCACAGGATGTAGGCGTACCATCGGTCGCTGGCAACCCCGTCCACTGACACTGTCCACCCCAGATCAGAGTCCGATTCCCCAATTGGCACTCCCAGGCCAGAGGCCGTCCACGTCTCCAGTGTGACCACATTGGGGCTCACAGGTTTTACTGCTGCAAAGGAGGCGCTCAACCCGGCCAACAGAGCTCCGGCCACTACGAGGGCCGCCGCCCGCCGCACCGGATGCCGCCGCCGGGGCCGCGCACCCGCCGCCGACAGTGTCCGCTCCACTAGAGCGGGTGCCGGTTCTATCCGCTCAAAAAGCCTCCGATAGTCCTGTTCCGTCATACGTCTTCCGCTCCTTTCCAAACGTCCCGCAGCAAAGCCCGCCCCCGGGCCAGCTGGCTGCGGACAGTGGCTGGATTGCGCCCCAGAAGGGCCGCAATCTCCTCGGTCGAATACCCCTCGTAGTAGCATAGATGAACTACGGCCCGGTATTTCTCCGGCAGAGCCTCCAGTAGCTCCAACAGCTCCCCCTCTCCCTCGGTTCGGGCTGGAATGGCCTCTGACAGAGCTACCGTGTGTTTCCGCCAGAAGGAGCCTTGCAGCTTTTTACAGCAGTTGATTGTCACCCGCAGCAGCCACGCTTTCCGGTGCTCTTCGGTGGCAAAAGCCGGAGCAGCGCGCACATAGCGGAGAAACACCTCCTGATATACATCGTCTGCGTCGGCCTGGCTATGAGTCTGGGCCAACGCCAAGCGGTACACCGTAGAGCCATATTGCTCCACGGCCCCGCACACCTCCTGCTGTTCCATGGCGTTCCCTCCTTTCTGCCCTTAATACCCCTGAGCCGCCTCTTTTGTTGCATGGAGCAAAAATAATGCTTGTCAATGCAGGTCTATAGTGCTATTATAGTATTATATCTATACTCAATAGTTTAAAAAGGAGAATAAGTATGAAAGAACTCGAAAACAAGGTCGCTCTGGTCTCCTCCTCCACCCGCGGCATCGGCCTGGCCTGCGCCAAGGCGCTGGCCGCCCAGGGGGCCGCGGTCTATCTCGGTGTCCGCCGCCTGGAAGCCGGACAGCAGATCGCCGACGAGCTGATTGCCGCCGGCGGGCGGGCCGGGGTGGTCTTCTTTGACGCCTCCCGGGAGGAGAGCTTTTCCGGCATGGTGGACGAGGTGGCGGCCAAGGAGGGCCGGCTGGACATTCTGGTAAACAACTTCGGCTCCACCGACGTCAAGACCGACCTGGACGTGGTGAACGGCCCCTCGGAGGACTTCTTCCGCATCGTCAACACCAACCTCAAGAGCGTGTATCTGCCCAGCAAGGCGGCGGTGCCCCTCATGGCCAAAAACGGCGGCGGCTCCATCATCAACATCGGCTCCGTGGGCGGCCTCTACCCCGATCTGAGCCGCACGGCCTATGGCGTCAGCAAGGCGGCCATCCACTTCCTCACCAAGGACATCGCCGTGCAGTATGCCCGGCAGGGGGTGCGGTGCAACGCGGTGCTCCCCGGCTTCACCGCCACCGACGCCGCGCTGAACAACATGTCCCAGGCCTTCCTGGATCTTTTCCTGAAAAACGTCCCCCTCAACCGCCCCGGCCGCCCGGAGGACATCGCTGATGCCGTCGCCTTCCTGGCCAGCGACCGGGCCGCCTTCATCACCGGCGAGATTCTGCCTGTGGCCGGCGGCTTTGGCCTGCCCACCCCGCTGTACGGCTCCTATATGAGCGCGGGGGCCAAGGGCTGATTTCCCCTTCAGAGGGCCCTTCGGGGCCCTTTTTGTTGCTATGCTTTTGCATAGCAACAAGGGCCGTGTGCCGCTTTCAGCGGCGCGGCCATGAACGCAACAGCCCGTGGGCCGGGACGGCCCACATGCGCAAAAGCTGCATGCGCACCGGCGTTTGCCTGGGCGCGTGGCGCGCTTTAAGCCCATGAAGTTTGTTGCCCCGTCCGCCCCGGACGTGCTATACTATAGTATCACACCGTAAAGGACGGCAGCTATGGACAAACTGGTTGTAGGCATTCTGGCCCATGTGGACGCGGGGAAAACCACCCTCAGCGAGGGGCTGCTCTATACCTGCGGGCGCCTGAAAAAGCTGGGGCGGGTGGATCACCAGGACGCCTTTCTGGACACCGACCCCATGGAGCGCGCCCGGGGCATCACCATCTTCTCCAAGCAGGCGGTGCTCCCCGTGGACGGGGCGGAGCTCACCCTGCTGGACACGCCGGGACACGCGGACTTCTCCAGCGAGATGGAGCGCACCCTCCAGGTGCTGGACTGCGCCATCCTGGTCATCAGCGGCACCGACGGCGTGCAGGGCCACACCCACACCCTCTGGCGGCTGCTGGAGCGCTACGGCGTGCCCACCTTCCTGTTTGTCAACAAGATGGATCTGGCGGGGGCGGACAAGGCCGCCCTGCTGGCGGGGCTGAAAGCCGGGCTGGACGAGGGGTGCGTGGACTTCACCGCCCCGGCGGCGGAGCGGGACGAGGCGGCCGCCCTCTGCAGCGAGGACGCGCTGGAGCGCTATCTGGAGGACGGGGCGCTGGACGGCGATACCCTCACCGCCCTTATCGCCCGGCGGAAGCTCTTCCCCTGCTGGTTCGGCTCCGCCCTGAAGCTGGAGGGGGTGGCCGAATTTCTCCAGGGGCTGGTGGCGTACGCCCCCCGGCCCCGGTATGGCCCCGATTTTGCCGCCCGGGTGTTTAAGATTTCCCGGGACAACCAGGGGAACCGCCTGACGTGGATGAAGCTCACCGGCGGCGCCCTGCGGGTGAAGGAGGCCCTCTCCGGCCCCGGCTGGACGGAGAAGGCCGACCAGCTACGCGTCTACTCGGGGTCCAGGTTCCAGACCGTGGACGAGGCCCAAGCGGGAAGCGTGGTGGCCGTCACCGGCCTGAGCCGCACCGCCGCCGGGGAGGGCCTTGGGGCAGAGGCGGAGGCCCTGCCCCCCGCCCTGGAGCCGGTGCTCACCTACCAGGTGCTCCTCCCCGAGGGGCAGGATCCCCACGCCGCCCTGGGCAAGCTCCGCCTGCTGGAGGAGGAGGATCCCCAGCTCCACCTCGTGTGGAACGAGCGGCTGCGAGAGATCCACATCCAGCTCATGGGGGAGGTGCAGCTGGAGATTCTCCAGGCGCTGGCGGCCCAGCGCTTCGGCCTGGCGATCACCTTCGGCCCCGGCGGCATCGTCTACCGGGAGACCATTGCCGCCCCGGTGGAGGGCGTGGGCCACTACGAGCCCCTGCGCCACTATGCCGAGGTTCACCTGCTGCTGGAGCCGCTCCCCCGGGGGAGCGGCCTGGAGCTGGCCGCCGCCTGCCCCCAGGACATGCTGGACGGGAACTGGCAGCGGCTGGTGCTCACCCATCTGGCGGAGAAGCCCCACCTGGGGGTGCTCACCGGCTCCCCCATCACCGATGTGCGCATCACCCTGGTGGCGGGGCGGGCCCACCTCAAGCACACCGAGGGAGGCGACTTCCGGCAGGCCACCTACCGGGCGGTGCGCCAGGGCCTCATGGAGGCGGAGAGCATCCTGCTGGAGCCGTGGTACGACTTCCGGCTGGAGCTGCCCCCGGAGCAGGTGGGCCGGGCTCTGTCCGACCTCCAGCGCATGGGCGGGCAGGCCGGCACGCCGGAGACCGCCGGGGCGCTGAGCGTGCTCACCGGCTCCGCCCCGGTGGCGGGCCTGCGGGACTACGGCCGGGAGGTGGCCGCCTACACCCGGGGCCGGGGACGGCTGAGCTGCACCGCCGGCGGCTATGCCCCCTGCCACAACGCCGATGAGGTGATCGCCGCTCTGGGCTACGACCCGGAGCGGGACGTGGACAACCCGGCGGACTCGGTGTTCTGCGCCCACGGGGCGGGCTACAGCGTGAAGTGGAACGAGGTCAAGGCCCACGCCCACGTGGACAGCGGCCTGCGCCTAGGGGCGGAGCCGCCCCCGCCGGAGGAGGCCGCCCCCGTCCGGCCCCGCAGCATGTCCTACGCCGCCTCCCTGGAGCAGGACAAGGAGCTCCAGGCCATCTTCGAGCGCACCTACGGCAAGGTGGAGCGGGGCGCCTTCCGCCCCCAGCCCAAGCCCGCCCGCACCAGCCTGGACGACCGGAAGTACTCCATCCAGGCCCAGAAGCAGGGGCCGGAATACCTGCTGGCGGACGGCTATAACCTCATTTTCGCCTGGGAGGAGCTGAAGGCGGTGGCCCGGGACAACCTGGACGCCGCCCGGCAGATGCTCATGGAGGTGCTCAGCAACTACCAGGGCTTCAAGCAGAATATCGTCATTCTGGTGTTCGACGCCTACAGGGTCCCCCGCAGCGTCCAGGACGTGACGAAGTACCACAACATCTACGTGGTCTACACCAAGGAGGCCGAGACGGCGGACACCTACATTGAGCGGGCCACCTACGAGATCGGGAGGCACCACCGGGTGCGGGTGGCCACCTCCGACGGGGCCGAGCAGCTCATCATCCTGGGCCACGGCGCCCTGCGGCTGTCGGCCTCCGCCTTCAAGGCCGAGGTGGAGCAGGCCGCCGGCCAGATCTCCGCCATTCTGGCGGCCAACAACCGTTCCGCCCCCTCCCAGCCGGTGGCCGCCGCCCTGGAGAGGGCCCGGCGCAGACAGGAGGACAAGCCATGATCCCCATGGAAATCATCGCCACCATCCGCAGCGACTTTCCCACCAAGTTCGGCATACCCCGCCAGAGCGGCCTGGTGGAGGAGCTGCGGGCCACCGTGGTCTTCGAGCCGGAATACCGCAGCCCCGACGCGCTGCGGGGGCTGGAGGACTTCTCCCACCTCTGGCTCATCTGGCAGTTCTCCGAGGCCGTGCGGGACAAGTGGTCTCCCACGGTGCGGCCCCCCCGGCTGGGGGGCAACACCCGCATGGGGGTGTTCGCCACCCGCTCGCCCTTCCGGCCCAACCCCATCGGCCTGTCCTGCGTGCGGCTGGAGGGCATCCGGAGAGAGCCGGAGCTGGGCTGCGTGCTGGAGGTCTCCGGGGCCGATCTGATGGACGGCACCCCCATCCTGGACATCAAGCCCTACATCCCCTATGCCGACTGCCGCCCGGAGGCCAGCGGCGGCTTTACCGGCAGCGGCGGCGGGGACACCCTGGCGGTGGACTTTCCCGCCGCCCTGCTGGAGCGGGTGCCCGCGGACAAGCGGGCCGCCCTCACCGGCGTGCTCTCCCGCGACCCCCGCCCCCCCTACCAGCACGATCCGGAGCGGGTATACGGCCTGGACTTCGCCGGGGTCAACGTCCGCTTCACCGTGGCCGGGGACACCCTCACCGTCCGGGCGGTGGAGCGCATGGCGGACAAACAGGACAAATAGATAAAACGCCGGGCGGCCTTGGCCGCCCGGCGTTTTTACGTCTATGCCGTCTGCTCCAGCAGGAGCGGGTAGAGCTCCGCCTCTCCCGTCCCCTGGAACCAGAAATTCCAATAGTCATCCATGTAGTAGTAGACCAGATTCCCAGGGCAGAAGGTCATGCGGTAGTATCCGGAGGTGTTGGTGACGGTGACGCCCTCCGGCTCCTCCGCCGGGGCGGGCAGGGGCCTCTCCCCCTCCGGGCCGTCCGCCTCAGTCAGCCTCCGGAACGACACAGACGGGCGGCGCAGTACTTACTTAGTCACCCAGTGGATAGCCGCACCCTATATACAGGGGGCGGCCCAAACCTTTGTTAATCCCTGGGGCCCAAGGCCTGGCATCCGCTCAGATATTGGGCATCTTTGCAGTGGGCATCATCAGCACCTTTCCGGTACCACGGTATACGTTCACAAGACCCTCACCAGAGGCGGCTGAGCCGATTAGGCTCTTACCAGAGCGCTCCACGGTGAAGTCCAGGCTCTTACTCCAGGCAATTGCATAGTTGCCGTCCACCTTCAGTACATCGTTCTGGAGGGTGATCTCGATCAATTCCTCCTTGGGACAGTCGGACTCGATACAGAATATGCCGCTGCCGTTGAGGCTCAGGTTAAAGAGCCCCTCGCCGCCAGCCACCGCGGAGGAAAGGTTGGAGCGCATGACCGCCTTGTGCTGCAGGCTGGACTCACAGGCCAGAAACAGGCCGTCGTCCAGCACGACGCTCCCACCCCAGTCGGCAGCGTCCATCAAAATAAGGTGCTTATAGGTTGGCTCCAGCACCAGCAGTCCGTCGCCGGTGTACTCCGGCTTAATTGCAGACTCACCACTGGCCTTGCCGCGCACCGCCTTCCCCAGGAAGTCCCCTACGCCCTTAATGCCGGTGGTGGCGTTCACGTTGCCCAGCATCCACTGCATGGCACCCGCCTGAATGGTCACATGGGACTTGTGCAGATGGCATACCAGTTGGCGCTTTTTGACGTTCATCTGTGCGCTGAAATAGGCCGTTACTGCAGAGGACGGCGAAACGCTCAAATCCCGCTGGTATTCAATGATCTGAAAGGCACCCAACTCAGAGAGCACTTTTACGTCATCATTCTCGGTAAAATTGGAGACCTGGTACATAGGTTTTCCTCCATTCAATTGATATGGGTAGGTCTTTTTATCTATAGAAAAGATATATGTTTATTATAATATACTTCCGTCTTCGCCACAAGAAAAATGTATATTTTATAGAAATATCACAAGCAGTAGGAAGCCATCACATCGCCGCAGTCAGGAGCACCCCGTTTCCCATATGCCCTCCCCGCTTAACGCCCATCCCGCATCTCGGCCAGCAGCCAACGGCGGTACTCCGCCGCCTCCTGGCTGTCCGGCTGGGCCTGGAGCCAAAAGTCCATCTGCCCCAGCAAGCGCCGCAGGCACTGCTCCCGCCCCTCCGCCAGGCCGGCGGCCCTCAGGTGCTCCTCTACACCCCGTCTGCGGCAGAAGTACAGCTCCTGCCGCAGTCTGCGGCGGCAGCAGGCGGGGACGGCCACCCGCTCGTTGACCACCAGGCCGGTGACCCGCTTCTGCTGGCCGTCCCGGCACAGCGCCCGCTTGGCCCGGTTGAGCCGGAAGCCCAGCGCCCGCAGGCCCTCCTCCGCCCGCTCCTCCACGCCGTCCAGCGCCGTCCCGGAGAAGGCGAGGTCGTCGCAGTAGCGGGTATACACCACCCCCCGGGCCCGGCACCAGGCCCCCAGCTTCTCGTCAAAGGGGCGCAGCACCAGATTGGCGATCCACGGCGAGGTGGGCGCGCCCTGGGGAAGTACATCCCGGTCGTAGCAAAGCATGGAGAGGAGAATCCGCAGCGGCTCGGCGTAGATCTCCGCCGGGAAGGCCGCCTCCTTCACCTGGATATAGCGGATACTGTCGAAAAAGTGCAAAATGTCCAGCTTCAGCAGCTCGGGGCGGCCCACATGCCGCCGGGCATTCTCCACCACCCCCGCGCCGTATCGGTAGGCGGTGGCATGGGGCGACACGGGCATGCCCGAGAGCAGCACCCGGGCGATGCGCCGCTGGATGTCCTTGAGCACAGGGTCCGGCACCCGGAGCACCCGCACTCCGCCGTCCCGCTTGGGAACCTCCGCCCGGTGGTAGTGGGCTGGAATCCGGTTGCTGACGGCATACAGGGTGCGGAGGGGAAGCCCCAGGTCCCGGGCCAGGGAGGGGCCCTCTTGATAGACGATTCCCATGGCCGCCCCTCCCTTCCCGGTTCGGAACAAAACCTGCTGTATGGCGAACGGCGCGGCGGTATCCCCCAGCACACCGCAGGTGTGCTGAAATACCGCTGCGGCGCTTCGGCGGAGCGAAGCGAATACGCGTGAGTCTGCGGGACCGGCCGCGATTCGCGGCCGGCTCCGGCGTCTGAGCCGGGCTTCTCTTTTGTTCCGTGGTCCCAGCATAGCACAGCTCCCTGAAAAATACAAGCCGGGCCGCCGGGAATTCCCGGCGGCCCGACTCATATACAGCATACTTCGGCCGGTGTTACCGCATCTCCTCCAGCGCCCTGTACTGGGTCTTGCCCGCCTCATTTTTGGGAATGGCCTCCAAGGCCCGGATCTGAAAGACCCGCTCCGGGAAGTGCATCTGTTCGCTGAGATACTCCGCCGCCGCCCCGGTCACGGCGGGATCGGGGCTGTCGTGAAAGACCCGGAGGAGGTCGTCCCGCCCCACGCAGGCAAAGCCCGTGTCCGGGAAGCGGGCGGCAAGCAGCCGCTCCACCTCGTCCAGGCCCACCCGGTTGCCGTAGAGCTTGATGAACCGCTTCTTGCGGCCCACGATGTAGTAGAAGCCGTCCCCGTCCCGCCGGGCCATATCGCCGGTGTGGAGCTCCCCGTGCCACTCGTCCCCCAGGGCCAGCTCCTCCGCCCGCCGGGCGTAGCCCATGGCCACGTTTGGCCCGCGGTAGACCAGCTCGCCCACGGTGTCCGGCGCGTCAATGGGCGCGCCGTCCTCCCCCAGCAGGCGGAACTGACCGCCGGGCACCGGCACCCCCATGCTGCCGCACTTCTCCACCGCCCGCTCCGCGGGCAGGTAGCCCATGCGGGGGGCCGCCTCAGTCTGGCCGTACATGACAAAAAAGCGCCGTCCCGTCCGCGCCGCCCAGTCGGCAAACTCCAGGTGAAGGGCCTCCGGCAGCTTGCCGCCCGCCTGGGTCAGGGTGTTCAGCGCGGGCAGCTCCATCTCCAACAGGCCCGCCCGCCGGTACATGCGGTAGGTGTAGGGCACCCCGGCCAGGGAGGTGACCCGCTCCCGCTCCACCAGCTCCCAGAAGGGCCGCTCCAGCACGCTGCGCCGGGTGAGCACCAGCGCCGCCCCCGCCAGCAGGTGGGTGTTGACGATGGACATGCCGTAGGAGTAGCTCATGGCCAGGTTGGTGACGGGCCGCTGGCCCTCGTCCAGCTCCAGGTACTCCACGATGGAGCGGGTGTTGGCGTCCAGGTTCCGGCCGCTGAGGCGCACCAGCTTGGGGCTGCCGGTGCTGCCCGAGGTGGTGAGCAGGAGGGCCAGCTCCGGGTGGAGCTCCGGCCCCTGCCCGCCGGGGCGGCGGAGCAGGACGCTGTCCTCCACCTCCAGCGCCGGGACAAAGCCCTCCAGCACCCGCCCCGTCTCCGCCGGGAGGTCGCCGGGCACATGGACGAAGGCGGGGCGGTAGGTCTCCAGCAGGCCGCGCAGCAGCTCCGGCGCAATGTGGGCGTCCAGCAGCAGGGGCACTTCTCCCGCTTTTAGGCACCCCAGGTAGCCCAGCAGGGTTCCGGGGGTGTTCTCACACAGCACAAAGACCAGCCGGTGCCCCCCCACGGCCCCGGCAATCCGCTCCGCGGCGGCGTTCAAATCCCCCAGGGTGTACCGTTTCCCCTCCTCGGTGACGGCCAGCAGCCGCTCCGGCTCCCGGTCGCAGCGCGCAAACAGTTCCATGTGCTCCTCCTATCCAATGATGCGGGACAGGGCGGCGATCAGATCCCTCCCGTCCCAGACCGTATCCATCTCGAGGGCCTGCCCCAGAGGCACCACCCGGTCCACGCCCCGCGCCCCCGCCCGGGCCAGGAGGGCGGCCGTCTCCGACGGCTCCAGCCCGCCGCACACCAGGGTCTGCGCCTTGGGCGGGAGCAGGGGGGCCAGCGCCTCCAAGCTGGGCAGAGCCGCCTCAAAGAACAGCCCGAAGCCCCCGGCCAGGGAGGGCAGGTTTCCGGACAGCCCCGCCAGCCGGGCCACATAGAGCAGGTTGCCCTGATAGCGCTCCACGGCGGCGACAGAGGGCTGCTCCATGGTCATGGCGCAGAGGCACAGCCGCTCCAGCTTGCGGGCCGCCTGGAAGGGGCCGAAGGGGTAGCGCTCCGCCGCCTCAGCGGCCACCGCCTCCCACCACCGGGCGCGGCAGGCGGGGTCTCCCCCGTCCTCCAGCCACAGCACCAGTTGGGGGCTGGAGCAGGCGTTCTGATCCATCTGGTAGGTGTCGTTATAAAACCGGTGGGCCAGCGCCCCCCGCTCCTCCGGCGTGAGGGCGGAGAAGGCCCGCTGGCTGAACACCGCCAGCGACCAGCGGTCGGGGAAGCACAGCTCCACGGCGTGGGGGGGCATGGGCATGGCCCGCACCGCCGCCACCGTGGCGTCGCCGCCCCACACGATCCGGGCGTCGCAGCGGGCGCAGTAGTCCGCCGTGACGGCATCGTCCCGCCCGTAGGTGATCAGGCTGGTGCGGGCCCGCACGGCGGCGTGCTCCGGCCGCTCCAGCACCCGGCGGAGGGCCGCCAGCAGGGGGGCCTCCCCCTCCATCCGCCGGCTGGACAGGCGCACCACGTTGGCGTTCCCCGCCAGCAGGCCGATGGCCAGGGTGTAGGCAAACAGGGCGGGCACATTGGCGGGGGCCAGATGGAAGGCCAGCCCCCGGCCCAGCCGGGGCAGCGGGGAGGCGTGGCGCGCGGCCAGGGCCTCCAGGCGGGCCCGGCGGCACCAGAAGCCGAAGGCGGCGGAGGCCTCCTGCCGCCGGGTGTCCGGGCCGCGGAGCACCTCGGCGGACAGCTCCGCCAGGAAGTCCACCGCCCTGGGGTCAAAGGGGAGCCAGGGGGCGGCGTCCACCTGCTCCGCCCCGGCCAGAAGCGTGACGTTATCCCTCATAGGTATCGCTGCACCCCCTCACCTCGGCCCGGGGCACCCGCCCCGTCACCTTGAAATATTTGCCCTTGCGCCCGCAGGGGCAGTCGTCCTCCCCCAGCAGCACGCCCAGATCCTCGGTCAGCAGGGAGTGGCCGGGATAGGAGCGGGGCAGCGGGGAGAGCACCTGGAGCACGCCCTCCTCTCCAGGCTCGCAGGGGCGGTAGTCCCGCCCCCGCCGCACCACGATATCCGACCACAGGCTGGCGTGGAGGTGGCCCTGGGGGCACTCCATGTAAATGCAGCCGGTCTGCTCGGCCATGCCGTAGTAGTTGCTTACCCGCTCCACGCCCGTGGCCGCCGCCACCCGGGCCTTGAACTCTCCGGGTGACACCGCCTCGCCGGCCAGCTTCTTCCAGCCGCCGCCGTGAACCAGGATGCCGTTGGGGATGTCCAGCCTCTCCCCCCGCTCCTCCAGGGCGCGGACGACGTGCTTCCAGATGATGAAGGTGAAGCCGAAGAGGAAGATGGTCTCCCCCTGGTGCTCCTCCAGGAAGGCCCGCACCCCGTCCAGATCCAGCTCCATGTGCTCGTCCAGGGCATAGCAGGGCCTGGTGCCGAAGATGGAAAAGCCCAGAATGCCCGCCCCCCGGGCGGAGAACATGGCGCGGTTGCGCAGAACCTGCCTGCTGTCCAGCACCAGGAAGGGCAGCCGCCGCTCCCCCAGGAAGTCGGACATGATCTGGCAGAGGGCCTGCTGCTGGCAGGCGGAGGTGGCACCGTCCAGAAAGATCCTGGACACCCGCTGCCCGGTGGTGCCGGAGGAGGTAATGGTCTTGAACACCTCTCCCTCCGGGATGCTCCGCAGCTCCAGTTCCTTGAACAGGGATACCGGCAGCATAGGGGCGCTCTCCACCGTACATTCCATGTGGGCGGGGCAGCCCAGGGCGTCCAGCAGGCGGCCGTACTCCGGGCAGTGCTCCCGGTGAAACTGGGTCAGCTCGGTGAGCAGTCCGGCGTAAAGCGCCCGCTTCTCCGTCCGGGCCGTGGAATAGGGCTTGTATTGCAGCAGCGTGTTCAGCTCCACACCGGCTTCACTCCTTTCCTTTGAGAATATAGGGCTCCCCGTGGCCGGGGCAGATGCGCAGGCCGGGGGGCAGCCCCCGGAGAACGGGCTCCGTGACGGCGCGGTAGTCCGTCTCGCTCCCGCCGGGCAGGCGGAGGATCACCTCCTCCCCCGGAATCAGGTAGTCCCCGGAGAAAAAGATGTCCCCGTCCAGGAAAATTCCTGCGCTCCCCGGCGTGTGTCCGGGCAGGGCCACGGCGCGGAGCCGGTGTCCCCGCCATACGCACTCCCAGGCGTGCTCATAGGTCTCATCCGCCGGCCGGCAGACGAAGGGCGGATAGGACACCCCCGGCTTGCCCCGGAAGGCGAGATAGACCTCCATCCTCCGGGTCATGTTGAGCCGGGTGTCCCCCAGGCCGGCACTGCACGCGGTGGTGGCCGCCACCCGCACCCCGGGCCAGCGGTTTCGCAGCGCCTCCAGCCCGGCCATGTGGTCGCAGTGCTCGTGGGTCAGGAGGATCCATTCCGGCGTCCACCCCAGCGCCTCCAGCCGCTCCAGCGGCCCCCTGGGATCGTTGGGGTCGATGATCACCGCGCCCCCCGCCTCCCCCAGCAGATAGCAGTTGCTCTCCGCCAGCGGCTCCGTCCACCGCTCCAGACGCAGCACGGCTCAGAGCTCCACGCCGTACTTGGCCAGAATCTCCTTGCCCTTCTCATAGGAGGAGAAATCCAGCACGTCGGCGGTGCCGATGCTGATTTTGAAGGTCTCCTCCATGTCCCCCATCAGATCCATGTGGCCAAGGGAGTCCCACAGGGGGATGCCCCGGTACTTGAGGCCGGGCAGCTCCTCCGGCTTGACCCGGAAGGCGGTGAGGAACAGGCGGTCATACTTCTCCAGATTTGTCATAGCTCGTTTCCTTTCTATCCCGCGGCGTAAGCACCAAATGGGGCGGGCCGGAGGCCCGCCCCATGCCGCTTAATACTTGCAGTGGAAGCGCTTCTCGTACTCCGCCTTGAGCTCGTCGCGGAAGTCGGGGTGGGCAATTTCGATGAGGTTGCGGGCGCGCTGGCGGAGGGTCTGGCCCTTCAGCGCGGCCACGCCGTACTCGGTGACGATGTAGTCCACGTCGTTGCGGCTGGTGGTGACGGCGGCGCCCTCATCCAGCAGCGGCACGATCTTGGAGATTTTGCCCTTGACGGTGGAGGGCATGGCCATGATGGACACGCCGCCCTTGCTGGCGGAAGCGCCGCGGACGAAGTCCACCTGGCCGCCCACGCCGGAGATCTGCTTGGGGCCGATGCTCTCGGAGGCCACCTGGCCCATCAGATCCACCTGTACGCAGGAGTTGATGGACACCATGTTCTCGTTCTGGGCAATGACAAAGGGGTTGTTGACATAGTCCACAGGGCGCAGCTCCACGTCGGGGTTGTGATCCACGAAGTCGTAAAGGCGGCGGGTACCCATGAGGAACGCCACCTCAAACTTGCCGGGGTGGAGGGTCTTTTTGGCGTTGGTGATGACGCCGGCCTCGGCCAGCTCCACCACGCCGTCGGAGAACATCTCGGAGTGGATGCCCAGATCCTTCTTGTGCTTGAGGAAGAGGAGCACGGCGTCGGGGATGGCGCCGATGCCCAACTGTAGGGTGGCCCCGTCGGGCACCAGGGAGGCGCAGTGCTCTCCGATGGCCTTCTCAATGTCGCCGATCTTGGGGGGCTTGAGCTCAATAATGGGGGCCTCATGCTCCACGATGCAGTCCAGATCCTTGACGGACACCAGGCTGTAGGGGCCGGTCCAGGGCATCTGGGGGTTCACCTGGGCGATGACCAGCTTGGCCTGCTTGACGGCCTCCAGGGTGTAGTCCACCGACACACCCAGGGAGCACATGCCGTTTTCATCGGGAGGCGTCACCATGACCATGGCCACGTCCACCGGCATGGTGGAGCTGAACTGGCGGGGCACCTCAAAGAAGAAGCTGGGGGTGAAGTCGCCCCGGCCCTCGGCGATGGCATCCCGGCTGGTTCCGCCCACAAAGAAGGCGTTGTGGCGGAAGTTATCGGCATACTCGGGCTTGCAGTACTCGGCCTTGCCCATGGCCACCATGTGGACGATCTCCACATCCTTGTAGGCCTTGGCGTTGGCCACCATCACGTCCAGCAGATAGGACGGCTCGCCGCAGGCGTGGGCCACCACCACCCGGTTGCCCGACTGGATGTGGTTGACCGCGTCCTCCGCGCTCATCAGGTGCTGCTTGTAATATTCCTTCCAATTCATACGATACACACCCTCTATTCTTTGGATTTTAAGATTGGGCTCAGCGGGCCAGATAGTCCCGGCCGATGCGGTCGGCCTCCAGGATGGCGTCGTAGACCTCCTGGGCGGTGATATCGGCGCGCAGGTTCTTGGTGGACTGGGTGGGCACCACGGCGGCCTCCGCCACTTTTTTCAGGGTCTCGGGCACGATCTCCTTCACCCCGAGCTGGGCCAGGGTCAGGGGCAGGCCGGTGTCCCGCAGGAACGCGAGCACCTGCTCCAGCTCCTCCTGGGGGGCCTTCTCCAGCACCAACTGAACCAGGGTGCCGAAGGCCACCTTCTCGCCGTGGTACATGCCGTGGGCCTGGGGCTCCTGGGCAAAGCCGTCGTTGACGGCGTGGGCGGCGGCCAGGCCGCCGTTCTCAAAGCCCAGGCCGCTGAGGTAGATTGTGGCCTCCACCACGTCCTCCAGCGCGGGGGTGACCTCGTGCCGCTCCACCGCGGCCAGGGCGTCCCGCCCCTTCTCCATCAGCAGGTCGTAGCAGAGGCGGGCCATCATCAGCCCGGTGTTGGACACGTTGCCCCGGGCCATGGTGCGGGCCCCGCTGTTCTTGCAGGCCCGGGCCTCAAACCAGGTGGACAGCGCGTCGCCCAGGCCGGCGGCAAAGAGCCGCCTGGGGGCGTTGGCGATGATGCCGGTATCGACCAGAACCAGATCCGGGTTGCGGCGCATGAGCACGGCCTTGATAACCACCCCGGCATCGTTGTAGAGCACGGCCACGCCGGAGCAGGGCGCGTCGTTGGAGGCCACGGTGGGGATGATGACGCAGGGCAGGCCCAGATTTTCCGCCACGGCCTTGGCGGTGTCCAGGGCCTTGCCGCCGCCCATGCCCACCACCACGTCGCAGCCCTGGGCCCTGCACTCGTCCATCTTGGCAAAGACCTCGTCCTTGGTGGCCTCGCCGTGGAAGGTGGTGAACACCACCTCCTTCTCCTGCTCGGCCAGGCTGGCCTCCACCTGGGCGCCGAAGCGCCCGCGGCTGTTGTCGGTGCAGATCACCAAAAACTTATTTCCCAGCTTCTTGGCGCTGCGGCCCAGGTTGGCCAGCTCTCCCGCGCCCTGTGCATAGCGGGCCGGGGCCTTGATTGCGTATGTCATTGCACTGTCTCCTTTTTATTGGGCTACCGGAAGGCCAGCCGCAGCTCCAGATCTGCCGCCAGCACGCCCTCCATAAACACCTGCCCCCGGCAGGCGGCGATGGCCCGCTCCGTCTTCTCCTCCAGAAGGGACACGTGGATTTCCAGCGTATCCCCCGGCAAGATTTTCCGCCGGAAGGTGGCCTCCCGCACCCCCATGAACAGGGGGAGCTTCCCGGCGTAACGCTCCGTGGTCATCATCAGGATGTCCGCCGCCTGGGCGGCGGCCTCGATGGTGTAGACGCCGGGGAGCACCGGCGTGCCGGGGAAGTGGCCCGCGAAGCAGGGCAGCTCCGGCCGGGCATGGAAGGAGGCCACCGCCTCCTCCCCGGGCACCAGGCGGCTCACCGTGTCGATGAACAGCATGGGCTCCCGGTGGGGCAGAATGTCCAGCACCTCCTCGTGGGTCAGGCTCCGCGCCTGCTGCCCCTTCAGGGCCTCGGCCAGCTTCTCCTTCGCCGGCAGCAGCTCCTCCCACCCGCTGAGGAAGATCAGCCGCCCGGCGGGCACCGCCAGATCGCTGACGTTGGCACAGCGGGAGGGGCAGCCGCACACCACCAGCACCGCCGGGTACTTCACCCCGGCCTGGGCGGTGACGAACTCCGCCTCCGGGAAAAAGCCGCCGATGCGCTTGACCAGGGCCACCCGGTCATACCGGGGATTACAGCCGCCGCAGTAGCGGACGCCGATCTGCCGTCTATCCGCCATGGCGCATCTTCAGGATGGAGCGTGCCTCGTCCAGCAGCTCCGGGCTGATATCCTGCACCAGCACCGCCCGCTTGATGTGCGGGAGGTGCTCGGTCAGCGCGGTCTGGATCAGCTCCTCGGTGGTCAGATCGGCCGCCGGACAGCCGGCGCACTTGCCCTTGAGCTTGAAGCGGACGACGCCGTCCTCCACCTCAATAATCTCCATCTCACCGCCGTGGGTGCGCAGGAGCGGGCGCACGTGCTCATCCAGCACGGCCTCGATGTCCTCATACATGGCGGATGCCTCCTTTTAGAAAGCCGGAGGGCGGCGGATTGCCGCCGCCCTCCGGTCGAATACAGATGCGATTCGAATATGGTTTTTGCTTACTCCTTGATGTGGGCGATGGCCTTGGCCAGCTCTTTCTTGTGGGCCAGGTTGCCCTGACGGGAGATCATGATGCGCTGGGCCTGGGGAGAGCCGGCGCCGTGCATGGACTCGGTGCGGTAGCCGACGGCGGCGGTGCCCAGGGACAGGTTCTCAATGAGGCGCAGGATGCGCAGGCGGTTCTCGGTGGAGACGGTGGACACGCCCTTGAGGTACTTGTCGATGACGGGCCCCAGCTTCTCGTCGCGGAAGTCGGCCTCGCCGGGGGCGGTGACCATCAGGCCGCCGGCGATGTCCTCGGCCAGACGGACGATCTCATAGGGGAAGCGGGTCACGTTCTGCTTGCAGACGTTGGCCAGCAGCAGGTCGATCATGTAGTTGCCGCTCTCGGTGGGGGCGCCCTCGGCGGAGCAGGCGATGCCGCAGCAGTACAGGGTCTCGTTCAGGTGGGTCATCTCGATGAGCTTATCCTTGATGTGGCTGGCCTTGTTGGCGCCGTTGTAGTCGGCGGCCACGGCGGCGGCGCCGATGAGCACGTCGCCCACGCCCACCTTACAGCCGCCGTAGCTCTGGCGGTGATAGCCGGCGAACCGCTCCACCAGCATGCCGGCGTACTCGGTCTCGCCGTTCATGAAGATGCGGTCGTTGGGCACGAACACGTGGTCGAACACGGTCAGGGCCTCCACGCCGCCGAACTCGCTGTTGCCCACGTCCATCTCGCTGCCCTCCAGCTTGCGGGTGTCGCAGCTCTGGCGGCCGATGATCATGAACAGGCCCTTGGTGTCCAGGGGAACGGCGAAGGAGATGGCGTAGTCCTTGTCGTCGGGGCCCATGGACTGGGTGGGCATCACGATGACCTCGTGGCTGTTGATGATGCCGGTCTGGTGGGCCTTGGCGCCGCAGACCACCACGCCGTCGGGCCGGCGCTCCACCACATGCAGGAACATGTCGGGGTCGTCCTGGGCGTGGGGGGCCTTGGAGCGGTCGCCCTTCACGTCGGTCATGGCGCCGTCCACGGTCAGGTCGTTCTCCTGGCAGTAGAGCATGAACTTCTTGAAGTTCTCATGATAGCTGGTGCCGTACTTCTTGTCGATCTCATAGGTGGTGGAGTACTCGGCGTTGAAGGCGTCCATGCCCACGCAGCGCTGGAAGCAGGCGGCGGTCTTCTGGCCCAGCAGGCGCTGCATCTTCACCTTGTTGCGCAGATCTTCGGTGGAGCGGTGGATATGGGTGAAGCGGTTGATGCGCTCGCCGGTCTCGGGGGAGATGGCGGTCATCAGCTCCTGATACTCGGGCATCTGGGCCAGGTCATAGGTCATACGCACGCTGTTCAGGGAGGGCCGCAGGATCGGATTGTCGACCGGATTCTCCACCTTCTTGCCGAACATGTAGATTTCCATGGGGATCTTACGGATGCTTTCGATGTACTGTTCGCCGGTCATGAGTGCCATAATAGAGGACTTCCTTTCTCAATCAGATTCAATCAATCTATGTTTTTGAATACTCAGAACTCAATGGAACTACTGGTTCGCCTTGTCGTCAGCGGCACCGACGGCCACCTGCTCGGAGGCCTTCTTCTTGCCCTCAAAAAGCATAAAGAACAGAATCAGACCCACTGCGAGTCCCCAGGCGGCACCCTGGATGGCCAGCACCGCGCCCATGACGCCGCAGATACCCCGCTCGATGTCGGTGCGGCACATGTTCATGGCCAGCTGGGTGCAGATGAAGCCCTGCACGATCAGGGTCAGGGACAGGGCTACAGGCAGCACGGGCTGTAGCAGGGAGGAGATGGGGATCAGGGCCACGCAAATAAAGGTACACCAGCGGAAGGTACCGGCACCGGAGTAGATGGACTCCATGGCCTTGGGGCCCTCCTTGTACCGCTGGGACACAGCGGCAGTAACGGCCGCCCACAGGGGACCGCAGGTCTGGGTGTAGGGGCAGCACAGCGCCATGGCCACGTTCCGGATACCGCTGATGACGTTGGAGCGGTTGGCGTTGAAGTCAATCTTCTCATCCTGGCGGACCTCATCGGCGGAGCGGAGCAGCTCCTCCGAGGTGACGAAGTCGCCAAAGGCAATGATATACACCACGATAGCGGTGGGGATGGCGGCAATCCAGGTCGCCGCGCTGGGCCAGCCGATGGCAAAGGGAGACAACTGGTTCCAGATGTTGCCGAACTCTGGGATCTTGATGAGGGGCCACAACTGAACAGCAGGCACCGCGATCTCCTTCACAATGGGGCCCAGAACGACACCGATGATGATAGCCGGCAGCATACCGAACTTGCCGATTAAATCAATGGCCTTGTATTTCCGGCGCAGGTTGGCCCATATGGGACTGAACAGGCAGAAGTAGGCCACCAGCACACCCACGGTAATAGAGATGGGATACGTCCAGAAACGACCGGTTTTTCCCATCTCGCCGATGATGGCCGCTAAGCCGCCGCCCATCAGTACGCCGGCCTTTACGGAGTTTGGCACCAAGTGTACCATCTTGCCGCCGATACCGGTGATGCCGAACACCAGGAAGATAAGGCCCAGGATCAACTGCATAGCGATCAGCGCCTGTGTCCGCTCCGGCCCCATCTCATAACCGCCCTCCAGAAACGCGGTGATGATGGGAATAGCCGGGGTGATCCAGCCTGGTACCACGGGGTCGCCCAAGAGGACGTGCAGATTATAGAAGAAGCCGTTGATGATAACCATAGACAGAGCCACACCGTACTCCACACCCAAAACGCTTTGCAGCACGGGGATAGCGCCCAGGCAGGTCGCACACATGAACACGGCCTGCACCATCTCGGGAACCGACCATTTGTAGTGGACAAAGGGGAGGCGGATCTTGAAAATACCGGCCTTCCAGTAGGGCTGTTCTTCACCGTATTTACGGTAACGGCTGACAAATTGTTCGTTTGCCATTTACGTTCCCTCTTTCTCATCCCAAACAGGAGTTTTGTCAGTCTCGCTGCGACAGTTGGCCAACTGTTCGTGACACTCCTTCTCTTATGCATTTCACATGCCAACTTCAAAAAAAAGCCCAATCAACTGCCGCGCAGTTGATTGGGCTTTTCCCCCGAGAAATCCCTCTCCCTGTTTGCTGCATTTCTGCATCAAGAGATCATCGGTTAATTTAAACTTATCTAACTGAAACCAATTGACCTGCCGCAATTCTGTAGGCTGGTGCATTTTTACAGCGCCCGTTTCATTTTTGCAGCAGCTCCTCAAACTTGCGGCGTTTGCGGACAAAGGTGGCGCTGTCCATCCCCAGGCTGGCCGCCGCGGCCCGCACCGTTCCGTACTTCTCATAGGCGCGGCAGATATACTCATACTCGAACCGCGCCACCTCTAGCTTCAGGTTCACACGCCCAGTCTCGTCCCCCCCATGGCTCTCCCCCTCAAACCGGCAGGCAATGGGCAGCTCGGAGGGCTGGATCTCGTCCCCGGCGCTGAGGATCACCGCCTGCTCCACTACGTTTTTCAGCTCCCGCACGTTGCCGGGCCAGACGTAGCTGTATAGAATCTCCATGGCTGCGTCGGCAAACCGCTTCTGATAGCGGTACTTCTTGTTCATGTCCTTGAGAAAGCTCTCCACCAGCGGGCGAATGTCCCGCTTGCGCTCCCGCAGGGGCGGGATCTCGATGGGCACCACATTGAGCCGGTAGTACAGATCCTCCCGGAAGGTCTTTTCATGCACCATGTCCAGCAGGTTCCGGTTGGTGGCGGCGATGATGCGCACATCCACCGAGATGGAGCGTACGCCTCCAACTCTTCTTACCTGCATCTCCTGCAGGACGCGGAGGAGATGTACCTGCATCTCAAGGGGCAGGTCGCCCACCTCGTCCAGAAAGACGGTACCCTTGTCGGCGCTCTCAAACACGCCCATCTTTCCCTCTTTGCTGGCCCCGGTGAAGGCCCCCTTCTCATAGCCGAACAGCTCGCTCTCGATCAGGCTGGCCGGGATGGCGCCGCAGTTGATGCCGATGAAGCTCTGCCGGGCGCGGGCGGAGTTTTCGTAGATGTACCGCGCGAACTGCTCCTTGCCCACGCCGGTCTCCCCCAGCAGCAGGATCGTCGTGTCCAGGGCGGCCACCTTCTGGGCCCGGGCCAGCACCTCCAGCGTGCGGGGATCGGCCGCCACCATGCGGGAGACAAACCTCTGATTGCGCTGCAAGAACTCCATTTCGGAGCGGCGGCGCTCCTCGCTCTCCTGATACTTCCGCTGCAGGCCGTAGATCTCCGTCATATCCCGGACCACCGTGATGATCATGGTGATTTCCCCGCTGCTGTCAAAGTGGGGGGTGCTGGTGATGAGCGCCTGTTTGCCGGTGCGGAAGGTCTGCTCCAGCGTCACCGGCTTTCGGGTCTTGAGCACCCCCAGGGAGCCGGAGCGGTCAATCATGCCGGTAGCGACAATCTCCTGCATGCTTTTGCCCAGCACGTCCTCCCGCCGCAGGCCGGAGACCTCCTCATAGGCGCGGTTGATCAGGATCGTGTTGGCCTGTCCGTCCGTAATGTAAAGTCCGTCATAGATGCTGTTCAGGATCGTAAAGAGCTGTCGGTTGAGCTCCCGCTCGCTTCCCCGCAGCAGCGTGGCGTTTTCAGCAATGAAAATACGCTCGGACTCCTGCATCCGTCTCCTCCCCTTCTTGCGTTCCGTCAGCTCTTGGGTACTTCCCCCTCCAGTATTACAATGGGCATGCCGCACTTCCCGGTAATAAACGTATCGAAGCGGTCCAGCTCCGCCGCATCCCGAAACGCCGAGACGGGGATGATATACGCCCCCTGCCCGAAATAGAGGAACCGCCAGTCCTTCAGAGCGGCCAAATGGCTGACCTCCCGGTAGCGAACCGACGTGGCTTCCTTCCCCACTGTGGTACGGATATGGTCGTCCTGGAACAAAAACTCCACACGGGCGGGATATTCGCCCCGTTTTTCCGCATCACGGATCGCTTTCCGGCACGTCTTGGCTTGAGCGCGCCGCGCGCCCAGGGGGATCACCGCGAACTGCAGAACAATAAACGCAATACCCAAAATGCGTATGGGCAGGACCGTATGATTCCAGTTAAATACCAGCAGAACGGCGATCACCAAAGCCACGCTGATCAGGGCGGGATAGGCCATCACCTCCATCCTGTGCTTCTGGAACAGCTTCCAGGTGGCCTTTGCCATGGCCTGATACGCCTGCCTGTCATACGTGCTCTCGATCCGGAAGTCGCTCTCGGGATTCATGCTCCATTCTCCTTCCAACCTTTGTTGCGTGCATGCCCAGTTTACCACTCCAAACTTAGAATTGCAAGAAAATACCTCTGCCGGCGGATGGCTGGCATTATCAGGGACATCGGGAGAGCCGGCCACCGGACTGTGAACGTGGTACAATCTTTGCGCCTAGCCTAACGTTTGCTACGCTATTTCAAACTATTACGAGCTTATTGTTAGTGCCTGCATCGTCCCTAATGCCCGAAAACTGCACATGAAAATCCTGCCTCTGGAGCACATCCGGGACGACTTGGAGGCTGCTAGGGTGTGGGTACTCCTGCACATGTTCTATTTGGATTTGGACAACGCTCTGCGAAAAGGTGAACTGGCGGCCCTGCGGTTGGACATGTGGACATCCAAGGCCGGACAATTCCGGTGCGCAGGCAATACGTCCGTAACCCTGACTGCTCCCTGGAGCTGACCCACTCCAAAACGGAGAACTCCGTCGGGCAGGTGTCCATCCCACAGGCTGCCGTGGAACTGCTCATCCAGGAGCACGAAAAGCACCCGGACAGAATGGTAACCCTCTATAAATAAATTTTAAAAACACGGGCCTAGAGCACCTCATGTTCCACGACCTCAGGCCCACCTTTGCCACAACAGCCCTGCAAAATGGCGTGGATGTCAAAACGGTTTTTCCATTCTGGGACACTACGACGCCGGGTTTACCCTGCGCACCCGCACCTATACCACGCGGTAAAAACAGGGTGAAGTGGCCCATACCGCTATCTTTAGCCTGCATCTTGCGCTCGGCCGCCCGTAAACGGGCATATTATCTTCTATTTGAAACTTTCTTGTCACTATCACTGCTTTTTGCTAAAGCATATGGGGGAAGCCCACCAGTATAGCTGGTGGTTCTTTCTCCCCCAAAAATAAAGCCGCCCTTTTCAAGCGAAAAGAGCGGTTTTTGTGGAGCTGCTATCCGGATTTGAACCGGAGACCTCATCCTTACCAACTGACTGGGAGGATGGGGTTTGCTTCTTTCGGGCGTTTTTGTGCCCTCTTTGGTCCGGGGTGCCATCCTTTCCGGTACTCTTGCGTCCATTGTTTCCGTCCGCTTGTTTCCCCGTGTGGGTCAGCGTGTGGGTCAACAAAAAAACACTTCAATGGTATATGATAGATATCTTTTGTGATCAGCTCAGGTTTTGCGTAGCAGTAACACAGCAAGATCTTTAACATAATTTTCACTTTTTCTTTGCTATTACTGCTCTACTTCATCCGCTTTCCGCCCCCTCTGTCAGCACTGTTTCTGCATATTTCGTGCAATTCTATGACTGTAAGAATTGGATTACTCCTCGACTACAGTAAATTCCATACTTGTCGCTGTCAATAGTTTTCCTTCTTCGGCTTGCGGGGCCACGTGTCAAATATCAAGGTGCCCATTCTGCAATGACCTGTACTGAGATGCTCACCTGACCTGGACGGCGGAGCAGAAAGGAAATCAACACCTTGTCCTTGCCATCCAGGTTTTCTTCGCCACGAGTATAAGGTGTCAGAACTGCGTCATTACCGCAGAAACGAGGGGATGTGCAACAAAGGCAAGCGGTATTCGCCAGTTGGGTGGAGAACTCTTAGCTGTTATAAATATTTAGTGAGATGTGACAGCCTTTTGCAAAAGTCAGAACATAGGTTCAGGTAATATCTTTCTGCACAATCTTCGGCACACCGCCATTACTAATGTCATAGCCCATGAAGACCCCATCCGATATGCTGGAGCACTACAGCACCGGGTTCACCCTCGATACCTATACGCACATTACCAACAATATGCAGAGAGGTGCAGCGGAGAAGATCGGCGGCTTCATGGAAACAGCCACGGCCAAACCGAAACCGCCGGAGGAGAACTGGTGCAAAGTGATACCGTTCGAGCGAGTAGGGTGAAACAAACGAAGCCCAAGGAACATGGTTCTGTCCCTTGGGCATTTGTGCTTTCGGCCTTATGCTGTGGTTACAAATGCTCTACTTCAATATGACAGGCATGAAAGCATCTCTTCTATTGAGCGTTTCTGGGCGCTTCAACTCGGCAGGCGTGTACTTCTGGTTCTTGGTATTCTCTGGGTGAAGGATAAGATTTCTAATATATCGCTGATACGTTACAGCCGTTGGTTTTCCTTCCCATCAATTACAGGAATGCAGGTCTTTGTTTTCCTGATTGATGTATTACTCAGGAACCAATTGTCTAATCTTTTCTTGCTATAGCATTTTTGTCTCCTTTAAATAACCATAAAGTTCATCATATAGTTCAGTTGTTGGAACATGAAAAGCATAATACATAACCAAGTTAAAGGAATAATTAGGCCATCCAGGAAGGTGCAAGTACTGCAAATTCTGAAAATCGTAGATTGTAATCCGTCCTTGGTAACTCTCCGTTAAAGCAAGAACTTCAGCACAAGCAATATCTTCCTGATGTAGGATTTCTTTCATGCATAGTAGCAGACATGATGGCGCCAATCTGAACATAAATAAGAACATTATAGACATTAGCGCTTACAATGTAATCAAGGCAAGGCCACTCATGTAAAAAGGAAGACACATCTATGCATTTGCAACACAGATATGCCCCCAAGCCCTAATTGCTAACAGATTGATTATCATTGAGAAAGCAAATGATCCGTTCAACAGCGCTTTGCAGATCTTTGCGAATCTCGCATTCCCAAACTGTCAGAACACGCCAGCCATTACCCGTCAGTTCGTTAATATGATTAGTATCCCGTTCTTTTGTTCGGGAAATCTTTTCAGACCAATATTCTGCGCGCGACTGAGGTATATGTGAATAACGGCACCCAATGTCATGACCGTGCCAAAAGCAACCATGAATGAAAACCGCAATCTTCTTTTTCGTAAATACAATATCTGGTTTTCCGGGAAGCTTTTTATAGTTCACGCGATACCGGAATCCCCGTGCAAAAAGTTCTTTTCTAACAAGCAGCTCAATAGAAGTATTTTTACTTTTAATGTGCGACATGATTTCGCTACGCCGCGCTTGAGAAACGGTATCCGGCATTCTCAATTCACCTTTTCCATATAACAATCCAAAAAGTCTTTTGTAATTCCTCTGAGATGGCGCCGCTGGCACAGGATATACAATTCTTCTACAGAAGAATAGGGGAAGAAACGCACATCCATATCTTTAAACATTGGTTTGCGGCCTTCAACTAACACATGGTCGCGGTCCTCATCGGGGGCTACAATTACATAGCGGGAACCAATAGGTGGAATATGGTCACGGAAATTTTTCATACGGTCCAAACCACTGGTCACGCCCGTGGTGTGCTCTACTTCTATTACTGCCGGAATATCCAGGTCGCCATCAAACCAAATGCAGTCAATAAACCTACCTGCAGTTGCCGCGCCTGAATATGGGCCAATAAGCGGTTTCTCTGAAATAGATTTTAAAATACCCTCATGTTCAATCAATGCTTTTCCTTGGTACTTAATGCCCTTATCATTCTGAGCGATCCACGTTTCATATCCAAGCTGTTTACCAATCAGGTAGAGTGCAATTTGGATTTGGACATGTCGGCGGACGACTTCAATATCCATCCCATGGAGATCCAGTGTATCCGGCAAATCAAGACTATCATAAACTACGGCTGATGTAGGAATTTCAGAAATTGCTACATCAGTTTTGAGCTCGGAGAGCTCACCGACGGTATGGGGCGCACCAGGTAGCCAAACAAGGTGCTTATGCCCTTTTTCGATAGTGGTTTGCCCCGCAATATCTGCAATGCGTCCAGGATAGCAATAGGAAAATTGTGGAGTATATGCAATCAGGCTTTCCAGTACAGAACGTGTATTATAGCTCGCGCCTAAAATCCGGTCAACATTGATAGGCTGGCCTTCATAAAAAGCATTGGCAATACGCCAAATCATTTCTGTAGAAATCGAAACCTCTTTGACCCTGGCAAAACTTTCACCTTTGTCAGGGTTGCACCGCTTAATAACGATAGGCCCTACAGGAAGTTCAACCCGGACAATGCGAATTAACCCTTTGGTCTTAGGGTTTATATAATTGTAATCTCGGTTCTTTGGTAGTTGGTTGATTGCCGCTACCAAATTATATCCGGTCACTTTCTGCATACTCTCACCTCGTTTATATTATATCACGGATTAAGGCAAGAATCTACAATGTTTCTTCTGAGTTTGACGCTACTTTCCCTGTGTGTTAGAATAAATAAAAGCTTGGGAGGAAACGTCTATGAATTCCAGAATAGTTTTAGATGCAATCAACCCCAAACGGGGACCAGGCAACGCATGGAAGGCTACGGTTCCCAGCAAGGAAATCATCGGATGTGTTTATGAGGCCAGCTTACCTTCAGAAGAAACCACTTTTGTGGAGTTAAAACGGTCTCTTCAGGAAAATGCAAAAATATTTTTTGCTCAAAAGAGTATTCCAGGCACTCGCAGGAAACTAAGTGCGCCAACCTCGGGTTCGTTTAACAATTGTAATGGACGCTGGTTGGAGTATATATTTGCTGTCTATGCATGGAACGCACTCGCAGAGATTAATCAGGACAGAGCGGACGCTTATCCCTATATTTATGTAAAACTGCCAAACAACACTACTGCTGATGCACCAGGTCAGGAGGAACGAATCTCAGTATCATGGACAAGCGTATTAGATGAAACGCATATAGCGCGTATTGAACGAAAAAAAGCCGACCTGTTTGAAGGGGAAACCTCAAAGCTGGAGGCAAGTAATCCCGATGCGGTGATTCTCCGTTTGCCCAGAAATGAGTGCGAAGGAATTTTATCTCCGTATTCCAGAATTGAAAATATTTCACTTGACACGCAGCATAAGATTGATAGTCTGTTCTCCGCATGCACTGGGAAAATACATATGTTAGAACAAATTATTGCTTTTGTTTCAATCAAAGCCTCGACACGCTCCGACCGCAGGTACCAATTTATAGTTGAAGGTAATAGCACAAAAGGCTTATATGCAACAGCTTTTGGCAAAGAAAGTGAGCTTAAGGTTGGAAAGCTTATGATGAATAAGTACTTTGCTTTTTCTTTAGAGCCTTCCAAACCTGCAGACCACGAAGCTCTTGACGGCTTAATTATGTTCGCGAGTTTGTTCAATGAAGCTGTTGGAGCTACCCGTGCAATTGATGCATTATATGATTGTGAAACGCCTTCCCAAGTAACTGAGAAAATTAAATCAATCTGTACTTAAAGACAGGCCTCCTCTGTTGTCTATAAGCAGAGGAGGCCTGTTTTAATGCAAATATTCATAATACAAATTTTTCAAGATATTCTCGTAATGTAGTTGCAATACCCTTCGACAAAAGATATGGTACACCATTTCCTACCGTTTTGAACATATGGGACAAGCTCATATCCGGAGGTAAAATAAATTCCTTTGGAAGCGATTGCAGCGAAAGCGCTTCTGCAACAGAAAGACGCCGTGCTTTTGTTGGGTGCAGATGGACTTCGTTGTTGCCGTATGCAACAGTCGGAGAATACCGCCAACGGTGTAGACGCTTATACGACTTTCTGCTAACGTCACCTTCTTCTATGTTCTGCATCCGTTCAAGACCACTTCGGGGAGTAAAATAACAATTGCTGTTGGGATGGTTTTCTACATCATTCTTGTTGAACCAGTACTGTACCGTCAATTCTTCAGGCAGGCCCTCTGGGAGTTTCGAATCACTACCAAACTGCGTTGTTTCAGGCCATGAGAGCCGTTTTACATCATCAACTGTATACCTCTGATGTTTTTCCCACGGAAAATTGGAAATTTCATTGCCACTAATGCAAATATCGGGCAATAAAATTTTTTTGATTCCGATTAACAAAATACGGTCACGGTCTTGTGGAACCCCATATTCCAGAGAATTTGTCAGTCGGTTTGCAAGTATATATCCTGCTTTGACAAAGTCTTCTTTTAGATCTTCGAAAAACTCTCTATGCCGGGCGGTTCTCCATAATCCCTTTACATTTTCGAACAAAAAGAAGTCCGGTTTCGTAGCAATAATCAGATCCGCGTAAGAGCGGGAAAGCTTTCCGTTTTCGCCTTCCTTGCCTTTGTTTTTTCCTGCAATAGAAAAATCAGGACACGGAGGGCCGCCAATAAATCCAACCAAGCTTCCATCTCTTCTTGATTCTTCAATGTGCTCGGCTAAGGCACTTTTATCATCGGTGAGAAAACGGTTAATATCGGTATTCCAGTATCCAAAAGCTGGTTCTAACATTCCCATATTTACTCTTGCATATTTGTATGCATCAAGGAAAGGCTTGAAGTACTCATTAACAAGTACAATTTCATAGCCACTCTTTTCAAAGCCAAGATCTAAAAAACCACAGCCCGAAAAAAATGAGAAAATCTTGAGTTTTTTATTTGCCATAATATTCATTCGCTCCAATACAAAATAGGGTTGTGGTAATTTAACTTGAAACAGGCGCATTGTCAAGACTATTTTTTATTATATAGGTTTTCTGCCGAAAAATCCAGTCTTTTATAAAATGGCTTCGCAACGCTAAAAAGAAATCTTCAAAGCTGACGATATAGCCGATATACTTCTGATTGGAGAACAGATTGTTGAGAACTGGTTGTGTCCAGCATTCCCTGCCTTTCGGAGATGGAATACCCCCTCTTGAACAGAAAATCAGCAATCCCCCCCAGACTCATGCCGGAGAGGTGTTGCTGATAAATCATTCTCACAATATTCGCTTTTTCCTGATCGATGGTCACATGGCCAGTTGGCGCAATATAATATTCATATGGGCCTCCTATGACAAAGATACTCCTCTCTGAATTTTTAATGTTACTTATATGGAAGTTTTCTCTAAGGCATCATAGAGAAGTCAAGGATATGTGGATTTATAGGTTTGCGAAAGGGCATCAAAGCCTGTTATTATCCTCGTAGTTTACTATTTCTGGGAAAATAGTGTCCTTGAAATAGAAAGAAACCTGCTTTTGACCTAAATCAAAAACAGGTTTCTTTTTTGATCCGAGTGTGGTGGGACTCAAACCCACGAGTCTCGCGGTCCCAAATAGGTACAGGAAAATTTTTGAAACTATTTTCGCTCTTTTTTAGGCAGTTCCGCCCCGCTTCATTTGCTTTATAACACTCTTGGCTCGTGCCATTTCCACGTATTCCATGCGGCTCTGTGGCTGACACTGTGGTCAAAATTGTTCCCTTAGAAACGCTTTTCCTGGAACGGTTTTCAATGGAATATAAAAATATGTATCAAAATCTGCATAGCAGTAAACAAAAATTGAACTTTATTTTCGAGCGCCTATTTTCCGAAATTCCCCTGGAAGTAACCCTGTGCTCTTTCGGAACAACTCCGCAAAGCGGCTGGAGGTAGAATAGCCCACAGTCTGCGCAATCTGTCCAATGGACAAATCAGTATTGGTGAGAAGATACTCCGCTTGGCTCATGCGGCGCTGCTGGATGTACTCGGTGATGGTGCAGTCGTAGACCTTCTTGAAACTGCTCTTGAGTTTTGTTGTCCCCATGCAGGCAATCTGGGTCAGACGCTCCATAGGAATTTCCGCAGCGTAATGGTCGCTCAGGTAGGTAGCGACCGTCTGAATACGCTCAATGTCCTGTGCTGTCAGCCGCCCAGTGGCTGCCGGACGCTTTTTCTGATACTCCACCACCAGCGACAACGCTTCGGCTACCTTGCCCTCATAAAACAGTTTGGCGGCGATCCCATCTCCGCGGTAATTTTGAAGTTCTGTAAGGAGCCTGGACATTTCCGGAAAGTCTGTTGTCTGGTCGATCTTTCGGAATGCCTCCACCGGATTGCGGTATTCGTCCGGATACTGCTTTTTGAGATAATCCTCATAGTAGGCGGGCATGATCTCAACGCCGATGGAGCGAATGGGAATATTTTTGTGGATCAGCACCCGGTAGGGTGAATAGCCGCCAATATAGGTTTTGATACACCCGGCGGACAGCCGGCGGTACGGAGCCAATTCCTCGCCGGAGATGGAATCATAGCGGGTGATGCTCAGACACTCTGGCAGGGAGAATTCCAGCAGAGAGTCCTCGTGAAAGGAAAAGTTATGGATCTTGATGTCGTACAGATCCTTTTGCCCGTAGGTCCAGTAAGACCCCTCTCCGATTTCGGGCGATAACTTCCACGAGATACCTAAAGAACCATACTGCTGATCATCCGGATCGGGGAGAAAACCGTGCCCTTTCAACAGCGGTGCATAGTATTGCTCAATGATTTCGGGCATGACAAAAGACTCGCCTCCTCTTTACAACGATTGGACGAACTTTTGAAACGAAAAGACGAACCTCGTTTCAAATCATTGAAAGCCGCCACAATCGAGTGTATGTTATAGGTGACGGTTAGCGAACTCTAACCAAAGAGTAGCATATCACAAAGAAAAAGTCAACATGACGCAAAAACAGGAGGAGTAAAATGAGCAATCAAGTCAATTCACTGAAGAAGGGCCTTACGGTCAAGGATCTTGTGACAACGGGTATTTTCAGTGCCATCTTTTTTGTGTTTACCCTGGTCGGCGGACTTCCGTTCGCCCCGAATCCAGTCCTGACCTTCTATATGCCGATGGGGGCGGCGCTGCTGTGCGGCCCTATTTATCTGCTGATGGTGGCTAAGGTGCAGAAGCGGTGGAGCGTCACAATCCTCGGCATCATCATGGGGATCATCTGGTTTGCCACAGGAATGCATTGGGCGTTTTCCCTGGGCTATATCGGGATGGGACTTATTGCGGACTTGGTAGCCGGCGCCGGTCACTACCGCAACAAGGCCATCAATCTGCTGTCCTATATGCTGATTTCCCTGGGAGGCATCTATACTTATGTGGTGTTCTTTCTTGACCCGGACGGCTGGGCCAGCACCATGCTGAAAAATGGTACGGAACAGTCCTACATCGACACCATGAATGCCTCCGCCCCCTCCTGGCTCCTCGTGGTCATCATCGTTGGCACCTTGGCGGTGGCGGCTTTCAGCGGTTGGGTCGGCGGCAAGATGCTGAAAAAGCAGTTTGAAAAGGCTGGGATCACCGCATGATGGGCGGAGCGTCATCCCGGCGCGGGCTGTGGCTGGATCCCAGGACGAAGATATTGCTGCTGCTGTTCTGCATCCTTTCCGCTATGATGGCCCCGTCCCTATTCTACGAACTGGGCCTTGTGGTGCTGATCGGATTGCTCGGCGTCTGCTTCGGGAAGTGGAAATATGCCTGGAAGGGTGTGCTGTTCTATGCGCTGATTGTCCTGCTCACCCTCTGGATCATGGACACCATGACGGGCACCTGGCGCACCATGTTTATCGCCTTTTTGGGGCTGTTCCATAAGGTCTATCCCTGTGGGATGCTGTCCGGCATTGTCCTCTCTACCACGAAAGTCAGCGAATTCTTATCCGCCATGAACCGCATCCACGCACCGAAAAAGCTGGTGATCCCGCTGGCCGTCATGCTCCGCTATGTCCCCACCATCCAGGAGGACTGGCGGTTTATCAAGGACGCCATGCGGATGCGGGATGTGTCGCCGTCTCCCAAGGGACTGCTGACGCACCCGGCCATGACGGTGGAGTGCATTTATGTCCCGCTGATGATGGCGGCATCCAAGGCGGCGGATGAACTGTCCATTGCCTCCATTACCCGCGGGATCGAAAACCCGAAGCCCCGGATCTGTCTGGTGCAGATTCACATAGGGCCCGCGGATCTTCTGGCGGGCGTCTGTTTCGCGGCGTACCTCGCTGTGGGGCTGTACTGGAAGGGGGTGTTCGGATGATTGAACTGAAGTATGTGTCGTTTGCCTACCAGGGGCAGGAGCATGACGGCCTGCACGACATCAATCTGACGATTGCGGACGGAGAGTGCGTCCTGTTCTGCGGCCGGAGCGGATGCGGCAAGACCACCATCACAAGGCTGGTCAACGGCCTGATCCCACAATTCTATGCGGGAGAATTGACGGGCAGCGTACTGGTGGATGGACAGGAGACCAGCAAGCTGCCCATGTACCAGACCGCCGCTAAAGTCGGCTCTGTGTTCCAAAATCCCAGGACGCAGTTTTTCAATGTGGACACGGACAGCGAAATCGCCTTTGGGATTGAAAACGAGGCCCGGCCGCCCGTGGAATTGGCGGAGCGGGTGGAGCAGGCCACCGACGACCTGCATATCCGCCCGCTCCGAAACCGCAATATCTTTGAATTGTCCGGGGGTGAAAAGCAGAAGATCGCCTTCGCCTCGGTCTATGCCATGAATCCAGAGATTTACCTGCTGGATGAGCCGTCCTCCAATCTGGATATGACATCTATCCAGGAGTTAAAAGACCATCTGCGGCTGCTGCAAAAGCAGGGTAAGACCATCCTGATCGCGGAGCACCGGCTCTATTATCTGATGGATCTGGCGGGCCGGATCGTGTACTTGGAGCAGGGCCGGATTGAGAAGATTTTTACGCCGGAAGAGTTCCGCGGATTACCAAAGGAGGCCCGGGAACGCATGGGATTGCGGGTGGCGGACTTGGCGGAGGTGCGGCCTCCGCAAGTCCACCCGCCGGCATCTTCCCCTGTCCTGGAGCTTCGGGATGTCACGCTCCGGTATAAAAAGCGGACGATCCTGCACCACATCAGCCTTGCCGCCGCAAAGGGTGAGGTAATCGGCGTGGTGGGCCACAACGGGGCCGGGAAAACGACCTTTTCCCGCGCCCTGTGCGGACTCCACAAGGACTGCGAGGGGCAGTTTCTGTGGGCTGGACAGGCAATGGAGCGGAAGAACAGGCTGAAACGCTCCTACATGGTGATGCAGGATGTGAACTACGAATTATTTGCCGAGAGTGTGGAGGCGGAGTGTTCTTTCGGCATCCGCAATCCGGACTTGACCTTGGCCGCCTCAACTCTGGAGGAATTGGGGCTGGCTCCCTATCGGGAGCGCCACCCCAACACGCTGTCTGGCGGGCAGAAGCAGCGGGTGGCCGTAGCGGTCAGCATGATCTGCGGAAAAGACCTGCTGGTGTTTGACGAGCCTACCAGCGGTCTGGACTTTGACAGCATGACCCAGGTGGCGGGGCTGATCCGGCGGCTGTCTGAGCTGGGAAAGGTCATTTTCATTGTCACCCATGATTTTGAATTTGTCTGCCGTACCTGCTCCCGTGTCCTGCATTTTGACGAGGGCGAGATGCCCGATGATATACCCGTTGTGATGGACGCCCTCCCGAAGCTGAGAGAGCTGTTCTCTGTTTCAGATGGAAAGAGAGGTAGTCTATGAAACAGAAAAAAACCAATCGTGTGGCCTTGCTGCTCCACTGGGCCGGGGAGCAAAAGGTATGGCTGTTCCTGGCCGTGCTTCTGGCGATGGCCGGGGGCCTGTGCATTGTAGTTCCCTATATTGAAATTTACCGGCTGATGGACGCCGCCTTTGGCGGGACCTGTACCGAAGAACTGGTGGTGCGGGTCGTGGCTGCTGTGGCCGCGGCGGTGGTGCTCCGCTTTGTGCTGTTCGGGGCATCTGGAGTGGTATCCCACAAGGGAGCCTACGGCGCGCTGTTCAAGGTACGCTGCATGGTAGCGGAACACATGGCTAAGGTTCCGCTGGGGGCGCTGAACGAGCGGCGGACCGGAGACATCAAAACCGTGCTGAATGAGGACATTGAGAAGCTGGAGCTGTTTCTGGCCCACAACCTGCCGGATCTGGTGTGCTATCTGGTGGGGCCGGTGGTGGTTTTTGCCTATCTGATGACCGTCAATATCCCGCTGGCTCTGATTTCCCTGGTGCCGCTGGTGCTTGCAGCCGTGGTGATGGCGGTCATGTTCCGCAACACGGACGACCTGATGGACCGGGCCAACCGTTCCATCACCGCGCTGAACTCGGTCATGATCGAGTATATCAGCGGCATGAAGCTCATCAAGGCATATAACATGGGGAGCAAATCCTTCCAGAAATTTTCTTCCGCCATCCATGAGGAAAACGCCATGTGGAACGAGACCTCCCGCCGCATGGGGCCTCCCTACGCGGCCTTCGTGGTCATCATTGAGTGCGGAATGCTGCTCATGGTGCCGCTGGGCGGGATGTTTTTCCTGAAAGGCTCCCTGACAGCCAGCGCGTTCCTGCTGTTCATCTATGTGGGGTCCATGTACCTGACGGAGATCCGTCCGCTGCAGGAGCTGGGGACCAATTTCGCCAATGTGCTGAACGCGGTCACCAAAGCGAAGGAGATCCTGGATGTCCCCATCTATGAGGGCGGCATGGATTTCCCTCAATGCCATGATATTGAACTGCGGAATGTGCGGTTTTCCTATGATGGTAAAACCAATGTGCTGCAAGGCGTCAATCTCAAAATCAGGGACGGAGAAAGGCTGGCCCTGGTGGGGCAGTCCGGCTCCGGTAAGAGCACCATGATCGAACTGATCTCCCGCTTCTATGATGTGCAGGAGGGCGAGGTGCTGATCGGCGGAAAAAATGTCAAGGGGCTGGACTACGACACCATCTTGAGCAATGTGGCCATCGTATTTCAAAAGACCTTCCTCACCCGTGACAGTGTACTGGAGAACATCCGCATGGGGAGCAGCGCCAGTCTGGAACAAGTGAGGGCCGCCGCAAAGGAAGCCCAGATCGACGACTTCATCATGTCTCTGCCGGATGGCTACGATACCAAGGTGGGGAGCTTCGGCTCCCGGTTTTCAGGCGGAGAGAAGCAGCGGATCGCCATTGCCCGCGCCATTTTGAAAAATGCCCCGATCCTGATTTTAGATGAGGCTACCAGCGCCTCTGACCCGGAAAACCAGATGGAGATTGACAAGGCCATCCAAAATCTTTGTAAAGGCAAGACCGTCATTGTGGTTGCCCACCGCCTGAGTGCCCTGAAGATGTGTGAGCGGGTCGCAGTGATGGAGGACCACACCATCACCTGCGTCGGCACCCATGAGGAAGTCCGCAGGGATAACGCTTACTACCGGAAAGCCTGGGAGGACTACGAAAAGGCCCGGAACATCACCTATCAGTTGGAAGGGGGGCGAGGAGAATGAGAGAACACGATGTCTTGAAAAAGAACAAAAATTTTTATATTGGCGTTGGGGGAACTGTTTTGGAGGGCCTGCTCTCCGGCAGCCTGTTCCTGCTGCTTTACTCGGTCATGCAGTTTTTGTGGGCGGGGCAGTTTGACCTGAACCGGGTGCTGATGCTGACCGGGGCGATTGCCGGCATCTTCCTGCTCCGTATCCTGATTTACAGCTATGGCTACACCAAAGCCCAGATCGGCGGCGCGGAAGTCAGCCAAAATATCCGGCTGTTTATGGGTGATCATCTCAAGCGTATCCCCCTGTCCCGGTTTACCCAGGGGCAGACCGGCGACTACATCAATACCATCACCAGCGATGTCAATAACTATGAAAAGATTCTGACCCACAAAATCGGGGACCTGGCGAAAAACTTTGCCTTGTCCATCATGCTGATTGTGTTTGTCATGACGATCTATGTCCCCGCCGGGCTGATCCTGCTGGCGGCGGATCTGCTGCTGATTCCCGGATTGTGGCTTTCTTTCCGTATGGTGAAGAAGTACGGCAAGGAAAAGAATGACATCTGTGCGGAGAATGTCAGCAGCATCGTGGAGTATGTATCCGGCATCCAGACCTTCCGGGCTTATGGCGTGGGCGGCTTGAAAAACAAGACGGTCATCAGCGCCATGCGGGACTTCTGCCGCATCAGCTTTGTATATGAGGCCAAGGTGCTCCCTGTGGGAGCCGGGCTGGGCATCCTGATCTGGCTGTCCTGCCCGCTGGTCATCTTAATCGCCTACGCACCGTGGGCAGCCGGAGCCATCGACACGGTTTCCTATCTGCTGGTCTGCATGTTGCCGCTGTTCTGTTCCAAACTTGCCAACGCCATTTTTGTGGACCTCACCAGTTACAAAAACCTGATGATCTCTAAAGGGAAGATCTTGGGCGTGATGGATGAGCCGGAGGAAAGCGGCAGTATGGAGGCGCTGCGGCCCGCTACCCATGAGATTGTCTTTGACCATGTGGACTTTGCCTATGTTCCCGGAGAGTCGGTGCTGAAGCAGGCGTCCTTTACGGTGCCGGATCAGAAGCTGACCGCCATTGTGGGCGATTCCGGCTCCGGCAAATCCACCATCCTGAATTTGATTGCAAAATATTATGAGCCGGCCGGCGGCGTCATCTCCATCGGAGGGAAGCCCATCAATCATGTGGCGGCGGAGCGCGTGTTGGAGCAGGTTTCCATGGTAGATCAGGATGTGTTCCTCTTTGACGACACCATCCGGGACAACATCCGCCACGCCCGCCCTAGCGCATCAGACGCGGAGATTGAGGCAGCCTGCCGGGAGGCCAACTGTGACGGATTTATCCGCAGGATGGAAAAGGGCTACGATACACCTACCGGCGAGAACGGTAATCTGCTCTCCGGCGGAGAGCGGCAGCGGCTTTCTATCGCCCGTGCCATTCTGAAGGACAGCCCGATTCTGCTGTTGGACGAGGCCACGGCATCCCTGGACATCGAGAACGAGTTGGCGGTCAAGCAGGCCATCGCCAATCTGCTCAAGGCGAAAAAGACCGTGGTAATGATCGCCCATACCCTTTCCATCGTCAAGAATGCGGATCAGATCCTGGTAGTGGCGGACAGAACAATCAAGGAGTCCGGCACCCACGAGGAGCTGCTGGCTATGAACGGCAAGTATGCGGCCATGTGGAACGCAGAACAGAAAATTACTGTATAAATGAGAGGTCGCGCCTATGAAAAAACTCCATGCGTCGGGCGAGGACTATCTGGAGGCCGTGCTGGTGCTCCAAAAGGAAAAGGGCATGGTGCGCTCTGTGGATGTGGCCCGGCACATGGAGGTGTCCAAGCCCAGTGTGTGCCATGCGGTAGCTACCTTGAAGGCGGGCGGCTTCCTCACCATGGACGGGGACTCTTTCCTGCGTTTGACCGATATAGGCCGGGAGGTGGCTGAGCAGACCTATGAGAAGCACTGCTTCTTTACCCGCTTGTTGACGGAGGCAGGCGTCGATCCAAAGACAGCCGAGCAGGATGCCTGCCGCATGGAGCATGTGATCAGCCCAGCCAGTTTTCAGAAGCTGGTTGAGCTATACCGGAAGGCCCGCCCAAATACAGAGCCAACCGGGGACGGGAGGCGGTTTGATGCGGAAACAAATCCTGCTGATTGATGATGACCTGCCCCTTTGCCGGCAGCTCCGGGACACCCTGCAGGACGATACCACAGAGGTCCGGTATTTCATTGACACAGCGGAGGCCCTGGACAGCTTTATGCGGCACCGGTATTGTCTGGTCATTATGGATCCGGTACTGGAAGATATGGATGGCCGAGAACTGCTCCGGACCATGCGCCAGGCCAAGGCAGTCCCCATTCTGGTATTGACCAATACATTGACACTGGAAGATGAGGTTGAGCTTCTCTCATCAGGGGCAACCGTCTGTACCCAAAAACCAATTGCCCCACGCCGCTGTATTGCCCAAGCCAATGCGCTCATTCAACTCTACATGAAATCCGATCACCCAGAGAAAGAATATTATACGCTGACCTTCGGAACTGACCTGATCATTGATCCCCTCCATCGCCAAGTACTCTTGAAAGGCTCCCTGCTGAAGTTGACCCGGAAGGAATTCAATATGCTGCACTTTCTGGCCAGCCACCCCGGACAGGTATTTACACGGGAACAGCTCTATACCCGTATCTGGGGATGTGACAGCGATTTCAATGTGGATGAGTCGGTGCGCTCTCACATCAAGTTTCTGCGGAGAAAACTGGCTTCCTCCGGCAAGGAATATATCCAGACCGTCTGGGGGATCGGCTACCGCTTTGCGCCGTAGGAGCGGGACGCAGCATCAAAAATTGCCCTGCGGTAAACAAAAAAGGGAGGATGATTCATTGGCGGGCAGACGGATCTGTGCGGGATACTACCGGCGCTATGACGGTAAGGTCATCTATGTCGTTTCTCTGGCCACGGACTCCGATAACGGCGGGGAAGTGGTCATCTGGACCACCTACCCTTTCGCGGATGTCCCCAGGTACTACACCTCCAGCAAAAAGTCCTTTTGCGCTTTTGTGGAGGTGAGCGGGGAGCGGCGGGCCAAGTACAAGCGGCTGACCAACATGAAGATTTCAGAGGCCGCCATCGAGCGGCTGGAGGATGAGGGCTTCCGGGGGCCGGTGCGCAAAAGCCAGCCCCGGCAGATGGAGGAAGAATACGACGCCCGGGCGTATCAGCAGGCCGCCACCTACCACGCATACGCCAAGGAGCTCTGCGAGAACTACAGCTTCGATTTGCGCAAGTACCGCTTCTGTGTAAACCAAAAGCGGTATGCTGCCATTACCAAAAGTGATTTCGGTAAACTGAAGGAAGACTTGTGTTTTCTGGACAACGCCCTAAAGACCGTTCTGGCGGACTACCGGGATTACTTTCAGGAGCGGTTTGTGGAGGGCCTCTCCATCCGCAAGTACGCCGAGGCCCACCGACTCAACCGGGGCAGTGTGGATTACCAGCAGAAGAAGTTCCTCTCCGCCCTCGCCCGGCTGCTGAAGGAGCGGGACGAAGCGGAGGGCAAATGCCGTCTGAGACAAACAGTGAAAAACTGAATCGACACGGCTTCAAGAGGCGCGCCTGCTGACAAAGCAGGCGCGCCTCCTTTCTGTCAAGAATATGTCAAAAGGATACGTTTTTCCCAATACATAGTGAAGGGGAAAATTAGACGGCAACCGAAAGTATGTCAAACCTATGTTGCACAGCAAGTCTCCTCGGAATAGAAACAAGCAGTAACTGTCGGCAAAACCGCCAAATCAGAACATCTTGGGTTGAGCATACATCCGAATTTTATTTCCTGTGGTTATCAAACGATTCCGTCTTCTGCAATGATAAATTGAGAGGAATTTTTTGAAGGAGGAGGTCAGCATGAAAGAATCTGTCTACAAAAGCTATGATGACCTGCCGTTGTTCCTCAACTCGGCAACGGTGGCAAAAGTGCTGGGCGTATCACCATCGTCAGGCTACGAGCTGATGCACGAACCAGGTTTCCCTGTGCTGCGCATCGGCAACAGGATGGTGGTACCCAAGGAACAGTTTATCCGGTGGGTGAACGAGCACACGGGAGGCAGCGCATGAAATACAAAAGCCACGGAAATTTTTTCGCTTTGCCCAATGAGATTTTTCTCTGGGGGCTGGCCGCCGGTGAGTTGGCCGTGTACAGCTTCCTGCGGCGGTGTGAGGATCGCAAAACACGCCAGTGCTGGCCCAGCATCAAAACCATCGGGAAAGCAGTGAACATGAGCGGGAACACGGTACGCAAATACATCCGGCAACTGGAGGAGCGTGGTATCATCACCGCCGAGCCGACTGAGGTCATTACCAAGGCAGGAGGAAAACGCAACGGGAATCTACGCTTTACTCTCCGCCCCATTCAGGAGGTGATGGATGAGTACTATGCCCGCCAGATGGAGGATTTAGAATTGGCGGCGGAGCGGCAGCGGGTGGCGAAACTTCTGGGAGAGCGGGAAAGCCCCTCTTGACCGCCTGTGAGCCGCTGTGCGGGCCTTTAACTGGCGGGGGAGCATCCGTGCCCACAGCTGGCTTTCAACGCCGTGTTGGGGCTGTGTGGCGGGATATTGAAAGAGCGAAGGAGTAAGAGATTTTCACCGCACCAAAGGGTGGACCGAGGGGTCGAAAATAGTGCAGGATAAAGGCCGGGGGTCGCAAGCGCCCTCCGGCCGGGCCACACCGCCCCGCAACGCGGGGCGGGACAACGGTTTGCGGGGAGTTGCCTGCGGGGGTCATAGGTGGTCGGTTTGGCTCACCTTGGGGGTTACGGATGGCCGAAATCAGATGGCAGCGCCCTCAAAACCGCATGAAATCAGGACTACAAAGGTGAACCCGCGGGGTTCACTTCGGGGATATCGGCCGGTTTTATCGCAAATCCCAAAAGTGAATATTCGGACTATTGCCCCTTCAAAAATTGCGCTGCAAAACAAAGAGAAAACCTTCTTCTCCGCAAGTCAAGGACTTTGGCAAATGTGAATTGTCTGATAATTCTGCGCCGTACCCCTGGATATATTTTTCCTTCTGCGGTATGTTGTGTCGTTACAAAGGAGGCGAGCACTATGGCAAAGAAGCGGGCCAACGGCGAGGGAAATATCAGGAAAAGGAAGGATGGCCGATGGGAGGGGCGGTACACCGCTGGCTATGATCCGCAGACTGGAAAGCGGGTCATCAAGAATGTGCTGGGTAAAACTCAAGGGGAGGTCAAGGAAAAACTCAAGAAAGCGCTTGAAAAAACCAACGGCTTGGATGTCAGCAGAGCAGCGGATGAGTACACCGTGGCAAGCTGGCTGCGGACATGGTATGAGCTCTACGCCAAGCCCAATATCCGCACCGCAACAGCCAACCGCTATGAGCTGATTATCGAGAAGTACACCATCCCCCGTATCGGGAATGTCAAACTGAAAAAACTGACCACCCGGCATCTGCAGAAACTTTACAAGGAGTTGTTGGAGGACGGCAGAATCCACATCGGAAAGAGCCAGGCCAAGGGCTTGAGCACCACCACCGTCCACAGCGTCCACCTCATGCTCCACGCTGCACTGGACCGGGCAGTCAAGGAGCGGCTCATTCCCCGGAATCCCTGTGAAGACTGCATCGTACCCAAGCCCCGAAAACTGGATATGAAGGTCTTATCGCCAGAGCAGATTGGAGCCTATCTGGAAGCCGCACAACGGCGGGAGATGCTCCCCATGTTCTACCTGGAGCTGGTCAGCGGACTTCGGAAGGGCGAACTGGTGGCCCTGCGGTGGGATGATCTGGACATCCGGAGCAAAACCATCTCCGTCAGCAGGCAGTACGTCCGCAACCCGAATGGCTCCCTGGAGTTAACCCGGCCCAAGACAGAGAACTCTGTGCGGCTGGTGTCCATTCCCCAGGCGGCGGTGGACTTGCTAATCCAGGAACATGAAAGGCACCCAGACAACCCATATCTGTTCCCTTCACCTCTCACCGGGGAGATGTACCACCCGGACAGCGTGGTGAATCTCCATAAGAAAATCCTGAAGGATGTCGGCTTAGAGCATTTCAGATTCCATGATCTGCGGCACACCTTTGCCACTACAGCCCTGCAAAATGGTGTCGATGTCAAAACCGTATCCTCTATGCTGGGGCACTTCGATGCGGGCTTCACTCTCCGCACCTACACCCACGCCACCCGGCAGAAGCAGGACGCGGCAGCCCAAACCATGGGGAACTTTATGGAGCAGGTCCTGTAAGGCAGAGAGAAAAAGCCGGGCAGGAAGCGCAAACTTCCTGCCCGGCACTCTTTAACCCTTTCCGGCTCTTTCGGCGTGTGGGTCACGGTGTGGGTCAGAAGGTTGACCCACATTTGACCCATACCAAAAAATCAAAATTTGCAACAAAAAAGCCCTGAAAACCGAAGTTTTCAAGGCTTTTTGGAGCTGCTATCCAGATTCGAACTGGAGACCTCATCCTTACCAAGGATGTGCTCTACCTACTGAGCTACAGCAGCAAATGGCGACGCGGAAGGGACTTGAACCCTCGACCTCCGGCGTGACAGGCCGGCGTTCTAACCAACTGAACTACCGCGCCATCTTTCTATCAAAAGACAGCGGTCGCTGTAATTTGTCATGGCAGGGGCAGAAGGATTCGAACCCTCGGCACTCGGTTTTGGAGACCGATGCTCTACCAGCTGAGCTATACCCCTAAATGGTGGGCCTTCACGGGCTCGAACCGTGGACCGGCCGGTTATGAGCCGGCTGCTCTAACCAACTGAGCTAAAGGCCCATACCGTTCCACAGCGTTTAAAAAGTAGGCTTGCCGTCACAGCAACTGTGGCGGCAAGCCACATTCTGGCTCCCCCTGTTGGACTCGAACCAACGACCCTGCGGTTAACAGCCGCATGCTCTACCGACTGAGCTAAGGAGGAATATGAAAGGATCCGGCCTGGTCAGGCCAGACCCTTCTTTTGTGTCGGCGTTACCTATCTTCCCGGTCCGTCTCCAGACAAGTATTTTCGGCGCA
>ERZ1036412.189-NODE-189-length-63713-cov-5.562506_pt1 | contig 63713 bp, 74 predicted proteins | sample MGYA00514218_ERZ1036412 | MGnify/ENA primary metagenome ERZ1036412 (study PRJEB33795, sample SAMN09464944) | human gut metagenome | host: Homo sapiens | place: USA: Stanford, California | collected 2016-11 | study: EMG produced TPA metagenomics assembly of the...
GGGCATAGATCCGCGCCCCCACGCTGGCCTCGGAAAGCACGGAGATGTTCGAGGGCTTGACGATGAAATACACCAGTTCGCCATGCCCGTGGGTGACCAGGCTGTACTCCGTGACAGCCTCCGCGCCGATGAGCTGGCGGGTGGAGGCTTTTTCGCGGGCTTGTTTTTTCTCTGTCTTTCTGCTCATTCCGTATACCTCCATTCGTAGAACTGCTGTCTGGTAAAAAAGAAAGCGCAGGCATACCGGATAAAATCCAGAATGCTGGTATCCTCAAAGCGGATCGTCAGAAAGGCAAACACCGCCGTCAGGACGATGGGCGGGAAGAACCCCGCCTGCGTCAGCGCCAGAATGGACACCACCGCACACACGCCGATGATGCCGATGTCCTTAAGCTGCCAAAGCCACAGCGTGGCCCTGGATTTTAAATTGTCAGGGTAAATATACAAAACAGTTCACCTCCAAGTAAAAACCGCCGAGGCTCCAGGGCTTCGGCAGTTTAATGGTTGTTGTTTATTTTACTCACTTTCCTTTGTGGTATCAGCGGCCTCCGCTTCGGTCAGCGCCTGCTCAATCAGGCCGATCACGAAGTCTTTCTGGCTCAGTCCGGTCTTTTTCAGATGTTCCTTAATCTTCCCGAAAAGTTCCTCCGATACCTGAAACGCCAGCGTCCTTGTCTTGCCATCCATCGTTTTCCCTCCCTTTTCAAAGTGTTCTTTTAACACCATCTCGACATACTGGCTCAGTGTCAGTTCCAGTGTTTCCTGCTCCGTCCGCGCCTGCGTGTGCAGGGATTCCGGGATCATGGCGCAGAGGTTTTTTCGTTTTTCCATATGCCCGTTTCCTTTCTCTTGATTTTACAAGCCAAGTATACCGGCAATGTGAGGGAATAGCTATGACGATACCCAACAAGAATTCTTTCCAAAGGGAAGCAGATGTACCAATGTTACATGACAGTCATCCCTCCCTGATTTTCCGCAGAAAATAAGCGATTCCATGCAGGACAAAGTCCACGCACGGAATCGCCACGCTGTTCCCCAGCGCCTTGTAACGGGCGCTGTCCGATGCGCCGGGAATGTCCGTCCAGTGGTCGGGGAAGCCCTGCAGCCGCTCGCATTCCAGCGGCGTCAGGCGGCGGATCAGGTTCTTTTGCTCCACCACACATTTATCCTGCCCCACATACTGATTATTGATCCCTTTTCCATCGTCCCGGCATAACGTCCCCACCACCTCCTGATAAGGCTGGCTGATTAAATCCGTGGCGTCTTTATACTGGCGCGCGCTCTGGGTTGCCGTCACATCATTTTCACGGAACTCATCGTTTCTCTGGCGGGAGAACACCGCGTGGCGGTCCATTCCGGTCAGGGTATAGGCAAGATCCGCCTGATACCCAAACCCGTTGCTTCCGTTTTCCGGCTGACGGTCTATGATATTCCCCGCAATGCAGAAGCTCTCCGATTCCTGTGCAATAAGCGGCACGTTATTTCCCCCTGTCCCATACCGGGCGGACATGGTCGGCGCCACCGGATGCGGACCGGTATAGCGGGAATCAATGCCATGGTTTTCATACAGCACCGGCTGGTTGTTGCCGCTCATCCCGGCGGCCGCCGTGATGGTCGGACAGATCCCCACGCCAATCTCCGCGCCGCCCTGCTGGGTTGCCATAACCAGCGGCTGATGCCCATGTTCCTGCGCCCGGAGCGTTCCGGCCACATCCTCTGAACACGCCATCGCCCTGCCGCCCTGATCGTTTAAGCACAGCACCGATGGGGCTGTCCCTGTTTTCAGCGTGGGGGAGCATTCCGGCTGGAACCCGATCCCTCTGGCATCCGCGCCGGCGTTTCCGCAGAACCCGGCTGTAAACACACAGGGATACCCCTGTCCGGCCTGACCGCCGCCGCTGGTAAGAGAAGAGTGTACCTCCGGCGTAAGAAAACAATCGCCATCCCCCTTGCTCACCACGCCTGCCGCAAACAGAATCCCTGCCGGATTCCTGCCGCCGCCCCCGTCCGCCCCGGCAAGCATGGGAGAGACACCAGCCGGCGTGAACACTCCGCTCTGCTGGGTATCCCAGTTGGGCTGTGCAACCAGGGGAGGATGCCCGCCCATACCGGCGCGCAGGGTGGATGTGACTTCCTCCGTGATATCCATACGGTCCCCTCCCTGGTCATTCAGGCACAGCATAGGGGTCTTTTCCTGCTCCGCGATAAAGGTTTGCATCTGCATATTGCGGGTGGCAAGCAGAGCGCCGGAAACGCCGCCCAAATCAATGGTTTCCTCTCGCTGATTGATGTGAAAAGCAAAAATTTCCTTTGTTTTTTTCTCTGTTTTTATATATCCATGCCCGCCCCCTTCGCCGCCATACAGGGCGGGCCATGTGCCGCTTTCCTCAAAGATGCGGCGGCTCTGCACATCCCAGGGCGTCAGGCAAGCCCCGCCTGGAGCATCAGCGCCTCCCTGAGCTGGGGCGGCAGCTCCTTGCCCCTCGCCTCGGCCCTGCGCAGTATCCCCAGGCAGGCCGTCCTGCTTAAATAATATTTCGGGAGCGGTGAGTCCTCCAAAATCCGCGACAAGGAAGATTCTCTTGCGTCGCTGGGCGACTCCCCAGAACTGAGCGTCGAGGACCCTCCAAGCCATGCTGAATTCATCTCCCAGTATGGCAGCCCCAGCAGGTTCCCAGCGCCCGGAGTCAGGTCGAGGCACATGACAGGCGTTGTCCTTAATGCGGGCGATTTCTTCGAGTACCGCCCGGAAGTCCTCCCCGTTTGCGGAGGAGAAGGCTCCGGGGACATTTTCCCAAACGAGGTATCGAGGTCGGACAAGGTGATCTGGTAGGTTTCTTCGTTCATCCGCATCCCTCATTTCTTTCACAATCCTTACCTGCTCCATGAACAGGCCGGAGCGTTCCCCCGCAAGCCCCCGGCGCTGCCCGGCCACGGATAAATCCTGGCAGGGCGAGCCGCCGCAGATGACATCCACGGGAGGCAGCTCCCCTCCTTTTAGTTTCGTAATATCCCCCACGTGTTCCATGTCCGGAAACCGGATTTTTGTCACTTCGATGGGAAAGGCTTCAATCTCGCTTGCCCATACCGGCGTGATCCCGTTGTGAGTGCCTGCTAACGGAAACCCTCCAATCCCATCGAACAGGCTCCCAAGCGTCAGCATTGCATCACCATGCCGCGCCGCGGTTCCGGCTGCGGTCCCGGTGTTTCCTGTGGGATATCCGCAATCCTCCGCGCCGGAATGCCGAGCCGCTGTGCCGCCGCCAGTTCGGCCCGCATCCCTTGTGACATCCGGCTGCCGCACAGCCACAATTCGTCACAGGCTTCCAGCACCCGCATCCCCATCCGGATTCCGGCCTCGCGCTCTGCCGGGATATGGTCCGCAAGCATTTGCGGATAGAGCAGGTGGACCGCCACCGGGGTGACGTCCTGTTCCATCGCATAGCGGCAGGCCGCCTTGGCAAAAGCCACATTTTCTTCCACATCCCCGGCATAGGGGGATGCGATATACACCAGTTTATTACTGCCCATTTAGTTGCCCTCCTTCTTATTTTGCCACCGTCTGCACGATGGTCCGCGTCAGGTTGACCGCTCCCTGCGCCGCGTACACGGCTCCCATCACGTTGGCCCGCGTGCCGGTATCCAGACCGAACTGTCCGGCGATGCGCGGGATTTCTCCGGAGGAGAGCATCAGCCCCAATCCCAGCAGGGCATGATCCTTTACCACCATCAGTCCGGCAATCAGTATGGTTGCCTGCAGGAACGTGGTCAGGCACAGGCCGATGACCTGTTTGCACCAGCTCACGAAGCCATCGATATACCCTCGCGGGACGCTGAACATATACAGGCTGCCCACCGCAATCTGGATCAGCAGGATGCCGCCGCGTTTTAAGTTGGCAAAGAACACCTTGATAACCGCATAGCCCATCATAATCAGGATAAAAATCATGAGGATGGGGCTGGTGATGCTTCCCAAACCGCCCAACACCCCGGAGGATGCCGCCTGTTCCCATGTCCCCGCGTCCTGCAGCGAAGCCATGATTTCCGAGGCCACCGTACCGAAGTCTGTTCCCAGACCGGTAATCCCCGCCGTAAAGCTGCCCTGCAGGGATACGCAGAGTTTATACAGTTCCACCGGCACCGTGGTGAACAGGCTGACCGCCATAAATCCCTTGATGGCGTTTAAGGCGCTTTCCTTCACGCTGCCGCGCCCGGTCTGGTATTCAATGCCGCATTCAAAGGCCGACACCACAAGGCCGGTCGCATAGAGCGCCCATGCCAGATAGGAGAAAAATAACACGATGGACTGTACCCAGCCCATCTCGAACAGATCAGCCCCCATGTTGCCCATCTGCATAAAAAAGTCGCCGAGGAACCCTACGATTTGGCCGTAAATCCAATCGATGATCTGGCCCAGTACGGTGTCGGCGACAAAGTCCCATATAAACACGTTTTCTTCTCACTTCCTTCCTTGATTGGAATTCCCCATTCTGTTGTGTCCGTGGAGAAAATACGCGCCACGTTTGTAAAGACTGCAACAGAAAAACAGCAGCCGGAGTATCAGTACATTTTCTGCCCCATCTGCTACTCCTGTACCGGCTCCTGAAACACCGACAAATAGGTTCCAACCGCCTCGGAGAGCTGCCTGTAATCGGTTTTCGTTGGCTTGTAAACATACCAGCCAGTTTTTCCATAGTCATCCCAGATATAAGGGCTGACTCCCTCCCGGAAGTTGGGGTTGCTGGTCTGTTTGATCCCCCATAAATCCTGAAATCGCAGTACCATGCTGTCGATTGGCCCTTCGTTCCGGTTGAGAAGCGTTACTTTCAGCCGGTCGTAATGGCCGGCGGTCCCGCCGGTCTGGAAATTGATTTTGACCCGGATATTGTCGGTCAGCCTGCCATAACAGGCGTTGCCCACGAACCGCGTGTCCGCGAACACCGCGTCATGGCCAAAGAGCTTTTGCAGCTCCTGTTCAAAAAAAGTCATCCTTTGAATTCCCTCCTTTTCACAGCGTCTGCCCCAGTTTCCAGTCTGCCGGGGCAGGCGGTTCGTTTCCCTCTGCATACTTCACTTCGCTGATTCTTTGCCGGGCATCATTAACATCGTCCATAAGATCAAACACTTCCTTATACGGTGTGTAAAGCATCGAACCTGATTCATCTACCTGGGCTGCCAGTTTTCCCTTCAGGTAAAGCTGCAGCAGGCCATGCTCCACGCCTTTATCTTCAAAACCCTTTGCTTCAGCCAGCCTTGATACTTCCTCAAAAAACTTACTTTTCATGCCCGAAACCGTATTGTTATTTTCTGTTTTTATGGGGCTGTTTTCCTGTTCCTGCGTTGGGATCAGTTCGATGCGGTTTTCGGGAGAGGCAAGAAGCACATCAAGGCGGCCGGCCAGACCCTCCATATGCTCCTGCCAGCCGACCCAGTCCTTTTCCTCAAACCAGCCGCCCCGGTTTTCGCCCTGTTCCGCTTGAAACTCTGCGTTCTCCTTTGCATACCGCAGCGTATCGGAGATGTAGTCACGGAGCCATTGAACCGATTCTTTGGATGCGGAAAAAGAAGTGACGGCGCTGAACTTCTTATCCTGCGCCGCCCATTCTTCCCCGTAATCCAGACCGTCCATATCCCGGTCAAGAAATTTTACCATAATCTCTGCCAGCGCCATCGGGCTGGTGTGGGACTGCCCGTCACATACATCCGGCGGTGCGTTCCAACTGTCCCTCTTTAATTCCGCAATCAGTTTTTCAAGCTCCAGCCTGCCGTCCTCCGGCAGATTTTTTCTGATCAGCCCCACGGCATCCAGTCCCGCGTCCGATTCAAACGCGGTAATTCCCCAACATCCCATTGGTTTTTCCTCCTTTTTCTCATAAAAAATAAGCCCTCCATATCCGGAAGACTTGACTTGACAATATCTGTATTCAGAGTTTACATACAACTGGCGGGGTTTCCCCGACAATAAAAAACGTCATGGCAGACTGGTGCGCTTGCAACACACCAGTCCTGCGCCAAGGTGGCTTCAGCACCCGGCACAACCGCAAAAACAGCGCCACAACAAGATTATTATACTGTATTTGTTATGGTGTTACAAGAAATAAATGCAGCGCGTGCATGGGTACGGCTTACAGCCTTCGCCTTTGTATGCGCTTTTGACGATACGGGAAATTCCCGACCATTTAAGGAAAGGTCGGGATACGATGAATATTTTTCAACACAGGGGCAGCTTTTACGGCTGCCCGGAGGACGGGGCTTGTGCGGATGCCCTGCGGCCGCTTTTCAGGCTGGCGAAACAGATCCGCCTGCGGCTTGGCAGACAGGGATATCTGCTGGATAACTACCTCACTCTCTTTTTTGAGGGGATCAGCGCCGGGGTTTCCCTGGACGCCGCCCTTCAGGGAACAGAAATGGGCGGCGAAATTCAAAAGCTGCTGTATCAGGTAATGGATGGCGCGGAAGCCGGACAGCAGCACCCTCTATACCAGAGAATACGGGAGGTATACGAACAGCAAAAAGACGCCCTGTCTTTTCAGGAGAAGCGCACGAACTCAAGCCTGCTCCTGTTTTTTCTGGCGGATGATATCATGGAATATTACACCTCCCTGTTTATCAAAGAGCTGGAAAGCGATCTTACAGGCGTGGATGACATGGTGCGCTTCCGGAGCCTTTATGAACAGATTTCCCGGCTGGCTGGCGAATCCTGCATGGAGGAACTCAATAAACTGCTTCAGCAGCGCTTTTTGACCGCGCCGGCGGCCCGTTCCTTTACCCAGGGACTTGCCTATGATCTGGCCCTCAGTCTGGCCTCCCGCGACCCGGAAACCAACAGGCAGATGTTCCAGCTCCTGCTGGATGCAATGCCCGGAAGCTGGGAGGAACCGCACACATGAAGGGCCGTGAATACCTTACAAAGGAGCAGATTGATATCCTCTTGAAATGCTATTATCTTAAGAAGTATACAAAGGCGGCTGATGCGGAGGGCCTTACCGTTTCCCAAGTACGGCGAATCCGGGAGAATGCCCTTCGCACCATCCGGCTGGCCTACAGCAAATCCCATATGCAGGGACTGCGGTTCAGCGGTGAAACGGTGTTACGGCACATGGCGGAACGCTCCGGCATGGAAACAGAGGAACTGTCAAACATTCTTGACGGCTGCATCGCGGAGGGGCTTGCCTCCGAAAGCAGGAAGTATTGGGAACGGATCCGTAAAAAAGGGGACGTGCCAACTGCCGCTGAACTGCTTGATTTTCTGTATGATAAGTTTGAGATAGAGATTGAAGGCTTTCTTTAATCGGGAACAGAACCGCAGGGGCAGCATCCGTTTTGGGTGCTGCTCCTGTTTTACGGTTCCTGAAAAACCTTGTGATTCCTCTATACCACTACATCCCAAGTATCTGCCACACATAAAGCGGGGCCGTCAGGGTAAACACAAGGCAGGCAAACAGGATGGCCGGAGCCGCCCATTCAAACTGGCCGTGCTTCCTGTAATCAAAGTACGCCGTGCCGAGCTTGGCAAAGAAAAACACGGCAAGGATCAGGTCGATGGCGGGAAACACCACGTTGTCCACCACGGTCTTGATCTGCTGGGATGCCGTTGTCCATGTCCCTTCGATGGCGCCGGCCACATCCCCGGAAGCCGCATAGGCAGGCACACAGAACACGCAGGCCGTCAGAGCGGCCGCACAGGCACACAGAGCAATTCGTTTCATTTTCATTTGATTTCTCCCTTCATTTTACGGGTTGTGAAAAAGAAAAGACCGCGAAGCCGGGGAACCGGTCTTGCAGCCCTTGTTCTTTTTCTGCTGTTAAATTGTTACATGGTCAGACTATGCTGTGGAGATTGCTCCAAAAGAAGCGGCGCCACCTCTATGATTTCCGGATGCTCCCGGAATTTCAGATCGCCGCGGTACCCTGCCTTCAGGCGGCTGAACACCCGCCCCGCCTCCAGAAGTTCTGGTGGCGCGCCGGGTGGAAATTCCTGATTCCAGCGCACCCAATCGCCGCTCTGAAAGCGCGGCTCCAGTTTGAGGATCACATAATCCTCCGGCACAAAGGCGGGGTAATGCTTCAGCACACCGCCAAGCCCAAAGTAGGGCTTGCCCTCCATCATCACCGTATTCCGCATCAGCGTCAGGGTATCTTCGAGCGAGGTACAGAACCAGCACTCGGTATCGCCCATACGCCGGATACGCCCATCCCGCAGGATGCTGTCCAGATGGTCACGTTTGGTGTAGTGATACAGGCTTCCCTCCGGTCTGGCAATCCGTTCATAAGACATTTGAGATACCTCCTTAGTCCGGATTCTGCGGCGCGATATGCCAGTCGCTCCACAGGTTGCCGCTGACTGTCACTGAGTCGGTGAGGTTCATGGAAAGCATCCCGGCAGGGGTCCAGCAATCTATCAGCCAGGTATAAGGCGTGTAGCTGCCGTCCGGATACCAAATGGGCAGGAAATGCGTTCGCCGGTTGTAGGTGCTGTAACGGTTTTCTTTGAATTCATGAGTCATGTTATAGCCGCCGCCCATCCGGTCGAGCAATCGCCAGAAGCCTTGATACTGAAACTCCGGGAAGTAGGTGACCGCATTCTGCGCCGCCGTGACCGCCGAACTTTGGCTGGTGCTGACACGGGTGGTGACCTTTTCATTGATTCCGTACCCGGATTTCAGGGTTCTGCCGCTGGCCGTTGGAGCCTTTTCATCCGGCGTAATATGCATGGATCCGCTTAGGCTGGCGGAGTAGCGGTCAAGATCAAATTCCCACCAGCCGTGGTCGCACCAATAACCATCATCATCGTCATCCCCGCTGTGCCATACCCAATATTCATACCACCAGGGCCTCCAGACGCCCCAGCTTGCCGAAGTGACCTGTGCATTGTTCGGTACGGATGGTCTTGTAAAACTGTCGTTCCGGTCATCCGCATTGGGGTCGGGCGGTGGGTTTTCATCCAAATCCACGATATTCACGTTGATGGTTCCTTTGCCCACGGAACCACCGCCGTGAACGCGTACCGTGATCGTCATGGTCTGCGGCTCATCCGGCGTTGTCCAGCGAATCCATGCGAGCTGGCTGTCGCCCTCCGGATAATAGACGTTATCCACCGTATAGCTGCGGCCCGCAACGTTGAAGGTGACAGACACCGCATGGTCCGGATCGCTCTGTCCGCCGCTGACATTGACCGGTGTGATGACCTCGGTATTGGTGCGGTACTCATAGTCAAAGGCGCTGACCTCCGGCGCTTCCGGGGGTGCTTCATTAAAACGTACCACGCCCAATCCCAAAGCTGTTTTGACTTCGTGGTTAGACCGGATTCCGGATGTCGGGCCATCCCATGCTGGATACCCTAAGTCCGGCACTTCCAAAAACATAGCCAGGGGCAGGTTCTGGAATGCTACAGACGGAAGTCTGGACCGGACTGCCCCGCTTGTCTGCTCATCGTATAATGCCGCCTCCGTGGCGGTCATGGCAATTTTTACTCCCTGAAACGTCACATAGGCAACAGGCTCTATTAACAGCCGGTATTCCCCATTGATTAATACATTGAAATCCATCCCCGTTAAATTTGCAATACTGCGGATGACCTGTTCATCTGTAAAGTATGACTTAATCTGTGCAATGCTTGCCTGTCCCAGACTTTGCGAACTCATGATTTTGGGCAGGGACTGCGCCGGATTGACATAAGTATATCCAGTCATGCTGGGAGACAAGACCGCTCCGTTGGTATACTCCAGCTTAGACACCTTTTGAAAATGCCCCAATCCATCCGGGTGTTTATTTGTTAAATCAATGGGAGCCGTCACAACAGCGTGATCGCTTAGCCTTACTACCGTTACCCTGACACCATCGTTCCCCGGAGTCCATTTGTTGGAATTGGTTCCCTGCCCCATTCCTCCGCCTCCGTTATCCACATTCCCTTCACCTACCGCATAGACAGGCTGACACGGCAGTACAGAAAGAAACAGTATTGCGGCCAAGAGGATTCCTCTTAATTGTTTCAAACACATCCTCCTTCCCAAATAAAAAGGCATAGTCCAAAGACCATACCCTTTTTTCGTGTTCTGTTATTTAATTGCCCATATCACCTATTTTATTCCCATTTTCATACATATCATTTGCCGTTGTCCCCTGTGCGTCCCCGGTTCCATCTACCCAGCCAAATCCCGGAAAATAAGTCTGCCCCTCTGAATTGGTTTCCCCGCCTTGAGGCTGACCGGGCGCAGGCTCCGGTTCGGTAGGCGTTACAACTTCTTCATGCTCCACCGGCGTGGGCGGGGTATCCACCCTGGTTCCGTCCGGCTTCTGTGTGGCATCCTTTTTCACTTCCTCGCTGGGTTCAGCGGGCTTGGTGGCCTCCGGCTGGATGCTCTGCTCCGTCTGGTCGGTCTGCGCCGGCCGGGTATCCACCGGCTGGCTGGACTCCGCGCCGCCTGTCGCCGCTTCCGTGTTCGGCTGAACGACCACCTTTTTTTCTTCTGTGGTTGTTTCTTCTTTTTCTTCCGTGCCTGATTCATCCGTGCGGGTGGCGAGGCTGCTGGGATCGACCACAATCTCCGAGGATGTGGGGCTTTTCTGCGGGAGCGTGTCCTCACCTGCAGGAGCTTTTCCAAACTGCAGGCTGATGGCTGCGATCAGTCCGATGCAGATCACCGCGCCGCCGCCAATGGCAAGATATTTCTTCGTTTTCTCTGTTAGTTTCATATGGGATTCCTCCTTTTCCGGTTGATGGTTCCTCTTGTTACGTCACAACATACTATACATTTTTTCAGAAGTCCAGCGATTTCCCTGATTCTTCCCGAAGTTTTTTAAAACACCTCGATATATCCGGCCTGCACCTTCAGGGTGATGTGCATGGAGGGCAGGAGCCTGCCGCCAAACCGTACCGGCGCCTCCAGCCGGATGACAGCGTCCGCCTCAAACCGCTGGGCATTTTGGGGATCAGATGGCGCCAGCGGCGCATTGCGGATGGTGACCGTCAGGCTGTCCACGGCGAATTCCATCGCCCCGCCGGAATCCCCAACATATTTGATATGTCTGCCGCCTCTCGATTCCGTACCGATGGTGCTGTCAAGGTAAGTATAGATATCGCTTTCGCTGACCGCAGTTTCCCAACCAGTATCACCGTCCGGCAGATAGCCGCCCGAATAGCCCTCGCGTACTCCGTGGTAAACTCCGGCATAATTGTCGTTGACCGTGGAGATAATGGCGTCCTCCACCGCTTCCTTTACCCCCGCCGCGATAATCTGGAGACGGAAATATTCACTTAAACCGCACAGGAGGATGACAAGCGCCAGCGTGACGCCGATCACCAGAGGGAAAGACACACCCCGCCGGTCTTTTATGATCTGTCTGATTTTTTCAGCCAACTGCATCCTCACCTCATTTCCAATAGACTTCTGATTTTCCGGTGGCCTGAGCCTGCAGGGTAATGGGAAAGGAGCCGAACCCGCCGAACAGGCCGATGTTCCGGCGCAGCGTCAGGGTGACCGTCACTTCCTCATTAAGCTGAATCCTGCCGCCCGTTGACCATGAAATATCCGGATCAATGCCGGTTTTCTCCCGTAAAACAGCGGCGCGGCGTGAGGTTTCCGAACCAACCCGGCCCGTAACTTCCGCCTCCCTTACCAGTTCTGTGGCAAAGGTGTCAAGCTGCTGTTTGGCTACGAACACGGGCAGTATCCGGATTGCCAGCGCCAGCATCAGTACAGCGCACAGCACCAGCACAACAACATCAATATATCCCTCGGCGCGCCTGTTTTTTACGATTCCACGGAAACGCTTCAGCACATGGTCACCCCCTGTTCCATCGCGGAGTTTGCGGAGCCGTCCTCCAACATGGGATAATCGCCCACGCCGAATCCCCGGTCGGCCATTTTCCACAAGGCATGATCCAGTTCTTCGTGATGGTCGTAGCTCTGTTCTTCCAGCCAGCCGTCCCTCAATACCTCCAGCGGATTTTCAAATTGGAGGAGATAATCCGCATAATCACCGAACGCGCCCTCAACGCTCAGTTCCTCATAGATAAACTTAGCGGCGGCAATTTCAGACGCCATCTCAATAAGGTCAGGCGCAGGTTTTGTTTTTAACTGCTGGATATAGGCTTCATAGTTTGCCTTTACCCGCTCCTTGAGTTTCCGTTCCTTTTCCATTTCCTGCAATCCATCCGCCTCCTTTTGCCCCGCCTCCAGTTCCTCTTTATCCGGGTAATCCATGAACATATGGCAGACATGGTTCTGATGCCGGACGCTCAGTATTTTTTGTGAGAGCAGTTCCTCCGCGTCCAGCCGCATGGAACACTCCGGATCGCCCGGATGCGCCAGGACACTTTCCCCGGCCAGCAGCCCCTTGGCCTGCTCCGGTGTGAGATATACAAAGCCGCCCGGCGTCATCATGTCAAGACAGTCATCCGGGTATTTCTGAATAAATTCCCGTAAAAACATTGGAATCCCCCTTTCTTAAAACATCCCGCCCAGGCTGGTCACCGCCACATAGCAGATAATCGCCAGATAGGTCAGCAGAAAGCACATCAGCATGGCAAAGGAAAACACCCGGATTTTCGGCGGGATCTTCTGCGCCTGCGCTTTCAGCCGCTGCAGTTCCATCTGTTTGAAGTCATGGGACAGCATCTGGAAATACACCGCGCTGTCATCGCCCCGCAGCACGCCGATCAGCCCCCGCACCACATCGGATAACATGGGGGAATTGAGCCTTGCCTCAAACCGGGTGAGCGCCGCCTCATAGTTGGAGGAGCGCATATCCGCCAGCAGGATATCCAACTCCCCGGTCAGAGCAGCCCCCGCGTTCTCTTTGAACCGTTCCAGCATCCCGATGACATTGCGGCTGGCTTTCAGTTCCTGTTCAATGGTAGCAACGAGCCGGGGCAGTTCGCCTTCAATCTCATCCCTCTTGGCTTTTAAGCGTTCATCCGCTTTCTGGCTCTCCTTAAAATAAATCAGCACCGCCATGATTACCACTACCGGCGATAATAATGGCAGAAGAAACACACAGGGGACGATGCCCAAAAGGACAGCGCCTGATTTGACAAACGCATATGCCTGATAGACCTCCGGGGTCAGATTCATTCCGCTGGCTTTCAGCACGTTGTTCATCCGGCTCCGTTTGTACTCATCCAGCCGGATGTATTTTGCCAGCCGTACCGCCACCGTCATCAGGCAGGTTTCGATGGTTTTGGCCGCTTTCTTTTCCTGCTTTACCGTTCCCAGCATGGCTTTGGCCGCGCCGATGGTGGGGAGCCGTAGAAGGGAGGCCGCCAGAAAGAACAGGCCGAGGGCAAGAAACAGCCCGAATAAAAATAACAGTCCCGTCATATCCTCCTATCCTTTCCCGAAGCACATTCCCATGTCAGGGAACTGCCCGTGTCCTTCTGAAATCCTGCCCTGCCGGGGAACCTCTCTGTATTCCGGATATTTTTCCAACCCTGCGATAATGGCGTCACGGTTTTCCGGCGTATCTATATAAACCCCATCCGGGACACCTTCCATTCCATAAACCAACCGGATGCCATCTTCCTCAGCCAATACTGACGCCGCCTCGTCATCCTCACAGAGCATCCGGCTGTCATCACGTTCCACATGAAGAACGCCGGGAATATAAAAGCTGCTGTTATCGGCATAGGCAGGCACATAGCCTTTTTGTTGTTCTCCCATCCTGCTCACCTCCTGTACTCAATGGGACGGGTCAGCTTCACCACAAAGCCGGCCGAGAGAAAGATCACCGCCGCCGTAATGGCCAGAATAATCTGTCCCAGCGGCGTGTGCATCAGGACATGGTACCAGTCCTTGTTTAACAGATACATAAGCGGGATATTGCCTACCACAAAAATCACCATGATTAAAAATTCCTTGCGCGGCTCGGCAATCATATACTCCAGTTCCGCGTTGACATTGCGCATATCGGAGAGTTTTGCCACGATGGGAGTGAGGGTGGTTTTTAGGCTCCGGTCATGCTGGCAGTCGCACAGCGCATCGCACCACTCCCGGAACACCTCGTTGTCGATTCGTTCCCGCATGATTTTCAGCGCCGCCTCAATGTCCGGATTCACCAGCTTAATCTGCATCAGGAAATCCTGAAACACCTTGGAAACAGGCGGATTCAGATAGGCGGTGTTTTCCTCCACGGCGGTCACGATGTCCTCGGTACGCAGGTAGGCCGTAGTAATAACGGACAGCGCCGTTTCCAGCTCTGCGGAAATATCCCGCTTATAGTGGCTGGCGGTCAGCTTCACATACCAGAACGGCAGAAACAGAAAGCCTACCGCCATCACCGGGGCAAGAAAGAAATTCCCCAGCAGGATGGCAAGGGAGCCGCCCGCGCAGAACAGCGCAAGAGAGACCGCGCATACCAGTGAGAAGCGCTTTCCCCGCCCGGTCATTTCCAGGACGGCCTGCGCCTCCGTGATTTCCCGGCGCAGGGGGCCGGGTTTCTTCCTTCCTGCAGATTCCTTGATGTCATCCCGGATGCTGTGCTTTGGCCGGAGCAGGAAAGCAAACAGGCTGTCCGTAAACTCCACCGGCTTTAGGCCAAGCAGTAAAAATGCGCCGGCAATCAGTCCGGCGCAGGCTAACAGTTGAATGGCAGTCATGCGGTTTTTCCCTCCTTCCCGTCATTGGACATCCGGCAGAGCTGAATCAGCATTTCCTGCGGCATCCCGTTTTCCATCAGGCGGCGGGCAAGGCTTTCCGAGATGGGATTGACCTGCCTGTGTTCGCCGGTGATGATAAATTTTCCGTTCTCCACCCGGTTTTCTTGAATCTGGTACTGGAACAGCGGGCGGAAGCTCCTTGTGCCGTCCGGCAGGATCTCACATTCCATGATTTCCATCAGGCGGCGGTCTTTGTTTTCAAGCTGCTTGCAGAAGGCCACGATGGGGTACGCCTCCGTCACAAAGCCCATCAGGGTGTCATCGCTCATGTCCACGGCCCGTTTGCACAGGGAAACCATGCGGCGGTAGGTGGCGTCGCAGCTCATGGAATGGATGGTGGTGACCACAGCCACGCCGGTCCTTGCGGCTTCCTGTGCCGCGTTGGCCTCCGGGCCGCGCATCTCGCCCACCACAATCACATCCGGGTTAAACCGCAGCGCCATGTCCAGCAGGGCAATCTGATCCACCCGCTGGCGCTCGTTCTCGGAATCCCGCGTCAGGGTATGAATGACGGAGTTTTTCACCCGGCCCTCCGAATCCCTGCGCACCAGCGCCAGTTCACGGGAGCCGTTCTCAATGCTGTAGATGCGCTTGCCGTCCGGGATGGTGGTTAACAGCCAGCCCAGCAGTGTGGTCTTGCCGGAGGAAGTCGCCCCGGCCACACAGACCGAGATACCGTAGCGGATGCACTCGGACAAAAAGTCCAGCATCTGCCCGGTGGCCGTGCCGCCCTTTACAAAGTCCTCTTTCTTCATGCTCTGGGGGTTGACGATTCTGATGGATGCCGCCACGCCAACATCCTCGTCCACGATAGGGGATTTCAGCACAGCGATACGGATGTTCTTGCTCAGATGCCCAAGGACGCTGGGACTGGCATCATCCAGCACCATGCCGCTGATATGCAGCATCCGGCGCACCACATTGATGGCGTGTTCCGGGCTGTCGAAGTGTTCCGTAAGTTTCTTGGTAACGCCGCCCGAATACTGCACCTCCACGTCATCCCATGCGTTGACGTCGATTTCCTCAATGCCCTCGCCGTAGATGTATTTGGTCAGGAAGCCGAACTCCGCCATCTCGGAATAAATCCCGTCAATCAGTTCATCGGTGGTCATCCCCTCGACAGCAATCCGGTGATCCAGAATGTATTTGCCTGCAAAGCGGCGGATCTGTGCCTTGACTTCCTCGCTGCCATCGCCGGTGACCAGATTGCTGTATTCTTTGGAAAGGTATGCCTGCACCTCCCGCAGCACGGAGGGAAAATCCCGGCTGCCATTTTCTGCGGCAAAGAACAGGTCGTGGGTACGCAGTGTCCGGGCCGCCCTGCGCTGCGGGGAAGGATTCTCTGCCCCATCCGGCTGTTCTTTTTCGTTGGTTTCCGGATCTGCAACGGATTCCAGCTCATCCATTCCGGATTCTTCTTTCTGTGTTTTCCAAGTATCATCCCCCACAGGGTAGTCCGAGCCGAACTGCAGATTGGAAAATTTGTCCGTAAGTTCCGGAGCCGGTTCACGGCTTTCTGCCGGTGCTGCTTCATGGCTCATCCCAGACACTTTTTCTTCCTGAACACTCTGGCCGGAATCCCCAAAGAATGCGGCTTTGCTCCGCTTTTCTCCTAACATCCGAACACCTCCCCTGTGATGGATTCGATTGCTTTTCGGAATCCACGGCTGTCCTTCAGGCTCAGTTCCCGGAACAGATTCCCCTCCAGAACCTGCGCCGCCACTTCCTCCGAATGGGGAAGCTGGAACGCCACGCTGCCCAGCACCTGTTCGATGTGTCCGCTGGCCTCATTCGGGCGCACATTGCTGGCCACCTTATACTGCTTCTCCGCGTCCCATTTGTTTTCTTTCAGAAGCGGAAGCTGGCTGGACAGGTAGCTGATGGATTTCAAGTCGCAGTTCACCAGCCGCAGCACCGCGTCCGATTCCATCAGGGCTATGGCTGAGAGGATGTCGTTGGCGATATAGCTGCCGCAGTCAACGATGATGTACGGCGCGATGTTCCGCAGGCAGTTTAACAGTTCCTCGGCCTGACTCCGCTCATAGGGAGGATAGGTGTATTCGTTCTCACCCTTACGCATCCCAATCAGTGTCAGGTGTTTGAATTTCTTATGGGTGATGCAGTTGTGCCGCACCAGCGATTCCGACACATGGCTGGCGGCAAGGATACTGCCAAGGGAATGTTCTTCCTCCAGTTCATTGGGCGGACAGATGCAGGGGAGCATGGGAGTGTTCATATCACACAAAAGCAGCGCCACATCCCGGTGCTGCTGTGCCAGCCGCGCCGCCAGTTTGACCGCTGCGGTGGTCTTGCCGGAACCGGGACTGCCCCAGACGGCCAGCATCTGGTTTTCGTTCTCCGGCTCCAGATCCGGTTCATCTCCACCCGTATTCCGGCTGAAAATGCTGCGTTTCAGGAAATTCACCGTCATTCCACCTCGCTTTCCGGTGCATCGGTGGGTTCGGAACCCTCGCTTTCCGTAGATTCCGGCTCGGTCTGCCCGTCATCCGTTTCTTCCTCGGCAGGCGGATACAGTTCCAACAGCACAGATTCCTGCGCCGTGATAAACGCGGCGGCATTGGCCTGATCGCCGCGATAAACAAGAGCCAGATGCAGCTTGCCGTCCGCTTCCAGCTCCGCGAGAACCTTGGCCTGTTCCGGAGCTGCCAGCAGGGTAACCGTACCGGGAAGTTCCTTTTCCGCATCCTCATCGCCCTGTTCGCCGGTGTTAGCATCATAGCCGCTGTTGGCCGTGACCGCGATGACCTCCATATACTGCAGTTCGGCGGGAATCACGGTAGCGCCCTGCTTCTTATAATCCGGAGCGATGACGGAAACAATATCGCCGCTCTGCAGCTTGCCGGAGAGGCCGTTGGCAAAGGCTTTCACCGATACGGAGATTGCCTGCTTTTCTCCGGTCAGGCTGTAAAGATAGGCGTTTTCGGCGGCGGGTTCGTCCGCAATCTTGGACGCGATGATGTAATCGCCGGGAGCGAGATCCGCGGAAGCAAACTTTCCGATGGCGGTGTCGAGGTTTTTGACCACATCGTCCGGCAGGTTGTAGCCGCCCACTTCCACGGTTTTCACCTTGTCTGCAGTGATTTCTTCGCCGGTCTTTACCGGCTTCACCACCCGGACGATCTCGGTCTTTTCACTGATGCTCTGATTGAACAGCGGCGTGACGGCAAAGCAGATCACGAGGGACAGCACAATGCAGATTACGCCGATGACCGTTCGATTCTTGATAAATTGCATATTGTTTTCCTCCTTGTTTAGATGCCCTGCATTTGAAATCCGGTCTGTTGCTGCTGATTCTCAGCCATCCGTACCTCGCCGGTAACCTGCTGCAGGGTACACATCGGTTCCTCGTCAAAAAAGTGCAGAGACCCTAACCCCATCGATTCCTTTCCCTGAAAGGGCAGAGGCTGTGCGGATAAGACCGCGCCCACACAATCTTTTTCCACAGGCTCCTTTGAGATAAAGTTATGCGCAAAATCTTCAGGCTCTCCCGTACCGTAAAGGTTATAACAGTAAAGCCCGTCCGGGACACTGCTGTGATCCAGGGCGGCTCCGGTTCCCCAGACTTCCATTCCATCCAATTCGGCCCGTTCATAAAGCCATTGACCGGCATCCGTGCGTTCTTCCATATGTCCTCCTTCTTTCCCTTTCAGACAGGCGGGCCTCGCTTGGAAGCCCGCCCGGTCTGGTTACTGTGCCGAATACTTCTTATGGCTGCGGCGGTAGAAAAAAGCTGCCAGCGCGGCCACGGGAATAGCAGTGCAGAGGGTAACGATGATTTTCTTTTTCATAGGATAAGTCCTCCAATCTTCATGAAATAAGCGGCGGCAGAGCCGGCCGCGAGAAACGGTCCCACGGGGAAGGCGGTTCTTCCTTTCTGCCCGTGAAGCCTTCTGATACAGGAACAGGTAACGCCAAAGGCTGTAAAAGCGGCCAGTCCCAGCAGGGAAGCGGTCAGGCTGGCGGCCAGGCCAAACACAAGACCGGTGGAGGCCGCCAGCTTGATATCCCCGCCTCCGATGCCATCGGCGCCGCCGAAAAACAGGGCAGCCACAAGGTACGGCAGTGCGCCCAGGATACCCAGCAGGTTTTCCGGTGTAAAACACAGGATTGTCAGCGCCGCGATGGAAAGCTGCAGACTGTCTGGAATCTCCCGGCTGCGGATGTCACAAAAGGATACCGCCAACAGCAGAAGGAGAAATAATCCCGCCTGCACGGACAGCAAAACCGGGGCGAATGCCGCTGTACTTTCCATCAGCAGGACTGCCGGATTATCCGGCATAGTTGAACATTTCCTGAATGCGGCGGGTCAGGGTGGGGAGGACAGTATCGTTGAACAGGGCGTAGAGACCGGCCAGCAGCAAAGCGCCCAGCACTACGCAAAGCAAAATTTTGACAGCGGTGTCCACATACCCCTCCCCGGTATTTTCAGAGAGTTTCTCCTTGGCCTGCAAGGCTTTCATCGTGACAGCGGTGCGGAACTTGATAACCTGATTTCTGATTTTCTTCATTGTGATTTCCTCCATAATTTAAGATTTTTGTTTTTGAAGTTACATTCCGGTCATCTGCTGACCGGGCTGAGGCGCTTCCTGCGCGGAAGCTGTCTGCGCAGGCGCATCCGCCTGCGCCATCGCAATGGCCTGATGGTAGGCATCCAGCACAGCTCCATGGAGCTGCTCCCTAAATTCGGCGGTTACGGGGAAACAGACTTCCTTATAACCGTCCTGTGTCTTACGGCTGGGCATGGAAACGAACAGGCCGTCTCTACCGCCCTCGACGACTTTGATTCCCCGGACGGCAAAGCAGCCGCCGATGGTTGCCGAGGCATACGCCCTTGTTCCTCCCTGTGAGCCGGGCGGGTACATGGAAGTGATGCGGATATCCAGTTCTGTCATGGTGGTTCCTCCTTTTTTTCTTCTGCCTTTTCATGGGAAAAGCGTCCTTTCTGTTTCTTTTCAGTAAAAACAGGTGGACAATGCCGCCTGCTAAAACTGCATGATTGGTCCTTGCGTCATCGACTGTCCAGGCGGTTCAAAATCTACCTGCCTAAAGCCGATACGGTCAACGTAGTGGAAGGTGCTGCCGGATTCATCATAAAGCTCCAGCACATCGCTCATGGAAATGATGTGTCCGGTATAACTGGCCGGGTAGTCAAGGTAGAACTTGGTATAAAGCGCGGCCAGGTCATTGGTTTCTACCGCGCCGTCATACACCTGCTGGTAATTTTCCAGATCAGGCGAGCCGAAGTTTTTGCACAGTTCGTCATAGCTGACGAATTTCATCCGGATATCCACATCAGGCTTGAGCTGCCAGATACGGCAGTTCTTTAATACCTCCATTTCGCGGGCGTCCCTGGGGGCGCTCATCAGCCGGTCAAACATCCCGTCTGTCCACTGGACCTCACGGATATTCCGCTGCTTTGTAAGGAAATCAATTAATTCCGGCCCCTCAAACATGGGATCAACCACAGCGCGGCCATCCGACACACGGCCCACCCGGTTTCCGTAGTAGACGATGATGCCGCTTTCAATGCGAATCGGTTTCATAGCCGTTCCCTCCCTTTATGTCATGGTCATGCCTCCGTTTTTTTGTCCCTGACGGAATGCTTCGAGTTCTTCCTGTGATGGATAAACCAGTTCTCCCTTTACCACCTCCATAACCGCAAAGTCATCCCGGTCACAAATCAGCACCCGGTACTGATAGGGCTTCTGCATTTCCATATAGCCCATGACCTCCTGCGGGGAGCACAGCCAGACGCCCGCAGCATACCGTCCATCGGGCAGAAAACTGTAACCGGAGTATTGCGGCGCATGACTGGAAAGATCTAACGCGCCGGATGGGCGGATCTGCGAAAGCTGCAGCTTGGCCTCATCGGGCAGAAGCTCCGGCTTCAGCGTCCCCATCACATCGCCGCGCAGGAACCGGCACTGCTCTCCGGTGGACAGGGAAACCAGAAATACCGACCGCCCAATGGGATTGGGATTCGCCCCATTGCCGCCTGTGCAAAAGAAAAGCTGCCCCGGATGATCTTCGGGCAGCACAGACTGTGGCAGGACAACCACCTTATTTTTCAGGGAAAATCCAAAGCCGGTCTGGTCACAATCCTCATGTGTAAAGATTCGCATCGGTTTATCCCTCCTTTTTCTGGAGCAGAGTGCTCAATTCGCCAATCAGTTCCAGCCTTGTGGCATCCGGCATGGATTTGAACGCCGCCCGCACATAGGCTTCCACGGCTTCCGGGGACTGGTCGCCAGCTTCCACGATGTCCACCTTGCGCACCGTCACCCTGCCGTCCGCAAGGCCGAGACGCACAATGTCACCGTATTCCATCTTTGCCGCGTCCCGCAATGCCTTGGGAATCAGCACACGGCCTTTCCCATCCACCAACTTATAAATCGGTTTATTTGTCAAGATATCCTCCTTCCTCCAGCGCCTGCCTGACATCTTCAAACGGAATCCCCAAATCCTCCAGCAGTCCAAGCAGGGGATGGGTTACCGTTTTAAACGGTTCCTCATGGCCTATTAGCAGGACACCAGGGAGTGTTTCCACTGTCAGGTCGCTGTCTTTGGGAATCCCCGCCGCTTCCAGCATGATGTTCGGGATGGAAAGGACGTTCCCTTCCGGCGGTGCCGGTGTCATTTTCTTTTCTGACTGATTCATATTGCCTCACTTTCCGAGCCGGTCGGCTCTGCTATCGCATAGCGGTCATCCTCGTCCTCATCATATAGGGAAAACAGATGAAGCTGCCTTGGCTCTGTCCGTTCCTGTTCTCTTGGATCGTAATTGGTGATGATGACCTCCGGGAATTCACAGCCCCCGTCATAACGCTGGGCCAGGTTGTTGATGCGGGTGACGGCTGTGATGGTATAACCGGCATACAGTTCCCGGATAAATTCGCAGTCGTTGTAGCTGACCATCCATTTCCCCTTACTCACAGCCAGCGCATCCCTAAGCCGTGTGTGATCCTCTTTCCGGAACACCACGGCATAGTGACCCTCCGTTTCATAATAAGGCGGATCGCAATAGAAAAAGGCGTTCTCCCGGTCATACTGCCGGATCAGCGCCTCAAAGTCTTTGTTTTCCACCACGGTATCCGAAAGCCTGCGGGATGCCTGCCAGATGGCCGCAAAGCATTTCCGCACATCAAAGGGCTGGCAGCCATACGAGGTACATCCGCTCCCATAGCTGTAACGGATGAGCTTAAAAAATGCCGCCGCACGCTTGACGTCCGTCACCTCCGCATTCTCCTGCAGAATCGCTTTTATTTCCTCGTACTCCGGCGGCGGCAGGGAAATCTCGGCCAGCTCCAGTTCCTCGTTCAAGAACCGGGTGTCGAATTCCTGTTTGTCGAGGAAGTTACGGATTACGGTAAACTCATCACGGCTGTTGATGGGCAGGAACCCCAGTTCACGCAGGAGCGATCCCGTCCGGTTCTTCACACAGTAGAACAGGTTGGCCAGATTGGAATTGTAATCGTTGTAGACCTCCATGCACCTCTGGTCGGGCGGCTTCCCGAACAGCACCCAGCCACCGCCGCCGAATACCTCAATATAACGGTCAAACTTAGCCGGGAACATGGTATAAATCAACTTGCGGAGGGCCTTTTTACCGCCCACCCAACTAATAAAGCTGTTGATGCCGCATCACCTCCTTTGCCTGCGGCGGTCGTTATCTGTCATTTCATCTCCATGCCGGAATAGGAAGGTTCCTTCTTCATAACGCCGCAAGCTGTTCCAGCGCTGCCTGCTGAAATTCCGTAAGGCTCATATCCCAGTCGATAAATCCCCAGTCATCTGGATAATAACCGCCATGTTCATCCAACGGAAACGGCCCCCGGCACAGGATGGTTCCCCAGTGGTTGACCATCACAGACCGTTTGATCTCGGCAAAGCTGCCGTCCAAATCATCAGAATCCCGTACATCATAACAAAAAAGCCCCTCCGGGACAGTGTCACGGTCGAGGCGCATATTGGTGAAAAGGACGGGCTTCCCGTCAATCTCCGCCAGCATATATCCTTCTTTTGTCGCATCAAATACTGCCATCGCATATTCCTTTCTCTGCTTTTACTGCATGGTCATTCCGGGAGTCGGTCTGGTATACTCCGGCACAAAGGGTTTCTCATTGCGGGCGATGGAGCCGTAGGGTGTGGCGACAAAACCATTGCCCTGCAGGTAACGCTCCCCATAGCCTTTAAAATCGAATCTGGAAAATGCCGGATCGTTTACATCGAAATCGGCTTCTTTCAGGACATATTCCGCATAGGCTTCCGGGGAGAGAATAATGGGATCGTAATCATAACAGTCCAGATTCTCTGCAATATCCAACTGCATATCGAGGTCATTGCAGACCTCCAGCTCCAGCACAGCCTTATATTTCACCAGTGTCCGCCTGTCCGGAAACGCCTGTATCTTCCCTGCTAACGTGTTCAGCCTGCCAATGTCCTCGTCACCAGCAAGCTGGTATTTCAGGGAGGGGAGGATGCTCTCTGCCTCGGCAATCACACAGGTGTCAAAGGTGCTTTCTCCAAGTGAAGCAAGCGCCAACCGCATGGCCTGCTCATCGGCGGGTAATTCCAGCCACACGCCGCTGTCCATAACCGGAACGTTGTTCACGCTTTCCAGCCGCAGGGAAATCAGACCGCTGTGTCTGTCCGGCTGTTCCGGCAGATGAACGCCGTCATAGACCTCCTGCCAATCCTTCGAGCTGCAGTATACATAACCCTGCGAGGTAAAGGTACCCTGCTCATTACGGCGGAGTGCCTGACCGACCTTTTCCTCATCCAGCAGGTCGAACACCTCGTCAGGCAGGTCCTGAATCAGATCCAGCATTCCACTCTGCATACAGATTGCGCCGAGATCATAATCATTGATGACGCCGGGATGAAACTCAAAACTATCCACGTTGTAGGCGGCATTGATCAGTTCCTTCATACTCATGGGGTGGTCGATATCGGCGTCCTGCCGGAGTTTCAGAATCCCTTCATAGGCTCCAAGCTGCGTTTCATTCATCCGGCCTGCCTTAACCGCCAGCAGATTTAATTCCTCCAGCGTTTTACTGCCCGATAGAGTCAGGGCGGATCTGACAAAACTGAGAAACCCTCTGAAGCCATGCAGTTCATAACCGCCGCCCTCCGGCACATGGGCGCGCTGCAAGGCATCGTCTACCTCATACCGGCTGGCTGGCAGTTCTAAATCCGCGCCGTGATAGCCACGCCGCCCCCGGTATTGATTGGCTATGATAGTCACCTGCATCTACATTCCTCCCATTCTTATCCCAAATCCCTGTGACTGGCCGGATTTCAATTCCTGCTCTGTTTGAATCACAAAATTGTTTCCAGGCTGCCAAAAGCACACATACATCTCACCGTTGTCCACTTCGATGGAACGCTGTTCAAAACCCTCTCCAAACCCATCACTGCATTGTCCCGCCCATTCCTCCTTCAGTTCCTCTAATTCTCCCTCCGACAGTTCCCCATACGCCTGCACTTCCAAAACTCCCCACAGCTTTCCGTCCCATTCCTCGACCGTGGGAGTCATGGAGTAAACCTTCCGCTCCAGCAGCTTATTGTTCAGATAGGGGGCAAGCACCCGTTCCCCCTCGAATTCCAGCGACTCCTTCTTCAGGAAATCCCGCAACAGTTTCTCGTACTCACATAAATCATAAGCATCTATTTCCTGTGGCTGGTCAGAGTACCCCCATTCATGTCTGGTAAACAGGTTCGCGGCCAGAGGGCTGAACAGCTTAAAGGAGGACAATTCCTCCGGAAGCGGCTGTATCGTATTCCGCTCATTCACCACCAGCCCGCAGGTGGTCTGTATGGCACCTTCTTCCTTCATCATGGCTTTTCCAAGGGCGGTAAAATTTAAAAACCTTGCTGTGAATTTATCAACATAGTAACTGTCACTAATCTCCAGCGCTCTATGAGCGAAGTCCGCCGGTTCTTTAAACTCCTTCGGTTCCATAACAATCCGATAATCCCCCAGAGTCTCCACAATCTGAATCGCTCTTTCCATTGTGCTGGGGGCTTCCGCTTCCAGTGCTGCAAATAGTGTTTTTTGCTGCGTTCTTGTACCATCTAATTTCATATTCAGCGCTGCGGCAAAACGATTCAGTTCCGGTATGGAACTGCCACAGGGCAGACGTTCCTTCAGCCCCTCCAGCTCATCCAGAACATGAAATTGCCGGAAGTCCTCCAAACTGGATATTCTAAGTTTATTCCTTAAATAATCCAGTCTCATATCCGGCACAGGCAGATAGAATGAATCCACTTTTTTATCCTTGTAACAGGACACCTTCAGCAGACTGTTTTTCTCATAATTTGGATCAGGCAGGCATTTTCCATCATAGAGCGGCTCCAGCGCCTCGCCGGTTCTGAAGGCATAGCCTGATTGTGTGAATTGTCCGGCGTGATTTTCCGCATACGTCCGGCCAAATACCTCATAATCCAAAGCGGCGGCGAGTTCTTCCGGTATCTGGTCATAATCCTTCTGAATCAGATATTTCCCCAGCTCTGCCTCTGTCCGGACATCCGGATAAAACGCAAATTTATTCAGGTTGCAGGACAGGTTCACAAGTTCCATCAGGGTATACGGCTTTTCAATCTGCACAGCGGCTCCGAAGATTTCCCGCTCCTGTTCCGTCATGCCCTCCATCCGTCTGGCGAGGAAATCGAGTTCCTCCAGACTGTGGTATGTGGCTGGTTTCCCTGTCAAAAAGTCCGCCAGACCATCTACGGGGGACTTTACATCATGGATTTCTATTTTCGGGTATTCCTTCGCTTCCTCCAGCTTGGCATAGGCTTCGCCAAGTTCAGCGGATGAGGATGGCAGCTTTAACCACACGCCCTGATCTTCGCCATCGGTTAAATAGATTTCAAGCATTCTTTACCCTCCGTTTCCTTCAAAATGACAGCCGGGCCATAGCGCCGGATCAGGAACGCGGTGATAATCAGCCAGAAGGCTTCATCACTCACCAACTCCGGATCGGTCAGTTCCGAAAGGCTGATGTGTTTGGTTCCTTTGTATAAGTCTTTTGCTGTATGAAACAAAACATAGCCGTCCAGATCCACACCGTGAATATGGATGGATGAAAAATCAATCAAATCCGGACGCACCGCCGCCTCGGCTTTGCTCCAGAGGAACATATCTGCGGTCAGAAGGTACAGGGCGGCGCACCACGCAGACTCATCCTGCATCTTTGTACGTTCCTTCCACTGTCGTTCAAAGCATCGGAAATGCCTGCGGTCAGAGAATAACGTCCGTGGTCTGGCCGACAGGCGCGACACGCGGCTCACAAAGGGGCGTTCCCGTACCTCTGCGGTAAGTACGCCCAACAGCTCATGAAAGGGGACACAGCCCGTCACAAGCCGTTCACGCAGGCAGACGCAGCCAGCAGGGTTTGTATCTTTTTTCTTTCTGCCTTGCTGTGAGCAGCAGCTACCGTCATCGCCACAAACGCTGTATTCAAAGCGGCTCACCGTCATTCCGCTTCTGCGGGGTGTGAAGCCAGGAATCATCTGCATCTCAAACTCGGTATTGGCATATGGTGTACTGGCCATAAATTTTGCAGTCATGGTTCTCAGTCCTTTCTCTCAAAATAAGTGTTCACCTTCAATCGCTTTAAAAATAAAAAAACCGGTTATATTCTCACATGAAGAACATAATCGGTCTTACTTATTTCTCTTTTTTATTCATTTGCAGTTCCATCATCTACTGCATTTTCATGCCCCGTGTAAACAACGCCTGCATGGATTCTTCCTGAACCATCCGGCATTTTTCCTTTGCCTGCTGAACCAGCTCCAGCGCTTCCTCCAATGCCGCTTTTTCTGTTTCCGAATCGACCGTGGATCTCAGCGCTGTTTTTATTGTCTTTTCTGCCTGTGATAAATCGGTTCTCACGCGTTCATAATGCATCATTGTATCAGCCTCCCTGAATGTGGTATCTATATCCATTTTACTTTTAGCCGCATCCTGGCGGGCTTTATCCAAACCACATAGTTTCCAGCCGATCCAGCCACGCCATATCCATCTCGCCTGCCTCACAGGTGACTTTCTCCATGGTGTATCCCTTTTCCTGCAGTCCTTCCCGGATATTCTGCAGACAGTAATTTGAAAAACTTTCCGCTTCAGCCTCGTTTTCGTCATGGCACGAGAACGTATACTCCACTTTTACCTTGTACCCGGAAAACGTAAAATCCAGGTTACTGGTGATATTTTGGGAAAGTGTGCTGTCTTTCTCGAATGCGCTCCTGATGTCATTGACTATTTTTTCTTTCATCCCTTCAAACATCAGGCGATTGCATTCCCCGTCAGCAAAACCGGTATGGAATAATACGGCGGTGTTTACTTCGTAATCTTTCATTGGCATAATTCCTCACTTCCATCTGGTATTACCCTTCATTTTGGGATATAAAAATAAATCCTCTTAGATTCGTTTCGGTATAAAAACGTCTCTGTTCCTCTTGTAATCTGTTATTCCATTTTCATCTGTGTGGTCTGGATGTCTGGAGCCTCTAAAAGCTGGGCATCTAAAAAGAAATATCCTGTCATCCGCTTCATACTTTCAAAATCCTCAAACTCCGGCATGCACACGGATACCGTCATCGCATCCAGAATCCGGTTCTTGCCCTGTTCACGGGAAAGCTCCAGATAATTTCCCCAATAACCGTCCGCGCCAGTATGGATTTCCTCATAGCGCCCATCCACATTGATCAGGTATTTTGCGGTATCAACTCCAATTTCTTTTTCCATGACATCCTGACCCTTGTACATACAGCCGTCCACATAGGTGTCGATTGTTTCCTTCGGCGCCATATAAAGCGTCATAGTACGGGACATCTCATCCGGGTATTCCTCTATTGGTTCTTCCGTTAAAACAACCTTTGCCACAAAGTTGCGCGGCGGTTTGCAGTCCGCCACCAGACTTGCCAGCTTCTTCCCCTTAAATTCTTCAAAATACATTGGATCGCCAAATTGAAATCGTTTCGGGCATGTCACAGAATAGATTTCCTTTTTCATGGATTCCGTTCCTCCTTCTATGAATCATCAACAGAATTTGACTACAACCAGATAAAAGCCATGTTCTCCAAAAATGAAGAGCATGGCTTGCTATCAAGTGAAATCCACCATATAGGCCGTCCTGCATATTTTCCGGTATTCATTCCCTTTCAGCGCATCTCCTGAGTAACGGCGAACCTTCCGGTTCAGATACCGCCTGTTCAGGGAAAGTCGGTGTTTCAGTTCTCCCCTATAGCTGTATGATCCGTTTCCTCTCGACCAGCAATTTCTTTTCTCTCTGGCTGTCCCGGATCTTGGTTTCTGTAATGGCATTGTTTCCTCATTCCTCCTTTTTTGATTGTCAGTACAGCATTATACCTTTTTCTTTCGCAAAAGCTACCCCAATAACCAACAAACAATTGATGACTTTCCATTAAAAATGGACAATAAAAAAACTGGCCTCCAGGTCATCCCCAGCCTCCAGTTACAATCCTAATCTATGTCAACGCTATACACACTTTACCTTTCTATCTGTGTATGCAGTTTCTATTTCCCTCACTTTTTAACGCTATGCACATGATACACATAAAAAATCCTTACTCCATTTTACGTCCAAAAGAATCACATTGGGCGCCTCCATAAGGATGCGCAGCAGATAAAGCCTGCGTTTCTCACCCCCGGACAGCTTGCTTATGGCCGTATACTGGATATGGGAGGGAAATAAAAACCGCTCCAGCATCTGGCTGGCGCTGATGCTCCCGTCCTTTGTCTTTACATACTCCGCTGCATTTTTGATATAATCAATAACCTTCAGGCTTTCGTCCATGGCTTCATTTTCCTGTGAAAAATATCCCATCTTCACGGTCTGCCCTATCTCCACCGTACCGGAATCCGGCTGTACCCAGCCCGCTATGATTTTCATCAGGGTGGACTTGCCGCTTCCGTTCGGGCCTATGATGCCCACCCGGTCGCTCTTTAGGAAAATGTAGGTAAAGTCCTTCATCAGGACCTTGTCCCCATAGGATTTGCAAAGGTCCTTTACCTCCACCGTGGTGCGGCCCAGGCGGCTGGCAATGGATTCCAGCTCCACATTCCGGTCATACTCCGGCCCTGTCTGGTCCCGCAGTTCCTCATATCGCTGGATGTGCGCCTTCTGCTTGGTGGAACGGGCCCTGGCGCCCCTCTGGATCCACGCGATTTCCCTGCGCAGGATGGACTGGCGCTTGCGCGACCTGGCCTCTGCCATCTCCAGCCGCTCCGCCTTCAGCCTCAGGAACGCCTCATAACCTCCCTGATAGCCGTAGAGCTTTCCCTGGTCCAGTTCCACAATCCTGTTTACCACGCTGTCCAGGAAATAACGGTCATGGGTAATCATGAGAAGGGCGCCCCTGAAGTTCTTTAAGTAATCCTCCAGCCAGTCCGCCATGGCGCTGTCCAGATGGTTGGTGGGCTCGTCCAGTATCAGCAGCTCCGCCCGGCTCATGAGCACGCCTGCCAGGGCCACGCGCTTGCGCTGGCCTCCTGAAAGGGTCTCCACCCTGGCGTCATGGTCCCTGATTCCCAGCTCATTGAGCATGCTTTTTGCAGTGGCGGACATCTCTTCCCTGGAGCTGTAGTGGGTTTCATTTTCATTGTCCCTCATGATGCTTTCCAGCACCGTGTCCCCTTGGGTAAACTCCGGTATCTGGGGCAGATAGCGGATATAGAGGTTCCTTGTGCGGACCACGCTTCCGTCATCCGGCTCCTCCAGCCCTGCCACGATTTTCAACAGGGTGGATTTGCCTGTGCCGTTGATGCCGATCAGGCCCACCTTTTCCCCTTCATTGATGGAAAAGGCCGTGTCGTCAAACAGCAGCCTTTCTGTGTATGATTTTGTTAAATGTTCAATGGTTACCAGATTCATCTATATATCTTCCCTCTGCCTTTCAACAAGCCCCCTTGCAGGAAACCGGGCTTTTCCCATAGTATGACAATATCTCAGGAACCAATCCGTCCTTTATTCCCAGTCATTAAATTGTATCATCTATAATTATTTTTTGCAATATACGGTTTGCCCGGTTTAAGGTGCAGGAACCAGGCCGGTGTATGGTGGCATGGTCCCGATGAATTCTGGTAAATATGGCTGTTTAATAAAAGAGATTTACTAAAAATGTGGTAAACGGCTCAAACCAGGTTAAAAGCAGCAGGTTGGTTACCAGCAGTATGTAAAAGGGAACAGCCTCTTTAATAAAGTCAGCTGTCTTGCATTTGGTGATGGAACAGGTCACAAACATCAGTGTCCCCATTGGCGGTGATAGAGCCCCTATTGCATTATTGAAGATGTATATCATTGCAAACTGGATTTCATTGATACCATAGGAGGCGGCAATGGGAGCCAGCAATGGTACCAGGATAATCATGGAGGCATTTCCCTCTATGAACATGCCCACAATAAGCAGGAAAATATTAACCACTATGAGGAACACGATTCTGCTGTGGATGGTGGCCAGCATCCACTCTGTTAGCATCTGAGGAATCCGTTCCTTGGTCAGGATCCAGGAGAATACGGAGGCAGCGGATACAATCAACATGATGGAAGCCGTGGTGCATACGGTTTCCTTCAGTCCGCGGCACAAATCCGTCAGCTTCATTTCCCTGTATATAATACCCAGGATTACGGCATAGATGATGGCAACAGCTCCTGCCTCCGTAGCGGTAAACACGCCAATCCGGATTCCCCCGATGATGATGACGGGGAGCAGCAACGGCAGTACGGCGGGCCTGAAAACCTTCCAGAACCTGGGCCAGCTCATTTTCTCAGTGCTGAGGTTTCCATACCCCCTTTTCTTGGAAATGATACCCACAAGAATCATCATGGTCGCGCACAGCAGCCCGCCCACGCCAATCCCTGAGATAAACAGCTTTCCAATGGATACATTGGCAATGCAGCCATAAAGAATCATTGCGATACCCGGTGGGATTAAGGGTGTTATCATGGATGAGGCGGCTGTTACCACACTTGAGAATTCGAGGGAAAATCCCTTTTTCGTCATCTCCGGCACCAGCATCTTGGACTCCATAGCAGCGTCTGCGATGTTGGAACCAGATAAGCCTCCCATAACCGTTGACAGCAGCACATTCACCTGGGCCAGCCCCCCGGGAAGCCGTCCGGTCACCACCTCGCAGAAGTTCATAATACGTTTGGTCACCCCTGTATAATTCATGAAAATACCGGCGCACACAAAGAAGGGGATTGCCAGCAGGGATATCTTTTCCGTACCCACGATGGCCTGCTGGGCAAAAACAATGGAGTTAATATCCGGGTTCAGAAGGAAATAGACCATGGAGCCTCCCAAAACCGCAATATATACAGGAACCTTTAAAAACAGCAGCGCCAGCATTACAATGGACGCCAGTATTAATATATCACTCATTGCTTGCTGCCTCCTTTGCCTCAGACTTAACACCTTTTGCCAGACTGTAGAAATAGCTGATTATCATATCAATATAGGAAACCATGGCGATTCCGTAGATTCCTGCATAAGGTATTTTCAACATGCTGGTGGAACGGCCGCTTCTTAAAAACATCTGTATGAATCCGATACTCTGCTTAAACAGATACCCGATAACAGCCACAACCACAACGGATATAACCACCTCCATCACTTTCTGTATTTTAGGCGGCATCATATCTACAATCATTTCAATGGCAACATGGTTGCCGGTTCGGAAGGCTGCGCCGGCAGCTGCGAACACAATCCACACCATACAGGCCAGCTGGACTTCCTCCAGCCAGGTAAACGGCGCTTTGAAAAGATAACGCCATATGACTCCCATGAATGTCAGCACAATCAGCACGGAAAGAACTGCTGCTGCAACTATTATATCCAAATCCCCCAGCCAGGACAGCCTACTTTTATTTTTGCTTTGCATAAGTCTTTCTCCTTATTCCCCCATTGCTTCTTTAACCGTGTCATACAGTCCCTGGGACCAGCCGAATCTGTCTCCCATGGTATAGAATGCCTGCGCCTTTTCCTTGAATCCCTTAAGCACCTCCTCGCTGGGTTCCACAACCGTAACGCCCTCATCCTTCATCAGCTGCAAGTATTCCTTATCAGCCGCTTCCTGTACCTGGTTATTATACTCCCCGGCTTCCTCCACGGTTTCAACCAGCCACTGCTGCTGTTCGGCGGTCAGGGAATTGAACCAATCAGCGGAGCAGACCCAGGTAGTGAAATTCTTCACATGACCGTCCAGAATCAGATAGGGAGCAACCTCATGAAGCTTTCTTCCGTATAAAGTGGCCAGGGGGTTCTCCGCGCCATCAATGGTCTTTGTCTGCAGGGCCTGATATACATCACCAAGAGACATGCCTGTAGAGGTGGCCCCCAGCACATCAAAGCCGATGGACTGGATTTCATTCGAGGGAACGCGAATCTTCATCCCGCTCAAATCCTCTACCGTGTTGACCGGTTTGGTAGTAAGGATATGCCGCTCTCCATATACCCAGTTGGAAGAAAGGATTTTCAAGCCCTTTTCTTCCAGCTTGGCGCACTGTTCCTTATACCAGTCGGATTCTGTCAAGGTCCAGCACTGCTCCCAGCTGTCAAAGAGGAAGGGACCAAACACAATACCGAAATCCGGTACACCGTAATCCGCATAAAACGCTCCGTCCGCCAGGGTACATACATTCTCCCCTAACAGCATAGAGTCAATCAGGGATGATTTATCTCCCAGTTGGGAATCCGGATAAATCTCAATGGCCATGGTGCCGCCGGACTTCTGTCTTATGAGCTCCTGGGCCTTTTCCCAGCCAGCGCCCACTGGTTCGGAACCGGAATTTTCAAAGGCCACTTGCAGGACAACATCCGGCTCTGCATTATCTCCGGCCAACGCCTGACCTTTGCTTTCCCCTGCCTCTGCCGCTGCGCCTGTATCAGGCGCTGAACCACCTCCGCATGCAGACAGACCTGCTGCCGCCAATACCCCTGCCATGGTTAATGCCGCTAATTTTCTTAATTTCCTCCTTGTTCCCTCCATCATCCATAATATATTTATTTTTTTCCGCCCCGTTGTGCCGGGTACCAACGCACTCCGCTATGCACAGCTAACGGAAAGCAACCATTAAACACGCCTTAATTTTTTGTGAAATCCAGAATTACCTTCAGCATATTGCCGGGATTATTGGCAAAGTCATGAAATGCCATGGCTCCGTCCTCAAACCTATACATATTGGTGATGATACGCTCCACCGGTGTATTACCTTCTTTTACCAAATCAATCAACTCCACAAAGTCCTTCTTTAATGCGTTTCTGGACCCAAAAACATTTAGCTCCTTTTTCTGAAGCAGTGTAAAATTGAAATCCAGGTTTTTCTTGCCCACACCAATGACAGCTACCTTCCCACCAAAACAGGCCGCGTCTATACAGTTCTGGAAGGTAGAAGGAAGCCCCACCGCTTCAATCGTCACATCAAATCCATCCCCGTCCGTGATATCACTCACCTTCCTGTTAAAAGCTTCTGAGGAATCATTAAGGAGTACTCCGTCCACGCCAAATTCCGTTGCCATCTTAAGCTTCCCCTGGGATACATCGGAAATGTAGACCTGGGCCCCCTTGGCCTTTGCTGCCACGGCGGCCAGCACACCTATGGTTCCTGCCCCCACTACCAGAACCCTGTCACCTTCGGTTACCCCGGCCCTGCTTACTCCGTGGTAGCTGATGCAGAATGGCTCAATTGCAGCCAGCAGCCTTGGGTCCAGCCCCTTTCCGTCGTAGACCCGTTCTTCAGGCATGGTTATGTACTCCTGGAATGCCCCGTCTCTCTGGCATCCCATGGTCTGGTTATCCATGCAGGCATTCACGGTCCCGTGTTCGCAGGAATAGCAGTGTCCGCAGTTAAAATAAGGATTGCAGGTCACAACCATACCGGCACGAAGTCCATGGCCATTATCCCTGTCAGCCTCCACTATTTCCGCGGAGAATTCATGTCCCGGTATACGCGGATAATCAAAGTAAGCAAAGGTTCCCTTATAAGAGCCCAAATCACTGCCGCAGATTCCGCCGTACAAAATCTTCAGTAACACCTCACCCTTTTTCCGCACCGGCATCTCAATGTCTTTGAACTCTACCTGACCAGGCGCCTTTATATACATAGCCTTCATTCATTATCCTCCCTTGCCTCCAATGTATTCTTTGTTGTATACATCAAAGTATATTAAATAGTATCCAAGTTGTCAATATTTTTTTGTCTATTCTTGTATCCTTTGTTAAAATTGTTAAAATTTTTTGGTATTTTTTATGCATTTTAACTATTTTAGTTTAGTGGTCACAATATCATATCATCTCCCTTCTGCTTGAAGGAATCCAGTATCTATGTTAAGATACAATGAGGGATACATGTACGCACACATAAAAGGAGCTATGGGGAAATGGCAAAAACGAATCTAAAAACCCTGGCATATAACAGCATTAAACAAAAGATTATTACCTGCGAATATGCGCCGGGAACTTATTTAAGCGAGGAATTAATAACAGACCAGTTAAAGATAAGCAGAACACCTGTCCGTGACGCTCTGAGCCGTTTGGAGCAGGAAGGGCTATTGGAAATAAGACCCAAAAAAGGAATCATGGTCACCACCCTTTCCATCAAGGATGTGAATATGATATTCGAAATCCGTAAAATGTATGAGCCTTATATTTTAATCAATTATGGTTCGCTCATACCCGAGGACCGGCTCAATGAGTTCTATCAGATTTTTTCATGCAAGAATGCTGACAGCGAATGCTTTCAGAATAACAATTATTTTTATGACCTGGATTCCTCCTTCCACATGCTGATTGTCAACGCCTGTCCTAATATATACCTGAGACAAAACTATGAATTAATCCAGACCCAGAGCGAACGCTTCCGCTACATGACCGGCAACGTATCCAACAACCGTCTGGAGGAAACCTTTAAGGAGCATGTGGACATTATTGTGAACTGTCTTCAGAAGGATTGGAATGCTGCCGCAGAAAAACTTCTTCTCCATCTGGATGAATCTAAGAAATCAACTTTTAAATTGGTTTTTGACAGCATGGATAGCCATGATATCGGATTCTAGACAAAATAAGAGACCTCACAGCCCATAAAAATCTTCTGTGGGGTCTTTTATCATTAATATTTCAGTCTTTATTTTTGTCTTTCTGGCTTCCTACTCCATCACCAGCTCCACCGGACAATGGTCAGATCCCATGACTTGCGTATGGATGGACGCGCCAACCAGCCTGTCCTTCAGGCTTTCCGACACGCAGAAATAATCAATGCGCCACCCTGCGTTCTTGGCCCTGGCGCTGAAACGGTAGGACCACCAGGAATAAATCCCTTCTGCATCCGGATAAAAATACCGGAAGGTATCAACAAACCCGGCTGCCAGCAAATCCGTGAATTTCCCACGTTCTTCATCCGTAAATCCAGCGTTCTTCCGGTTGGTCTTGGGATTCTTAAGGTCAATCTCCTTGTGGGCAACGTTCAGGTCCCCGCAGAAAACCACCGGCTTATCCTTCTCAAGCCCCTTTAAGTAGGCCAGGAAATCATCCTCCCATTTCATCCTGTAGTCCAGCCTTGCAAGGCCGTCCTGGGAATTGGGCGTATAGCAGGTAACCACATAGTAATCCGGGAATTCAGCCGTAATCACCCGGCCCTCCGTGTCATGCTCCTCCATTCCGATGCCGTAGGATACGGATAAGGGTTCCTCCTTGGTAAACATGGCTGTGCCGGAGTATCCCTTTTTCAAGGCATAATTCCAGTACTGGTGATACCCCGGAAGGTCCAGGTCAATCTGTCCCTCCTGCAGCTTGCTTTCCTGTATACAGAATACATCCGCATCAATTTCCTTGAAAAAATCCAGGAACCCCTTGCCGACACAGGCCCGCAGCCCGTTTACATTCCATGAAATAAATTTTGCCATCTGTCTGACCTCCTACTGTTCCGGATACACAAGCCTGGATTCCGGAAATCCATCAATATGGTAAAGCACTTCCAGATACCGTCTTGACACGTACTTTGCCATGTCCAGGTTGTGGTCCAGACAGTTTCCGCAGTCCTTTGGCTCTGTCCCCGGGATTACCCCTTCAAAATCACGCACATATTCGAATGTATGGATGATCATGTCAAGGATGTCCCTGGAACCATAATCCCCGGCCATCAGGAAATAACATCCTGTCCTGCAGCCCATGGGCCCGAAGTAAATCACCTTGTCCCCCTGTCCGCTGTATATCCTCAGATAGGTTGCCGCCAGATGCTCCAGGGTGTGAAGCTCCGCGGTGTTCATGACCGGCTCCTCATTGGGGCTTGTCATGCGCAGGTCAAAAGTGGTTATCACCTGGTCCCCCACCTTGTCCTTGCGGGATACATAAATCCCGGGCTGTAATTTCACGTGGTCAATACTGAAGCTTGCTATTTTCTCCATCATCATTTCCTCCTGATCCATTTATGATCCTGTGGCTGTCCTTATTGTTAATCGCTGCCGTAATATCCATACAGGAACTTTGCACACGGCTCATCCTGGTAATTATAAAAATACAGGTAATTGCCAATGCTCCTGGTATAAAAATGTGGTTCTATATCCGATATGTTCCCGCCTTCATCTGTCAAGGTCTTCATCAGGCGGCCGTCCTTGTAAATATGGTACTGGACGCTGGCCGGATTGTCACGGTTCCTGTAATCTATGATTTCTATATAGGCCATATGGTCATCTATGCCATACACATACCTGGAGGGCAGCTCCTCCTCACCCTTGCCTCCTGTTTCATAATCCAGCAGGAACTTCCCATTAGGGTCATAATAATGTTCCGCCTGCTGGTCCGTAATGACAAAGACTCCCGCATATTCCCCGTAAAAGCGGACTTCTACATCCTCTGCCGTGACTCCATACTTTTGAAGCAGCTGGGGATGGGCTTCTGCAAAAGCTTCCTCCTGCCAGTAAAAGGGAGTGTCATCCTGGTCCTGTTCCCGGTCCACCCACTGGTTCTTTCCAATGGAATAATGGCCGTATCCGCCGGTCATCGTATCCATCATGGGAAGCACGGTGTCGCGGCTGCACTCCAAAAACAGGGACACCTGGTCACAGTCCACATGGCTGATGAACTGAAGGAGGTTCATATGGGAATCAAACACCCCAATCCCCTGCTCACCCAGCAGATAACCTCCGTCCGCCAGGATTACATGTCCTTGCGGCAGCGGGATGGCCGCGGTAAAATCCTCATCCGGCGCAAGCAGGTTAGCGGGCAGTTCTTTGGCCCCGTCCCCAATCCCCACATATCCAAGGCCGTTGATTAAGGACTGTCCGTCCTCCCCCGTAAGCCATTCAAACAGTTCGTATGCCTTGGAATCCTTTGGCGTATCCGCCCTGACGGCAGCATAAAAATCATTGACAAAGGGGTAGCTTTTGCTGCGGATTGTCTCGCTGGAAGGCATGACGCCGTCCACTGCCATGAAGGTAAGCTCCGGCTTCTGGTACATGTTCCTGGCATAATAATAAACCGAATACCCAAGGGCATCGCCTGTGCCGTCATAGGCGGAGACATTCTCCAGCAGGCCTTCCATATCGCTTACGATTAGGTCCACAGGCGCCCCTGCCATCTTCTTTCCCTTCATCACCAGCTTTTCCATCAGGTTCTGGCTTCCTGATTCCATTGGCCTCTGGAAGGCCTGGATTTTCCGGTCCTTCCCGCCCACCTCCTTCCAGTTGGTGGTCCTGCCTGAATAAATGTCCACAATCTGGCTGCGGGTCAGTGAATGGACCGGATTGGACCGGTTGGCCAGGAATACAAGGGCGTCCCTGCCAATGGGCTTCATGATGACTTCATTTCCCGGTTCTTCAAAGGCTTCCAGCACCCGTTCCCCCGGCTCATAGGCAATCACAAGCTCAGGGCGGTTCTCAGGCGAAGCATATCCCGCAACCAGGGACATCCATGCCTGGGTTGTCTTCTCATGGGTGATGGCGGACTCTGCTTCCATCCTGGAAGCCCCTGTAGCCATCCTGTACATGGCCTGGGAAATGGGCAGGGTTGCGGTGGAACCGTCTATCCTTGGAAATTCCTCCTTCCCGATTATGGGTATGGAGCAGACGGCTGTCCCTGTCTCCATACCCTGTATGGCCTTCAGGTTATCCCTTTCATTGGGGCTCAGCACACTGTCGTCAAACCGGTCCGGGGAAATGGTCCCCTGGTACCAGGGCTGCTGTGAAAAGTATTGGTTCAGGTCATTGCTTTTAAACTGCCGCCCATGCCTTGCATATATCTCATTCCTGGCCAGGCGCAGTTCCTCCCGGGTCAGGCCGGCAAGTTCCTTTTGGGTATATACATGGGTCAGTGCATCCGGCAGGATATAATCATCCCCCATTTTTCCCACCTTATAAATAGTCCCATCGTCCTTTTGGTCCCCATCCCCCAGGTCAGGCCCCTTATCCGTTCCCTGGTCCGCCTGCGCCGTGCCGCCCTGCGTGGCCCCTGATTCCTGCGTGGTCCCTGTTCCCTGCCCCGCACTTCCCTCCGGATCGATCCTGGATTCCTGTGTGTGGCAGCCTGCCAGGGACAGCACAAGCGCCGCTGCCAGTATTACCCTATACTGTTTTTTCATACACTTCCCTTTCCGGCGTCCAGGAAACCAACGCCAGCCACTTAATGCAAAAAGGGGCAGGATAACCATCCTGCCTCCCTTTTATCTCTGTGTACTCCAGGAGTACACCTTTATTAATCGTCAGCCTCTTCGCTCTCTGTAATGGTAAACGTAAATCTCTTACGGGCCATTTCATCGCTGTCAAGGTACTCATCATATGTGGTAATCTTATCAATGAGCTTCCCGTTTATGATCTCCATGATACGGTTGGCAGTGGTCTGCACGATCTGGTGGTCACGCGAGGAGAAAATCAATACGCCGGAGAACTTAATCATACCCCGGTTAAGGGCGTCAATGGATTCCATGTCCAAGTGGTCCGTGGGTTCGTCTAACATCAGCACATTGGCCCCGGAAATCATTAGTTTGGACAGCATGCAGCGCACCTTCTCACCGCCGGACAGCACCTTCACCTTCTTCACGCCGTCCTCGCCTGCAAACAGCATACGTCCCAGGAATCCGCGGACATAGGTGGCATCCTTTTCAGGAGAATACTGGGTCAGCCATTCCGCAATGGTGTCGTCATTGGAAAACTCGGCGCTGTTGTCCTTGGGGAAATACGCCTGTGACGTGGTCAGTCCCCACTTGTAGCTTCCTTCATCCGGCTCCATCTCACCTGACAGGATCTTGAACAGGACGGTCTTGGCCCTCTCATTGGGCCCTACCAGGGCCACCTTGTCCTCACGACCCAGGATAAAGGAGATATCGTCCAGTACCTTCTCGCCGTCAATGGTCTTGGAAAGGTGTTCCACGGTCAGGACCTCGTTGCCGATTTCACGGAAAGGGCGGAAATCAATGTAAGGATACTTACGGCTGGAGGGACGGATGTCATCCAGCTCAATCTTCTCAAGTGCGCGCTTACGGGAAGTTGCCTGCTTGGATTTGGAGGCATTGGCAGAGAAACGCTGGATGAATTCCTGCAGCTCCTTAATCTTCTCTTCCTTCTTGCGGTTGGCTTCCTTCATCTGCTTCACAATCAGCTGGCTGGACTCTACCCAGAAATCGTAGTTTCCCGCAAACAGCTGGATCTTGCCATAATCAATATCCGCAATCTGCGTGCAGACCTTGTTGAGGAAGTAACGGTCATGGGACACCACGATTACCGTATTCTCAAAATTAATCAGGAACTCTTCCAGCCATGCAATGGCATCCAGGTCCAGATGGTTGGTAGGCTCGTCCAAAAGCAGGATATCCGGATTGCCGAACAGGGCCTGGGCCAGCAGCACCTTTACCTTCTGGGCGCCCAGCAGGCTGCCCATCTGGGCATAGTGAAGGTCAGTCTCAATACCAAGGCCGTTTAACAGGCTTTCCGCATCCGACTCAGCCTCCCAGCCGTTCATGGTGGCGAATTCACCCTCCAATTCAGCTGCCTTGATGCCGTCCTCGTCCGTGAAATCCTCCTTCATATAGATGGCTTCTTTTTCCTTCATTATCTCATACAGTCTTTTATTGCCCATGATGACCGTATCAAGGACCGTATAACCATCATATTTAAAATGGTCCTGCTGGAGGAAGGAAAGTCTCTGTCCCGGTGTGATGATGACATCCCCGCTGGTAGGCTCCAGCTGGCCGGACAGGATCCTGAGGAATGTGGACTTTCCCGCTCCATTGGCGCCGATAAGCCCATAACAGTTGCCTTCCGTAAATTTAATGTTCACATCCTCAAACAATGCCTTTTTGCCCACACGAAGGGATATGTTGCTTGCACTAATCATGTTCGTACCCTTTCTTTTATCTGCTTTTATATTGCTATCCATCAAAAGAGGGGTCATATACGGCCCCTCTTCCACGCTGTTTACCCATTATCAGATTGTACAAGGAAAATGCTTATTTTGCAAGGGTTTTTCATAAAATCCCGGAGATTTGCCCTTACTTTGCAGACTTAATCTCCACCGGATAGTTCACACCCTGGGAATTTACATAGGTCACGCTCAGCTTATCCCCGCTGTCCCCGGCCAGGGCCCCGTCCTCAATGGGGCAGTTATCCTTTAAAAAGCTGAGTTCCTGTCCGTCGTCCGTCTCCATGGTAAAGCTGCTCATGGCATTGGCCGTGGTGGTTCCCTTCTCCGTAAGGATGCTCCACTCTTCCTGCTCCGGCAGCGCCACCACCAGGGTCACGTCCTTAAGGTCTCCCAAAGGCGCGCCGACGTAGGCAATGGCAACCTGCACGTCCTCCGCGATCTCAACCTCCACATCCCGTATGTCAGCCGGACGGATATCATAATCCCTGCCATCGTCCGCCCGAAGGGTGAACACCTCCCCGTCGCCCGTAACCTTGGTCACGGTGCCCTGAAGCATATGGTACATCTCCTTGGACTGCGGCGCCTCGGCCGTGGTCTCCTCGGGCTGTGTCGCTGTGGGCTGCGGCTTTGTGGTTTCCTCCGTGGGCGCCTCAGTGGTGACTGTCTCCATGGTCTCCACCGCCGGCTTCCTGGTACACGCAGTCCCAAGGACAACGGCTGCCGCCATGGCCGCGGCTGCTATGATGAATGAATGTTTCTTCATGATATGTCTCCTCCTGTGCTGTATGATAAATGGTGTGGTCTTTATACACCTTACTGAAGCTTAACACCTGGAGAAAAAAATATCAATGAAAATTCCCTTAAGCCTTTATTATTTTTCACCTACTTCTACCGGAACACGCCCAGGGCACAGGAGCGGATTCCATCATTCTTTCATGCAAAGGTGTACTGCTCCCAGCTTAAATGTCATGGGCAGGGCCAGGATGTTTGGCCGGTCCCCGGTATATTTCTTCATGGCATCCTTAAGCGCCTCTTCGAAGCTGGCCCTTGTCTTTAATCCCATCCCGCGGGCAATCCCCGGCTCCTGGGCCCCGACAATATAGATGGCAGCCGTGTTCATTTCCGCAATATGGCCGCAGCTCATCATTGAGAATCCGTGAAACGGATGGAATGCGCCTGCAAACCGGTATCTGCGGATATATTCCTCATTTGTGGCAAAGTACTCGCCATAGCGGTTCATATCCGGCAGGATCTGATTATAGTCATGCTGGAACATATCATAAAGTTCCCTCAGGTAAGGCCACCGCTCATCATGGAAATATCCATTGCAGATGGAAGAGCAGATTATGACGCAGCGCTCGCTCATGACCCGCTTATGGCGGATGACCTGTGCTGAGAGGGCCTGCATCATCTGGATGGGATTCGTCCCCATGCCATTACCATAATGGAAATCCTGAGGCATGCCAAATACCATGATATCATATTTTTTGTCCGCCCAATGGACATAGGTCCGTTTGTCCGCGGTAATCCAGGACAAGGCCTGCATTTCCTTGGCGTATCCGCTGTTAATCTCAATCTGACGGGAACAGGTGTCCAGAACCGCATCGCAGCAGAAAAATTTACTGCCCATGCATTCTTCCATGTACATGCCGATTTCATCAAATTTGGAGCGCATCAGGGAAGTCCCGCTGACCGGGACAAAGTCCTTTCTGTGCATGACCTCCGGCACATGGTGGGTGGCTATGCTCCTCCAGTGCGTGATACCTGTGGCGCAATGTTTGTAAGCACCGGAATATCCTCCATACGGATTGCCCTGGGTATGTCCAATCAGGATGGCGATATCTGAGTCGTGGACATACTTATTCATGATGACCCTGTCCCCCCGGGCCGTACATCCCAAATCCACCAGATGCTCATAATCTTCGCTGTCATGGCTGATTATCTGTCCGGATCCGTGAAACTCCCCGAACAGTTCCGGCCCCAGGATAGCCTTCATCTCTGAAACGTTTGTCCTGGGATGAAGGCCATTGGAAAAAATCAGGAGGATATCCTTTTTCTCCACCCCGGCTGCATATAATTCCTCTAGTATCACCTTAATGGATACCTTTCTGTGGGAGGTGGGCTGTGTTCCGCCCTTTACAATATCCGGAATCACTATGGTAACCTTGCTGCCCTTATGGGCCAGCCTGCTAAGGGGTTCCATACCAATGGGATTCCTGACCGATTCCCTGGTTTTCTCCTCAACCAGGTCCTCCGGGATATACGGGGGGTCCGGCACTGTTTTTCCGGGAATGAACACATCTGTCAGTTCATCCGGAAGCTCTGCCCCCATAACGCCTGTCCCATATTCAAAATCTATTCTCATCCATACCCTCCTCTTATTTCATAGAGACACGCCTTAATCAAATGTAAGAACCACCTTGCACACATTTTGAGGCTGGGATTTTATGATTTCAAACCCCTTTTCAATATCCGTAAAATGGAATCTATGAGTAACCAGTCTGTCTGGTGTGAGTTTTCCCCTGTCAATGCCATCCACTACCGTGGTGAATAGGCGCGTACTTAATCTGGACCCATAGATGTCCAGTTCCTTTTTCGTCAGTTCGGACTGCGGTATCAGGCTTGGGCGGGAAACCAGGCCCACGGTCACAATCCTTGCCCCGTAGGCTGCCGCGGCTATGGCTTCCTCCATACTGCCCCCCACACATGCCGTATTAATTATGACATCCGCCCCCTGTCCATGGGTAAAATCCATTACGGACCTTTGAAAATCTTTTTTTGACACATCCGCTGTCAACTCTGCCCCCATATCCAATGCCCGGGATAGACGTTTTTCTATTACATCGGTTACCATGACTGCAGCGCCGCGCATCCTGGCCGCCTGCATTGCACAAAGCCCGATCGCGCCGGAACCAATGACCAAGACCTTGTCAAGGGGCCCTGTATTGGCCCTGTAATTGGTTTGGGCGCCTATGCTGAACGGTTCTGCCAGGGACAGCAGTTCATTGGGAATTGCCTGGTTCCTGTACGCATAAACCTGTTTCCTGCTGACGCACACATACTCCGTAAACCCGCCGTTTCTGTGAACCCCCATGGTCCGCAGGGAATGGCATATATTTGGTCTGCCGCGCCTGCAGGACGGGCATCTGCCGCATGATGTCACCGGATCCACGCACACCTTATCTCCTGGTTTTAAATCAGTGACAGCACTTCCCGCCGCCTCAACAATCCCCCCGAATTCATGGCCCAGGATCATGTCTGTTCCTGCAAAAGGATGGCTTCCCTCTGCTATTTCACTATCACAGGCGCAGATGGATGCGGCGGTAATCCGAATCAATACATCATCCTCCTGTCTGATATCAGGCTTTGGAAGTTCCCTGATTTCCATTTTATGTTCTTTGGTTATGTATACTGCCTTCAACTTAAGTCCTCCTATCTGGCCAAAAAGCCTCCATCCACATTAATACAAAGTCCCGTGACATAATCTGATGCCCGGGAAGCAAGGAAAACCGCAGCGCCCTGCAGGTCCTCAGGCTCCCCCCAATGGCCTGCCGGAATCCTGAGGTTAATACTGGTCAGGAATTCCTCGCCCAAGACCTTCATCTTTTCCGGTGAATTCAGGTCTGTCTTAAAATATCCCGGGGCAATGGCATTCACACAGATTCCATGGGATGCCAGTTCGTTGGAAAAGGATCTGGTCTGAAGTAAAACAGAACCTTTGGAGGCCGCATAAGAAGCATTGTTAAATGCGCCCACAAAGGCCAGAAGCGAGGCAATATTGATGATTTTCCCGTATTTCTGGGGTTTCATCACGGCTGCCGCCATCTGAGTCAGAAGAAATGGGGCCTTGGAATTAACCTTAAAAACAAAATCCCATTCATCCGCAGTACATTCAGCAAGGCTTTTCCTCAGGTTCACTCCGGCATTATTGACCAGGATATGGAGCCTTCCCCCCAGCAGCTCCAATGCCCTGTCAAACCCTCTTTTTAAGTCCTCTTCATCTGAGAGGTCGCAGACCACTCCATGTATGGGGGCGTCCTGTCCCGCCATGTCTTCTGCAATCCTGTCTATCTCCTTATTCAAATCCAAAACCACTATCTCACAGCCGTACCTGTTAAGGCCCTGGGCCATGGCCTTTCCAAGCCCCTGGGCCGCCCCTGTGACGATTGCCTTTTTTCCTGTCAAATCAAATAAATCATCCACGTTCTGCTCCTTTACCACCAACGGATCTGGTCTGTCACGTACTTCCGTATTTTCATGAACCCATCATCTGCAATATTCCTGGGATATGGCAGGCTGACCGTCACTTCCTCCTTTACAGCTGCCGGCTTTTGGGAAAGAATCAGGACACGCTCCGCAAGATATACGGCTTCTTCAATGTTGTGTGTGATGAAGATTACGGTTGATTTCAGTTCCCGCCACAGCCGTATCACCTCATCCTCCAGATAGAACCTGCTTTTTATATCCATCTGTCCATAAGGTTCATCCATAAGCAGCAGGTCAGGCTGCATTGCAAAGGCCCTGCCAATCACAATTTTCTGTTCAGCGCTGACAGATAACTCACAAGGATATTTCTTCCTCATATCCTCCATTCCCATCAGGTCCAGGACCTTTTCCACCTGTTCATCGATGTATGCCTTGGGCGCTTTTTTCAGTTCCAATCCATAACGCATGTTCTGCTCCACCGTAAGCCATGGAAATGCCGACGGTTCCTGGAATACAAAGGAAAAATTATGTTTTTTAGGATCTGCCTCCTGGCCGTCAATCAGGATTTTCCCTGAAGTAGGTTTAATCAGACAGCATAACAGATTTAAAAATGTAGTCTTGCCGCAGCCCGTGGGTCCTACCACACAGACAAATTCCCCCTGCCTGATTGAAAAATTGCAGTTTTCCAGTACTTTTAAATCCCCAAAGCTCTTTGAAAGATTCATTACCTGGACCTTATCTCTTACTTCTTCCATAAGCCCTCCATCCTGTCCCTAAAACGGCAGATCCGTATTGGCAGAAATCTCCTGCCGTATCCTCATGAATTCCTTATCCAGATTGTCCCTGGGTCTTGGAAAATCGCTTAAGTCATATATTTTCTTGACTTTGGCCGGACACCTGCTGAGAAGGATCACACGCTCACCCAGGTAACAGGCCTCCTCGATATTGTTTGTCACAAATATAATGGTCTTTTTTTCCTTTTCCCAGATTTCCAGGATTTTGTCTTCCATCATATAACGGGTCTGTGCGTCAAGGGCCCCGAACGGTTCGTCCATAATCAATACCTCCGGACCGGCACAATAGGCCCTTGCAATCCCAACCCTCTGCTTCATACCTCCGGACAGCTGGCGGGGATAGCTCTTTTCAAATCCATCCAGCCCCACAAGGTCAATATAATGTCTGGCGTCTTTCTCTATCTGTTTAGCCGGGCGCCCTGCCAGTTCCGGGCCAAAGGATACATTTCCCATGACCGTCCTCCATGGAAGCAGCGCTGTTTTCTGAAATACCATGGATATCCTTGGGTCCACACCGTGAAGTTCCTTTCCCTCATATCGGATTTTGCCGGATGTGGGCGGGTATAGCCCTGCTATCATATTTAAGAGGACTGTCTTGCCAGCCTGTCCCGGGCCCAGTATGACCAAAAATTCATTTTCATAAATATCAAATGAGATACCATCTATAATCAAATTAGCCCTGGTTCTGGAAAACATGGTCTTATTAATGTCCTCCAGCCCCAGCTTTACTCTTCTTTCCACGGGCACAACCACCTTTCCACCCTGGTCAGCACTGCTGACAGCAATGCGCCGATTACCGCAATCACAATAATCCCAATGACAACCAGCGCAATGTCCGCGCTGTTGGAACCAAGATTAACAATATAGCCAAGACCTGTTTTAGCTGAAATCATTTCTGCTGCCAGCACCACTGTCCACGCTACCCCCACCGCGGTTTTAAGGCCTGCGAATATGGCGGGAAGGGAGGAGGGAAGTACAACCTTTAAAAACATCTGTCGGCTGTTGGCCCCAAATATCTTTCCCACATTGATGTTCAGTTCCGGAACCATGGAAACACCTGTATATGTGTTGACCACAATGGGCATCACCGCACCGATGAAAACAATCACTATCTTTGATGTCTCACCCACGCCCAGCCAGATTGTAATCAGAGGGATCCAGGCAATGGCGGGAATGGGGCGGATCATCTCAAATACGGGCTTGCATACAGCAGAAAACACCTTGTTCCATCCTAACATCAATCCGAACAGGACTCCGGCCAGGGTTGCAATCAGCCATCCCATAAAAACCCTGCGCAAGCTGTCTGCTATGTGGATGCCGATATGGGCGCCGCTGATTGGTTTATCCAAAAGCAGCAGGAAACGTTCCCATACGGCAAAGGGTGTTGGGATCATCCCATCCGGATTCATGGAAACCGCGCACCAGGCCAGAATTAAAAAGACAATTGATAGAACCGACAGCAGGTTCAGCCATATATTCTTATTTTTCATGAGCCAAACCGTCCTTTCACAACATAGCTCTCCACTATGCTTAACAGTGCATACAGGATGACTCCCACCACGCCTATGACAGCCATTCCCATGAGGATTATGTTGATTTTTCCATATTGACGTCCCATGAGGATCATGTAGCCAAGACCTCTGTCAGATGCCAGCATTTCCGCTGCCACAAGGGTTGACCATGCATTGCCAAGTGAAACCTTATATCCCCCGAAGATCATTGGCAGTGAAGATGGAACCCCTACTTTCAGAAAGATGGTCCAGTTGCTGGCCCCGCAGGTTTTTGAAAAATTCACATATGTTTTATTAACCTGACGGATTCCAGTATAAGAATTAATGACAATTGGGACAAACGCAGCAAAAAAGATAATAAAAGACTTAGCCAGATTGCCGATTCCAAGAACCAGGATAATCAGCGGTATCCAGGCAATGGCAGGTATGGGACGTATCAATTCAAAGACCGGGTTGACTAATTTCTGAATTGGTTTATACCATCCCATTAAAAGCCCCAAAGGAGTCCCTATCATGATTGCCATCCCAAACCCGCTCAGGGATAACCTGAGGCTGGCAAACAGGTTCTGCATCAGCGTGGCCCCGTCCGGGCTTTTATCCCACAGCTTTTTGTAACAGCCTGCCAGGATTTCGGATGGAGGGACCAGCTTTGACGGATTCACAAGGCCGGTTCTCACTGAAATTTCCCATATTGACAAAAATAATATGATTCCTGCTGCTGACAGGCCAATATACTTTAACTTTTCCCGTTTATACAGCGCTTCATAATCCGCTGCATTCTTAATCTCTCTTTTCACATTAATCTCCTGCCTGACAAAGCGGAGGGGCCGTCTCCGGATGGCCCGCTCCGGCTTTTTGTTACATGATTCCTGTTACTCTGCAGCTGCATTGTTAATAAACTGCGGGTCGTAGCACTCATCACTCATTACTTTGTCCTTTTCTTCCTGTGAATATATGCTCTGGTCCACAAAGAAGGTCATCAGGTCGCCAATCAGGTTCTTCTGAAGCTTACTCTTTCCATCCGTTTCTTTGGTAAACCATGCCTTCTGCTCTTCAATGGCGGGAGCTCCTGTTGTAAGTTCAATCAGATTCATGCAATCTTCCTGTGTGCTGTTCATACCATACTCCTGGCAATAGTCGTAAAAATATTGAGCCGCTTCCTCCGGATTATCCTTCATCCAATAACATGCTTTTAAATATATATTTAACCATGTCTGCACCACATCAGGGCGATCCTTGATAATGCCGTCCGTTGCAAAAATCAGGTTGCTGATATCCATGCCGACCGCGTCCGCGCTTGTTACCGGAATCCACCCTTCCTTTTCTGCCTGCAGGCAGAACGTTACCCACTGCGATACAGCGTCTCCATTGCCTGACTTGAACGCTGAAAATGATGCGGCCGTATCCAGGTTTGTTATCTTCACATCATCCGTTGTCAACCCCATTGTTTTAAGTGTTGATTGAAGTACCATTTCCTGGGTTGTCCCCTTTGTCAGAAGATACTCCTTTCCCTTCCAGTCATCAGCCGTACCATAGATTTCACTGCTTGTCTCATTGTTTCCTTTGCCTGCCTTCACAAGGTCACTGTCAGGCCTGGCGTAGATTTTGTTTAAAGGGTTATCAAATATACTCATGCCGATTACCTTAACCCCATAATTAAGCATACCGATAACAGCGCCGGGCGTTCCTGAAGTACCAATCTCCCATGCATCGGTTGCCAGCGCCTCCATCTGCGGGCCGCCTGCCGTATATATCATAAGTTCAACGTCCAGCCCTGCATCTTCAAACCACCCCTTTTTAAGTGCAATGTAACTTGGAAGCCCGTGGGCGGAGGTATGGTGGCTGGTAATAAGCTTCTGCATCTTTACTTCACCGGAAGCTTCCCCTGTGCCCTGGGCTGCGGCCTCTGTTTTTGCCTCACTTGCCTTTGGCTCCTCTTTGCCTTTAGAACACCCGCCAAGGCCGGATACACATAGTGCCGATACCAGTAATAACGCTGTTAACCTCACTTTTTTCATAGTTCTTCCCCTTTCTCCTTTAACATTTTAAGAATCCTGTTACTGCCCCATCATCTCTTTTGCCTGGCTCACAATATCAGCCGCAGTCAGTTTATAAAGACCTTTCAGCTCCTTCTCTGTTCCCACCTCCCCAAATACATCTTCTTTTCCCATCCTCACAACCCGAATCCCTTTTTTATCATCCAATTCTTCTAATACCGCGCTGCCAATCCCCCCGTGCCTGGAATGGTTCTCCACCGTAAGGATCCCTCTTGTTTCCTGTGCCGCGGCCAGTACCGCCTCACGGTCAACCGGCTTTATGGTAAACATGTCCAGCACCCTGGCATGTATCCCTTCCTCCTCCAGACGGTCTGCTGCCTTTAGGACATCCCCGACACACATCCCTCCTGTAATAATTGTCAGGTCCTTGCCCTCCCTCAGATGCATGGCCTTTCCAAGTCTGAACCTGGTGCCCTCCTTGTATATTTTCATGCTGCCTTTCCTTGCAAGGCGGATATACGCAAACCCTTCATGATCCGAAACCAAGGGCAGGATTCCCTTAACCATGGCAGAATCCGTGGGTTCCACAATTAAAGCCTCAGGAATCATACGGAATATGCCAACATCCTCCATGGCCATGTGGGTGCCGCCGTTATGCCCGCAGGTATAACCAGGGTCAGCCCCCACCACCTTAACATTAAGGCGGCTGTACGCATCCGATATATAAATCTGGTCCAGGGCCCTTCTGCTGGCAAATACCCCGAATGTATGTATAAAAGGCATCATTCCCTCTTCAGCCATCCCGCCTGCAAAGCTGGCCATATTCTGTTCCGCGATTCCCATATTCACAAAATGCTCCGGATATTGCCTGGCAAACCCAAGCATCCCCATTCCGTAAGTAAAGTCCGCCGTAATGAGGACAATGGGCCTGCCTTCCTGAATCATCTTTATATGGGTATTGATATAGGCATCCCGCAGGTCTTCCTCATCCAACTGGTATGTATTTTCTATTTTTGTTAACATTCTTTCCCATCTCCCCCCTGATCCGGTATCTTTTCATGTGCTTCTGACATCTGCTGCATCAATGCTGAAATCTTTTGATTCAAATACGTCTCTGCCTCTGCAAGCTGCCTGTCATTGACACCAATCCCGTGATTGAATTCCATGTGTTCTGCAAAGCTGCAGTCCTTTCCCTTGACCGTGTCCAGACAGATTAAGGATGGCATTTCATCCTGGGCTTTTGCATTTTCGACCGCCTTTGCAATCTGCCCCACGTCATGTCCATCAATTGTCTGTACATACCACCCAAACAGCTGCGCATGGGCTCCAATTCCTTGTGTGGGCAGGATTTCCTGAACCTTTCCATCCACCTGTTTTTTGTTTCCGTCCACAAATGCAATCAGTTTCTTCTGTTTGTGGAATCCGGCAAACATCAATGCTTCCCATACCTGCCCCTCCTGGCATTCCCCATCCCCCATGATGCAGTAGGTAAACGCATTCCGTCCGTTCAGCTCATTCGCCCAGGCAATCCCGCACGCAGCGGACAATCCCTGCCCCAATGATCCTGTAGACATATCGATTCCCGGTGTCTTTGTCCTGTCACAATGGCTTGGGAGCCTGGTCCCAAGCTTATTCAGGGTGGTTTTCCAATCTTCCGGGAAAAAACCCTTTAACAGCAATGCCGCATAAAGGCTGCAGCCGCAGTGGCCCTTGGACATGACCAGACGGTCCCTTTCCTCATCCCTTGGATGCTTTGGGTCATATCGCATCTCCCTCCCATACAATACCGCAATTGTATCGGAGACAGACATGGTCCCACCCACATGCCCCTTCTTTGCCGAGGCAATCTGCTGTAACGCGGTCTTACGTATGTTGGCTGCGAAGATTTCCAATTCCGCCCTTTCCTTTTGTGTCATGAAACATCCACTCTCCATCTTTCTAATCTCCCCCTCATTGTAAACGTTTACAAACCTATCAAAAAAACTCTACTCGAGTTTTTTTACAGAATTCCCCTCCTCTATCTCACAGTTAAATATAACCTCGCTATTATACATGGCCCTGCCCTCTCCTTCCAGTTTTGCAATTAATAACTCCCCTGCTTTTTTCCCAATCCGGTGTCCGTCCTGAATCACTGCAGTCACTTTGGGCTCTATCAGTTCCGAACCCAGCTGCCCAAAGGAAACCAGCGACAGCTCCCCGGGAATACGTATTCCCAGCTTCCTTGCGGCCGTCATGATATTCTCTGTAAGTTTTCCATTAAGGGAAATCATGGCCGTAGGCATGATATCCTTTTCTTTCCACTCCGCCAATATGGCTGTTATCTCTGAGAGCGTTATGTTCCTGCCCTTTCTTCCTTCCACTATGTACCGCTCTTCCAGCAAAATCCCCGCTTCTTCCAGCGCATCCTTACATGCGTTAAAACGCTCCTGCATAAATGGCAGATGCGGCAGCAGTCCATTGGCAACGCTGACTTTTCTGTGTCCTGCTTCAATCACGATTCCGGCCAGTTTGCGGGATGACAGATAATTTTCATCTGTAACCATATCCACCTTGGCATCCTTTAGCCTTCGGTCAATCAGGACAATCGGGAGGTTACTTTCATTAAACATGGTTCCATCCGTAGTACTTGTGGCTATGACCAGTCCATCTACCATGTAGGAGGACATCTTATCAAACATCTTCTTTTCTTTTTCCGGGTCATTCTCAGACACTGACAAAATAATGCTGTATCCGGATTCGGAAACCACTGCTTCCAGCCCCTCAAGAACCTGCATGAAAAACACATTGGTCAGCCGCGGTATGATAAGACCTATCACTTTTGTCTTGCCGCGCTTGAGCCCGCTTGCCAGGGCATTCATCTCATATGATAATTCTTTAATAGACCGGTTTACCTTCTCAGCCGCTTCGGGACTTACCACCCCGCTATTATTAAGTACCCGGGAAACCGTGGCAATGCTGACCCCTGCATGTCTTGCCACATCTATAATTGTTACACTGCCCTTTTTCATATTTTCCTGCCCCCTATTCTCAGTTATCTTGAAAACGTTTACAGCATAGGCACGTTATTTTTATGAATTCCAAAGAAAATATGTGCTGAAACCAACTGGTCTGCAACCATTTTACTTACAATTTTCCGATTTATTCATGAAACATTCTTTGAAAACGTTTACTACTATATATGGATAATATAGCACAAAGAAAATGAAATTTCAAGATGTTTTTGTAAATAATAACAACATCAACCAATCCCAAAAAATCCCAGGCAGGTATCTTATATATAAAAAGACCAAAATACGCTTAAATCCCGGCGATAAATCCATGCAGGCACCTCCTGTCCGTTCCGGTGTATTCCTGTGTGTTTTCCAAACACGTCCTGATATAGTATGCCCATATTCCGGATGATTCCTGCCGGGTATTCCGGAATTTCATGGAGTGTGCCCTGTCTGAGCCGGTCAATCTTGTTTCCTTTGGCTGCCGTAAACAAAAATCCACAGACTGCCATGAAGCCAGGCAGCCTGCGGACTTTATCCGGTATGGATATACGGACCTTAATCAGCTGGCAGCCAAACAGCGGCCGTCTGCTTATCAGTCCTCTTTTTTCTCCTTAAAAAACGTGATTTTACAGGTCGGACATCCCTCTGCAATGGTATCGCCCAGATGGAAGCCATAACCCATTGCCTTGGCAATGTTCCTGTCCCCGTCCATTGCCATGTCGCACAGCTTTGCACAGGTTGCGTCGTCAAATCCCAGGTCCTGCCATGCCTTTAATAGCGGACAATGATGGAATTCAATATCCAGGCGGTCGTCGGTCTGCTCCTTGAATTCTACCTCAAAGGTCTTGCGCAGGGTAGGTGTGAGGAAGGTGTCTGCGAAACTGGAAACACTATCCGGGTTGGGGCATTTTGCCTTGATTTCCCCGCCCTGGATCAGTCCCGTCTCAGTGATTGCCTGGCGGATGATTTTCTCAGCAGCCTCTTCCATGCCTGCTTCCCTGGCCTTTGTGTATGTAAGGCCGGTCCAGGTTGCGCGGTGGCCGATGGCCCCTCTCTGTACATTCACCATCTCATCATCTTTAATTGTAATCTTGTTGTCAATCATTGCTTTTCCTCCTTGGATTTTTATATTTAATCATTCTGCTTCTTAATTAAGGTGTGTTTCCTGTTAAGGTGTGTTTCCTCCTGACCTTCCTATTTCCCAGTCCCCAGCTTATCATAGGCATAGGTGGGATTCAGGGTCATGCTGCGCCCGCCGGACACTTCTATGGTCGTGGCCGTCATGTAGCTTGCCCAGTCACTGGCCAGGAACACTATGGGCCTTGCGATTTCCTCCGGATCAGCCATGCGCCTGAGCAGGGTGGCCCCTGCATTGCGGTCCAGTTCCTCCTGGCTGATATTGGCTTTTGCCAGAGGGGTGGCTGTAAATCCGGGCATCACACATGTAACCCTGACATTGTGTGCGCAGTACTCGCCTGCAAATGTATTGGTCAGGTTATTAATTGCTGATTTAAGAGGCCCGTACAGCGTGCTTCTGCCCGCGGAAGGGCACCTTGCGGCCAGGGAACTGACATTCACGATAGAGCCGCCCTTTTCTTTCATATACCGGAACCCTGCCTGGCATCCAAATACCACTGACTTGAAACAGACGCCTGTCATGAAATCTATTTCCCCGTCATCATATTCCTCACCTTTTTTGAAGCCGGTGGCCCCCACATTATTGACCCAGACATCAATACTGCCAAAATGCCGGTATACATGTTCTGCAAAATCATAATTGGCCTGGGCATCCGTCACATCCACGGCCTCCCAGTAAACAGGCCCCAGCTGTTCCAGTTCCCCTGCTGCCTGCCGCAGTTCCTCCTCATGCCGGGCGCAGATTGCCACTTTGGCCCCTTCCTCCAGGAACACCTTGGCCGCGGCGTAACCAATACCTTTGCTGCCTCCGGTCACCACGGCAACCTTTCCTCTTAAACCCAAATCCATATCAACCGCTCCTTTTCCCTGTCAAAACAATGCTATTTAAAGAACATGGCCATGACAATGCCTGCCACAAATACGGAACCCGAGGTGGCGCTGACAAATCCTGCCACCAGTGTCTTGGGAAGCATATGCTCCTCCAGGACCTGATACTCCTCCTCGCTGGAGGAAAGAACCTTGGCAGCTTCCACGCTCAAGGTATAGCTGGCCGGGAACCCGCCTGCCAGGGAGCCAAGTCCCAGTGCAAAGGACATCGGAAGGCTCATGCCCAGCAGCTTTCCAACCGGGATAGAGAACACTGCTATGCCGATTGTCGCCAGCACGATCAGAACCGCAAAATCCTTTAACAGCTGCACCAGGGTGTCCGGCGTAACCGTATTCAGCTGTGAAAATACAAACATCATGATGACCGTATAGATGAAGCCCATGCTTCTGGAGCGCACCAGGGTGTTCTTCTCAATAAAGCCAAATGCAGTGCCGAACACGCCCAGGATCAGCGCCCACACGAACTTTGAAATATATCCATGGCTTAAAGTATCCAGGTAGCCTGACATGACTGTAAGGATTACCATAGTAAACAGGTAGGTAAAATCACTCTTATATTTTGCAGGTATCTGCGGGAAGATGAATGCACTGGTATCATCAGCAGCTGCTGTATTGGACTGGGCGGCGGCCTTGGCAACCGTAAAATTGCCGCTGCGGTAATCCTTTAAGAGCTTACGTCCCTCTGCCTTAAGGCAGATGCTTGTAAGCGGATATCCTATAAATCCCTGCAGCACATACACTGCCATGGCAAGTATGGCCAGCTGCTCCGTGGGTGCCACGGACTGCATCATCATGGCTGCCACGAATCCGCCTGTAAGGGGAGGTGCTGCAATGGCTGCCGTGGTCTTATCCAGGACCACGGTCCCCAGGGTCAGGATGACCACCAGGATACCCAGCATTCCCGCCAGGGTAATCACAACTGTCTTCCACTGCTCAATCAGTTCCTTAATATCAAGCATGGTGCCAAGATGTACAACCATCATCATGACCAGGAATGTGGGAAGGTTGGCTGCAATACCGCCTACCTGCAGGATATCCTTGGGAAAATACGCCCAGAATCCCAGCACGAATAATACCGCACTGATAAACATGGACGGCACGAATGCCTTGGTTGCTGTTGATATCACCTCACCGATGATCAGCAGTATCAGCATGGTAAGGAACGCTGTCTGCACATCCATCTGCGCCTGCCCTGTGGCAACCTTGTACACCCCAAAATACAGGAACGAAACAGCCATGACAGCCAGAAGCACGTAACCTATCACTTTGTTGCCGGTCTTTGCTTGCTCTTTCATAGTATGATTTCCTTTCTCATTTGCGTTCAACTCGAGTATGCCCTGATAATATCACGATATCCGGTTGTTGGCAAGTGGTCTTGTACATATTCGTTATAATGCACCATTTTTTACTAATATTTTATGCATATTGTACATTTATTTATCTGTTTTTCAAAGCTTTCTTTCTTTTCATTGGTTTTGTGATATTATCACGCACCTTATTTCTATCCTCAGACACCTATTCCTGCCGACTTCTTTCTATTGACTTCTACGATTCGTAAGGTTATGATTAAACCAAAAGACCAAGGAGGTTCCCAAAATGTCTTCCAATCAGGAAAATTCCCTGAAGCATCAGGTATACCATGCACTCTTCTCTGATATCATCAAGGGTATGTATCCTTTTGACTATATCTTCACAGAAAAATTTTTAATCGACAAATACAAAGTAAGCCGGGCCCCTGTGAGGGAAGCCCTGACCATGATGACGGAAAACAAGATTCTCGTAAGCATACCGCGGCAGGGCTATAAGTTCATGCAGCCCAGCGAGGGAAAGCTTTTTGAGATTGTAAAGTTCCGCTCCGCCCTGGAGTGTTCCTTTCTTGAGAATAACCACTGTTATATCAAGAAAGCGGATATAGACACCTTGTGGGAACTATGCGACCGTTATGACGCCATCCCTCCCAGTGAATCCATTACACGCTGGTCCACCAACTGTGAATTCCATCTTAAGCTGTTCACCCTGTATGGAAATGAATACGCCAGGACCGTCCTGGAAAATGCCATGAACATCCAGACCATCTTTTATGCCCTGAAAATGAAATCCCATATTTTCACGGTGGACCTTCACCGGGCCATGATGGATTATCTGGAAAAAGGGCAGATTTCAACTGCCAGCCAATTGCTGAAAGCCGACATAGAGAGCATCCTGTGCGTCAGCCCATGGATTACAAAACCAGAATCAGACAGGGAGTAACCGCATGAAATCATCCAGACAAGATATGAACAGTCAGCTGGCCGGAGCAAAAATCCTGCCCCTCTTAATCAGGCTTACCATCCCCATCACCATTGCCCAGCTGGTCAACGCCCTGTACAGCATTGTGGACAGGATGTATATCGGACATATGCCCGGAGTAGGCACCATGGCCCTTGGAGGCATCGGCATCACATTTCCCATTATCATGATAACAGCTGCATTCAGCTGTATCCCGGGTATGGGCGGCGCCCCTCTTGCGTCCATCGCCATGGGCAGCGGCGACATGGAGAAGGGCCGCCGCTACCTCTCCAATGCATTTGTACTGCTGGTTGGCATCGGAATCCTTCTCATGGCGGTTTGCACCGCATTCCTGACCCCCATGCTAAAGGCATTCGGGGCGGACAGCTCCACCCTTCCCTATGCAAGGGACTACCTCAGGATTTACATGATGGGCACTGTATTCGTGGAACTGTCCATGGGCTTGAATCCATTCATCAATGCCCAGGGCTTCACGGGTATCGGCACATTTACCATTGTCATAGGTGCATTTTTAAACATAATCCTGGACCCTATATTCATCTATGTGCTGGACATGGGGATTGGAGGCGCGGCCATCGCCACCGTCCTGTCACAGCTTGTATCCGCCCTGTGGGTCCTGTATTTCCTCTGTTCCAAAAGGGCCACCCTGCGCCTTACGTTCAGGGATATGAAGCTTACGGGCCATATCGTGCGCCCCATGTGCGCACTGGGCCTGTCCCCGTTTACCTTCCGTGTAAATGAAAGCATTGTGGTCATTGTCCTAAACTGGCTGTTAATCCGTTACGGCGGTGACCAAAGCAACCTGCACATTGCGTCCATGGCCCTCCTTACCAGCATCAGCCAGGTGTTCTTCATGCCCCTGATCGGCATCATCACAGGCGCCCAGCCAATCCTCAGCTACAACCTGGGCGCAAAGAACCATGGACGGATCAGGGAAACCATACACTACGCCAGGATCTTAAGCATTGGCTGCGCCGCACTTATGTGGTTCTGCCTGGTTGCCTTCCCTGCCCAGATCTGCCGCATGTTTACCAGCGATGCAGAACTCATCCGCCTCACCACCATCACCATGCGCATCATGTTCTGCACGGTCCTTGTCCTGGGACTGCAGATGGTGAACCAGAACGCATTCGTAGCCCTTGGCAACACCTGGTACTCCTTTATCTTCGGGATCATGCGCAAACTCCTGCTCCTGCTCCCCCTGGCCCTCATCCTCCCCCACTTCGTAGGAGTCTGGGGAATCTACATGGCAGAAGCCATATCCAATGTGCTGACAACAATCATCACGCATATTTACTTTGTGAGGTATATGAGGCGGCTTTGCAAGGGGATGGGATGAATACATAGCGAGACACACTATGTATACAAATGAAAGAGGCTTTATTTTTGACGGATCAGGCTTAATCGCGGGCTATAAGCAGTTATTTCTACCAGTCTTCGTATTTTTAAGACTATTTGTTTACAGTTTGTCCATTCATGCGCCTGCCGTGACCTTGGGGGCATGAAAGCTTGACTTTATCCAGGATGTGCGGTATCATTTTAATATAAATAAATACAAGAAAAATGGGCATGTAAACCCATATTAGCGTGTGGATTTTTTCAACATAAGCCGCCTGTGTGGTGGCCGCTAACATGGTAGTGTCCATTTTTTATTTCCTACAAAGATTTAATAACCCACCCACACCACGGAGGTACAGCCATGAAACACGAAGCAATCAAAATATTCACGGCCCAGGACAGCATCCAGGCAGAAATGATTATCTCCACGTTAAAAAGCAGCAGCATCCCTTCCTACAAAAAGGACCTTGGAAATGGCGGGATCATGGGCATCTACGGCGGAAACTCCAAAGCCGGAGCAGACATTTATGTTGCGGATACAGATGCGGAAGCAGCAGCCGAAATACTGGAAGGCATGGGACTAATAAACAGCTAAGCCATACAAAAAATCACACAATCCAACCCACATCCCCCACTATTCATCTACAGCCCTTATGACCGGAATCCCCAGTCCGCGAAGCGGGGCAGGGCAGACGGCCGCGGATGGAACGCATGGTGGAGGAGGGAGCGGCTTCTTGGGTTCTGGCAGCAGGAAAGACGGGGGTGGATTCTTGCATCAAAGCAAGAATCCAAGGTGCTCTGAGCTGAGAAAGTCCTTCAGGATTTCTCAGCGAATAGCACCGCTCCCCCGTCTTTCCTGCTGCCAGGACACTAGAAGCCGCCCCTCCGGAACCCAGCGTTCCATCCGCGGCCGTCTGCCCTGCCCCGCTTCGCGGACATACCTACTGCAGCATCCCCCCATACCGCCCCAAAAAGTTCTGCGTCCTCTCATTATCCGACGCAAACACCTGCTCGGGCGTGCCCTGCTCCACAATCACGCCTCCGGCCATGAAGATGACCCGGTCCGATATATCCTTTGCAAAGGCCATCTCATGTGTGACAATCACCATGGCGATGTGCAGGTCGGCCAGGGACTTGATGACTTTTAAGACCTCGCCTGTCAGTTCCGGATCCAGCGCCGAGGTAGGCTCGTCAAAGAACAGGATCTGGGGATTCAGGGCCAATGCCCTTGCAATGGCCACACGCTGGCACTGGCCCCCTGAAAGCTGGCAGGGGTAGGCATTTTCCTTGTCCTCCAGCCCCATCTTCTTAAGCAGCTCCCTGGCTTCCCGGATAACCTGGTCTTTATCCCGTTTCTGCACATGGATCGGCGCGTCAATGATATTCTTCAGCACGCTGTAATGGGGAAACAGGTTGAAATTCTGGAATACCAGGCCATACTGCGCCTGGATTTCCTTCAGTTCCTTCCTGGGCGCATAAACCACCTTCCCGTCAGGGCCGGTAAAGGCCGCTTTCTTTCCCAGATATACCACCTCTCCGCTGTCCATGGTCTCCAGCATGGTGGCGCAGCGCAGCAGGGTGGATTTACCGGAACCGGATGGCCCGATGATGGATACGATTTCCCCTTCCTTAACGCTCATTGATATATCCTTGATAACAGACAAGTCACCGAATGACTTTTCCACATGGTTTAACTCTAACAGCTTCATAATCCACATTCCTCCTGCCTTACTGGTAATAATTCAGCTTTTTCTCTGCCCATTCCATTCCCACGGCAACCACCAGGTTGAAAATATAGTAGAACAGCCCGGCTGCCACAAATGGGATCATATTGGTCTGGGAAGCAGCCAGACCCTTGGCAATCGAGAACATTTCCGCCACACTGAGGGTAAATGCCAGGGATGTATCCTTCACCAGCGTGATCACCTCATTGGTGACCGAGGGGAGGATCCGTTTGATGACCTGGGGCAGGATGATCTTGAAGAAGGTCTGGAACCTGCTGTAGCCAAGGATCTGGGCCGCCTCATACTGCCCCACAGGCATGGACTGGATCCCGCTTCTGTAGATTTCCGCAAAATACGCTGCATAATTGATGACAAATCCGATAAAGGCTGCCCACAGGCGGTATCCGCTGCCCATCTTGAGGCCGAACAGATAATAGGGGCCAAAATACACCACCATCAGCTGCAGCATCAGGGGGGTGCCTCTCATGATTGATATGTAGACCTTCACAATGGCCTGGAGGTACTTATTCTTCGACATACGCCCAAAGGCCACTACTAGCCCGAGAGGCAGGGAAAATACAAGGGTGACCATGAATATCTGTATACTGGTCCCCATGCCGCCTGCTAACTGTACGATCATCTGCTGGATTGTCATTTTACCCATAACTGTTACCCGCCTTCAACATTTATCATCTTACATCTGTTCTTAAACCATGCAAAGCCGCTGTGGCAAAAAGGCTGCTGCCCAGGCCTTATGAAGCCCGGACAGCGCGCCTGCGCAGCGGCTTTAAGTTACATCCATTCTTTCTGTCTGCCATCCATATTCCGGCTGTTTATTTGCCGATGGTGGTAACGTCCTCGCCAAACCATTTCTCGGAAATGCCCTTAAGTGTTCCGTCAGCAGCCATTTCCTCCAGTGTTTTCTGTACTTTATCCCTTAACTCCGTATTGTCCTTCTTAAAACCAACGCCATACTCCTCAGCTGAAAGTGAATCGTCCAGGATGACGAAATCAGCATTCCTCTGCTGAATCTGGTAACCGGCCACAATCACATCCATGGCAATGGCATCCACCGCGCCCTGCTCCAGGTCCATGAAAGCCGTGTTATAATCCGCGGTTGTCAGCAGATCCTTAAAGGTGGCTGTCAGGTCAGGCACTTCCTTAAGCGCCGCCTCGGCGGAGGAATCCACCTGGCACTCCACTACCTTGCCCGCCAGGTCTGCCTGGCTTGCAATTCCGGAATCCTTGGCAACTACAAATACCTGTGTATTGGCCATATACGCCTCGGTCCATGCGTAATCATCCTCACGGCCGGTCATGGTGAAACCGTTCCAGATACAGTCAATGTTGCCTGCCTCTAATTCCATGTCCTTGGCATCCCATGCAATCGGCTGCGGCTTATATTCAAGTCCCAGACGCTTTGCCACTTCCTGTGCCAGTTCCAGGTCAAATCCGGTAAATTCACCGTCATTCCCGATAAAGCCCATGGGCGGGAAATCCTGGTCAAACCCAACAATCAGTGTACCGCCGGCATCTGCTGCGGTTTTTGCGGCCTCTGTGGATGTATCATCAGCTGCCGTGGTATCTTCTGAAGATGCCTGGGCTGTTGTATCAGCAGGCGCAGATGTGTCTGCCTCAGTGGTTGTCCCGCCTGCAGAACCGCCGCATCCTGCCAGGGATAATGCCATCACGGATGCAAGTGCTATGCTTATCAATCTCTTTTTCATAATAATCTCCTCCTTAATACCGTGTTTTTTACACGCTATCATAGTAGCACACTAAAGTGGATATGTAAAGGAGATTTTTATGGACTCCCCAACATATCTGTTTTCTGCAGCATATGCCAGGGAGTCCGTCTTCCATCTGTTATAAAAAATCCTTCAGTTCTTCCAGGTTCCTGATTTCATAATCCGCCGTGATGTCCGGATCCCCTGCCTTTCATTCCGGATTATACCAGCAGGTTGCTGTCCCGGCCGCGTTGCCGCCCATTATATCAGAATGCAGGGAATCCCCTACCAGCAGCATGCGCTCCGGCCTGGCCCCGGGTATCCTGGAAAAGCAGTAATCAAAATATTCCTTCTGGGGCTTCTGGCTTCCCGCGTCCTCGGATACAAAGATATCCTTCATGAAACAATCCAGACCAGACGCCGCAAGGCGTTTGTACTGGGTGGATGAGGTGCCGTTTGTCACCACGTACAGCCCATAGCGCTCCTTCAGGTACCTGCATATATCCATGGCCCCGGGAATAAGATAGGCCGACCGGTCCAGCTGGCGGCGGTATAATTCCTCCACCTCGTGGCCATCCACTTCTTTTCCAAGCCTGCCAAAGAAAATCCGGAACCGTTCCCACACCAGCCTGTCCTTTGTCACCTCGCCCCGTTCAAAGGCAGACCATAATCCCTCATTGATGTCATGATACAGCGAAAGGCGCTCCCCGGTGGGTTCCATCCCGTATGTCCTCAGGACTGTCTCCATCCCAAGCTTTTCCGCAAGCCCAAAGTCCAGAAGGGTCCCGTCCACATCCAGGAGTATGATGTCATATTTCCTTTCGTCATTCCCCATTCCGGTCTTCCCATGGCTGCCCTGTGCTTTAGTCCCCATCTCCATAAACAACCTTTCCTCCACATATTGTATAGACCACCTTACCTGTAAGGGTTTCCCCAAGGAACGGGCTGTTGGAGGATTTGGACTCAAACCCGTCCACCTTCCACTGCCTGTCAGCGTCAAATATCACAAGGTCAGCGGGCGCGCCCGGCTCCATGCGGCCGCAGTCCAGCTTGTACAGCCTGGCCGGGTTAAGGCTCATCTTCTCCATCAGCTGGGACATGGTCAGGTGGCCTGGCCTGACCAGATTGGTAATACCAAGGGCAAGGGCGGTCTCCAGTCCCAGGATCCCGCTGGGCGCCACGGTCAGCGGACGCTCCTTCTCCTCTTTGCTGTGAGGGGCATGGTCGGTTGCAATCATGTCAATGGTCCCGTCCTTCAGGCCTTCTATGAGCATCTGCCTGTCCTGTTCCGTCCTCAGGGGCGGATTCATCTTTGCCAATGTCCCATGTATATGGACCGCATCCTCTGTGAGCGTGAAATGATGGGGCGTTACCTCTGCCCAGACCTTGGCCCCAAGCTTCTTAGCCAGACGGACCATTTCCACGGAATGACCGGAACTGATATGCTGGATGTCCACGGTGGCCCCGGTATCCAGGGCAATCATACAGTCCCTGGCAACCAGGGAGTCCTCTGCCAGCGCCGGGGAACCATAGATTCCCAGCTTGTCCGATACCTTTCCATGGTTGATTCCATTTTCCTTAATAAATGCCTTGTCCTCCTCATGAAAGCTGAGCACGGTATCCAGCCGCGCGGCTTCTTCCATGGCGGCGCGCACAAAAGCCCCGTCCATCAGCGGTATACCGTCATCCGTGAACCCGGCTGCACCGGCTGCCAGCAGTCCTTCCATATCCGTCAGTTCCTGCCCCTTAAAGCCCATGGAAACCGCGGCGCAGCTGAGTACGTGGATTCCGGTTTTCTTCCCCTCCTCAAGCACGTAAGACAAGGTCTCCTTATTGTCAACAATGGGCTTTGTGTTGGCCATGCAGACCACTGTGGTAAAACCGCCTTTTGCAGCTGCTTTTGCCCCTGTGCGGATGTCCTCCTTATAGGTAAGCCCCGGGTCCCGGAAATGTACATGGACGTCCACCAGACCAGGCGCCACAATCATGCCCTCGGCATCTATGATCTGCGCATAGGGGCCGCTGCCTGCAACTGCGCTGTCCGTATCAGCGCCGTACGTATCCGCACCGTGCATATCAGCGCTGTCCGCCCCCATATCATCTGCGCGCGCGCCATCCGGCCCGTTCTCTCCCCCATCTCCTGTGTCTCCTATACGCCCGTCTTTTCCCTGTCCTGCAGCTGGGATGATTTTGGCAATCCTGCCTCCATCCAGCACCACATCCGCCTTTATGTCCAGTCCTTCAGCAGGCCCGATAACGCGCCCGTTCCGAATCAATATCATGATTTAATTCCTTTCTATACAATAAAGCATTCGCCCGTTCTGTGTATTTCCCGTATCCTGTCCTGATAATCCTTCGCGCATGGCAGGGCCTTGAACCTGGCCGCCGCCTCAAAATCCCCCCAGAAATGCATGGGGAATACCACATCCGCGCCCACCATGCGCATGAAGTCATCCATGCCCAGATAAAAATCCTTTTCCTGTCTCGGGTCAATGAGCATGAACGCCACATCGATATGGCGTCCGGCCAGCTTGGCCAGCTCCCCATGATACCGTTCGCTCATCTTCTGGTTATCCTTCTCCGGCTCGCCTTCCCACACCCAGTTATTCAGATCCCCTGCATGGTAAATGGCTTTCCCTTCCGCCCTGACCAGGAAGGCAACCCCTTCATCCGTGGATTTAAATGCCTCAATGTCCAGGGGCCCGCCTGCACCGTCCAGCAGCCTTGTGTCCTCGTCCGGTCCCAGGAAAGTGGTCCTTCCCAAAAGCTCCTCCGGCACCTGTCTCCTCCAGATATCATCTGACAGGATATAGGTCACATTCCTTCTTTGGTCCGCCAGGTCAAAGATAGCGCGGGAAAAATGGTCTCCATGCCGGTGGCTGGCAAATACAAAAAGCGGCTTGTCCCCCTCCACCGCAGGAATCTCTCCCTCAAAATAATCAAACAGAAGCGCCGCATGCTCCAGTTCCGCCATAAAACTGCTGTGATGGATATATGTTACCTTCATGTTTATATCCATTCCTTTCGCTTCGCTCAGGCACAAAACGTCATGAAAAT
>ERZ1036412.192-NODE-192-length-63136-cov-67.729839_pt1 | contig 63136 bp, 56 predicted proteins | sample MGYA00514218_ERZ1036412 | MGnify/ENA primary metagenome ERZ1036412 (study PRJEB33795, sample SAMN09464944) | human gut metagenome | host: Homo sapiens | place: USA: Stanford, California | collected 2016-11 | study: EMG produced TPA metagenomics assembly of the...
CTCTATTTTAAAAAAACATTCTTTCTTTTACAAAAAGTTAACTAAATGACATTGGTCCAGGTCCTCTAACGGTAAGGATACGATTTTTCTGATTCATCGTAGAATGTGACCGTGTTTTTCTCCTCATCAAGCTTATAGGCAAGCGCCGTTAGTTTCCAGTGTTTCCACGCTGCCGGTCACTACCCTGACCCCATAGATACGGTTATCATAATCACTCATGTGAACAAACCCGTCAATGGGATCCATGGCCGTGATATCGTGAGTATCCTTTTCCGTACCCGTGAGCATAATCCAGTGCACTGCTCCGCTTTTCCGCCTTACCTTTACAATGGGATACATTTTTTCTTCCAGCAGGCGGTCGATGCTCTCACTGGCTGTACCGCAGTCCAGCCGGACCCTGGCATAGGGCAATGCCTGTTCCAGTTCCTTCCACACAATGGAGCCCTGGCCGTTGTAAACATTATTTTCATTGAAAACCTGATTTAGTTCCCCCGGTGAAAAACTGTGTATTCCCTGAGCGGTCAGGGATGCGGCGATACAGCTGGTCAGGCATCCGGAACTTCCCATGGTGTCCTTGGAAATGCCCAGAGGACTGCTGCTCCAGCGCGTATCACGCTGGGAATATGAGGTATAGATTTTATTAATTCATCTGTTGTTGGTTCCATATAAAATCGTTGCTCCTCCTTACGATTTATTACGATTCCCGTACCAGGTTTCCCACTGTTCACGGCTTCCGTAATACACGTTCATGTCAATGAAGGTCTCTTCTCCTTCATATCCCGCCAGACGCTGGCGGTTGGTATACTGCCACAGCAGCCATGGTTTTCCGTCTGTGCGGGGCTTTGTCTTTACGTTGCGAATCCAGAGGGGATATTGGTCAAATCTTCCGCGGATGTACAGGTTCCAGGATTCCTCCGTGGCATAGATGACAGGAACCATCCCGTACTGTCTTTCCAGACCTTCAAGCAGGACCGCAAGCTCCAGCCCCACATCCGCCGGGTTTGGAGGATTGGCAGCCTTGTCTCCGTAAAACTCCACGTCAACTGCCGGCGGAAGCATCCCGTCCCCGGGGGGCAGACACTGAATGAAATGCGCCAGCTGGTCTTTTCCGCTGCTGTCAAAGCTGAAAAAATGGTATGCTCCCACAGCCAGTCCTGACAGGGCCGCCCCGGACCAGTTCTGAGAAAATTTCTCATCTATATGGAAGCTGCCCTCCGTGGCTTTGATGTAAGCAAAATCAATATCCTGCTGCCCCAGTACTACCCAGTCAATCTCTCCCTGATAATGGGACACATCCACACCGCGCACCGGATAACGGGTTCTGGAAGGATTATTTAAGAGAATCCGTCCGTTCCATATCAGATAAGCCATGATGCCGGCAGCAAAGGCTGCCAAAACTACCAGCGCGGCCAATATGCGGAGCCATTTGTATCTGCGTTTCATTTTCCATCCTGCTTTCCGGAACCTGTATCCGTATATTTTATCAAAAAACAATGCGCTATTTATTATCATGTTTCAGCAAGGCGGGATTATTCCCACTTCCGGCTTTCTGCGCGTCACACGCCTTTTACGCAGTCACGCCCTTGTCTGAAGCCGCCTTATCAGCCTCCGTATCCTTAGCCAAAAGCTTGCGGATGCCTTCAAAGGCAACAATCACGCCCAGAATCAGAAGAAGAATTGCGAACACCAGCTGAAGGGCATTGCCGAATACAAACTGGTTTGACAGGGCTGATACGAGGTCCTTTATTTTGAGAGTCAGGGCCGTAAAGGTGACGCCCAGCATGATGACCATGGGCCCCCAGAGCATAACGCCCTGTCTGTGGGTCTTTTTCAAGAATACGGCGCAGGCAATCAGGGCCAGTGCGGAAAGCAGCTGGTTGGCAGAGCCGAACAGCGGCCAGATGCTTGCATAACCTGCCCTGGATAACGCATAGCAGAGAGCCAGTGTCAGTATGGTGGAGAAGTATTTGTTTGTCAGCACCTTGTTCAGGGAACTCTGCTTTGCCGGATCAATATCATCATTGGTGAAAAATTCCTGGAAAGCAATACGGCCCACACGTGCCACTGAATCCAGGCTGGTCAATGCAAATGCGGAAATGGACAGCGTTATCAGCGTATAGCTGATGGAATCCGGCATTCCCAGTGCGGTAAGGAACATGGCGATGGCCTTAGCAAATACCTGGGGAGGCGTACCGGTGGGAAGGCCTTCGCTGGTAGCCAGCGCACCCACAGCAATCAGCGCGGTGATGGCCAGAAGGCTCTCTAACAGCATGGCGCCAAAGGATACCGGCAGCATGTTCTTTTCATTTTTAATCTGCTTGCTGGCTGTTCCGGAGGATACCAGAGCATGGAAGCCGGATACGGCGCCGCAGGCAATTGTCACGAACAGGGTTGGAAACAGATAGGAAATATTTCCCTTTGCATCTGTAAATACAAATGATGTAAAGGAGGGAAGGTTGATGGCCGGATTATAAACACATATTCCCAGAACCGCACCGATAATCATGGCCAGCAGCAGGTAACTGTTCAGATAATCCCTGGGCTGAAGCAGGGCCCATACCGGAGTCACGCAGGCAACAATCACATACAGGAATACGAAAATGAGCCATGCGCTCTGGGGCACATAGACGGGAAACGCCAGTCCAAGCGCAACAGCCAGCACAAGAAGGCCGATGGCAACCAGGGTGTTTACCAGTTTGCTGCATTTTCCATACTTCAGGAAGCATCCCAATACAACCGCAAATGCAATGAATAAAAGAGATGTGGTGGCAACGGCTCCGTTAGCAGCGATTCTCTCGCCGGTGGCGGCATCAAAACCATTGAATGTGCCTGCCACAATGTCAGCAAAGGCAGCCACTACCAGGATGGAGAACAGCCAGGTAAATAAAAGGAACAGCCTTTTACCAAGCTTGCCGATATAGACCTCGATTATGTAGCCTATGGAACGGCCCTTGTTCTTGACGGAAGCATACATGGCGGCAAAATCCTGAACCGCGCCAAAGAATACGCCTCCCAGAAGAATCCACAGCATGACGGGCAGCCAGCCGAACATGGCGGCCTGGATGGGTCCGTTGATGGGGCCTGCTCCCGCAATGGAGGCAAACTGGTGGCCGAATACCACATTGGTATCAGCCGGCACATAGTCCACACCGTCCTCCATCTCATAGGCCGGTGTCTTTGCATCGGGGTCAACGCCCCATTTCTTTGCCAGATATCTGCCGTAAAGCAAATAGGCACCGCCTAACACCACTACGGCTAAAAGCATCATCACTAAACCATTCATCATCAAGTCTCCTCACATATATAAAGTAGGTTTCAAAGAGTTTGTTCAGGCAATGCCTCAACATCCTGCCCCAGCATCCTGCCCTGAAAAGAATAATGACCGGGCCCGTAAAAAGAAAAGGTCCCTGCACCTTGCGATGCAGAGACGAATCAATCCGCGTTACCACTCTGTTTGCCGCCCCGTTAAAAGAACAGCCCCTTAAGTTCCTGCTGCTCTCAGTCAGCCGGAATCTTTGTTAACGGAAAGAAACCCGTCCATCCCTACTATCCTCCCTCTCAGGAAAGGGGTTCAGAACAGAAGCTGTTGGGTGAGGCCATGATTCCTCGCGCGCGCCCTTCCACCAGCCGGGCTGCTCTCTGTGCCGGAATCTGAAACCATGACATGTCCCAGTCATTGCTTTTCTCAAGTATCAAACTCTTGATGTCAAGAAGTTTACCACTTTAACACAGAGAAATCAATGATATTTTAACACTTTTTTTATACTTTATTTATATATTGTTCATAACTACAGGTTATACAGATGCCGGTCCCTCCGTCTTACGGGATATGGCGTCTTTCACAATGGCCTGCACCAATCCCTGTATATGGTATGTTCCGGCAGTGATATCTGCTTTTGTTCCATGCTTTTTTAGCTCTTCTGCCGTTATATCCCCGATGCATACAAACTTTGTCTGCCCTGACCTTTGTCCTGGTTTTATAACCAGGCCACTTGAAAGGTAAGCCCTTACCCCGGATGCGCTGGCAAAGGTAATGTAATCAAATCCCTCTTCCTCCGGAGATTTGGCATCCGCCGGTCCTTCTGTATCCTCCGTACTCTGCTCATTCACCGGCCTGCCTTTCACCTGGTAAAGAACAATATCATCATAAACCAGTCCGGCTTCTTCCAGTATTCTGGTAAGAACCGGGGAGCCGCCCCTGGAACGGGCAATCAGGATACGGTCGCTGCCGGTAAGGACGGATGCCAGCCCCTGCGCCAGCGCCTCTGCGCAGAAAGAATCCGGCATATAGTCTGCGTGGAAACCGAAATTCGCCAGTTCCCTGCCGGTGCCGTCGCCAATAACGGCAAATTTCACATGACCGAGTGAGCGGTAATCCCTGCCGGACTGCTGCATTCCCTGAAAGAACAGGCGCACGCCGTTGGCGCTGGTAAATATCAGCCATGTATATGCGGACAGGTTCCTGTAAGCTTCCTGCATGGCAGGATCTGCTGCATGGGAAATCACTTCCATTTCCAGGATTGGGCGGGCCTCTCCTCCCTCCTGTTCCAGGGCATGCCCAAGGCTGTCTGTAAAATGCCGTGTGCCAATCATGCCGATTCTGTATCCGGCCAGAGGACCGGTAAAACTGCATTTCATATCGCAGTTCATATGAAAGGAGGCGGTTTCGCCCACAACAATGACGGCCGGGGTGCCGATCCCCTCCTCCATGACCTTGGCGTGAATCCCTGAAAGCGGCGCCCGGACTACCTTCTGGTCCGGCAGCGTGCCCTTTTCAATGACAGCCGCAGGCGTGTCCGGGGCCAATCCTCCCCCAATCAGCCTGGCTGTAATGGCCGGAAGCTGTCCCAGGCCCATTAAGAACACCAGAGTGCCCGGCAGGGACCCGTATGTTTCAAACTCAGGGGGGAGACAGTCCTTTCCGTCCAGGGTGTGGCCTGTAATCACATGGAAGCTTCTGCTTACCCCCCGGTGGGTTACGGGTATCCCGGCGCATTCCGGGACCGCTATGGCGGATGTCACGCCGGGAACGGTTTCGTAGGGAATACCGTGGGCTTCAAGTGCCTGGATTTCCTCGCCGCCCCGCCCGAACACAAAGGGATCCCCGCCCTTTAAACGAACCACTGTAAGCCCTGAAAGGGCCAGTTCCACCAGAACCGCGTTTATCTCATCCTGTTTCATGGAGTGATGCCCGGCCTGCTTGCCCACATAGATTTTGCGGCATGTGGAGGGCACCCATTCCAGGAACCGTCTGGATGCCAGATGGTCATAGACCAGGGCGCCGCAGGCGCTAAGAAGCGCCCGGCCCTTCAGGGTCATCAGAGACGGGTCTCCCGGACCTGCGCCTACCAGATATACCATTCCCGTATTCTCCATATCACATCAATCCTTTCCATGCTTCTAACGCCAGTTTTTCCATATCCTCCCGGGACGTACCGCCGGTCATATGAATCCTCTTTACCTCTCCCCTGCGGCTGCTGATGCCCCATACCTCCAACTGCCCATTATCAGGGACAGAGTAGATGCCGATAGGCTCATGACATCCGGCATCCAGCAGTTTAAGGACTCTCCTCTCCAGTTCCAGGCACAGGCGTCCGTGGGCATGGTCCATGGCCTGGGTGAGGCTGTGAGCCATGGTTCCCGCCTTTGCCTCCACCGCCATCAGGCCCTGGCCTCCGGCAGGTATGAATTCTTCCGGATTGAGAAAGGTATATTCGTAGGTATCCTGTTCAAGCAGTCCCAGTCTCTTTAATCCGGCAGCCGCCAGGATGATGCAGTCAAAGTTCCCCTCCTCCAGTTTTCTGAGCCGGGTATGCACATTGCCCCTGAGGGTGCTGCATTCTGTCCCGGCAGCCCCCGGCCACAGTGTTTTACGCATCAACCCGGCCTGAAGCTGCCGCCTTGGGCTGGAGGTGCCGATGCGGACCATGCTCTTTGGCTGAATCTTATGGCCTCTCATGGTGACCAGCACATCTCTCGGGTCTTCCCGCCCGGATACCGCTGCAATGGTCAGTCCTTCGGCCAGCTCCATGGGAAGGTCCTTGGCGCTGTGGACCGCCAGGTCTATGACTCCTTCCTGTATGGCCTGCTCAAACTCAGATACAAAAACACCCTTGCCCCCGAATTCCTGTAAAGGCTTGTCCAGTATCCGGTCTCCCAGGGTATCCTTTGTCACGATTTCCACCTGTATGCCGGGACAGACCTGCCTTAATTCATCAGCTACAAGCTGTGTCTGAATCAGCGCCAGCGCGCTTTTTCTTGTTCCAATGCGGATGATATCATTCATGTTTCTGTTCCAGCTTTCTGTTTATTATGATTTGCGCCTGTTCCTGTGTGAGACAGCCGTTATGGCTGAGCCCTTCCTCCGCCAGCTCGTAAAACAGGGCTGAACGGACCTGGGGCGAGTCAGGGAACAGGTCTTTGACCGTCTTTCTGTAAGACCCCAGCCGGGCTGTCAGCTCTCCCAGGCTGTCCGGCATTGCGGACTGGATTCTGGCCTTCAGATACCTGGCTATGACAGGGCTCATGCCGCCGGTAGAAATTCCCACCACCACAGGACCGTCCCGCACAATGGACGGGAAGATAAAGGAACATTCCTCCTTCACATCCACCACATTTACAGGAATCCTTTTTGAACGGCACAGGGCGGATATCCTGCTGTTAAGGCCAGGCTCAGACGTGGCCGCAATGACAAAGTCGGCCCCGTCCAGGTCCCTGTCCCCGAATTCTTTTCTTGTCAGCTTAAGGACGTCCGTGTATGCATTGTCTTGCGCCAGCGCATCCAGACCAGGGCACATGTCCGGGGATACCACCTCGATGACTGCTCCATAGGGAAGCAGATCCCGCACCTTTCTCAAGGCCACGCCGCCTCCGCCCGCAATCAGCCATTTCATTCCCTCAATATCTGCAAAAAACGGAAAATATGCCATGAAGTTTGCTCCTCCCATTATATCCCCGGGCATATCCGTCCGGGCGAAAGTACCGAAAAAGACGCAGACAGCCATTCACGAAACCTCCTGTCTGCGTCTCTTTCCTGCTATTTTTATCTGTCACATAATGCGGATCAGCGCATGTCATGCTGCTTTCTTCGTTCATCTAACAGGCGCTCGAAATCCTCTTCCGTATAACCTATATCCGCCAGACGCTGTCTGCGCTTTTCCCTGAGGATGCGCTGGCGTTCCCGCTCCGCTGCCTGCCGTCTTTTAAACCAGAATACTCCGCCGCCTGCAAGCAGTGCCAGAACCAGGACCGCGCCGCCGCCTATGAGCACTGCCCTTGGAAGCGTAAAGCCGGTATTTCCCTCCTGTCCGTCCTCTGCAGGCCGGCTCTCCGGTGGAGTGTCCCCGCCGGGCTCAGAGGGAGTTGCGTTTACTGCCTGCGCACTGGAGCTGTAAATCCACGCGTCCCCAACCCTGCGCTCGTTATAGGTGTAGACCAGTCTGGCCACGGCTTCCTGGGGATGGCCCTCAGGCAAATCCGTCTCAAGTGTCTTGTTCGCATCTGTAAACTGCGCGTCATTGGGGATGGTGATGACTGCTCCGCTGTCAATGGAGAGTTCCGAAGGATTATATGCCTCCGCCCCAATGGTTACAGGCGCGCTGCCTGTGACGTATTCGGTTTCATTGTCAGCTATGTTCACATTCTTGAATTTTGCAAAGCAGAAATCCAGAATGGTCTTTGTATCCGAATAGTGGGTTTTCTGGGTACTCTTAAGAGTGACTGCAATCTGGCCTCTGCCCTCCCGTCTGGCGTAGGTGACAAGGGTCTGTCCGGCCTGGGATGTCCAGCCGGTCTTACCTGCAATGGCGTCGGGATAATAGTTGGAATCGTCTGACAGCAGCATCTTGTGCTCGATGGAAAATGTCCGCCCATTGGGATTGTTGGCAGTGGCTGGTATGGAAGAAGTCCTGGCTGAGGCAATCTCCAGCACGGTGGGGTTCTGGAAACAGGCCCTGGCTATGATGGCCATGTCGTAGGCCGTGGTGCGCTGGGTGTCGTCGTTCAAACCGGAGGGATTGGCAAAATGGCTTTCATTACAGCCAAGCTCCTCAATCCTCTGGTTCATCATGTCCACAAAAGCCTGTCTGCTGCCCACCACATACTCCGCCAGGGCGTTGGCCGACTGGTTGGATGACTGGAGCAGCATGGCGTAGAGACATTGGCGGACGCTTAATACATCCCCTTCCTCCAGGTTGAACTTGTTGCCGGCCCCGGATTCCACGTTGTATATGGCGTCATGGGAAAATGTAACCGGCGCGTCCAGGTCATTGGTATTTTCAATAACCACAAGAGCTGTCAGCAGTTTGGTGATGCTGGCCGGAATCTTTTGCTCGTGTATGTTCTGGGCAAACAGCACGGCCCCGGAATCCATATCCATGACAATGCCTGCCTCTGACTGAACCCCTGTATCTATGGGCCAGTCCGGTTTTGCAAAGGCAGTGATGGTGGTCATTGAAAAGACCATGATTAGACTTGTGATTATGTAGGATATACGACGCATAATTACCTCTTCTTTTTCATCAAAATAAAACAGCCTATCCATGATTATATTTTAATAAAGGGCCGCTGTCAATGAATTAAAATTTCTAATTGTATCTCGTTGAAAAACTAATTAGCCATGCAATGGGAATTGCGGTATACTTTAACTGGCACACCCTGGAAACAGTGCCATTATTTTATACATCATTGGAGGAACCGAACTTATGGAAAGCTTTTCGAGAATTCTCAATGCCCAGATGGTACTTCTGGCTTACCTGGCTGTGGGGATGTACTGCATGAAGGAGGGGCTCATTGACCGGGACACCAAGAAAAAACTGGTGGACATCATACTTAAAATCACCCTGCCGTGCATGATTTTTAATTCCTTCAACAAGCCCCTGACTCCGGAGGTGCTGATACAGACAGCCTTAATCCTGGTGGTGGCTGTTGCCATCTCCATCCTCTCCTTTCTGTTGGGAAAAGTTATATATAATAAATACCCGCAAAAGAAAAAGAGTATCCTTCAATACTGTACTTTGGTCAATAATTCAGGGTTTTTAGGAATGCCTATGGTGTCGGCGGTATATGGAAGCGACGGTCTTTTTGCCGCATCCATCTTTATCATTCCCAACCGCATCTTCATGTGGACCGCGGGCCTGGCCATGTTCACTACCGCTGATTTCAGGACAAAATGCAGGAATATCCTTCTGAATCCCTGTATCGTCACTGTATTTCTGGGCATTATCCGCAGGATGACCGGATTTCCGGTTCCGGGCTTTTTAGACGAGGCCGTTGCCAATATAGGAGCCGTCACCACACCGCTTTCCATGATGGTGATTGGCACCATGCTCATCGGTGTTCCGTGGAAAAAACTTCTGGATCCAAGTATTTTTTATCTGGCTTTTGTGCGTCTCATAGCGCTGCCCTTAGTGGCCCTGTTTATATTGAATCTCATTCACGCGGAGCCCATGCTGGCAGGTGTCTCCCTTATCCTTACAGGTATGCCTGCGGGAAGCACCAGTGCCCTTCTGGCAGCCAAATACGGGGCGGATGAGGATTACGCCTCCCGCTGTATTGTCACCACCACCATCATGTCCCTGGCAACCATACCGGTTCTGATGCTGCTTTTATGAGAATACAGATGAAACGAACAGGGCAGGACAACAATATAAATCCGTTCCCCGTTTGCAACGGCCAGTCCCGTGTTATCGTGAACATATTTGCTGAGCTGGTGCGTGGGGGTCGTGGGCTCCTCGAAGTAAAAGATATCAAATTTTTTTGCTGTCAGGCCAATCTGAGTGGATGACTGTGCGTCTGTAAAGGAGTGATTTTCAATAATAATGTCCACATCAGGCCCAATCGCTTCACGGACAGCCTTCAGCCTGGACGATTAAAAGAATCGGGAAATTAGAAACCACGCTGCTCCTTGTCTCAAAGCTGCATCCCTATGCTGCCCGCAAGACAATTGCCTGGAAAAACAACGCGGTACATTCGAATGCCTGTGTCAAGTTTTTAAATACTGTACTGGATTATTATCAAAATGTGTGATTTGCAGAAAACAGTATGAGCAGACAGCGGGGAAATTCTGTCTGCTCAAGTATATGCGATATACAGCTTGCCGTCTTACATTTCAGCTGGTCCTTCAAGTCCTGTCAGACCGAACATTCCGCTGAATACTCAGAATCCGCTGTCGTTGAAACAGCTGAATGCAATGGCGTTTCAGACAGGCTCTAGCGTACCAGGCAGGGTTTCTTGGAATTAAACTTCCAACCCGGAATCAGATACTGCATGACAACGGAGTCATCCCTGCCGCCCAGACAGTTGTCCAGATACAGCTGATGGGCTTTCTTTACCTGTTCCAGGTCCACATCAATGCCAAGTCCCGGTTTCCTGGGAACTTCCACACAGCCGTTTACAATCTGCAGGGGTTCCTTGGTCAGGCGCTCCAGTCCCTCCTGCCAAATCCAGTGGGTATCCAGCGCATTGTATTCACCCGGCACGGCTGCTCCCACCTGGGTAAACATGGCCAGCGAAATATCAAAATGGTTGTTGGAATGGCTGCCCCATGTATATCCGAAATCATGGCACATCTGGGCAACCCTTACAGAACCGTTCATGGTCCAGAAATGGGGGTCGGCCAGAATAATATCCACTGCCTGGGATTCCAGGGAATGACCCACCTCTCTCCAGTCTGTCGCTATCATGTTGGTAGCTGTGGGGAATCCGGTACGGCGGCGGAACTCGCTCATAATTTCACGGCCCGAATAAACGCCCTCGGCCCCGCACGGGTCCTCACAATAGGTCAGGATGCCCTGCATACCTTTTACATACTCCACGGCTTCCTCCAGGAGCCATCCTCCGTTGGGATCCAGGTCTATTCTTGCATCCGGAAACTCCTTCTTTAAGGCGCGGATTACTTCCATTTCTTCATTCCCCGCAAGGACTCCGCCCTTTAACTTGAAATCCTTGAACCCGTATTTCTCCTTTGTGGCTCTGGCAAAAGCCACAATCTTGTCTGCGGTGAGCGCCTCCTCATGGCGGATTCTGTACCACTGGCAGTCCGCGTCCGGTTCGGCATCGTATGCCAGGTCCGTCTTATTGCGGTCCCCCACAAAGAACAGGTAGCCCAGCATTCTTACCTTGTCCCTCTGCTGTCCATCGCCCAGCAGCTCACATACAGGAACATCCAGATGTTTTCCCAGCAAATCCAGACAGGGCGCCTCAATGGCTGTGATAACATGAACTCCGGTCCTCAGGTCAAAGGTCTGATTTCCTCTCACGTCCTCCTCGCCTTTTGAATCCAGGTATCTCTTTATCTTTAACAGAGTGCTTTTATACTCGCCAATCCTGGTTCCTTCCACCATCGGAATGCATTCCTCCAGGGCTTTGGTAATCTTTTGGCCGCCAGGAACCTCACCCACGCCCATCTCGCCGTTATCCGCGTAAAGAACCACCACATTCCTTGTGAAATAAGGTGCGTGGGCGCCGCTCAGGTTCAGCTCCATGCAATCCTTTCCTGCTACCGGATACACTTCCATCTTTGTGATTACAGGTGTTGTCATAATCATTGCTCTCCTTTTATTTGATAGGATTTGATTGAATTTCGTTGTTGTTATCTTTATTTTATAAGAGAATGTACACTTAGTCAAATTACTTAAATTTATTTTCATTCTTAGAAAAACTTATTGTTTTCGGCTGCCCGGCTTTTGGGAAAACCGTGTTTATATGAAGGCCAATACGGAAAAATATTCAAAAAAAGCGGCAGTAAAAACTGCCGCTTCCGATTTGTTTACCCCAACATTATATTGATTATAACATGCAGCTACGGAGGGTTCCAGTGGTTGGGATTAAATTAATGAATGGATTTTTCATCAGGTTATCGGCGCAGGATTAAAGATGCACAAATCATTGTGCAGTTTATACTTCTCCGCATAACTCTGCTTCCTGCCGCTGGCCACATCCACAATCTCATGGAACAGCTGGGTTCCAATGTCCTGGATGGTGGCGTCTCCGGTGGCAATGGGGCCTGCGTTTACATCAATCAGGTCCTGCCACTGCATCTTCATGTCATTTCTGGAACACACCTTGATGACCGGGGCAATGGCCAGGCCGTAAGGAGTTCCTCTTCCTGTCATGAACACCTGAAGTCCGATGCCGCTGGCCAGCTGGCAGGGTCCGCAGACTATGTCGCTAGCCGGTGTGGCAGCGTAAATCAGCCCCTTTTTGGAAGGTTTTTCCGCCGGAGACAGTACTTCCACGATGGGGGAGGTGCCGGACTTGGCAATGGAGCCCATGGCCTTCTCCACGATGTTGGAGAGCCCGCCCTTTTTGTTGCCCGGAGTGGGGTTGGCGCTGCGGTCCACCTGGCCGTTTTCCAGGTAATGGTCATACCATTTCATCTCGGCTGCCAGCTTCTTCCCCACTTCCTCGCTGACGCAGCGCTCTCCCAGAAGGTACACGCCGTCCCTTACCTCCGTCACCTCGGAAAACAGGACCGTGGCGCCGCCCTTTACCAGCATGTCCGCGGCATAGCCTGCGCTGGGGTTGGCCGTGACGCCGGAAAAGGCATCGCTGCCCCCGCACTGCATGCCAATCAGAAGTTCGGAAAGGGGCAGTGTCTGGCGCCTTCTCCGGTTAAGCCTGGCCAGCTTCCTGTCCGCCATCTCCATCAGGGAATTTACCATATCGTCAAAGCCCTTTTTCTCCTGCAGTATGATGACATTGTCAGGGGAAATATCCGCCTGGTCAAGGAGCATTTCCACGGTGAACTTTTCACAGCCCAGCCCCACGGCCATCAGCTCCCCGCCAAAATTGGGATGCTTGGCCAGGTTTCTCAGGGCGCGGATGGGTACCTTTGCCTCGGGGGCATTGATGGCCACACCGCAGCCGTAAGCATGGTTGATGGGGACGATGTCGTCCACATTGGGATATTTCGGAAGCAGCTCGCTCTTCATCCTGGCCACGGCTACATTCAGAACGCCTGTGACACACTGGACCGTGGTGCTGATACCCAGTATGTTGCGGGTTCCGGCATATCCTCCATTTGGATTTACATACCCCTCCCAGGTGTCCACAGGCGGTTTTGGCAGATCTGTCACCAGATTGGCGGCAAATTTCATCTCGTCCACTGAGGGCGGGGTGGGAAGCTCCAGCATCTTTTCGTTAATCCACTGCCCTTTTCCGATGGGGTTAATGGCATATCCCAAGACCACGCCGTACCGGATAATCTTACCGCCTTCCGGTATGTCGCACAGGGCTATCTTATGGGCCTGCGGGATGTCCTGCTTCGCGCGCACGCCGTCCATGACCAGGGTTCCGGCCGGAATGTCATTGACCGCAATGGCCACGTTGTCTTTATCGCTGATTTTAATGTATAAAGGACTGCTCATTTTTGTCTCCTCCTGCTGTGATTGGATTCAAAATCTATGGTATTTTTCATTGGCTTAATTATATCAATGGGGTACTCATAAGTAAAATTATTAAATTTAAGCTTTCTCTTAGAACTATTAATAGTTCTGTTTTGCTTTCAAGGGCTGTGTTTCTTTGCTATAATAACGTTAAAGAACCGGCAAAAAACTGGTTCAGCGCAAGGAGGCCAGCCAATTGGACACAAAATACCTGAGTTATATATTGACCATAGCCAAAAAGGAGAACATGACAAAAGCCGCGGAGGAACTGTTTGTATCCCAGTCCACTCTGAGCCAGTATCTGTCCAAGCTGGAGAGCGAACTGGGCACCCCGCTCTTTTACCGGAGCAAGGGCAGGCTTACTCCCACAGCAGCAGGCAGGCTCTATATTGACGCGGCGGAAAAGGTCATGGCCATTAAGGACAATCTTTATCAGAACATACAAAACCTGGACAACCGGGGACACATCACCATTGGAGTCACCTCCCAGTTTGCCCTCAGGATGCTGACAGAGCTGATTCCGCCTTTCAAATCCAGATTCCCGGATGTGACCATCGAGATATCCGAAACCAATGTTCCCTCCCTTACCCAGCTTATTCTGGAGGAAAACATTGACTGCGGCATCATGGCTCTCAATACCGTGGAGCCCTTTTCGCGGGACCAGGCCCATGTGCTCAGACGGGAGGAAATATTCTTTGCCATCCCCAGAACCCATCCCTACTGCAGGATTAATCCGGGGCGGCCCGTTACCATACCTGAGTTTGCCAGGTATTTCAGCGAGGATAATATACTGATGTCCAAGAGGGGCTCCACTCTCCGCTGTCTGACCGACCAGATTATCGAGGCCGCCGGCTGGATTCCCAGTACCATGTGCGAGACCAACAGCATCATAGCCACCCGCAGCATGGTGGCTATGGGAATCGGCGTCACCTTCATAGGAGCCTCCTGTGCCATAGACAGGGAGCATGTATCTTACTATCCGCTGGAGCCCAGGCTGTACCGTTTGAACGCCTTTGTGACCAGAAAGAACTGGGTCATGAACCGGCCGGAAAGCACTCTCTGCCACGATATCCTCCACTACTTCTCCAATCAGGGGTAAACGTCATGGCCCCGGAACAGATGGATTCTGTCCGGGGACATGTTTTCCGTCCCTGCTGCCTGAAAGCCTGGATTAGATGGTTATTTTGCTAAATCGTCTGCAATCTCCTTGATTTCAGTGTAGATTCTCTCGTCGTTTTTCTCGGAGTCGGCTGCGCTTAAGTAATATGGCTCCATTTCCACCTTCTTGATGGCTTCCTGGGCCTCCGGATCGGATGTCATCTCTTTTACCAGGTTGTCATACCATGCGATTACGCTGTCAGGTGTTTCCTTTGGAAAGTAGAAGGAGAACTCGCAGTTGGGATATACCAGGTCCACGCCCTGCTCTTTCAGGGTTGGGATATCCTTGATCAGGTCATATCTATCCTCTGTGGGAGCGCCCAGACAAACAAACTGTCCTGCTTCCAGATAATCCTTGCAGTTGATGTACGCACCCGGCATCAGGTCCACCTGTCCGGACAGCATGGCTGCCACCTTGTCGGAGTTGGATCCCACGTCCACCAAGTCCAGATCGATTCCCGCTGCCTTCTCAAATGCCAGCAGCTCGTAGTAAGTGTAGGCGCCCACCTCGGTACATGCCTTCAGCTGTCCGGGAGCTGCCTTGGCTGCCTCGATGAAGTCGTCCAGGGTCTTGTATTTATCCGGGTTTGCATACATCTGCTGTGCAGGATCAAGTGCAAATGTGGGTCCTAATTTAAATGCGGTGTAATTATAATCCGTTACACCGGAAATGTTGGCTACGTTTACCAGATTGTGGCCGTACAGGAAGGTATGGCCGTCCGGCGCAGCGGAAAGCACCTGGTTGGCAGCCACGGAGCCGGCAGCGCCGTTTGCGTTTACGACGATGAAATCAGCGCCTGTCATCTTCTTGGCAAACTCCGCGAATACACGGGCGGAAAGGTCAGTATTGCCGCCTGCGCCAGCCGGGACCACAATGGAAACCGTTGTGCTGGGGGCCCAGTCAGATGCCTGCGCCTCTGTATCTGCCGCGGCTGCCGGGGCGCCTGTCTGGGCAGCGGTGGTATCAGCTGCCGCAGCAGCAGTGGTATTTGAAGTTCCTCCTCCACATGCAGTCATGCTCAGTGCCATAGCTGCTGCCATCATTCCTGCTAACCATCTTTTTTTCATAAGTTATTACTCTCCTTTTCTGATAACCCATCCGGGTCTTTTGTTTAGTTGATAATACCCCTCTATATGTATCCCGCCCCGGATTCGGCTGATTTTCCGGAAATCCCGGTTCAGCCGATTGGGGCCGGAATCATATATAAATTTTCTTACTCATCCCGCTTTGAAACATGCTGCATTTTCCTTGCCCTGGTCATCCTCCATTCTTTATAAATGGACCAGACCACAACGGCTATGGCAACGAAGAAGAATACATCGAATATAGGCCGCTTGAAGAACGCGCCAAAAGATTTATACTGCATAATACCGCGCCGCAGATAGGTTTCCACCATCTCGCCTATCAGGAAACAAAGCACAAAGGGCGTGGTGGGAAGTTTGAACTTGTGATATAAGTAACCCACGGCTCCGAATAAGATGATGGACTGTACATCGAAGATACGGTTGTTGGTGGCATAGGCGCCCACACAGCACAGAACCAGAATAAGAGGCATCAGGATGTGCTTGGGTATCTTGAGCAGCTGGACAAATCCCTTGATTCCAAAGAACTCGATTATCAGCATGAAAAGACTGCACAGCATGCAGGCCGCAAATATACCGTACACCACATCTGCGTTTTTGACAAAAAGCAATGGGCCTGCTGAAAGACCGTGAATCAGGAAACCGCCTAACATCATGGCTGTAACACCGTCTCCCGGTATGCCCAGTACCAGCAGGGGAATCATAGCCCCGCCGATGGTGGCGTTATTGGCGGTCTCTGTGGCAACGATACCGTCAGGGCAGCCTTTGCCGAATTCATCGGGATGTTTGGACATGTTCTTGGCGGTCACATAGGAAAGCATGCCGGACGTGCTGCCGCCAATGCCGGGCAGGATGCCGATTCCTGTTCCTATCAGTGCGGAACGGATGGCGTTGGGAATCTGATATACAAACTCCTTCCATGTAAATCCAAAGCCTTTGATGGGCTTCATCTTCATGGCTTCCACCTTGCCGTTTCCCATGCTCTCAGCCGTTATCAGGATCTCGGAGATAGCGAAAATACCAATAAGGGTTGGAAGGGTGTCAAATCCGGCCATCAGTGAGCTGCTTCCAAAGGTAAACCTGGGAGTTCCGTCAATGGGCGCCATGCCGACCAGGGCAAATATAAGCCCCAGCATACCGGCCAGCACTCCCTTTACCATGGAACCGGAGGCCAGTACCGCCACCATTGTCAGCGCAAAGAATGAAATGCCGAAGTTCTCAGCCGGTGTGAACTTCAGGGCAATGTCTGCCAGCAGCGGCGCGCAGAAGGTGAGCACCAGGAAGGAGAACACGGAACCCAGGAAAGAGAATACAATGCCGTATCCAAGGGCCTTGCCGGCTTCCCCCTTCTTTGCCATGGGGTGTCCGTCAAAACAGGTTGCGATGGATGACGCGGTTCCCGGCATGTTGAGCAGAATGGCTGAAATCAGACCCCCTGAGATACCGCCTATGTACACGGCCACCAGCAGGTTCATGCCCATGGAAGGCGTCATGCTGAAGGTCAGAGGCAGGAACAATGCCACTGCCATGGCTGCTGAGAGTCCCGGAATGGAACCGAATATTATTCCCACTGCCACGCCTGCCGCCATGAGCAGTAAGGATGTGGGGCGGCAGATGCTTACAAAGGCACCGCCCAAAGATGCTAATGCGTTCATGGTCTACCTCCTATAAGTTGATGGTAAAGATACCTGCAGGCAGCACAATCTTGAATCCGTAGCGGAACAAGAAAAATACCACGAAGGTAAACAATACGTCAGTGATCAGCAGCTGAATGACATCCTTTTTTCCTCTCCGTTCTTCCGGCGCCAGGATAAACATCTGGACGGGAAGATAGACCAGAGTGCTGATGATGAAGCCCACGGACTTGAGCACGAACACATAGACCAGGATAATGATAAAGCTTGTGAGCACCCTCTTGTAGTCGGCCTTTTCCGGTCCCTCGGCCTCAGCCTGGGCCACATATATTTTCATGTTTTTGATATTGAGGAATACCAGGGCTGCTGCCAGCACAAAGGTCATGACACCAATGCACATGGGCATAAAATCAGGTCCGATATCCATGACCGTTGACTTGGGAAGCATCTTGGCCATAACCAACATGGCTGCGGATAATAACATGAAGAATACTCCGACAATGATATCCCCATACTTTTTAATAAACATTCTCTCTACCCCTTTTTTTCTATGATTTGCCTGGATTTATCTGACCAGCGCAGGCTTTTTGCAGTCGTATTTCCAGCCGGGAATCAGATACTGCATGGCCATGGCATCATCTCTTTCATGGGAAGGAAGGCGGTTGTAACGCCCATTGGCCTCCATGACCTTGTCCATGTCGATGGTAACACCCATACCCGGCTTATCCGGTACCTGAAGATACCCGTTTACAATCTTCGGCGTATCCTTTAACAGATTCTGTCCGTCCTGCCAAATCCAGTGTGTGTCAAGTGCAGTGGGAGTTCCGGGAGCAGCCGCTGCCACATGGGCAAATGCGGTGAGGGTGATGTCAAAGTGGTTATTGGAATGGCTGCCCCAGGTAAGACCCCAGTCGTTTAAAATCTGGGCCATACGGACGCTTCCCCCGAATCCCCAGAAGTGAGGATCTGCCAGGACAATATCCACGGATTTAAGGGCCGCGGCATGATAGAACTGACGCCAGTCCGTTGCTATCATGTTGGTGGCCACAGGCAGATTTACCGCATTTTTGAATTCCGCCATCACCTCCCGGCTGGAATAGCCTGCTTCCGGGCCGCATGGGTCCTCCACATAAGTAAGCACTCCCTCCATGGGCTGGCAGATGCGGATGGCCTCCTCCAGGCTCCAGGCCCCGTTGGGGTCAATGTTAATCCGCCCCTCAGGAAATACTTTTTTCAATGCGCGCATAGCTTCCATCTCTTCCTCTCCCCTGAGGACCCCGCCTTTTAACTTGAAGTTTCTGAAGCCGTATTTTTCGTTTAATACCTGCGCCTGCTCCACGATGCGCTCAGGCGTCAGCATTTCCTGCCGTCTGAGACGAAACCAGGCATCGCTGCTTCCTGTTTCGTCGATATAGGGAAGGGCCGGCGCAGCCTTTTCCTTATCACTTACATAGAACAGATACCCCAGGGTCTCCACCTGGTCCCTCTGTTTTCCGTCGCCCAGAAGTTCACACATGGGCAAATCCAGATACTGGCCCAGAAGGTCCAGAAGGGCGCATTCGACTGCCCATTCAGCTTTGACAACGAATTTCAGCTTGCTGATATCCAATGTCTGGATACCCTCCCCATCGTCCTCCGCCGCCCGTGTACTGCTCTTGTGGATGGTATCCAGGATATTCCTGTATCTGCCCACTGGCTGTCCCACTACCAGAGGGATGCAGCTGTTCAGCGCCTCGCATGTGTAATCCCCGCCGTGAATCTCGCCAATGCCCGTGTGACCGGAGCTGTCCCTTAAGATGACCAGGTTCCTGGTGAACCAGGGCGCATGGGCTCCGCTCAATGTCATCAGCATGCTGTCATATCCGGCTACGGGAATGACCTGCATATCAGTAACAACAGGTGTGCCTTTGTGTTCCATCATATCGTTTGTCCCCTTTTTCTTGTTTTATGCATAATGCCTACACGCAAATTGAGTTCACCCGTATTCGGATGTTATTATGTATGTTTTTTGCTGTATAATTGTAATTTATGTACGCATTATAACAGGAACGACTTTCGGATTCCAATTGTTAATATTAATCGTGTCAATAAGAATCTTTAATTGCTGTTCTTACGTTTTCTTAATGTGATTCGCCCCGGCTCCCTTGCTTCCTAATGTTCTCTTAACACATGCCAAGTATAAACGACAGGGTTAATCAAGTAAAGTTTATAAAACTTATCTTTACTCTTAATAAATCTTATAGTTAATCTTGCACTCTTTCCCTTTATGGGTTAAAATAAATACATCGGGATGGAAAAAGGAGAATACCATGGACACACGGCAGATTGAATATATTTTAAAAATTGCGGAAGAAAACAACATTACCCATGCGGCTAATAAGCTGTTCATCACCCAGTCCGCTTTGAACCAGCAGCTCATTAAACTGGAACAGGAGTTAGGCACTCCCCTGTTCCACCGTTCCCGCACCAACTGGCATCTGACGGAGGCCGGGGAAATTTACATCCGGAATGCCAAGGAAATTATGAGGCTGAAGCGGGAAACCTACCAGACCATCCACGACCTGTCTGACGGCAAATGCGGCCATCTCTCCGTGGGCTTTACGGCAGGTCGCGGCATCAATATGTTTACAAAGGTATACGGCACCTTCCACCAGCTCTATCCCAACGTCATCATCGAGCCCCAGGAGGGCATTGTAAAGCATCTTCAGAAGATGATATCCATTGGCGGCCTGGACATTGCCTTCCTGACGCTTACGGACAAGGACAGGACCGACGATATCTATGAACCCATATACGAGGAAGAACTGTATCTGGTTATTCCCGCCGGACATCCGCTGGCAAGCGTGGCGCCTGAGGAGGGGGAGGACTATGCCACCCTGGATATCCGAAGGCTCCAGTACGAGCCCTTTGTGCTCATGGACCGCCATTCCACCATGAACACCATGCTGAACCGTATTTTCTCGGAGGCAGGCTTTACACCCCAGGTCCTCTTTGAGACAGGCAATAACCATACCATTATCTCCATGATACGGGCCAACATGTGCTGCGGAATCCTGCCCTACTACTATGTGAAGGACATGGATCAGGACTTCTGCTGTTTCCATCTTCCCTCCCGCCCCACATGGCAGTTTACGGCCAGCTACAAAAAAGGCCGCTATCTCAGCCGCCCCGCACGCAGCTTCATCGATCTGATGAAGGAACAATGGGGAGACCGGACAACGGCCTTACATACAGATTAAGACTTTATAAGGCTGGAGCCATACATAGGCAGGCGCCATACATAGACAGGCGCTTTAAATCAGCCCTGCCTGTTTCATCTCTGACTTGATTCTGTCCAGTACAGGGCCTTCAGGCGTGGCCAGGTTTGGCTTATAGGGAAGTCCGACGGAGCGTCCCCTTAAGTTAGCCATATCCTTTGCGGCCACAGGGAAGCTGGCTCCATCCATGGAAAGCCGGACCGGATTCAGCTTGAACTGGGCTTCCAGGGACCTTTTCAGGTCTCCGGCCACATATTTATTGTATACATCCACTATAAGCTCAGGCATGAAATTGGCTGCCGTGCACACGCCTCCCACTGCCCCATGGCACATGGAAGCGTATAGCAGGGTGTCCTTACCGCCAAACACCTTGAATCCCACATCCCTTGTCCTGCGGATAAATTCAGCTGTCTGGGTTATATCGCCGCTGGTATCCTTCATTCCCACGATATTGGGAACCTCATGAGCCAGGCGCTCCACCAGCTTTCCGGACATGGTATAGTTCACCCTTCCCGGATTGTTGTACAGAAGCACAGGGGTCTCCGGCACACATTCCGCTATGGTCTTAAAATGAAGATAAAGCTCATCCTCTGTTGGTTTCAGAAACATGGGCTGCAGCACGGATATGCCTGCTGCCCCGTTGTCCGCTGCCATCTTAGCCAGACGGCAGCATTTTTTTGTGCTGATTGCGCCAATGCCGAAATAAACGGGCACACGCCCCGCTGCCTGGTCAATCATGATTTTAAGTCCGCGCTCCATCTCATCCTCTTCAATGACATAGAATTCGCCGTTGCTTCCAAAGGCCAGGATGCCTGACACCCCTCCTTCAATCACATAGTTCACCTGTTCCCGCAGCTTCGCCTCGTCAATAAACTCATTTTCATTAATGGGGGTGAGAATGGGTACAATAACACCCTTGATAAAATCTGTATTCATAACGCTTCTCCTTTATATCCGGGTCCAGGTCCGATTATGATTCAACTGTAGTATTGGCAATCTTTTCGTAATACTTGACAATGCTTGCGTGGTCTTCCTTCTCATAACCGTCAGCCTTCAATCCCTGCATGATTTCCATAAGCTGTCCTGTTAAGGGAACCGGAGAGCTGATTGCATGCGCGGCGTTCAGCGCATTGTTCAAATCCTTGATGTGAAGCTCAATGCGGAATCCCGGCTTAAAGTTCCTGCCCAGCATCATGGGTGCCTTCGCGTCCATGACAGTGGATCCGGCAAGTCCGCCGCGGATGGCCTGATATACCAGCTCAGGGTCGGTTCCCGCCTTCTTTGCGAAGGTAAGGGCCTCAGATACGGCAGCAATGTTCACAGCAACCACAATCTGGTTTGCCAGCTTTGCCACGTTGCCGGAACCCAGCTCGCCTACGTATACCACGGAACCGGCCATTACCATGAGCATGTCATAATACTTGTCAAACAGCTCTTTTTTGCCGCCTACCATGACAGACAGTGTCCCGTCGATGGCCTTTGGCTCTCCGCCGGAAACAGGAGCATCCAGCATGTCAATGCCCTTTTTCGCCAGCTCAGCGCCGATGGCCTTGCTCTCGGTCGGGTCAATGGAGCTCATGTCAATCAGTACTGTTCCCGGTTTTGCGCCGTCTGCAACACCGTTTTCGCCCAGCACGGCAGCGCGTACATGGGGAGAGTTGGGAACCATGGTGATGACTACCCCGCACTGCTCTGCTACTTCCCTGCCGCTTGCGGCAGATACAGCTCCGCATTCCGTCACTTCCTTCACCGCGTCCTTGTTAAAATCAAAAACAACCAGCTCATAACCTGCTTTTAATAAATTCTTGCTCATTGGCTTACCCATGATTCCTAATCCGATAAAACCTACTTTCATATCATTTCCTCGCCTTTCTTAGAAACATTTTTAGTTACATCTTTTTACAAACATCTTTTCCCGTCAGCTTGTTTTTCTGACCTATGCCCACATTATAGCTGTACCCTTCCTTCCTTACAATTGGCATTGTAAATGAAAAAGGCAGCTTGTTTTATACAAGCCGCCTATGATTTCAAATCGCATTTCACATTTGAAACAATCGTTTCATTTATAGTTCATTTATAGTTCATTTATAGTTCGATATTGTATTTTTTCATCTTTCTCCACAGGGTTGCCTTGCTGATTCCCAGGCAGGCAGCGGCGCGCTCTCTGCTGCCGCCCTGGGCTGCCAGGGCCAGGCGTATCTGCCGTTCCTCCTCACAGGCAACCGGCCCCCCTATCCCCTGTCCGTCCGGCATCATCCGGACCGGAGCAGAAGAAGGAAACAGTTCCCGCAGCAGCTTCCTCACCAGAATCTCGTCAATGCTCCGCTTTTCAGCTGTCAGTATCAGCCGCTTTAAGAATGTCTCCAGCTGGAGAAGGTTTCCCTGCCACGGATATGCTTTCAGGCACTGCATCCCACCCTGGGTCACCACATGGTAACGGGAATATTGGTCGCAGGCTTCCCTGACCGTGTCCCTGATTGCCTGTTCCAGATCCTCCGGCCGTTCCCGAAGGGGCGGCACCCGAAGGACCAGTCCCGTGAAGAGATAATACAGGTCCTGCCGGAACCCTCCTGAAAAAGCAAGATGCCCCAGGTCCTCCGGTGTGAGGATGCTGGAGGCGATAACGCGGATATGAAAGCCCATGGTCCTGGCAAAATCCCTGCTGCCTGTCTTATAGCGAATGAGCTGGTACAGGCCGTATTGGCTTTTTAAGGACAGTGTCTCCACATCCTCCAGATACAGGGTACCGCCTTCTGCCAAAAACACGGCTCCCTTGTTTCCAAAGAGCATTTCCTCCTGCTCCTCCCGGGCAAGGCCTGCGCAGGAAAGGGCCAGGAAGGGGCCTTCACTGCAAAGCCCTGTATTGTGGATGCTCTCAGCCAGCGCTCTCCGCTCCGTGCCGGTTTCACCCAAAAGCAGCACAGGCTGTTCCGACTGGGAGTAAAGCCTGGCCAGGTGGACGCACTCCTTCATGGCCCCTGACTCCTGGCGTATACTTGAAAAATTTCTCCTGGCAATCAGGCCCTGAACCCTGTTTGCTCCATCCCGTTGCGGGCGCCGTTCACTGCGGCTCTGCTGCTTTACCTTGTGGCAGGTAAGAATGGCCCCCTCTGTCTCATTTCCCACGCGGACAGGGGCCAGAATGGCGAAGATGGAGGTCTTTCCGGCCTGCATGAAGGAGGAATAGCTCTCCTCCTTTCCCTCCAGGACCTGTGAAAGCTTATCCCTGTCTATGTCGGAGAATACCTGGGTAATGTGCCGGCCTGCCACCTGTTCACCGTCAGCTCCCAGTATGTCCCGCATTACCGGATTCACCGTGGTGATGACTCCTTTCCGGTCCATGTTCACCACCCCGTTGAAGGAATAGTCCAGAAGTGTCTCAATCTGGGCATTGCTCCTCTTCTCTGCGCCCATGGCAAAATCCAGGCTCTCAGCCATGGAAAGGGCAGTGCGCAGGGAATCCTCGGTGATCGACAGGAACAGGGACGGGATATCCGCCTCCTTGGCAGTCTCAACCGCTATGTCCCCTCCAATCATAAGGTCAGCGCCATCCTCCACGGCTTCCATGGCTTTTTCCTTTAACCCGGAACCATTGGCGGCAAAATAAGTGCGCAGCTTTATGTCATAGATCGTCTCAAAGTATGACATGTCGCAGAACATATTCTGAAAGCCCACCACAGCAATGATTGGCCTGGCCTTTTTTACTATCTGCCTGGCCTTTACCACCAGGAGAGCCATCTCCTGGGCCGTGGCCACGATTTCCACCACAGGCACATCCGTATACTGCTTGATGAGGGATGCCTGAAGGCCCCTGGCAATGATGATGTCCGCCCCGGCGGCAATGGAATTCCTGGCCTCCACCACCGTATTCTCTGTCTGGATGACACGCATCTGCGCAATGGCATACTTCTTTTCCTGAAGAATGTTGTGGGCCAGGTAGAGCATTTCCTCCCTTGGCACCAGAAGAACGATTTTCCCCATGCCGCTTTCCCCTTTTTACATGACTACTTGTCCAGACGTGCCTTTAAAAGCTCCAGCCCTGCCAGTATCACGCCGCCCAGTATGAAAAACAGGATACTGAAGGTGGAGGGACTCATGGGCGCCTTGGGCACATCCAGGGTGGTGGGCCCCATGGTGATGGCATAGAGGGAGCCTGTCATCAGGCCGATGATGGTGTAAATGGTCTGGGAGCGGAACCGCTCCAGGCACATCTTGATGATTTTAATAATTCCCACAATACCTGTGACGATGCCCAGACCAAATACCATCAGGATGGGGAAATAGTCCATATTCATGTGCAGGAATTCCTTCACAGCACCTATGATGGGCACATAGAGCCCGAATATGAGAAGGAGCGTGGAACCTGAGATGCCCGGAAGCACCATGGCGGTAATGGCGATCATGGCAGTGAAGAACACGTACACCACCAGTCCCAGTGACAGATGCTCCACTGATACACGGATTCCCTCGCCGCCTGAGGGATTAAAATAGGTGATGCAAAATACCAGCAGGACTCCCATAAGGGTGAATACCGTATTTCCGTACCTGCCTTTAAGCACTTCCCTTTCCTCACGGATCACCATGGGAATGGCGAATAAGGTCAGTCCAAGAAAAAGGGAGCTGATCCGGTAGATGTGAGCCTCAAAGAGGCTGGACAGAATCAGCACCGACATGCAGAAGCCGATGACCCATCCCACTCCCAGCTTTACCAGAAACAAAAAGGCAGTTTTCCTTCTGCCGTTGTCCCGGCCCATCAGGTCGTTCAGGGATTCAATAAATGTATCGTAAAAACCCAGTAAAAAGGCAATGGTTCCTCCGGATACCCCCGGAACGCTGTCCGCCAGGGCCATGCAGAAACCTCTTATTCCATTTAAAAGCACGTAATCTTCCTCCTGTCATTTTGCCGCCGCCCGGCTGTTCCGGATGGCAGTATGATTTTCTCTGAATAATTATACAGGAATTGACAGAAAATTCAAGCACGGTTTTTCACTGCCGTTTCTTTTGCCCTTTCCCTGTTCCGCCATTTTCTTCCTTTCCTTTCATCTTTTCCTATGGTATCATAGTAGTAATTTTTCTGTCTGATTGACAGCGGCAATGATAAGGACGCCGGACGCAAGGTGCGCCAGATTCCGGACCAGGGTGCTCTTTCCCGTGCTTTCGCTCCCCAGGACCAGCACACGCCGGGCATAGTAATCCCGGCACACAGAGGGAATGTAATCCCAGTGTCCCAGCGCCCAGCACTGTCTCGTACTGGCGAATGTGGGAAAGATTCCCGGAGCCGCGGATTACGGTTGCAAGCCCCACATCAGGGTGAATACGATTATGACAGGTCCGATGGCGGATACAATTCGGATCATTTTCTCAAATCCAGCCAGATATGCACACAGGACCATGGCCGCCTTCCTACCGCAGAAAAAGGTAAAGTGATTGAAATTTGCCTCATCCCTGCGTCCCCCGTGTGTCTGTACCTGATTCTGTTATATTATAGCAGAAGGCACATAAAAAATATAGCATTGAATACCATACTTATTCCCCCTGGAGCGCGTCATATCCCTGCTCTCCGGTGCGGACCTTCACCACATTTTCCACATCGTACACGAAAATCTTTCCGTCTCCGATATTGCCTGTGTAAAGAGCCTTTCTGGCTGTCTCTATTACATCCTCCACCGGTACCTTGCTCACCACCACTTCCAGCTTCATCTTTGGAAGAAGGGCCGCCTCCTCCACCTTGATGCCGCGATAGTAATTTACATGGCCCTTTTGCGTACCGCAGCCCATGACCTGGGTGATGGTCATGCCGGTGACGCCCAGGTCCGTAAGCGCATCCTTAAGAGCGGTGAACCTGGCCTGGTTAAATATCATCACTACCTTGGACAGCTTGACATTGGCGGACACCGGCTTTGCCGATGGATAATGCTCCACCGGAACAGCTTTTTCAACAGAGACACCGGCGTCCGCCGCCCCCTCCTTTGCCTTTCCCATAAATACCATTGGCATGAAATCCGCATAGGAGCTGGCCAGATTGTGTTCCGTCACATCCAGTCCCTTTGTCTCCTCCTCCTCACTGGCCCTAAGGCCGATGGTATGCTTCAGCACATTGAAGGTGATGATCATGGTTACGCTTACCCACAGGATAACGCAGACAACACCTAAAAGCTGTATTCCCAGGAAGGAGAAACCGCCTCCGTATACAAGGCCTCCGTCCACCGCAAAGACGCCGGTGAGAAGGGTGCCCGCGGCCCCGCACATGCCGTGGACTCCGATGGCGCCTACCGGATCGTCTATCTTACACACCTTGTCAATGAATTCAATTCCGAATACCACCACAAAGGCTGCTATGAGTCCGATAAAAAACGCGCCTGCCGGGCTGACCATATCGCAGCCGGCCGTGATTGCCACCAGGCCAGCCAGGGAACCGTTCAATGTCATGGAGATATCCGGCTTTCCATAGCGGAGCCAGGTGATAACCATGGTGGCCGCGGTGGCTGTGGCAGCCGCCAGGTTGGTGGTCACAAAGATATTGCCGGCGGAATATACAGCCGCGTCGCTGTCCATGGCAACAGTGGAACAGCCGTTAAAACCAAACCAGCAGAACCACAGGATGAACACGCCAAGGGCGCCCAGGGTGAGGCTGTGACCCAGAATCGCGTTGGGCTTTCCGTCCTCTGTGTACTTTCCGATACGCTGTCCCAGTACCTTGGCCCCAATCAGGGCCGCAACCCCGCCGCACATATGGACGGCAGTGGAGCCCGCGAAATCGTGAAATCCCATCCGGGCCAGCCATCCGCCGCCCCAAATCCAGTGTCCCGACACGGGATAGACCACTGCGCTGATTACGGCGCTGTAGATACAGTAGGAAATGAACTTGGTGCGCTCTGCCATGGCTCCCGACACAATGGTTGCCGCCGTGGCACAGAACACAGTCTGGAAAATCAGGTAGGCGGGAAGGGGAACGCCTGCCGGAAGGATTCCGGAATAATCCCCCCGCACCAGCGGATCAAATCCTCCAATGAAGGCCCCTGCACCCCCGAACATGATGCCGAAGCCTGTAAGCCAGAACAAAGGGGTACCAATGGCAAAATCCATCAGGTTCTTCATGATAATGTTTCCTGCGTTCTTCGCTCTTGTAAAACCTGTCTCCACCATGGCAAAGCCTGCCTGCATGAAGAAAACCAGGGCCGCGCCTAACAGGACCCAAATTGTGTTTACCGCTGAAAATTCCATAATGCATTCCTCCTTGAGGGTTTATATTTGATGGGGATGCGCATTCATGGGGGAATACGCAGAAAGAGGTGCATTGCCCGCCCGGTACCTGGCCGCGGCAATACACCTCTTTGTGTATCTGTTATCTACGCAGAAAACAGAGAAAGCGCCGGATGTCTAAGCACCGGCGCTTTTCTTTATGTGGCTTATTATAGTGTCCGCTTTCCGAAAAGTCAATGACAAATTAAGATTTTGTAAATAAACTATAAAAAAGCAATAAAATAATGGAAAGTTTCGGCAGATTTCCGCTGCCCTCCTAATCCGTTTAACTGCGGCTCGCAGCCTTCCATCTGGCTTTCTGGCCTTCAAACTGCTCGTTCAGCCAGTCCACGCCTTTTGCTATGCCGTCCGCGTCAAAGGACAGGATTTGTTGTTCCTTTTCTTCCTCAGGAGTGGCATCATAACCATATGGCTCAGGCCAAATGGTAACACCCAGGCGCGGTCCGTCCTCACCTTCCAAATCCAGCTTTTCCATACGAAAACGCATACCGTTGTGACTTCCTGTAAATTTCTCTTTTTTCAGGAAATTAATGGGCATGAAATTCTTCAGCTCCAGCATATGCTAACCTCTTTTAAACTACTTTTCATACTGGCTCAGCTCCACCAGGTGCATGGTCAAATCCGTGATGGTGTCATCGTCCACCTGGGCCGCCGTATAAAGTGTGTACTTGGTACTTCCCCACTCCCAGGAGGCCAGACGGCCGCCGCTGTCCGTGGTTTTAATCAGGACTTCCAGGCTGGTTTCACCGTAATCATAGTTCAGGGAAATGGCCTCATCCTTAAAGCGCTCGAAAATCCCCGCAAAGTCCTCTGCCGTATCCGAGGCCCTGTAGGTGTATGGCACACCGTCCAGAGAGAACCGGGCATCCGCCACCTCCTGGTTGATGATGAAAAAGCTGGTATCCTCAGCCCCCTCTGGCAGCACCATATGGACTCCTATGGCCTCAAAGGCCAGGACATCCTTTACCTCCGCCATGGGATTTGGCAGTTCCCGGGTTGCAGTTCCTGACTCAGCCCTTGTCCCTGTCTCCGCCGGAGCGGATGTCTCTGCCTCAGAAGTCTTAACAGGCTCCTTTTTGCCGCCGCAGCCCGCGGCCAGAAGGGCCGTAAGCGCTACGGCCAGCAGAATACCCTTTCTGCCCAAAAGCCTTTTGGTTCGATTCATGTAATTCCTCCTTCCATCTGCCCATGCACAGGCATCACTGCCCTTTCTGCATGGGTGCTACCGTCTCACAATATTCCTGCAGCGCCCTGTGCAGCTGTCCCTGTGAAGCCTCGTCGCACAGCACTACTATCTTGTCCCCTGCCCTGAGCACTGTATCCCCTCTGGGCACAAACTCGGCCTCCCCGCGCATAAGGGACACCACCAGAGAGGTCCTTGGCCAGGCGATAGCTGAAATCTTCTTTCCCTCGGCTGCGCTTCCATGGTAAATCATGCCTTCCACCAGCACCTTTTCCCCTGTAAGCGTGACCTTCTTGTCCGGGTTCTGCTTTGCCAGAAGGCGGTGAAGAAGCTGGTCGTACACCGGTGCGCAGTGAACCATGTCCGGAACCAGATAGGCTGCCAGTGAAACCATGGACAGGGTCAGCAGATGAGAAAAGGATCCTGTCATTTCACTAATCAGTATGATGCCTGTAATCGGCGCCCGCACAATGGCTGAGAAATAGCCCGCCATGCCCAGGATGATGAAATTCCCCACCAGGCCGCTCAGAGAGGGACTGACAAGGAGGGCCACATTGTAATATATGGTTCCTATGATGGCTCCCATCACCAGCAGAGGCAGGAAGATACCTCCCGGCGCCCCGGAGCCGAAGCTTATCATACTGAAGGCAAATTTGACCGCCAGCAGCAGGCACAGGGCGCCAAGCGCCATCTCACCCGTGGACAGTTCCTCCACCAGGGCATGACCTCCGCCCAGCACGCTGCGGTATGTAAATCCAAATACGCCTGCCAGCAGAAAGGGAATCAGAAGCTTCACCGTGCCCCAGGGAATTTTTCCGTATAAATCCTGGGTTTTGGACAGAGTGGTATTATAAACCACACCCATGGCTCCCATGATCACGCCCAGAACCAGCACATGACCGTAGGTGCCCAGGGGCATCATATGGGTGATGTGAAAGGAAAATACCGGCGTCAGGCCGAATACATTCCTGGATACAAAATCCGAAGTAATGGATGCCGCCATGGAGGAAAGGAGAAGCTCCGGTGAAAAATGCTTATGTACCTCCTCCAGGGAAAACAGTATACCTGCGATGGGCGCATTGAAGGCGGCCGACAATCCGGCGCTGGCTCCGCAGGTAATGAGAAGCTTTTCCTCTGTTTTTACCCGTTTGGCGGCCCTGGAGAACCCCTTTGCCGTCATGGCTCCCAGCTGAATGCTGGGGCCTTCGCGTCCCAGGGACAATCCGCATCCCAGGGATATAATGCCGCCTCCCAGCTTGGCAAGCAGCACACGCCACCACTTCTCATCAATTTCCCCAATGATTTCCCCTTCAATCTGGGGAATGCCGCTGCCTGATATCAGGGAATCCCATTTAAGGAGAAGGGACACCACACATGCGGCGGCGGCCAGAATCAGAATCCATACCGGCACAAACCAGGTATGGCTCCTGCCATAGTCCAGTATCATGTTCAGCAGTATATCCGCGGAACCTATGAGATAGCGGAAGGCCACCACCACGGCGCCTGCCAGGGCGCCCACCACTACCCCCTCTAAAATTAACTCATAACGAAAACTCCGGTAACGGTTAATGGTATGAGTAACCGTATGTTCTTCCGGCTGCATAACGTTTCCCCCTGTATCTTGTCTGGTCTGATGCCTACATCTCACTGTAGGTGCCCTTGAACTTTACAAGCTTGGGACGGTATCCCGCGCTGGTAAGGGCAGATACAATCTGATTCTTATGGTCTGTTCCAAATGCCTCCATGGTGATGCGCAGCTCCACGGCAGCATTGCGGTTGATACTGATAAACTGATTGTGCTCCAGCTTGATGATATTGCCCTGCTCCTTGGCGAGAAGGGCGGATACCCTGGCCAGCTCTCCCGGCTTGTCGGGAAGGAGCACGGACACGGTAAATACACGATCCCTCTCAATCAGGCCGTGCTGTACAATGGAGGACATGGTGATGACATCCATATTGCCGCCGCTTAAGATGGATACAATCTTCTTTTTCTGTACGTTCAGATGCTTTAGGGCAGCCACGGTCAGGAGGCCGGAATTCTCCACAATCATCTTATGGTTTTCTACCATGTCAAGGAAAGCCACAATCAGCTCGCTGTCCTCTATGGTGATGATACCGTCCACATTTTCCTGTATGTAAGGGAACAGCTTTTCGCCGGGACGCTTCACTGCCGTACCGTCCGCAATGGTGTTCACCTGGGGAAGTCCCACCACCTTTCCCTCCTTAAGGGATGCCTGCATACAGTTGGCGCCTGCGGGCTCCACGCCAATGACCTTAATTTTCGGATTCAGAAGCTTGGCCAGAGTGGAAACGCCGGTACAGAGACCGCCTCCGCCGATGGGAACCAGGATATAGTCCACGGTGGGAAGCTCCTTGATAATTTCCATTGCAATGGTGCCCTGCCCCGTAGCCACGTCCAGATCGTCAAAGGGATGTACAAAGGTATATCCGAACTCGTCCGCCAGCTTATATGCGTGATCGCAGGCCTCGTCAAACACATCCCCCTCCAGCACCACGTCGGCGCCGTAGCTCTTGGTGCGGTTCACCTTCATAAGAGGCGTGGTGGTGGGCATGACCACGGTGGCCTTCACACCGGCCAGCTTGGCCGCGTAGGCCACACCCTGGGCATGGTTGCCGGCCGACGCTGTAATCAGACCCTTGGACTTTTCCTCCTCGGTCAGGGTGTGTATCTTATAGTAGGCGCCCCTCACCTTATAGGCTCCCGTGTACTGCATGTTCTCCGGCTTGAAAAATACCTTGTTTCCTGTCCGGGCAGAGAAATACTCACTGTATACCAGTTTTGTCTCTGTGGTCACATCCTTCACAAGCTCGGAGGCCTCCTCAAATTTTTCCAATGTCAGTTCTTCCATATCTTTGTCCTTCTTTCCCTTGCTTTTATTCTATACTATAGCACGTCAATGTATTGTTTCAATCCACGTTCGGTTATTTCTGCACATGGAACAGGGCATTGACAAAATCATCCGCATTGAATTTCTGCAGGTCGTCTATCTTCTCCCCGATTCCAATGTATTTTACAGGAATTCCCAGCTCGGACTGAATGGCCACGGCAATGCCGCCTTTGGCTGTGCCGTCCAGTTTAGTCAGGATAATGCCTGTGATGTCGGCCACCTCCATAAACTGGCGGGCCTGGGCCAGGGCATTCTGTCCCGTGGTGCCGTCTAACACCACCAGAGTCTCCCTGTAGGCATCCGGATATTCCTTGTCAATGATCCGGTTGATTTTCTTAAGCTCTTCCATCAGATTCTTCTTATTGTGAAGCCTTCCGGCCGTATCACAGATAAGCACGTCCGCCTTCCTGGACTTGGCTGCCGCCACCGCGTCATAGATAACAGCCGCCGGGTCAGACCCCTCCTGCTGCGCTATAAGCTCCACTCCGGCCCGTGAGGCCCATTCAGTCAGCTGCTCAATGGCAGCCGCCCGAAAGGTATCCGCCGCCGCCAGTATGACCCTGCGTCCGTCGTCCTTAAGCTGTCCGGCCAGCTTGCCCACGGATGTGGTCTTGCCCACTCCGTTGACACCGATGACCAGAACCACGGACTTCCTGTGCTCGAATTCGTATGCGTTTTCGCCCAGGTCCATCTGCTCCTTTATGCTGTTGATTAAAAGCTCCTTGCACTCCTCCGGTTCCCGGATGTGCTGCTCCTTCACCTTCTTACGCAAATCCTCCACAATGGACATGGTGGTCTGGATTCCCAAATCTCCCATGATAAGGGTCTCCTCTATCTCCTCATAGAAATCATCGTCAATGGCGGAAAAACCACTGAAAATGGAATCTATCCCTGACACGATATTGCTGCGGGTTTTGGCCAGGCCCTCTACCAGGCGCCCGAAAAAGCCCTTCTTTCCCTCTGCCATAAATCATTCTCCTTTTTGTGTCTTACATATTAGGTCTTATATACAATCAATATATATGAATCATCATATCACAACTTGCACTATTTATCCAGGTCATCTGCAATGAGGTTCACGCTGACCAGCGTGGACACGCCCTTCTCCTGCATGGTGATGCCGTAGAGGCGGTCCGCTGAGACCATGGTGCCTCTTCTGTGGGTGATAACGATGAACTGGGTATTCCTGGTCAGCTTGTGAAGGTATCCTGCGAAACGGTCCACATTGGAATCGTCCAGGGCTGCCTCAATCTCATCCAGAAGACAGAATGGGGACGGCTTTAGGTTCTGGATGGCAAACAGCAGGGAAATGGCTGTGAGAGCCTTTTCACCGCCTGAGAGCTGCATCATGTTCTGCAGCTTCTTGCCCGGGGGCTGGGCAATGATCTGTATGCCTGCCTCCAGGATGTCCTCGTCCTCCATCAGTTCCAGTGTGCCCCGTCCGCCTCCGAACAATTCCTTAAAGACCTTGTCGAATTCAGCCCGTATTTCACCAAACTTCTCTTCAAACTGACGCCGCATCCCGGTATCCAGTTCCTCAATGATTTTCTCCAGCTCGGCCTGGGCAGTGACCAGGTCCTCGTGCTGGGTCCGCATAAACTCGTAGCGCTCCGATACCTCTTTATAATCCTCAATGGCGTTGACATTGATGTTGCCCAGTCCCTTTATTCTGGATTTCAATTCATCTATAAGCTTCTTTACCTCAGGGACGGACTGGTATTCCTCCCTTTTAAGCTCCAGTGCCGTGGAGTAGGTCATCTCATATTCCGACCACATATAGGCGGTGGAAGCCTCCAGCTTTTCCTCCAGCTTTTCCTTCTGGGCCTGGACGCGGAACATATCCTTGTCCAGCTCTGCCAGGCGGGCGGTCAGTTCCTCCCGCTTTGCCAGAAACGCCTTCTGCCTTAAGGACATCTCCTCCTTTTCAGCCTCATGGCCCGCCATCACCTGTTCCAGTTCCTTCATGTGCACCATGGCATTCTGAATCAGTTCTCCCAGATGCGCAATCTCCTGGCGCTTGCCCTCAATCACCTGCCCGGAATTTTCCGTGCCTTCGGCCAGCGAGTCAAACTCCTCTGTAAGCTTCTTTATTTCTCCGGACACACGGTCTGAGTTTTCACGGATAAAGTCCTGTTTCTGGCGCAGGTTGGCTGCCTCCATCTGAAGGGCCGACAGGTCCGCAGCACAGGTCTCCCGCTCTTTCCTGGAGTTCTCCAGGAGAACCGTCTTGTCCTCTATCTCCTGGTTGGCCTGGGTACTCACCTGCTCCAGTTCCCTGGAGTCCTGGGTGAGAGCCGTACGGCTCTCGTTGATTTCCTTTACCTGCTCCTCCAGCTGTCCGTGCTCGCGCACCAGGTCCGTGGATGACTCCGCAATCTCCGCCTTTTTATCCTCCAGCTGGGATATGTTCATACGGATGGTATTCTCCCGGATGGCCATGGACTGGATGTCGGCGCGCAGCTTCTCCAGTTCCCCCTTTTTCTCCTGAGCCAGGGATTCTTCCAGGTTCAGTTCCTTTTGAATCTTCTCCACCTGGACCAGCGCCTTGCTGCAGGTGTTCTCTAACTCATCAATCTCCCTGCGCCGTCCCAGCAGGTTGCTGGAATTCTTAAAGGCGCCGCCCGTCATGGAACCGCCGGCGCTTAAGAGCTCGCCCTCCAGGGTGACGATGCGCAGACTGTACTTATACTTTCTGGCCAGCGCAATGGCGTTGTCGATGGTGTCTGCCACTACCACACGGCCTAACAGGTACCTGGCCAGGCCTTCATACCGGGAGTCCACCTGGACCAGATCGCTGGCCAGTCCCAGAACTCCCTTTTCCTTCAGGGCCGCGGGCTGGGAAAATACCTGTTTGCCGTTAATGCTGGTCAGCGGAAGGAAGGTGGCCCTGCCGTATTTATTCTTCTTCAGATACTCAATCAGCTGTTTGGCCGTTGCCTCTGAATCCGTTACAATGTTCTGGATGCTTCCGCCCAGGGCTGTCTCGATGGCTGTCTCATACTTCTGGCTGGTGGTGATGATATCAGCCACCACCCCATGAATGCCGTGTACCCGGTCACGCACCTCCATGACCCTGCGGATGCTGTTGCCGTAGCCGTCATAGCGTTCCGCCAGGTTCTTAAGGGACTCCAGCTTGGTGTAGGCCATATGGTACTCCTGCTGGGTGTCGTTTAAATTCCGGTTCAGGCGGCGGGATTCCTGCTCTGCCTTAAGAAGGGCGTCCTCAGTCTCCTGAGCCGCGAACTGCTTCTGCTCCAGCTCCTCATTCAGCTGGTCTAACAAAGCCCGTTCCCTGCCGATGTGCTCATCCTGCACCGACTCGTCGCTCTTAAATCTGAGAAGCTTCTGCGATACCTCGCTGCGCCGTAAATTCACCTGCTCCAGCATGGTCTCATAGCGCTGCTGTCTGGCCGTCAGGGAGGCTCTCTCGTTAAGGGCCTGTATGATGCTCCCCTTTGCCCCCTCAATGGCTTCCTCCAGACGGCGGATGGCCTCATCCTGTCCCTCCAGGCGGGCTCCGGCTTCCTCCTGGCGCTTTAGGGCATCCCTCACCTGGCCGCCCATGGCCTTTAGTTCTTCTCTATAGGAGTCCAGCTGCTGATTCTTGGCGGCCAGCTCCTCTTTAATCACATCCCGCCTGTGCTCCAGATGCTCCTGGTTCATCTCCTCCGTATGTATCTGTTCCTTCAAGACATTGATCTGGCCCTCCAGATTTCCCTTCAGCACCGTGCCCTGGCTCAGCTCATCCCGGTCAGCTGCCATGCGGCGCTCCAGATCTGCCAGGGACTGCTCCAGCTCCTCATATCCGGCCTTCAGGCGCTCAGATTCCCTGCCTGTGTCTTCCATATCGCCGGAGAGGATCTGCTGGCGCTTCTCCACTTCCTCCAGCTGCTTTCCCGTTCCCTCTGTCTCCATGAGAAACAGGTTGGCATCGCATATCTTAAGGCTGTCCTTTAACTGAAGATATTCCCTGGCCGCCCTGGACTGACGCTCCAGGGGGCCCACCTGCTTCTCCAGCTCGGAGAGGATATCGCTTACGCGGACCAGGTTGGCCTGCTCGTCCTCCAGCTTCTTCTGGGCAATGGCCTTGCGGCGCTTAAATTTAACGATACCGGCAGCTTCATCAAAAAGCTCCCGGCGTTCTTCCGGCTTACCGCTTAGTATTCTGTCAATCTGTCCCTGTCCGATAATGGAGTATCCCTCTTTGCCTATACCCGTATCATAGAACAGCTCGTTGATATCCTTTAGTCTGCAGGCGCTGCCGTTTATCATATACTCGCTCTCACCGGAACGGTAGAGACGGCGGGATACCGTCACCTGGTCATAGTCAATGGCCAGCTGATGGTCGCTGTTGTCCAGGGTGATAGCCACGTAGGCAAATCCCTGGGGCTTTCTCATCTCGGTTCCCGCAAAGATGACATCCTGCATGCTGGCGCCGCGCAACTGCTTGATGCGCTGCTCGCCCAGTACCCAGCGCACTGCGTCGGCCACATTGCTCTTGCCGCTGCCGTTGGGGCCAACGATACCGGTAATGCCGTTATGGAATTCAAATACCAGCTTGTTGGCAAAGGATTTAAACCCCTGAATCTCAATACTTTTTAAATACATAGTCCACCTGCTTATTCTTCTGCTGCGGCTTCCTGCGCCTTAAGCTTCAGGATGCCGTTATAGGCAGCCACCTGTTCTGCCGCCTTCTTGGTACGTCCCGCGCCCCGGCCGACCTCCTCATCCCCGATTTTGGCACAGACCTCAAAGGATTTATTGTGGTCCGGCCCTTCCTCACGGATAATCTCATAGGACAGGGGCGCCTCCTGGCGGCTCTGCACCATCTCCTGTAAGATAGTCTTGCTATCATAAAAGAGCTGCTTGTGTTCGATGTCGTTTAAGATAAAACGATGAATGAACTCTTTTGCATTAGCAAAACCACCGTCCAGGTAAATCGCGCCAATCAGTGCCTCCATGGCGTCTGACACCACGGAATTGCGGTTCCGGCCGCCGGTGGCATCCTCGCCCTTGCCCAGGTACAGGTATTGGCCCAGCTTAATATCCCCAGCGCAGTAAGCCAGGGTGGGTTCGCACACAATGCTGGCCCTGATTTTTGTCAAATCTCCCTCCGGCAGTGTCTCATACTTGCGGTAGAGGAATTCGCTGGTCACGATTTCCAGGACAGCATCCCCCAAAAACTCCAGGCGCTCATTGCACCTGCTGTGGTCCAGACGGTGCTCGTTGGCATAGGAGCTGTGGGTCAGGGCCTGGGTAAACAGGTTCTTGTTTTTAAACTCGTATGAAATCCTCTCTTCCAGTTCTTTTAAATGACTGTTCATAATGATCCTTCCTTCTTCAAATACCCGTGGGGCAGGTCTTAAAACATGCCTCCCAAACGCACAAAAAGGGCTGTGCTTACAGCCCCTGTGCCTGTCCGTTAGTTTAAAGCGTTCTTAATCTGCTCTACTGCATCGCCTACTGTCACAATCTGTTCTGCAGCCTCATTTGGAATCTCAATGTCGAATTCCTCTTCAATTCCCATGATAATCTGGAAAATGTCCAGTGAATCCGCACCCAGGTCATCTACGAATGTAGCTGCCATTGTCACTTCCTCCGGTTCAATGTTCAAAACTTCTGCGATAATACCCTGTAATTTCTCAAATTCCATCTCTTAGCTCCTCTTTCTTAAATCTTGATTTTTAACTTCGTCCCTCGGACTTATTTTTCGTTTTGGACGTCCAGGCACTGACGGATTTTACCATTGATATCCTGTTCCTTAAACGTCACACATTGAATAATGGAATTACGCACCTCCGTGCGCTTTGAATTGCCGTGGGTCTTGACTACAAGGCCTTTCAGACCCAGCAGGGGGGCTCCGCCGTACTGGCTGCCGTCAAAGGATTTAAGTGTTTCCCTGAGAGCCGGCTTTACCAAAAGGGCGCCAATCTTACTGCGCAGGGTAGACATCATACCGCCCTTCACCATGCTGATTAAGGTGGCCCCAACCCCTTCATACAGCTTCAGGATTACATTGCCCACAAATGCCTCACAGACAATGACATCCGCTCCGCCATGGGGAATTTCCCTGGCTTCAATGCTTCCGATGAAGTTAATCCCCTTACATTCCTTTAACAGGGGAAATGTCTCCTTCACCAGCGCATTGCCTTTTTCTTCCTCCGCACCGATATTGACAATGGCTACCCGCGGGTTCTTAATTCCCATCACATGCTCCATATAGATGGAACCCATCTGGGCAAACTGCGCCAGGTGAGACGCTCTGGCATCCACATTGGCTCCACAGTCAATCAAAAGTGATACGCCTTTCTCCGTAGGAATAAGCGGTGCCAGCGGCGGACGTTCCACACCCTTATTGCGTCCCACTATCACCTGTCCGCCTACCAGGATTGCCCCGGAACTTCCGGCGGATACAAAGGCATCGGCTTCTCCCTGTTTTACAAGGTTTAAGCCCACCACAATGGAAGAGTCCTTCTTCTTACGGATAGCGTTTACCGGCGGCTCCTCAGTGGCAATTACTTCTGTGGCGTTCACCACCTGAATCTGGTCCTTGTTATAGGTGTGCTTTGACAGTTCTGAAACAACTGCCTGCTCCTGCCCCACAAGAAATACCTGGATGCCAGGTTTTGCGTTCACAGCCTCCACTGCTCCGGCTACCATCTCGCCCGGCGCATAATCTCCGCCCATAGCGTCTACCGCTACTTTAATCATAATGACTCTCCTTTCGGTCCTGCATACAACTTATAATATACTAGATATCATTCTATAAATCAATATGTTTTTTCACTGGTTTTTGGGGAATTGAAGGCCCCTGTTTGTGTCTGTTCCAGGCGTACATACGTCAGGAATATGCATACTTCTGCAACGTTTGGATTGTCAACCGGCCTCCGGAGTGGTAAAATAAAAGCAGATAAAGCCAGTGATACTTTTATGATATTTAGGAGGGATTTCTATGAATTATGAAGGACAAATCTGCCGCGGTCCCATGGAACGCTCATCCTATATGCTTCCGGTTGCCGTTGGCTGTTCCTACAACCGGTGCAAATTCTGCACTCTGTTCCGACACCTGAAATACAGGGAGCTTCCCATGGAGCAGATAGAGGGGGAGCTGGAACGGGTCCGTAATCTGGGAGGGAATCCAAAGCACGTCTTTCTCGGTGACGGCAATGCCTTTGGACTGGACACAGGCCGTCTTCTTAAGATAACAGACCTGATCCACCGGTATTTTCCGGATTGCTGCGCCATCAACATGGATGCCACTGTCACCAATATCCGGGCCAAATCCCAAGAGGAGCTGCAGGCCCTCCGGGCTGCCGGTATACGCCATCTGTATTTAGGCATTGAAAGCGGCCTGGACGATGTCCTTGTCCGTATGGAAAAGGACCATAACCTGGACCAGGCATACCGCCAGATTGACCGGATTCAAAATGCGGGATTTATTTATGATGCCCATATCATGACCGGAATTGCAGGGCACGGAAGGGGAAGGGAAAATGCATATGCCACCGCAGAATTCTTCAACCGCACCAGGCCCCGGCGTGTCATAAACTTCTCATTGTTCCTGTCTCACAGCGCCCCTCTGTACCGCGAGGCCCAGGCCAAAACCTTTGTTCCTGCCACGGAGCTGGAAAACCTGCAGGAGGAACGGCTGCTTCTGGAACTTCTGACCACCCCGGGGCCCCTGGTATACGACGGATTCCACGACCGCATTGAGTTCCGGGTCCGGGGAACCCTGCCCGGCGAAAGGGAGAAGATGCTGGATAAACTGGACCGGGCCATTGAACGGTACAAGAATCAGGAGCCGGTTATTACGTACTAATCCATTAAGCAAGGCCAGCCATTACAGTTCTTCCCCATTGCTTTCAATCACCTTCTTATACCAGTCAAAGGAATCCTTTTTTCTCCTGGATAAATCCCCTGTTCCGTCGTCGTATTTTTCCACATAGATGAAGCCGTACCGCTTTGCCATCTCTCCTGTGGAAGCGCTGACTAAGTCAATGCAGCCCCATGGAGTATAACCCATCAAGTCCACGCCATCCCTGACCGCTTCCTTCAACTGCTCAATATGCTTTTTCAAATAATCAATGCGGTACTCATCATGGATTTTTCCGTCCTCTTCAATCTTGTCATAAGCGCCCAGACCGTTTTCCACTACCATTAAGGGGATGCGGTAGCGGCCATAAAGCTCATTTAAGGTGTACCGTAAGCCCTTAGGGTCGATCTGCCAGCCCCAGTCGCTGGATTCCAGATATGGATTTTTGGCCCCTCCGGCTAAATTGCCGCCTGTCCGGACCTTGTCTTTGTCAGCGCTCTCGCAGTTTGACATGTAGTAGCTGAAGGTATAGAAGTCCACGCAGCCCTGCTTTAAAATTTCTGCATCCCCTGGCTCCATGTTAACAGTGATTTGATTTTCCTCAAAATACCGTTTCATAAAGTGAGGATATTCTCCCCTAACCTGTACATCCCCGCAGAACTGGTTCATGATCTGGTTTTTCTTCTGAGCCTTCAATATATCATTAGGATTGCAGGTGAGGGGATAGGTGGTGATATGGCAGATCATACAGCCGATTTGGCAGTCAGGGTCAATCTCATGTCCTTCCATGACAGCCAGGGCGCTTGCCACAAACTGATGGTGAATCCCTTGAAAACGCAGGGCCGGAATATCCTTCTGGTTCATAAAATCCGTGGTGCCTTCATTTAAAATTCCCAGAGACAAATAGCCTCCCATGGGCATGGTGCCTGCGTTGATTTCATTGAAGGTCAGCCAGTATTTCACCTTTCCTTTATACCGCTTAAATAAGACCTTTGCGTATTTCACAAAAAGCTCCACACATTCTCTGGAAGCCCAGCCATTGTATTTTTCCGTCATGGCAAAGGGCATTTCATAATGGGAAATGGTTACCAAAGGTTCAATATCATGCTTTAAGCATTCCTCTATGACATCATCATAGAATTTTAATCCGGCTTCATTTGGCTCCTCTTCCATTCCAGTGGGGAAAATCCTGGTCCAGGCAATAGAAAACCGGAAGCACTTAAAACCCATTTCTGCAAAGAGGGCGATGTCCTCTTTATAATGATGGTAGAAATCAATGGCCTCATGGCTGGGATAAAAGGTCCCCTCCTCCACAGCTCTCGTAATCCTCTTGGAGGTTGCGCGGGAACCTCCTGTGCACAAATCAGCGCAGGACACCCCCTTTCCGTCCACATTCCAGGCTCCCTCGCACTGGTTGGCGGCCACTGCGCCGCCCCATAAAAAGTTTTCTTTTAATACTGACATTGTTTCAATCTCCTTTCCATATTTTAATCCACCCAAAGGCTTTTATTTTCATAGCGCTGATCCAGGTGGCCGCTGAACCATCTGCCGTTCATCACATTTGCGATTACCTTTTCTTTTATTTCTTTGGATATGGTTTCATCCTGGTCCATTTCATCCATAATTACACCGTAAGACGTTTTTACAGACTTACATTCTGCCAGGGCTTTGCCCTCTGCGGCGTCAAGCACCATGGTAAGATGCGTTTTTTCGTCCCATGGGCTCCAGGCTTCAAGGCCCTGGCCGTTTGGATCTCCTGTGTAAAGGAAGTTTTTAAGGTACTGCAAAAACAGATTCCCCATGTCCACATATCCAGGCTGGTTAAAGGTATCAGGCAGCATGGGGGCATAATTGTTCTCTGTGGAAAGCATGGGTATAAAAATACCATGGAAAGACCCGTAAACAGGAATTGGATAGGCGGAGCTGGAATCCCCATAATTGACGCTGCATAAATAAATGGGAGATTCATAGGAAGAGCTCATCTTCTCAGCGGAAGCCTCTGTGTTAAAATATCCATACATTCTGCTTCCATATTTTATGGCAAAATTTTTTGCGGCAAGGAGCTCCTCCTCTGAAAGACCTTCCATGCCGCTTCCGGAATAATAACTATCTCCATAGGCAAACATGCTGAATTCTGTAGTTCCGGTGAGCATCAGAACAGGCACATCTATATACGCATCTGTTTCAAAGCCTTCCTTTGGAATCACAACACCATCGGCGTAAAGATGGGGGAACACGCTCATCCGTATTCCCGCGTTTCCCATAAGGGCGCTTAAGCGTTCTGAAGAAATGCTGTATAAATAATCCCGCACCTCCTCCCCTGTTCCTAAAAGCCATTCCTCTGCCTCTGTTTCATCCCCTGCTTTCCCATCCTCTACAGCCAGAGGCGCAATGGCAGCTGCAATTTTTTTTGCGCTCAATTCCTGGTCGGACACGGTCATACCGCCGCTGAAAACCACGGCTTTTTGGAATTTTCCTTTAAACAGAGGGCTTATGAGCATGGCCATCACATCGCGCCCTCCCGCACTGAACCCCGAAACCGTTATGTTTTCCGGATCGCCGCCAAACTGCTCAATATTTTCCCTTACCCAGTCAAGAGCCTTTGCTATATCCAGCATGGCAAAGTTGCCGGTGGCATGTTCCTCTTCCATAAGGGCGGGCAGACAGTTAAAGCCCAGAAGTCCCAAACGGTAATTCACTGATACAAAAACCATATCATTCTTCACTGCCATTTCAGTTCCTATTAATTCCCTGGTATTTCCGGTTTGATTGTTGCCTCCATGGATAAAAACCATAACAGGAAGCTTTTTGGCCCCTTTCCTGCTGTAAACATCTAAGTTTAAGCAATCCTCCGTTCCGATAACCGCTTCATTTTCAAGCTGAAGGGCAGGCTCCTTAAAATCCGTGGCGGAAAGCCTTTCCGTCCAGACATCCGGATCCAATGGTGCCTTCCAGCGGAGACTGCCAGAAGGTTCCTTTCCATAAGGAATGCCGTACCATACCAGCGCCTCCCCCTTTTCAGTCCCTTCAACCGGACCAAAAGCAGTATCCTTTCTCTTTTCCTCTGCAGCCTCCTGTGGCTGGGCTGATGTCTCCGGCGCAGCAGCCGGCGCTTCCGGAACCGGATTCTCCCCGGCCGCAGTCTCCTGCGTCATAACCGCTTGTCCTCTTCCCATGTTTTCCCCCTTGCAGCCGGATGCCAGCACAGCTCCCGCTATTAAGAGCAATAGCCATTTTTTCTTCATAACCACACCTTCTTTTCTTTTATACAATGGTAAGCAATACCTCTCCTGCTGCAATTTCTTTTGTTTCCGCCGCCTTGATGCTGATAAAATCAGCGGGGTTGGAAATCAGCACAGGAGTGATCACATCATAGCCCTTTTCCTTTAATAAGCTTAGGTCAAATTCCAGAAGCAGATCTCCCGCCTTCACCCTGTCGCCCATTTTACAATGAAGAGTAAAGCCTTCTCCTTTTAAATTTACCGTGTCCAGGCCCACATGAATTAAAATCTCGGCCTGGTTATCTGCAGTGATTCCCACCGCATGTTTGGAATCCATGACCGCGCTGATCATTCCATCTGCAGGAGCATATACCTTTCCGTCAGAAGGAATAACGGCTGCTCCCTCTCCTAAAACGCCGCCGGAAAATACCGGGTCCGATACCTCCTTTAAAGAAATTACAGCGCCGTTTAAAGGGCTTTTGATTTCAATGCGCTCCACCAAAGGCTTTATTTCCTGCGGCAGGGTCTTTGTCTCCTCTGCGCTGGCGGCTTCCTTCTCTCCCGCTTCTGCCGGGTCGGGTTTATAAAGCGCAAGGCTGACCAGGAAAGAAACGCCCAGGGATATAGCCAGGGCGATAACGCCGTTAAGAAGATTTGCCAATCCCTCTCCGCCGATCATCTGAATGAGCGTCAGAGCGGAGGGGGAACCTCCCATGGTATACCCCACCAGATGGGTGATTCCGGAATAAAGCCCGGAGGCTCCCGCACCGCAGACTGCCGCAATCATGGGTGTTTTGTATTTTAAAGTAATTCCATACATGGCAGGCTCAGTGACGCCCGCCACAATAGCAGAAATCCCAGCGGCTGATGCTGTGGATTTTACAATATTATCTTTGGTCTTGACGGCTACAGCCATGGAGGCTCCGCCCTGAGCTAAATTGGAGCAGAACATGGTGGTAATTAATACCGCGTCGTAACCAAAGCTGGCCAGACTGATGGTACAGATGGGGATCAGAGCATAGTGCATTCCGGTCATAACAATAAAAGGCATGATTGCGGAAAGCACGGCAATGATTAGCCAGTCAATCTTATTATAAAGGAAATTAACTCCATCCGCCAGATAATTTCCCACTATGGCTCCAATAGGGCCAATCACTACCAGAACCACGGGAACAGAAACAAATATGACAATTAAAGGCTTTAAAAACACCTTCACCATATCTGGGCAGATCTTATCCGCAAACCTTTCAATCCACCTCATAAACGGGACCATCAAAAGCACCGGAAGGACAGAAGAGCTATACGAGGCCGAGGTTACGGGAAGCCCGAAATAAGAGGTGTTTCCCTGTAAAAGCAAGGCCCCAAGATCGGGATGAAGCAGTACGGCGGCCATCACCATTGCTAAAAAGGGGTTGCTGTTCAGCCTCTTAGCCGTTGTGTATGCCAGCATGATCGGCATAAAATAAAAGAAAGCGTCTCCCACTGTGTTCAGGATCATATAGGTGCTGCCTGTGGTGTCCACCAGATTGAAGGTGGTGAGCAAGGTCAGAATCACCTTAATCATACCGCATCCCAGCATAGCCGGAAGAAGGGGCGTCATGCAGCCCGCCACAAAAGCGCAGAGCCTGGAAAACAGGTTTTCCTTTGGACCGCCGTTTTCCGCCCTCCCTCCGTCTGAGAAATCACCCAGCTTTTGAAGCTCGGCAAACACATGAGTGACCTCATTGCCAATAACCACCTGGTACTGACCTCCCTGTTTGATGACCCGTAAAACTCCGGGAATTTTCTCCACCTCTGAATCCTTTGGAAGCCCCATGTCCTTTAACACAAAGCGCAGCCTTGTGATGCAGTGGGTCAGACCCTCCACATTTGCCTTTCCGCCGACCATTTCTAAGATTTGTCCGGCTGTTTTCGCATAATCGAATGCCATTTTTTCTACCTCCTCTTTATTTTTTGAAAGCCATAGCTTTCAGCTGCAAAAAACCCTGACAAAGCCTGCCTTCTTCCGCCGGGCTGAAAATTACAGCCTCTGGCGGACAGCAGAGAATTGTCAGGGTCATGCCCCTCCCGGAAAGCCAGTCAGGTAACACTCCTGTATTCTATTTTAGAATTATTGTCTGGTTATTTTTTCAATATGAATCATCAGGTAAAGCATCTCTTCCCTGTTCAATTCATAATGATACACATCGTGAATAAAATCTGCTATCTTTACAATACATTTGTAGGATTGAGGATACTTTTCCTTGATCAGATGAAACCATTCATCCTCTGAGCCGGCGCATTGCTTTCCCTCAAACATCCTCTTGGCAAAGAATTTTAAATGAGTGATAAACCTCTGGTAATCCCAGCTTTCCTCATCCATCCGGATCTGGTAGCAGGCCTCCACAATCTGTGTGATCTCCTTAATGAGCCTTGTGATGGCTTCCAGATTCTCTACCTGGCTGTCTCCAAGCTGGGAGCATACATAATGAAAGGCTAAGAACGCCGCCTCATCCGGCTCCATCTGGATATGAAACCTCTTTTTCACCAGCTCAAGCCCCCGGCAGCCCACCTGATATTCCTTGGGATATAAATGCTTTACCTCCCAAAGCATGGGATTTTTTAAGACTGCTCCTGATTGATAGCGTTCCACTGCTCCTGCCAAATGATCACAGATAGGAATCAGCACACGTTCCGAAACCTTAAGCTCACAGACTTCTCTGGCGTAATGGGTCATCTGCTCCGCGATCTCCCAATATTCCTCCGGCAGCTTTGCAAAAAAGTCCTGAAACCTCTTAATTTCATTCTTGTCATTGGGTGTAAAAATGCGCTCTACCTGGGTGCTTACTATGGAATCCCTTTTTCTTTTGTTAAATCCGATTCCCTTTCCCTGGAGAATAATTTCCTTCCCCTCCGGGTTGCGGGATACAACCATGTTATTATTCAGCACCTTTTCAATTACCATACCGGACCTTCCCCCATGTGTTTTGTAAGTCAAATCTCCCATCCCAAACAGCGGGCGTTCTATTTGCAGCTCCCCAAGCGGCGAGATATTTGACTCTCGCAGCAACAGCCATACAGACATGCAAACATGTCAACGCAGCTCGTTGTTGGCAGAAATAAAAAAACAAGTTCCACAAAATAAAACTCCGCCATCCACCATGGAGTCATTTTCTTGTAGACCTTGCCCGCATTACCGGTCACAAACTACCGTCTATTCACTATGCGTAGTATAACATTCTTGTTTTTTATTGTCCAGATGTAAAAATGCACACTTTTCAACTATTTTTTTGTGCATTTTTACATCTGAAAAGATTGTTTTCAGCCGGTTTTCCAAGAAGTCAAAACCTCCTTTACAGGGCCCCCGCCTCCATCCCCGTATCCGAAGGGATAAAGAAACGTCATGGTCGCATTCCACATATTCGATAACGGGAGCCGGGTGGCCGGTGCAGTACCCTTTGTTGTAGGTGTCCTGATTACTGCGGGACAAATACATCCCGCGTGTAAAGGATATCCTTGCTCAAAACCGCCTCAATCTGCCGGTTAACCAGTTCTTCCATCGCTTTTACACGCCATTCCGGGAAATGCTCATCTCCGCGGAACGTAAACTGGAATCCTTTCATTCCGACCAGGTCAGAGCGGATTGCGGAAGTCACGGCCTGCTGCCCCATCCTTGTAAAATCTTCTCCGATGCGGGGACCGTACTGCTCCATCTTCCTTCCGATATCCAGGAACTCCTCCTGTTCCACATAAGGCAGCATGGACATGTTCATGTCAAACACCGGCGCCATTGTGAACGGCTGCAGCGTATCATTATCCACCAGAACGCCATGATTTCCTGCGTGGCGGTCAACATTAAAGGTCAGTGAATCAATGACGATCATCCGCCGGAAGGCATCCTCACTCCCCATCTTACTATAAAATTGCATTAAATCATTTGGAGAGCTGTGGTTGATTTTAAAACGGGCAGCAGGGACATATCCATATTGCTCGCTCGTAAAAAGCCTGCATTTTGATGCCGGTTCTCCATGCATATTGATAAGGGCGTAGGAAACCGCCTCTGAAAGCAGTTTTCCCGCAAGTTCTGCCCCTAAAATCTCACAGTATGGTTCCAGTCCTGCATTCCTTGCGCCAGAGCTGCCGCGTTTATACAGATAAATCCCATCCTCTTCCCGCATCCAGCATTTCCGGAAGCTTCCATCTGTGGATAATTCAGGCGAGGTATTGCTGAGCTTGATTCCGTACAGCCCAATTCCTTCAAACGCCAACTTCGATATCACTTCGTTGAACTCGTTGCAATAAAAGGATACGTCCTGCCAATGGACGTCCTCCTGTTCTTCTTTTATCCAAAAGGTGTCATTTATGGAAGCCGCATGTGTAACCTTAATAAACCCTTCCGTCCTGTCGCATCCGCAATCCTTCATGATCTGCCGGAGGTGGGTATTATGTTTCGATGCCTTCCGGTTATCCAGCCACGCTTCGATATAGTCAAATCCTATTGGCAGATGTTCTTCTGTATGCTTTTGGAAGGAATATGTGTTCCCAAATCCGCTGTCTGTGATAGAAAAACGGGCCACTTCCCGGTCTTTGTTCATAAGCAGATACATTTTTGGCACCTCCTTTTTTGTGAGCTGTTCTGTAATGATCTAATTATATACAAATTAGTGAGCGATGTAAAGTTGGTATTCCGTCTGTGAGACTATCCCGTTTCTATGTTTCAGCATCCCCATACTTACTACAGCTTTTTAGCATAAACACCATTTTCTCTGACAAATCCCATCTTCCTTAGATACGCTTCATGGCTTTCTTCGTTTCCGGAAAATACCAGTTTACGGATTCCCTGCTTCTGCATCTTTGAATACAGATACTCCCCCACGGAGCAGTCACGATATGCCGGTGTGGAATAGTCAAGCAGCACCTCCAGAGTTCCGTCTTTTTGCCTGTTTCCTAGCATCAGCCCTGCAGGCGTTGCGTCACAGCAAACAAGATAAGCAGCGTTTCCCCTTACCTCCAGGTTCAGGCCGGGAAAGCAGCTTGTTATATCCTCTCTGTAGCGCTCCAGAAAATAATCGAAAAATGCTTCATCCGTATTGCCTTTTATCAGGTCAAACTGTCTGTCAGGCTTTTTAAGACGCACCAGGTAATAAATATTGATGCCTACCAGACAGAGATTCATCAAGGCTGTGGGATAAGACTGAATAAGCAAGGCATATACAGCAAACATAAAAGAGCCGATAGAGTTCACAATTCTCAGCTTCACCACGGATGACATAAGAAATGCAATCAGCACCAGGATTGAGCTGATATATCCAACCAGTTCTATGAGCATATGATTACTCATGTTTTACCATCCTTCTGTACAGTATTCCTTTATAAAATGGCATCTTTTTTCTTACACAAGATCCTTAAGAACAGAGCTTCCTATGGTGCCCTCCGGCATGTCAACCCCGAAGTTCTCCGCAATGGTCGCGCCAATCACAGCAAATGTCTCCATATCCTCCAGCCTGCCGCAGCCTGCCATGGACGGGGAATAGGCAATAAAGGGAACTCGCTCTCTTGTATGGTCAGTTCCTGTATGGGTAGGATCGTTTCCATGGTCTGCAGTGAGGATCAGCAGGTCATCCTCACGAAGCACAGTCAACAGCTCCCCTAATTTCTCGTCAAATTTCTCCAGCTCCTTTGCATACCCTTCTACATCGCGGCGGTGTCCCCACAGTGCGTCAAAATCCACCAGATTCACATAGCACAGACCTTTAAAGTCCCTTCCTGCTATCTCTATGGTCTGCTCCATTCCATGAACGGAGCTTTGGGACTTATTGAATTCCGTAAGGCCTTCCCCGTCAAAAATATCGAAGATTTTGCCTACGGAGATCACGTCCAACCCCGCGTCCTTTAATGCATTCAGAGCAGTCCTTCCATAAGGCTTCAGCGCATAATCATGACGGTTGCTGGTGCGCTTAAATTCTCCTTTCTTCTTACCTACATATGGTCTGGCAATGACACGGCCCACCTTCCACTGGTCTTTCATGGTGATCTCTCTTGCAATCTCACAGCAGCGGTAAAGCTCCTCTAATCCAAAGGTTTCTTCATTTCCACAAATCTGCAGTACAGAGTCCGCAGAGGTATAGACAATCATGTGGCCTGTGGCGATTTCCTCCTCTGCAAGCTCGTCCAGGATTTCGGTTCCGCTGGCGCTCTTATTGCCGATAATGATGCGCCCCGTTCTTCTGGACAGCTCGTCCAGCAGTTCCTTTGGAAAACCGGTTTCCGTAAATGTACGGAAGGGCTTTGTGATATGAAGCCCCATCATTTCCCAATGCCCTGTCATCGTGTCCTTTCCGGTACTTGCCTCATTGAGATACATATAGTATCCAAGAGGATGCTCTACAGCTTCTGCCTGTTTTAAAGGATGAAGATTTGCTATTCCCAATTTCTGGAGATTCGGAATGTGAAATTCCTCTATGGATTCCGAAATATGTCCCAGGGTGTCTGCTCCTGTATCTCCATAATCCCCCGCGTCCGGCAGGGCGCCAGCTCCGAGGGAATCAATTACGATTGTAAAAATTCGTTTAAACTTTTTCATTTTCAACCTACCTCTTATAACCTTCCAGATTCTATTTCTTTTCTGTCTATCTTGCTGTATCCTGCTTTTATCTGACATCGATGCTTCCAGTGGTTTTTTATCTCTTACCTTTTACATAAGCTACGCCGTCAGCTTTTGGAGCAACCGATTTGCCTACAAACATAATAAGACTTACAACGGTCAGCACATATGGCAGCATGGCAAGGATTTCTGTTGGAATGGAAATCGCCCCGCCGCCGAGAACCACAGTCAAAGCCTGGGCAAAGCCAAAGATCAGACATGCTTTGTATACGCCCTGTGGTTTCCATTTTCCAAAAATAACGGCCGCCAGAGCGATGAATCCCTGCCCTGCTATAGCAGTCTGGGAAAACTGCGCTACAATCCCAAGAGTTACGGCAGAGCCGCCAATGCCAGCCAGAATGCCGGATAGGATCACGCAGATATACCGTGTTCTGTAGACATTGATGCCAAGGGTATCTGCTGCTGCCGGATTCTCACCTACCGCAAGGATTCTCATTCCCCATTTGGTACGGTAGAGAACAAACCACATCGCAGCCGCAAAAGCCAATGCCACCAGAACCATAATGTCAATATTCAGATTTGCCTTCATGCCTCTGACGCCGCTGCCCAGAAGCTTCGGCAGCTTGTTGGGAACGGGATAAGAGACGGTAGCTCCGTCAAACGTAAGCCTGCAGAAGAACACGGCCAGCGCCGGTCCTAACAGATTTATGGCAACACCGCTGATAGTCTGATCCGCCCGGAAGGAAATTGAAGCAATCCCATGAAGCAGAGCCAGAGCTCCTCCCGCAATCCCTGCGCACAGTACGCCGGCCCATGGATTGCCGCTGTAATAGCCCACAGCCGCCCCCACAAAAGCGCCGATGGTCATCATTCCCTCTATTCCAATATTAATTACACCGGAGCGTTCAGATATAACGCCTCCAAGCGCCCCAAAAATCAGAGGAGTGGAATACATCAGGGTTACGCCTATTAATAATGTAATCGTATTTATCATGATTATATCCACCTCATTTCGTCAATTTCTCAGCAAAAACCCGTATTATATCCTTTAATGCGATCAGGAATATAATAATGCCAATCATAATATCGATAATCTCTGACGGTGCGCCTGTGAAATATTGCACGGACTGTCCGCCGTAAAGCAAGCCGCCAAACAGCAGGCCTGAAAAAATACATCCGATAGGGGAGCCGCCGGCAATAAACGCAACGGAAAGTCCATTCAAACCGTAGGATTCAAAGGCTGATAATTGTGTAATATTGTGGGGGTTATTGCCTGAAATTGAAATTGCTGCCGCAATTCCTGCCAGCGCTCCGGCAATCACCATGGTCTGGATCATATTTCTCTTCACATTGATTCCGGCAAATTCTGCCGCAGCTTTGTTGAGTCCTACTGCCCGCAGTTCATATCCCTTTGTTGTTTTAAAAAGAATAAAGGAGATCACAAGCGTCAGAGCAAGGGCGATCAGGATACCTGCATTCACATCGGTCCTAAGAATATCCCCAAGTGCCGGATGCCGCTTCATAAATTCCCCGGCAGCCTCCGTTGTCTTCCAGTTCGTAAAGAAGGAGATAAAACCGGATTCGTTGATCCTGTAGGTACCATCTGTATCCGGCTTATGAAAGGCCTCCATTTTGCACACAAAGTTGGAAAGGTATAAGGCGATCCAGTTCAGCATGATACCGGTAATAACCTCATTGATGCTGAATCTTGCTTTGAGCCAGCCTGCAATCCCGCCGTAGATGGCTCCTGCAAGGACGCCTGCCAGCAGTACCAGAGGAATCTGGAGCAGAGGATGGAAATCACAGACAATTCCCACTATATTTGCAGCAATAGCGCCCACAATATACTGCCCCTCTGCTCCGATATTAAATAATCCCATTTTATAGGCAAAGGACACGCTCACTCCTGTAAGGATCAGCGGAGTGCTCTTAATAATGACATTGGATATATACTTTGGCCTGCCAAAGATACCATTCAGCAAAGCTCCAAATGCAGAAAACGGATTGTATCCGGCCATCCCCAGAATGACAGCAGACACAAGAAATCCAAAAAAGATGGCAATCAGGGTCGCTGCGATCGGTTTCTTGAGTAATTTAGCTGTTTTTTCCATCTAACGTACCTCCCGCCATAATCAAACCGATTGTTTTCTCATCTACCTCCTCCGGTTCTACAATACAGCGGATTGAACCGCCGTAGATGATTCCGATGGTATCCGAAACATTCATGACTTCGTCCAGCTCAAGAGAGATCAGAAGAACCGCTTTCCCTTTGTCACGCTCTCTGACAAGCATCTTATGCACATATTCTATGGCGCCTACGTCCAGTCCCCTTGTGGGCTGCACAGCGATGAGCAGGTCGGGATTGTTCGCAATTTCACGTCCGATGATGACCTTCTGCTGATTACCGCCGGACAGGCCGCGTATTGCAAGCGCTTCACAGTTATCCGGACGGACATCATACTCTTTTAAGAGGCCGGAAGCAAAGGTTCGGATTTCATTTTTATTCAGTATACCATTTTTCGAGAAGGGAGCTTTCATATAGGTATCCAGTACTGTGTTTTCCTCTACTGAAAAATCAAGTACCAGGCCACGTTTCTGCCTGTCTTCATGAATGGTAGACACTTTGGCGTCCATAGTTTCTCTGGTCGTCCTGTTCTCAATTCTCTGGCCGTTAATCTTAATGGTTCCGCTTTCCACACGGATCAGGTTCGTGATGGCCTCCACAAGCTCCTTCTGCCCGTTTCCATCAATTCCCGCAATTGCGAAAATCTCCCCGCGCCTTACCTTCAGGGACAGGTTATTCAGTACATACACGCCGCGGCTGTCTTTGGCGGATAGGTTGTCGATCTCCAAAATCACATCTCCCGGATTTGCCTTTTCCTTGTCAACCACCAGCCTTACTCTGTGGCCCACCATCATATCCGCCAGATCTTCCTGGGAAACCTGCTTTACATCCACTGTCTTAATATATTTACCGCGCCGGATAATGGTACAGTAATCGGCAGAGGCTTTAATCTCCTTCAGCTTATGGGTAATAATAATAATGGTTTTTCCGTCATCCACCAGCTTGTGCATAATATCAATCAGATCATTGATCTCCTGAGGGGTGAGAACGGCTGTCGGCTCATCCAGAATCAGGACATCCACACCTCTGTAAAGTGTTTTCAGAATTTCCACCCTCTGCTGCATACCGACGGAAATATCAGAAATATACGCATCCGGGTCTACCTCCAGACCGTATTTTTTCACCAGCTCCAGCACTTTCTTTTTGGCGCATTCCAGATCCACAACACCAAATTTTCTGGTTGTTTCCTGTCCAAGAATGATATTCTGAGCAACTGTAAAATTGTCCACAAGCATGAAATGCTGGTGTACCATGCCGATTCCATGGGCAATGGCAACGTTGGGATTTTTCATATCTGTTTTTTCCCCATACATATAGATTTCTCCCTCATTTGCCTGGTACAAGCCGTACAAAATATTCATAAGTGTTGTTTTTCCGGCGCCGTTTTCTCCTAAAACCGCATGAATAGAGCCCTTCTTTACATCAAGCTGAACCTTATCCAATGCAGTATAGGCTCCGAATCGAATGGTAATATCATGCATCTGAACCGCATAATCTTTCCTCACTTCCATTCTTATCCCTCCTGTCCCTTTAATTCAGCTAGAAATGTCTCATACGCGTCTTCCGTTGCCGGAGGGATCAGCTTCCCGTCAATGATCATTTTCTGTATTTTCATTGCTTCCTCATAAACTTCCGGAGACATGTTCGGATTTTCTTTCGGAATGCCTACGCAGCCCTCTGCCAGTCCATAGCTGAAGGTTTTTCCTCCGATCTTCTCTCCGTTCATCGCCATCGTAGAGAGCAGTTCCACCGCAATATTTACATTCTTCATGGCGGAGGTCAGCATATTCTCCGGCGCAAGATAGGACTGATCCGTATCAACGCCAATGACAAATGCGCCGTTCTCCTTTGCGGACTCAATGACACCGTATCCTGCGCCTCCCGCAGAATGGAAAATAATATCGCAGCCGCTTGTGTACATCTTGTTTGCGATTGCTTTGGCCTTGGCTGCGTCAGAATAGCTTTCCGCAAACTGCTGCTGTACTTCCACCTGGACGCCCCGAACCCTTGACGCATAGGCGACACCCGCAAGATAGCCGTACTGGAAAAGATCATTATTGAAGCTCTTCATAGGCCCTACATATCCCACCTTATCTGTGACCGTGCTCATTCCTGCAATATATCCCACCAGAAAAGAGGACTCTTCCGCCCGGAAGGTCACGCCGGAAATATTATGGGGACATTCCTCATAGGTCGTATCTACAATGGCAAAGCTGATATCTGGATTCATTTTCGCAATCGTTGCCAGAGCGTCTGCCTGATCGTACCCAATTCCCCAGATTAGGTCACTGTATGTATCGGTTGCCCTGTCCAGATTTGTCAGGTAATCCGCAGTCTGCTTGGATTCCAGAACCCTTACATCTGCGCCTGTATGCTCTTTCAGTGACTGCAGCCCTTCCCAGGCTGACTGGTTAAAAGACTGATCATTAATTCCTCCTGTTCCCGCAACCATAGAGACGCGGAAAACAGAATCATCCTTTTGGGACATTCCGCAGCCTGTCATCATGCAAAGAGCCAGCACCGCAGGTATTACCCTCTCCCATTTTCTCATTTGCCCACCCGCTTTCTTTTATGCGATTTCCAATGCAATCTTCATCATATCTGTAAAGCCTGTCTGGCGTTCTTCACTGGACAGCCCTTCTCCGGTAAAGATGCCGTCCGAAATCGTCAGTATACAGAGGGCTTTTTTGCCTGCTCTTGCAGCGTTCATGTACAGCGCTGCGGATTCCATCTCTGCAGCCAGTATGCCCATTTTCGCCCATTTTTCCATATCCCCCGGGTCATCATTGTAGAAAAGATCAGAGGAAAGAATATTTCCTGCTACGGTTTTAATTCCAAGCCTTTCTCCGGCTTCTGCTGCGGCTCTAGCAAGGCCGAAATCCGCTATGGGAGCGAATACTCCCGGAAGTTTGTACTGCTCGGCATAGGATGTCACTGTGCTTGCCCCTACACCGATCACAACATCTCTCAGCTTTGCTTTGTCACTTAAGGAGCCTGCCGTACCGATTCTGATAATCTGGTCAACCTCATAGTAATGGAACAGCTCGTAGGAATAGATTCCAATGGAAGGCATTCCCATACCGCTTCCAAAGACGGTGATTCTTTTTCCACGGTATTCCCCTGTATACGCCAGCATGTTTCTTACACTGTTTACACATTCATAATTTTCCAGGAAGCGCTCCGCAATAAATTTTGCTCTTAAGGGATCTCCCGGCATCAATACGCTTTTTGCAATTTGCTCCCTGCCTGCTTCAATATGTGGTGTTGGTATTTTCACTTTGCTTTCTCCTTTTTCTTATTTTGCATCATGGGCTGCATTTCCTGTCACTCATTTCAGTTGAGCAGATTTTGTTTTGTATGCTCCTTAAGCTTCAGATATTGTTCTTTTGTAAGGCAGATTTTACCGAGCTCCGTTGTGATCAGGCCGTCCTTTTCAAGGCTTTGTATATTTCTCTGAATGGTTCTCACGGTAAATCCGATTCGCTCTGCGAGCTCCGGCTGCGTCTTTTTTATCTTGCAGAAACTTCTTTTGGGCACTCTTTCAAATACTTCAATCAGGTAGAGAATCAGCCGTTCCTTACATCCCAAAAACCGGTACTTGCGCTCTTCGGAGGTTTGATAGGTTAGGTTGCTCATAAGATTCCGGGTTCTCATAAACAAAGCATTAATGTCTTCCTTCATCCATTTTAGATATGCAGAGGCAGAAATGGCCAGCAATTCACAGGGGGCTGTGGAGCGGATCGTCACCCGGTAGTCTTTAATATCTCCAAAAACTTCATAATCTCCCAGCACCTCAGTTTCTGAATATTCCATAAACATGTATACATTTCCAAGCATCTGCAAATCCAGTCCGCTGACCTTCCCCTTCAAAATAATATACACATATTCACAGGGCATTCCTGCCTGGATCAGCGTATAGCCTTTGGGAATCTCCATATATCTCATATGTTTGATCACATAGTCCGGACACTTTTCAAACAGGGCATTCAGGTAATGAAAATATCCTTTCCCCAATTTTTGAATGTGCTCTATAAATTCCTGCTTTGATTCCACTGTTTCACCTTCTCTCTGTACGTGGACAGAAGCTTTTGAGTAATTTGCTTATCGCTTCTGCAGCTCTTGGTGTAAGTAAATTGTATGATTCTTTTTCTTTCTTCCAAACGACATATGTCGCTATTTCTGCAAACTCACATCTTTTCCACATCATACACAATTTTTATCGTTCATTTTTGTATATCTTTCACAATCAACATTTTTATACACAAAAAGGTGATGCCCTTACAGCATCACCTGTTAATCCATAATCTATTTACGAAGGCTCTACCAGCTTTCCCCTTGCGCCAGGCTGATTACATCTCACCTAATCCGCTCTTGATTGCCTGGGACAGGGTTTCCATAGCTGCCCTCATCCTCTCTCCACATTCGATGATAACATCACACTTAAACTTCATGGCTGTTTGGGAAAGAACGCCTGCCGGAAATGCAGCCCGGATGAATTTACAACTGTCAACTTTTTACTAAGCATAGTACTATTCTCTTTATCACTATTTTATACTCGAGGACACACCATATGCTTATGTCTCCTAGAAAAGATTTTATTACATCTGCCTGTCTATGTCAAGTTTATCAAGGAAATGTTTTACTCCAAAGCCTGCCCTTCCCCGCCTGTTTCCCGCGCCTAGTACTACGTAATCTACCCTGCTCAGATAATCGTGTAATTCTGCATCCACGTTCACACCTCCCTTATATTTTATAATAGGCATGAGCAAAACTCCACACATTCAGTATTTATGCGGGTTTGCGAGGCGTGGCAAACCTCTTTATCACTACCAATTTATAGTAACAACCAGCTCCTGATGGTTTTCTGAGTCATCTTCATGTTCGGCATGGACTTGAGTTTTCACTAAATCGCGATTTTCATCTACGATTTCGCTCCACCCTTCTTCCATGCTTGGATAATGCTCGATTATACGCTGTTTTAACATATCCATGCGCTCTGGACTGATTTCATATTCCGGCTTCGCGTTTTCTATATTCATGATATACAGTTCTGTGCTCTTGACGCCGGCATCCTTTGCAATCTCCAAAAAATCTCTTCTGGCTCTTTCCGAAAGATTTGATGCATCATAAATTACGGTGGCTCCGCTGATCAATGCAGCTTTTGTTCGTGCTTGTGCGATTAAAAATACCATGTTGTTGTCTGATGTCAGGCCTTGCTCTTCGATTTCTTTGCGGATACTGTTTGCAGAAATCACCGTCACTGTCTTCTCATAACCGGAATGATTTTTAAGTTCTTTCATCACCTGCTTTCTATCCAGCACGAAAGCGGAAGCACGAATGGCATCACTGATGGTATATAACACGTCTGCGCTGATAAATCTTCTGCCTTTTTGCTGCTGCACCTGTGCCAGCTCTGCCGCTTTTGCAGTTTTCCCGGATCCCGGTACGCCGCACAGGACTATGAGTTTTTGCGATGAGTGCACGTCCTTCTCTTCTTCTCTCAGTCTTTGTTTTTCAGCATTGCGCACCTGATACAAAGAGATTGTTTTCCCCTGTTGGAATTCATAGAGCATCTGCATTTTCTTTTCATAGTTTTGGCTGATAAACTCTGCCTTTTGTTCCGGTATCCCAGCTTGCATATAGAGCGATCGAATCTCATCAGGAGGCGGTAAAAGATCCAGTTTGACAACATTGCGATTCTTGACTTTTGCGAGCATTTTATCTTCGGTATCATAAAAGCTCGTGATTTTACGTTCCAATAACCCCACTCTTGAGTACGGCGCCGTCCTGTCATCCGAAAAAAACATACTGTTTCCGGAATCGAAAATAGGAGCCGGTCCGATCAATCGCATCGTGTCAGGATCGCGCAGCACTCCAAAGTTCAACAGATGCTCATCTGTATTGCTGATGATAAAATCAGTCATCGTTTGATAATCCATGAACTTTTGGATGCAGTCGCGGTCAATGCCATACTGCGCGCATAAGTCAATATAATGATCGTACAGAGCTCGGCTGTTTTGCGGCTTTTGACTCTCCATCAGCTCATACGCTGAGATCAACTCGATCGTATCGGACGTAAATGCCTGACAGCGGCTGATGATCCCATGCCCTTCCACGATTTCCGCTGAATATTTTACAAACGGGATCTCGTTGTTCTGCCTCGTATGGATCTGCGTTGCCAACACTTCATTGACAGACTGTTGCCCGTAATATTTGCTGCTTTCCTTGACCAAAACTGCCGTTGGCTGATCCAAATCCCAATATTTTTCCATCTGGCCGCCCAAAGAAGCGTTGTAATCATAAGAGGTCGCATTATGATACGGCACTTTTCCTTCGTTGTAAACGCTCAAATTGGAGAATTTAACCTGATCATATTTTAAGTTTGCATCTGCAGGACATACCCAATACGTATCAATCATGCTGAGCGCCAGATTCTTTGCCAGATACATCTCTGCGTTCAAACAGCCAGACTTCTTGATGACCTCGCGGATCATATTCCTGGAAGCCGGAACCGATCTCATTTCCCACCACTTTTTAATTTTTTGAACATCTGCTTGCCCCATATACGGAGAAAATCCTGTGTGATGATCTTTATATCCAGCAATGCGGCCGGTCGTCTCATCAAACGATATTGTTCCACATACCGTGTCTTTATGCATAAGAAAATATTTAACCATTCAGCATCACCTCCACTTCTTTCTGTTCCAAATACTCGTCAATAATCAGTTCTGTCATGTCCCGGTATACTGCATAGAAACGTGCTTGTGAATAATCCCCCTTATCTAAAACCGCTTCTTTTCCATCATCCCAGATATGAAGTTCCGCAAGGTGATCCTGGCTTGACTTCCACTGATATTTAATCGCCCGGTATATCCCTGACATATTGATGATCAAGGATGCTTCATTCAAAATTTCATCCATCGTACACTTCAAATACAACGAAAGGCGAAATACTGTGTCAGCAGCGCATTTATTGATGTTAATTTTTCCATTGATTAGCTCTGAAAGCGTTGTGTATGGAATACCCGTCTGTTTGCTGATCTGGTATACTGTTTCGCCGCATGCACTTACATGATTACAAAAATTTTCATTCATCACAGTTGCCTCCTGTATTCACTATAACGTCATAACGTTACAGTGTCAAGGATTATTTCTGCCTACCTGTTATCTCTCCGTCTCGTCATGCGACACTGCATTATGGGTAATGCATTATAACAACATCCTCCAGACTATTTTTTCTGACCACCTTGAATACATCCAATATGTGCTCTCTTTTGGCGGCGCTTTCTTTTCACATCCCAAAAGAAATCCGTCACTCTCTCATATGCACTTGGCACAAGTGCCAGATCAACTCCGTTCCCATGATGGATTGAGTTCAACAACGCTTTAAAATCAGGAAATAACCTGAAATCATATATTGCTGCTCCGCCAATACTATCACACAAATACTTTGCCGCCTGTACGCTGGAAGTGGCTTCCGGTCCCATAGTCCCGATCACTATCCGCTCTTTTTCTGCTATATACTCCCGCACAAAATCATATTGTTCGATAAATGGCTTCACAAGGTTTTCATCTATCATTGCCAGGCTCCTTATCTCAGTAATGGCAAGCTGCCCGTAAGTTTATTTACTTTCTTTTTCGGTCCGCAGATACATACCCCTAAATAATTTAGATCTACTGTGTCTACATCTTTCATTTTTCCGATAAACTCCTCATATGTTTTACAGGATTGTGCAACATCTGAAAAATCAATACACAGTAAATCAGAAAATGCTTCCTCATACAGCCTGTTTCTGATTTCCCGGATTCCATCTGCATCCCCCTTTAAAATGGGAACCGGAAATTCAATGATTCCTAAATGTTCATGTGCATTTTTATCCATCACATCTTTTCCTACTACCTCCGGAAATTTTTCTCCCAAAGTAATTCCCATGATCGCCGCCGTATTTGCAATTAATCCCAACGGCAGTTTTTCATCAATAATCATCACACATTTTTCGTCTTTGACTACCATTTTTTCAAACCTCCTGACCATCCAAAGCTGTCTGCTTTGTTTTTCCCCTGTACTCTGAAATAAATAATCCGGTCAATGTCAAAACTGTGCCGACTGCTGACATGGCAGTTATCTTTTCATGCAGAACGATTACGGAAGTTACTACCGTAATCACAGGCACCATATAAATATAAATACTCGTTTTCACAGCTCCTAAAACCTTCACAGCAATATTCCATGTTACAAAGCACAGGGCAGAAGCCCCAACACTAAGATAAAGAATATTAAATACTACTGTTGGATTGTAAAACTGCCTGATCTGTACATTGTAACCGAATACAAACAATACAGGAATCATAAATACAAGTCCATAAGCAAAAACTCTTCTGGTTGACTGAATGGTACTATACCCAAATTGCCCGATTTTTCTTGTCAGTACGGAATAGATTGCCCATACAAATGCCGCAACCAGCGACAGCAAATCTCCCAACGGGTTGATCTCCACCGATTCCTGTCCACTGAAACTGATACAGATGATACCCGCCATAGCCACTAAAAAACCAACAAAGAAATTAGTCCTCAGCCTCTCATCCCTTATCACTAAACGGGAAACAATCGCAGTAAAAAACGGGGCAACGGATATGATCACTCCCACATTTGCAGCCAGTGTAAAAGTCAACGCAATGTTTTCCAATAAATAGTAAAGGCATACTCCGCATAAACCAGCAAGGGCAAACGTAAGCTCCTGTTTCTTATCCTTAATATGTAAAATCTTAGGGCACGCAGCCATCAGTATGAGGAATCCTAATATAAATCTTATAAACAGAATCTCTATCGGCTCAAATTCCCTCAACAGTATTTTCGTTGAAATAAATGTAGTTCCCCATATCAAAATGGTCACGAATGCGGCTAAATGTCCTTGTGTTTCTTTTGATTTCACACTTTCCCCTCCATATTCCCAGCTTCTTTAATTACTTTCTGATAGGATTTTGGGGTCAAACCAATCAACGATTTAAACAGGTTCGTGAAATGGCTCTGGTCCGTAAATCCCGTCTTCAATGCGATATCTATGATTGGCATCCCTTCTTCCAGCATTTTTTTTGACTTTTCAATCCTTACTGTTTCCAGATACTTATGCGGTGAAATCCCTTTTACCTTTGTAAATGTCCGCAGAAGATAATATTTACTGAATCCTGCTGCCAAGCTCAGCTCATCCAACGTAATATTCCGGAAAAAGTGGTTTTCTAAATATTTACATATTTTTTCAATCTGCTCGGGCGCTTTTTCACTTTCTACTACTGTTACCTGTTCGGAATAATCATTGACCAGCCTTTCCATCAGAAAAAGAAACGTTTCTTCCTTTTTAAAATCCTGATGCTCTGTTAAGATCATATCCTTCAAATCATATAACGAAAGCTCGATCTCTTCCATACGGATCACATTTTCATTAAAGTGGGGAAGCGATGCCTTACCGGTAATCTCAGTCATAACCCGCCGCATGGTATCGGTACTGATATTAAAACTAAAATAATGCAGATCGTCATCTCCAAACTGTTCACATCCATGTATTTCCTGTGGGTTTATCAGCAGGATATCTCCAGCGTTCAGCGTATAATAGTTATTATTACATATAAATTCCCTTACACCGGCTTCAACCAATCCAATTACATACCCTTCATGAAAGTGATTTCCAAATTTCTGTGCGATACCTTTAAATTCATATACTTCCACCTGTAGATCTGTATCGTAGTAGATAATTCTTTCTTCTTTTTTCATGATGTCTCCTCTTTGCCCGTATGACTACAGAGCATTCATTTTTCTGAACACAACTAGTATAACTCGATTTAAATAAGCTTACAATTTAAGCATTGGTAGTAATCTGATTTATTGGCTTACGTGTCCGTGCTTTGGGCGCACGTTTCCCTTGGTTTTCAGGATAATAATGTAAACTTATTAAAATCGAGTTATACTAGTTTACTACAAAATAAAATTCACTTTCTTGTAAAAAATTGCTCTTTTATTATATCAGATATCATGAAAAAACAGCCCTGCTTATCTTCGATTTACTGCTTCTCTGCCTGGATTTACTTTTGGCTCATATCCATTCTTCGCATATTCTTCCACAGTCATGCCATACTGCTTCGTATCCGCTTCAATCTCCTGCATGACCTGCTCCTGGTATGCTTTTTTCTCTTTTGTTTCTTCGTAATCTCTGATATCGGGCATCTTTGGAAGTGTGCCGCCCTGGGACAGCACCCGTCGGCTTTCCTCTATGAATGCGGTATCCAGTCCATGCAGCAGCTACACGAAAAAATCTCCGACATGAACAGCCGCTACTATGACCTGCGGGGAAAGATTGTCAAGGCCGAGCGCGGGGAGATGAGGGCACAGTACAACAAGTACAAGCCCATCCACAAACAGCTTGCCAAGTTAAAACCGGCGAAGCGGGAACTGTTCGAGCAGCGCCACAGCCGGGAACTGATCCTCTACGACGCGGCGGCCCGGTATCTGAAAGAATTGAAGGACAGCGGCGAGGAAATCACCCCCAAAGCATGGTAGCGCGAAATCGACCTGCTGGCCGCCGGAAAGCAGGTGGACACCATCGACATGAAGGCCATGCGGGAGGAACTGAAAGCAGTGGAACGACTCCGCAAGGCCGCCGACCATCTGGCCCGGCAGGAACAGGACAAGTCCCATGACCGGGGGCCGGAACTTTGACAAACACAGAAAACCGCCGTACAGGTTTTTCCCATACGGCGGCAGCTTTCATTTGCCGAACAAGTCGCTGTGCGACCCGGTGCGGGCCAGCGTCAGCACCAGCACATCATCCTCTATGCGGTAGATGAGCAGCCAATCCGGGAGGATATGACATTCCCGATGGCCCACCCAATCGCCGGACAGATCGTGGATCGCGGTTTTTCTCCGGCAGCGGTTCACCCATTGCCAGCAGCGCCACGACCTGTTCCAGCAATTCAATTTTCAGGCCGCGCTTGATTGCTCGCTTGTAGTCCTTCTTAAAGCCGGTTGTGTACTTGACGGTGTACTTTGTTTTCCTCATTTTTTCAGGTCGGCAAACAACTCGTCAAGGTCATTGTAACCCTTTACAGACGGGTCTTTTGCAATCCTTTCCGCTTCCTGCATGGCAGCAATCGTTTCTTTGTTGGGCTGTTCCAGCTTCACTTCAAAGGGAATGCCGCCTTCACGAAGCGACTGGCGCACAAAGATGTTGAACGCCGTGGATAAATTCATGCCGAGTTCCGCAAACAAGGCGTCGGCCTGTGCTTTCAAATCCGCGTCCATGCGGATACTGATGTTTGTGGTATTTCCAGCCATTTCATCAACCCCTTTCTGCTGGTACTTTTAGTATATGCCATTTGCACGAAGAAAACAATACTTTGCACGTATATTTAACAGTAAATTCATTGAAGGAGGTCGCTGTATGAAGCAGATTATTTTACCCGTCACTGTCCATCCTATCGCTTCCTGCGCCTGGCTTTCCGTAAAGTCCTTTTGGAGCAGCTCTCCCTTA
>ERZ1036412.195-NODE-195-length-62730-cov-155.264699_pt1 | contig 62730 bp, 71 predicted proteins | sample MGYA00514218_ERZ1036412 | MGnify/ENA primary metagenome ERZ1036412 (study PRJEB33795, sample SAMN09464944) | human gut metagenome | host: Homo sapiens | place: USA: Stanford, California | collected 2016-11 | study: EMG produced TPA metagenomics assembly of the...
TAAACAGAAGTCGGTAAATGCATATATAAAGGCGGCAAAGGCAAGAAAAGTCGTGATTAGCAGCGGTGAAGTCATTGTTGATCCTTCTTCGTTATGGATTTGCGATAATGGAATTTGTTATGCCCGTGTGTATGTAAAATTTCGGGTAAAACACGGAAATGTCCCTTCTCCAAAAACTTTATGTCAAAATGAAGTCATATATGGAAGTTATACAGCTATTAAAAATCTATCGTCTAAAAAAACAGTAACTTTTGCTGATGAAATTGGTTGTGCTCTTTCTTATACCGGAGACAAAATAACTTCTTATGGAGTTGCATGGGATTCTGACAATATTGCAAATGTATTTGGTCTTATGAGTAAATAGTACAATGGGGATCTAGAGAAATTTTAATCTCTAGATCCTTTTTTCTTTTTTGGATTGACTTTTTAATACCCTTTATGCCTAGAATGATCCATTCTATAAAGTGGAGGTAAAACATGATAAAAAAGAACAAAAGAACAAAAAATCTTGTGTTTATTTCGTTATTGCTATGTTATATTTTAATTTCATTATTTGAACCATTTGGTATAGTTAAAGCATATGCAGGCATTAACAGAAGTATTACAAGCGATAGTGATAGGGTTGCAATCGTTGATAATAATGGAAATTTAAAATTTTCCGTGAAAGCCGTAGGTGCATCATCTGGAACCAGATGGAAAACAGTAGGCTTGTATGTTACCAGTGATCCAACTGGAAGAAATGGAAAAGAAAGTACCAAAGCAAAAGATTGTGTATTTTTTGACAAACTTCCGAAAGGGTGTTCAAAAACAGACCATACAAGTTCAAGCGGAATTGTCACAACTACTTTTACCATCTCCAAAGACGTCTTTAACAGCATGTGTGACAAAGCCGGTGTAAATCTGAAAACATTGCAGAAAAATGGTGGCAAGGTATATATCCAGGGTGTGCTGCAGGGATACTCGATCAGCAAAGGCGGATCAAAGCGCAACGTTACCGAACGCTGCTATACCTATAGGCAGATGTCGAACACACGTAACACGAGGCGGGTAAACGGATCTACATGGTATGGCATCCGCTGGCCGGCCAGCTGTAACGAAGGCTGGCGCGCACGGTATGATATTGCGGTTGAGTACAAGAAGGTCGAAGCACCGGTTACCATCAATTATTACCAAAGTTATGAGGGCAAATGGAAACTGGTTTTATCTGTCACAAACTCAGATGATGGAAAAATTGAAAAGAATCCTGCCACAAGAAACCTGAATAAAGCGAATACCGGTTACCAGTGGAGCAGCACCAGTGGTTCCGGCTCTATCGCCAGTGGTGACCGTGGACTTGGACTGGAAAAGAAATATTATATCAATCTTTCGGAGATAAAAACATCCTCAAAGAGCCTTCCGGCACGTCTTTCAAGTGTCGGCGCCGGAGAAGGAAAAACATCAAATTATTATTTGTATAAGACGTTTGTGTCGAAGCAGAAAAGCAAAAAAAATGGAGCCATCCGGAACAAAGTTGCAAAAACCAACGCCCCGGTCTTTAAAAGCTGCAATTTTGCAGACAAGGATGGAAACCTGACTGGCAGCTATACCAAGTGGCTTAAAACAGCACGTCAGACTTTTGAAGTCTACAATGGCGGTACTGTTATTAACGTGCTTTATAAGAAGAATGGTCTGAAACCGAAACCAGACTCTCATGAGGATGAGGATGTAATCTCGGCAGAGAAGCTCACACCAGCCAGCACAAGTGCTGTAATCCAGTCAGACAAACGAGACAATGAACAGTTTGACAGTACACAGGGAATTCCGACATCCGAGACGCAGTATGTCAACGTGTTTACGGATTCCTACCTATATAAATACCGTTTTGTCCGGAAGTACGGAAAAAAGCAATTTAACCATTATATTAGCTGCAGCCACACCGATAAACATGGGAAAAAATTACACGATCATGACACAGAGCTGGTATGGCGCGAATATTCCTATTGGAAAGTAGATTATATGGTGATATACCGAATAGAATCTGCCACCGTGATGAATTATTCCCTCCCGGATGAACACGTCACCATAAAACCGGATGCATCCTATAATGTCGGAAATGTATCATTTATGGCATGTGGAAGGATAGGTATATCCCCGTCAGACGGATGGACGGTCGGGCAGTATATTGTCATGAATGATTACCTTGAATTTGATGGGAAGATCATCATGAATGCCGATCCAGTGGAAAAGAAAACCCCGACTCCGGGCAGAATCCCGGAATCTACGCAGATTGACAGGGATATACTTTATCAGCCAGACCTGCTGATTGAGCCGGAAAAATCAAATGGTACCTTCAATTCGAGTGGTGATGTACAGTTTTATCCATCGTTTGATTATAATACGAATATTCCGGATGTTGACATTGAAATAAACCCGATCAACGACGTTGTGATCCATACCCCTACCGTATGTTACCCGACGATTACGGATGCGAAGGAATATACCCAGCTGGTGTCACCGGGTAACTGTTACCATCTGGTACTGGACCGGTATTTTACCGTCAACCTGCCTACCAGCGGTTACCACAGTTCGCTGAAGGGATACGGGGAACGCGATTACGCAAAATACATTAAATCGCGGGAAGTCAAATTCCCGTTTGAGGTATATATGTGTGACGGGGATGATTACACCTATTATGACGCGGATACGTGGATCACGCTGCACCAGGATTCCACAAAGTTCTATCTCCCTATCTGGGTCAATGAAACTGCTGCCGTTGGCATTGATTTCCGGGCGCGTGCAATTAACTGTGATGCCAACGATGGACTGGAAATGGAAGAAGTGTGTGCCAATGCAGACAATACCAACTATGTTGCAGTTGATACCAAAAATGCCGAAGTATCCGGACGTTTATACAATCTGAATATGTACGACTATTCGGATTACCCGTTCTGGCTTGACGTTTTCCGGAAACCGAAATCACTGGAACTTAAAAGGTTTGCATACCATGTGGGATTCAACAACCAGAACGGGGAAAAAGTAAGGAGTGCATTTACCCTGCCGACCGTGGATGGAAGCCACCCTTATATGCGCAATCTTGGTGTGCTAAAACCGGGCTATACATCCCGGATGAGCCTCATAACCATCGGAAATATCTACCACGGCACGGATTATGTCAAGATTTACCCGACATTTTATTATGTTTCAAAAAAAGGAAATGTGAATGGATCTGATATTACAAAGCTGGAAGAGGTTGACCTTTACTACAATGGCACGATCAATGGCAAATACCGCAATGTTGTAAAAGTCGGCAGTGATCTGGATAAACAGAATGTGAAAAAGATGATGCTTGGAAACCCATATACAGGGGTAACAGATGAAGAATTCAACCAGAAGGCAAAAATCGCAGGACTCAAACCAAAAGATATCCGGTCCACAACCTATGATGTCTACACATATGGGGAGATCACCATCCCATCCCGTATGTCCACTTATATTGGAATGGACTGTGCACCGGATGAGGTAATTCCGGATGGGGTTGATCCTGACAAGGTCACAAAATCAAAACAGAAATGGTACTTCGAATACTCACTGCCATCTGATGTGCATGCGGTCAAAAAAGGATTTGACGTAACGAAATACGCGCATGAGAACGGAGGGATTGACTATAAAGAAGGCTTCTGGAAAAAAGATGGATACATTGTAGTCAATTTCGAGATCGTAACCTTTGAAGCCGGGTTTGAAAATATCCAGGGTGATGGAGATACCGGCATGGGCTGGATGGAGGGAGCAGAAATCTTTGACAAGGAAAGCGAAACGCCAACCCCGCATCTTACATATACAAACCGGCAGAATGTTGATTATGGCTACTGCAGCATGTATAAGATGGAAGACCAGCAGTTGCGGAGGAGAGACTGGCATAAGGCACAGTATGCTTTCCGGTATGGAGATGTACTGATGTATTCGCTTGATGGATCAGCCAAAAAAGATTACCGGTCTTACGGTACACATTAACCAGTTATATATATAATTGCATAACAGGGACTCTTACTTATGGAGTCCCTGTTATTTTTTGACAGAGAAAGAGTGCTGGTAAATGCATATTGTAAAATGAACGGCGTATGCTATAATATAGATATACAAATTATATTATTTAATTTTAAGCGATACTTCCGTATTGCTGTAGGTTAGGGACATTCCCTGGAAAACTATCAGGGAATGCAGTAATCGCTTTCCCTGTTTATATAAATACAAATATCTGCTTTTATAAGTAGGGAAAGAGAGGAAAGGTAGTATGGGTGAAAAGGATTTAACCGAAAAAATACTTGAGGATTATAATGATGTTTTTGCAGATATTATGAATGCTCTTGTATTTAAAGGAAAAGATGTAGTACATCCGGATTCGCTGAGAAACAGTTCTGTTCACTCGCAATACAAAGCGGATGATCAAAAGCTTCATGAATTGGAGCGTGATGTTGCAAAGTATTGGATGGACGGAAATGTCCAGATCGCCTTATGTGGCATGGAGAATCAGACTAAAGTCGAAAAATTTATGCCATTTCGAGTGTTCAGCTACGACGGAACTGCGTACCGGAGCCAGTTATTGGATCAGGAAAATAAAATCGTCCCAGTAATTACCATTGTATTATACTTTGGAAATGAACATTGGACGGCACCGAAAAACATCAAGGAGCTTTTGGAAATCCCAGAGGGACTTGATGAATATGTGGATGATTATAACATTCATGTATTTGAGATCGCATGGCTTACGGATGAACAGATTGCAAGGTTTAAAAGCGATTTTGGAATTGTGGCGCGCTTCTTTTCCGAGAGAAGGAAAAATCCGGACTATGTGCCTGACGATCGAACAGTCATTACACATGTCGATGCCATGTTAAAGCTTTTGGCAGTAATGGCAAAAGATCGAAGATATGAGGAAATTTTGGAATCTGATGATAAGAAGGAGGTTGGTTGTATGTGTGATGTAGCTGAAAGACTTGAACGCAGAGGCATAGAGAAAGGCCGCCTTGACGAAATCTTTGATTCGGTGCAAGCGGAAGATTACAGTGTCGAACGTGGCGCACAGAAAGCCAATATGAGCATTCCAGAGTTTGAAAAAGCAATGGAATCTGCCGGATATAAAATTCCGACATATGCTTAGAAAGGTAGTTTTTATCAAAAAGGATCATCTCCGCACGAGGTGGTTCTTTTTTTGGTAAATGACGACTTACTTAACAACTGTCGGCCGTTAAAGGATTATATGACGCTGATCAATGAAATCCGTAAAAATTGTAAAACCATGGAGTTTGAGAGTGCTGTCGATGCAGCGGTAACTTATTGTATTGAGCATGATGTTTTAAAGACATTTTTGCTTAAACACAGAGCGGAGGTGAAAGACGTGTGTATCACTGAGTATAATGAAAAATCGTTTGTTGACGGGATACGTGCAGAGGGTCGTGCAGAAGGTCAGAACGAAAAAGGACTGGCGGTATACCGTAATCTTCGGAAGAGAGGTTTTTCAAAGGAAGACGCTCTGGTAATCGCAGATATTTCGCCGGATCTGGTAGTTAACGAAGACTAGCCGATCTGTAACATAACCTTAGCAATGATTCATAGAAGTACCACATAGAATCTTCTTGTAGCTGTGGTAAACCGTTTAAAAAATGGCAAGGCAGCAGAGCAGATCATTGTAAGCGGCAAAGATGCAGAAAGGGTGGTGCTTACACAGTCAGTTTAATAAACGACGAATTTCAAGAGTTATCCATCTGGATGGCTCTTTTCTCAATCCAGGTGGCAACAAAAATTTCAATACGGTAACCAATACGGCGAATCTTAATCAACCATCTTAATAACAGCTATCTTTAAAACCCAAATTTCCTATATTTTCATATAAATTAAATCTAGGTTGCATTTTTCAGTTAAATATGATATATAATATGTATAACTTTTTAATCTTTTTAAAGAATCTCTTCGAGGTTCTTGACATTTGGCTTTTTGCCGGTCCGGTTTTATGGGCTGGCTTTTTTATTGTCAAAAAGCATAGCAAAAGATAATTAGTATGAAAGCATTGAAAACGGTTTTATTATTCCCGTTGATCTGTCATTTGATGGTGATAACAGGAAATAATTTTATTGTTATAAATGTTTTTCGCATACTTGTTTGTTTTATGTAAAGTTTTTTGCAGAAAAAAGGTCAAATTTTAATGGCAGTTCCGCCGTCTTAGATGCGGAAAGAAAGAAGGTTTTTATGAAAAAATTAATGGTAGCAGTAATGGTAATGACAGTAATGGTAAGTGGAGCTACAAATGTATATGCATCCACAAGTTATAGTGTGGATACAGCAACCGAGTCCTTCGGCCCAGCTCCATCACCAACACCATCACCAACACCATCACCGGCTCCAACTCCTGACAACAACAAGGATAATGGAGCAACCGGTACAACAGATACCAAAACAGACGTTGTACCAACACCGGATACTTCAAAATCTGATACAAAAGCAGATTCAACAACTCCGGCTCCGACTCCATCAGGAGACAAAGATCAGAATTCTTCAAAGCCTACGGGAAGTAATTCTGAAAGCAGAGTGGAATATATATATGTATCCACTCCAAGTACCACAACTGATGTTGTAGTACCTGCTGTTAAGCCAGAGGCAAATGCTTCGGTGAAACAGCAGACAAGTGACGGTGTCTCTTCTGCCGTCCGTTCAGCCTGGGAATATAAGCTGAACAATACAAAGAGGGAAATCACACTTATTTCCTACATTGGAAATAAGTCAACAGTAAGTGTGCCAAACACTGTAAAAGTAAACGGTACTCCTTACCAGGTTGTTGCATATAAGACATTGTTTTATGGCAACAACAAAATTAAAACCGTTTCTTTTGGGAAAAGCGTCCGGACAATCAAGGGTAATGCCTATAAAATGTTCTTTGGATGCAAGAATCTTACTACAATTAAATCCCTTCCTTGGGACATCACCTATTTGAACAAAACGTTCATGGGATGTTCCAATTTAAAAAAAGTAAACGGTGTGCCGGCATCTGTAATCAATGCAAATTATGCATTCAACGGATGCAAAAACCTGACAACGGTTAAGTTGTCAAATAACCTTCGAAATGCATACAAAATTTTCGAGGGCTGTAAAAAGCTCAAGTCTGTAAAAGGCGTGAGCAAAGCCACTGTAAAAACTATAAAAGGCTTTTATGATGGCGTAAATAGAAAAATTGTTTAGCGGTCCCGCCGTTTTAGTTGCGGGAAGAAAGAAGGTTTTTATATGATGAAGCTGAACGATTGTTCCGCAACTTTTAATATGGTGGTGGAACAAACCATGCAATATTATCGCCACAACAAAACACAAATACTGTGTGGCGGTGATATTGATAAGCGTTTTTCCCAGCTTGTGCAAAGATGTACAAATTGGGCAGTAAGGGCTAATTTGTGGGATTATTCTACATACAAAGATAATACCACAAAAGAGATTCTCATGCAGTTTCAACGCATGGTTTCCTTAGCTTCATAGAACAGTTGTTGTTTAACCGGATATACCGGAGAAAGGAAAGTTGTTATGGACGTTATGGACGAAAAAGCTGTTATGGAAGCATTAAAAGGACTACGATATTCCATTATCGTGGATGGTGGAAGCGGCAGCATGGAATGTGCGTATATAAGAGATGCACGCTTTTATGCTATGACAGAAACTCTCAATGCAAAGGAGAGAGTTGAAATTTACGATCGTGAAGTCGATGATGTTATTGAGACTTACTATCCAGAAGATTTGTAATTATCACTATGTTTTTTAGTTAATCCGTCATAAAGACGGATGCACCTCATGGGTGTAATTATGCACCTATAAGTTAGGTGTATCTGTTTTTAGGAGGAAAATATGTTAGGAAAAATTTTATTTAAAAAAAAGCAAGTATATAATAACAGTGCGATTTTGCACGGCAAAGAAGCCTATATGAAGGCTTTGGTTCTTTATGCAGGTGTAAACGAATGCAACAACCGTGAAGCAATTGAGGCTATGCGTTCTGTTATGGAACACCTGAGAAGTGAAAGTGATTTTGGTTATGGAAGTGACGAAGTAATCGCTTCCGAAAACAAAATTCATGGCCATCTGATGGATATTGAAAATAATATCCATCAGATGGATTTTGAAAACATGGTTAGAAACTGTAAAAAAATCCAGTCTGAGCTTAAGATCAGACTGGAATTAAAAAAATTATAGTTTCAAAGAGATCGCCCAGGCTTACAAAAGTCTGGGCGATTTTCATTATTCCCATTAAATTCTATTTTTCTTAACGTCTGTTTAATTGTTTATGAAATCAAAAATGTTCATCTGCTTAGGTTGCGGTTCTTTCACTATCAGTGGTTCTCCCTGAATGAATTTCATTGATTTTAAAATTGACCTCTCTTTCTTTTCTTCAGTATTCCATCCTGTTGGAAAAATTATATCTCCGTTCGGCACATAGTTACCTTTATCATCACATTGCACCTTGATGTGCGACAAGTACATATCCGTCATTATGAAATCTATATAAGTTTTCTCATTTTCGTAATACACACCGGTTGCGAATCCTCGGCCTTTTAATGGATAACCTTTGTGCTTAATGAAATCATCTATCAAAAGTTCATCTGGAATGCAAAACTTATACGGCTGCACACTTTCAAATGTTGTATAAAAATCGGTTTGATGCCACTTATCACTTGTAGAAAAGAAATATGTGTATTCCATCCCTCTACTCCATTTGAACCAACTCACTCCGACAAGTGGAAGTTGCTTGTTATAGCATTTCTCATAATTTCCAAACTCGCATGGTATTGGTATGTTCATTTCTGCCTCCGTTAAATTCTAATTGAAAATTCTATCTGTAGTATAATTTACTATGAACTTCACTGTCAGATAATAACTTTTCCATTTTACCACCTCATAAAACTATTTTGTTTCCAACAATCTTTTTTCTTCCGCTTTTAAAATAAAGCTATAATCCAAGCAGCAATATACCCAACGGATAAATCAAAGTAAGCTTTTCAGAAATTTTCAGATTATTTTCAGAAATATCCTGTTCCATGGAGTAATCCATCAATTCATTGATTTGTTTTAACGCATCCTCCTTGGTTTTACATACGCATGGGATGGATAATTCATCTTCTGAAAAAGGTACCAGTTCTCCAACTGCCTGTGTATATTTGTCCAATAAGAAATTCATTTTATCCCATGCTGCTGAATATTCCTCAGTGTCTGTCGAATAATCCTGCATTCTGATTATTTCCTCTTTAATGAGAGGAGCGTATTTTTTTATTCGATCCGTTGGCGATCCTTTGAAATCCAAGAATCTATATTCTTCTTTGATTCTGTCGTTCTGCAATATTCCAGCAAGATCAATGTCCTTTTCCAACTCATTCATAAAATTTTGAAATAAATTTTTTGATCTTTCTCTTTCTTGAAATTTGTTTACATGTTCCTTAAAATCTATATTTTTTCCCATATTTTTTCCTCCAACGCTGTGTCTATATCATATCATCATAGGAATCAATGTAAAGAATAATAGAACATTATTTTTCACATCAGGCTTGACTTTTTCTATGGGTTTATGGTTAAAATCGTTTCACCATACGAAAGGAGTAAAAGAGTATGAAAAAGAAAACTTTAGCAATGTTTTTGGCTTTTTCGCTGTGTGCCACTTTTATAGTTCCGGACAGCGCAAAAGCAGCAAATTTATCTGTTCCAAGAGAAGTATCAATTCTTGATATGGTTGCAGATGATCAGCCAGGGATAGACTCTCTGACAATCTTAAAAGACGGGTCCATCGAAGCCGATGGAGAATCTGTTGATCTTGATGATATCGTAAAGGTATCGCCCTTAAAAGCTCATTCATTAAAAAGCGCATCTTCTGTAAGTTCATATTTCAAGAGCAAAGGGTACCAGGTTGAGAAAGAAGGGGATGGTTTTAAAGTATCCTCTCTTTTTTCATCAAAACGCCTGTTTGTGTCGGGAGAATCTTTCCGTAACTACCATGGTGCAAGAAAAATTTCTGCGAGTGGTGGAATTTCCCTTATGTCATTTGACTCTCCGGATGATGCCGCTGCAGCATATGAAAGTTTTAAAGCTGATGGATATACCGTATACCCGGATAAGCTTTACGATGATGACATGGTAGATTCTTCAAATGTCACATATTCCCCAGATGTTATCGGAGAATATGGGGCAACTGTATCAGATTCAACAAATACTGTTTCTTTGACTACCAGCCCTGAGATCATGGGACTCACCGTATCTTCAAACAACATCGTTGGAGCGCAAAGTGCTGCCACCATCGGCCAGGTTGGGGTAGCAGTAGTGGATTCCGGTGTTGACAGCGGAAGTAACTTTTCTTCCAGATTCCCTGGACGCGTGATCAATGGCTATAATGTTCTTTCCCAGGCATCAAGCGCGATTGATGATTATGGGCACGGAACATTTATTGCAAGTATCATTGCAAATAACACTCCATCCAATGTCAAAATTGTACCTGTTAAAGCAGTGGATTCTAATGGAGGATTTACCGCTTCCAGACTTGCTGCAGCTTTACAGTACATTGTATCTAATCCTGCTGGTATCAATGTGGTAAACTTGTCTCTTTCTATCTGCACGCTTGACAGCAACCAGATGGATCAGATTGCATCTTATATCAATCCATATATCGATGCTTTGTATTCCAAAGGAATTCTCGTCGTAACCTCTGCCGGCAATAAAAATTCTTCTTATCCGGCAATGACTGCTGACGATTCCTATCCGGCAAATTATGACAAAACATTGGCTGTATCCGGGATTGCGCAAAATGGTGGAAGCTGGGGTGCATATTCTCAATCTCTGACCGGATCATGTGTGGATTTTACTGCACCTGGACGTTATATCCGTGGTATCGAAGCATCAAGCATGAATATGTCAAAGGCATCTGCTTCCAATAACTGGAGTGCAGAATACTTATCTCTAGGTGATGGAACATGCATTATGTCTGGTACTTCCCAATCTACAGCATTTGTGTCGGCAGCTCTTGCCCACATTTACAGTTATGATCCATCTTACTCTGCAAGCAATGCTGAATCTATTCTGATTCGCAATACTTCTAAGACCTTTATTGGTGGTGGCAGCGGAAAAGATTCGACTTTTGGATATGGATATCCGGAATTAAGTGCATATGTGCATTCCACAGGAGTTATTACCAATCCGGATAATAACAATAATGCAAACAACAATCAAAACAATAATACAAACAATCCAAACAATCCAAACAACAATAACACAAACAACACTGCATCTAATAACCAGAAAGTAGTTTCTGGACTTGTTGACGGGTTTGACGTTATTGTAAATGATACCAAGGGTACAGTTACTCTCGTAAAATATACTGGCAACAGTTCTTCTGTCCGTGTGGAAGATACTTATGCAATTAATGGGAAACGTTATGATGCGATTCTCGGAAAATCAACTGCTTCAAGTGGAGTATTTTCCGGAAATACAACTATCAGCATTGTAAATCTTGGTGAATCTGTTAAAGCGAGTGACGGAGATGCGTCATATCTTTTCTATCAGTGCAGCAATCTTACATCGCTTAACAGACTTCCATACAACGCTACAGATATTTCCTATGCTCTTTATGGGTGCGGTAAATTAAATAAACTTCCATCTGTGCCATATGGGGTTACAAAGATGGACTATGCCTTTTACAACTGTACCTCAGCAACCGGAGAGAATAAGGTAGATTCCTCTGTTGTATCAAGTGCAAAAGATGCTTATACAGGTACTAAAGTATATATTCTTGTTCCTGCAGATTCCCTCACTTATACAACCATCTCTAAAATATTGAACAGCTATGGAAAAAATGTTACTTTGAACGGCAAAACATCATCCGAAATCGGAAACAATGAAAATTCCACTGGAAACGGAACTTACGAGGTGATTTTCCACTATCGGGATAATCGTGTCAATGTAAACGGACGCGAAACAAAAGCAACGGTAAAAGCAGGAGAGTGCATCAAGAAACCTGCAAATCCGAAGCTTAAAAACCATTATTTTGCCGGATGGTATACATATGCCGGAGTTAAATACAATTTTAGCAAAAAGGTAGATTCTCCTGTCGATCTGTATGCAAAATGGATTTCCACAAAGACAGCTGCAACAAAAATTACTAAACTGAAAAGAGTAAATTCCAGCTACTTTAATATTACATACAAGAAGTCAAATGGAGCAACCGGTTACCAGATCCGATATTCTCACCATAAGAATTTTCAAAACTGGGGAGATGTGCGTACCACAAAGCTGTCCCGTAAATTGCATACGGTAAATTCCGGAACCATTTATGTTCGCGTGCGTCCTTATAAAAAGATTGGGAAAACCTACTATTACGGAAAATGGAGTCCTATCAAAAAAGTAAAACTATAATATAGTTATCAATTTTATTTGTTCTATATTTCTTGTATCTCCTTCTTTTATATGATATACCATAATCAGGTAAAGGGAAGGAGATACTTGATTATGAAAAAAACAATTCTTACATTTTTAACAGGAATTATAGTTGTATTATTTTCATCCAGCATTTGTTCGGCGGAAGTAAATGAAAATTTTGCCGCTCAGGAATTACAAAATGCCGTAGATCATCAGCAAGAAGGATATTCCGTCTCTTATGGAAACTATTATAGTTATAGTGAAGCAGAAAAGGCGGGTAAGGAAATTATTCATAAAATGGATAATGGAAAGACATTTCCACAAACCTTAATTTATGTTTCAAACCGTATTGTCTCAAACGGAACAATATATTCGGTTTGTTCGACGGTAGAGAAGTACCGGAATATAAATGATATTGACTGGAAAACATTAGCTGCATCCTTTAAAATTGATAATCTTACAGGTATCGAAAAAGCCGTATGGATTCATCAGTGGTTATGTGATCATCTGCGTTATGATCTTGGAAAAGGCCGATCCTTATCTGAATGTCTGGAGAGTGGACTTGCAAAATGTGACGAGTATTCTATTATATATGCCAACCTGTTAAACCAGCTTGGAGTTGAAGCCGTATGTGCCGATGGATTTGAAAGCGGATCTTCTGTAGGCCACATGTGGAATCTGGTTAAACTTGATGGAAAATGGTATTATTGCGATGTTTCCATGGATGATGAGACAGGATCTATGGATTATTTCATGAAGGGGTATGCAGATGATGCATTTTTATGTGATCATAAACAGTATATGAATGGGAAATACCCAAATTACATATTTACTGACTGCAGTAGATACAATGTATCTAAATCAAACTACTTCTCGCTTATGGAAAGCACGGAAGATAATAAGATCAATCTATATGATTACGCGGGTATTTCCAAGAAATATGCCAAAAACGTTAAAATAAAATCTGTAACTGTTGGTTGTTCAGGGAAATACACCAAAAAAGGAACGACCGTATACACCAATGGAAAAGCCGGGATCTTATTTGGATCATCAAAAAAATCCGGAAAAATCTATAGAATACTCATCCAAAAGTATTAAAAATGACATTGTATGATGGTTGAAACTTGTGTTTAATGAAGATATTCAAAAAGACGCTTTCTGTAATGAAGGCGATGGTTGAAACAGAATATATAGAATTAATTTGCCTAAAAAGCCCATGCTAAATAATAATTTATGTCTGGGTTTTCCAAGGCATAAATTATTTGAAATTGAATGGAGAGTAATTCATGGCAAAATATTTGGATAAATCAAGAGAAAAGTGGGAAGATTTAGTGGATCAGTGGCATAACGATTCATCAGTAACATGTTCCCTTCAAGAATATCTTGAGTTGGATGACATCGAATATCTCAAATTTGCACATGGCATTAACGAACCGGATATATCTGATACGGAAGTATTAGAAAAATCAGCAGAGATTACGCGAGATGCAGTTATAGAACTTGTGATAAAACCAGCTCTTGATAAAGTAAAGCAGACATTACAATAAAAAGAATACTGATTGAATACGGCAGCCTTACACCATTTGAGGACTTTGATCCCGTCATTTACTTTCCCCTTACGGAAAACAAGCTGGATGGGTGGAAAGAAGCCTGCGGAGCAGAGACATATGAGGAATGGATTCATTTCGCAGAAAAGATGATTGCCGGGCATAACAGCTTTAAGACAGAAAAATAAGCATAAAAATCATTGAAAACGTTCCTCATTGAGGGACGTTTTTTTGAGGGAGAAAGGTGTGATCCAGAAATAGAAGAATAAAATATGTGCAGTAGGTTGAAATTCCATTCAATATTACTCCCTCATCAGTCTATGAACATAAATCAAATGTTAAATACCTCGCAAAAAAGGAGAAAAAATATGTTAGAAATGATCGAAAAAGTTATTAGAGATGGAGGGAATCTGCATATTGAACCTGCATTATACGGAGGAGATATCTTTGTCTGCATTGATTTCCCGTGTCGTTGGGGTTTAAACAATGCAACTGAGTTGTCAGACGCTACTATTGTTTACGAAGGAACAGAACTAAAAGACACCATTGTCGACATCTGCTCACCTGGAGATATACGTGCGATAGCAGTTGAAGATTTTTTAACGGATTATGCAGTCAAAGATCCGGCTTTGTTGGTTGCAAGAGCAGAAAATTTACAGACGGCATTAAACCATCTCGAAGAGCGTCTGGCAGAATGGTACCATCTGACAGACGCTCAACAGAAAACAATACTGCTCTCTTTTGCAGCGGAACGGAAAAAATACCTCGAAAATGTAGTACAATATTGAAAACTATCATGACTTAAAGGGATAGAGAAAACTGGGAACCACGTTTTGTATCGCGTAACACCGATTTTTAAGGGAAACAATCTGCTCGCATCCGGAGTCCTTATGGAAGGATATTCTGTTGAGGATAAAGGAAAAGGCATTTGCTTCTGCGTGTACGCCTATAATGTGCAGCCAGGGGTCAAGATCGACTATAAAACTGGTGAAAGCAATTTAAAATCAACCACAAGTGGGTCATCCAATACAGAATCTTGTTTTGTATCATTTATACGCAAATAAATCAGCTGTTTTGTATTAACAGAATGCAATATCAGCATCTTTGTATTATCTATATGCAAAGTGACAATGTACATTTAGCATTTACACCCAGATGGGATAGTGGTATTATATATTTATATTACGTCGCAAAATAATCATTTTGCGACACAAATTGGATAAAATCAGGCAAATAGTACCAATATGCTCATTATACGAACAATTTGTCTATTTTATCCTTACCAATCATGCTATACCAATTTTGCTGCATAGCATTCTGAAAAACTAACCGGAGGGAAAAATAAATGGAAGAAAAAAATTATCAGGTTAAAAGAAACTTATCTGCTATAGAAAAAACAACATCACTTTTAAATGATCTGCCGGATTACATGACACGTTTTGTTTCGCATATGTCCACTATGAAGAACTCCAGCCGGCTCACTGTCTATGAGTATGTACGGGACATTTCCATCATTTTTCAGATTATCACAGAAATCAATCCTGTTATACACAATAAAAAAGATATAACCGTGGATGTTCTGGATCATCTGAATACTGATGACTTTGAGGACATTATGATGAAACTGCAAAATGGCTATGAGAAAAATGGGAAGACATTTATGGATGATAATACTTCCCGTGCCCGCAAGCTGGCATCCATACGTGCGCTGTATAAATACCTGCTTGGCAAAAACCTGATCAAAAACAATCCTGCCGCTGCTTTCCCGTCACCAAAGATTACCGTACAGCCGATCACCTTCCTTTCTGATGATGAAATTTCTCTCCTGCTAGATGTAATAACTACCGGTGCTGGACTTACAGAACGTCAACAGGTTTTCTCCGACAGATATAGAACCCGTGACATGGCAATGGTTTATCTAATGCTTTCCACAGGAATCCGCATTTCGGAGTGTGTTGGAATTGACATAGATGATATTGACTGGGAAGAAAACAGTGTTTATCTTGAAAGAAAGGGTAGAAAATTCCAGAATGTCTATTTTGATAAAAAATGCGCTGAATTATTGAGTGCATATATGGATGAGCGCGAAGATATGGACCTGGATGAACCTACTACTGCCCTTTTTATATCGCGTAATGGTACAAGAATCACTCCGCGCTCTGTGCAACGCATGGTAAAAAAATACGCTTCCGTCGCCGTAAAGAACAAACATATAACACCACACAAGTTGCGTAGCACATATGCTACCGGCATTTACAACTCGACAGGAGACATCTACCTAGCACAAAATGCCCTTGGCCACAAATCCGTGAATACAACGGCAAGATATGCTAACGTAAGTGACGAAAAGAGAAGGGAAGCTTCCACCGCAGCCGAAAATTGGCTAAGCAACGCAACAAATGGAATGATCAAAAAATGAAAATTTATAATAGTAAATCAATCAAAATAATATTTATTGGCAAACATAAAAAATCCCAGCACCATCCACATATAAATGATGCTGGGATTTTTTATACCCTGAAATATTCCAATTTTTTTACAAGATTCCTTGCTTTGGATGTAAGTAATTCTGAATTATCATCTAATATTCGATTTTTTAAGCATCTCTATAAGTAGTTTTTTTGCCTTTTCCAACTCTGGATCTAACTGCTCAGAGTTCATTTTTTCATATTGAAAAGCATCATATAAAGGTTCCTTAAAAAGTTTTTTCCCTCTTTTATATTTTCTAAAACCAACAACTCTCAAAAATCCGCTCTTTCGTAACAGCTTAGTAAGTCTTGGATCGAAACGGAACCGATCCAGATATACTTTTCCAGGAATTCCAATTTGATATTTTTCCGCAATCTGCTCAGGGGTATACTTTCCACTTTCCATCAATGCATCATATATTTCTTCTTTTGAATATTTCCAGATTGGCATTTTCAGTCCATGTTCCTCAGCAATTGCTCCCAGATCCGCTTTTGAGCATGCGGCCTTTCCACCGCAGGCAAGTACCTCTCTTTTTACATACTCGGCTGCTGTAATCTTTTTCCCATATGCTTCAATCAAATTCATAGTTCAATTTTCCTCCTGCTGCTTTTCCCTTTCAATTAAACAGAAATTTAACATTTTCGTTCTCTGCTTTTGAATGGATTCCGTTTGACGAACACAATGGGAACGTTTGTTGTACTTACTTTTGCCAGGTACCGTATAATTTTTCCTTATACATGTTCCGATAATGTATTTCTCATGATCTGCATCATTATGGAAATCTTTTATTTTCTCATAATATTCCTCTTGTGGAACAACAACACAGCATTTGTAGATTTTCCCGCTGTCGTAATATTCACACAGAACATGAACACAATTTTTTACATACTCATTCTCTTCTATAACATTGGCAGCAATAAAAGAAACCTCATCCAATCTCCACGGGCGATACCATATTGTTGATAATTCATAATGGTTTTCTTTGCGATCCTTTACTACAATGCCTGATGCATTTTGCCTGATAGACTTTAAATAATCATATCTTCCATTATCAGAAGGTAAAGCTATCATTGAACAAATATCTAATAAATTTGATTCTCCTTTCTTTTTGACATCTTTTCCTTTTCTTCCGGTCAGTGGAAAGCTGACCAATACCTCTTTCATTTGCAATCCTCCTCGTATAATATCTTTTAGATACATAAATACATGTATCTTGGTTAATAAGTTACAAAATAAATATTGTTCAATAGGCTTAGGAAGCCCATGATATAATTGTCCTAGTGTCAATCAGGTGCCAGCTGTATCCGGGCGATAACCCCGTAGCTCTCATCGTAAGAGGGACAGCTGCTCAGTTAAGCTCCTGACAGCATCAGGAGTCGGTTAACTCGCCAAATGGAAAATCGCAAGAAGGTATAGTACATCCACCTTCTCCGTTACCGAATGGACAATCTACGCACCTACTGATACCAATTTGTTTTTGTGAAAGATATTCCTCATAGGCTTCTTGATATCGCCGAAAATCTTCTTCAATCATCTGATTAAGCACACGGATATTATTTTTCAAAGAGATAGCTAACAACCGATTGCTATCAGATAACAGTTGTAAATGATCTCTTACATCTTGAGGATTTCCATAGTAATCACAAAGTTGTGCAATACTATGTTTTTTCAAGAAAATAAATTTAAAGACATCCTTGCAAGAAATAGTTTCGTTTTCCATCTGTTATTCTCCTTTTGTTGTATTGTTTTAAAATAATAGGCATAAACCCAGATAAAAAGTCAAACAGCAAAACAAAAAGCTGCAATGCAAACGTTCATTTTTGCACTGCAGCTCTGATTTCTTTTATTTCCGATTTTCTATGGAATATACTTAAGTAACGGTGGGTACACATCAATACACTTAACCGCATCCCCTTCAGGACATTGCCATTCCCATATTCCATTATCATACCAGTGCTTCTGGTATGATTCACTCAATTTTCCCTCTTCCGTAACAACAGCTTCTATCCTGTCATCAACAAACACCAAAACATATTGTCGGTACAGTCCCCTTACATATATATAACCGTGGTTCAGAAATTCTTCTTTATTTTCAGGGGAAGGCTCATACATTCCATGCTCACGAACCATTTCATGCGCCCAGGATAATCCTGCAGAAATACATTTTTCTCTTCCCCTTACTGCTTCAAGGGATTTTGTGATCTCGTAATCTGGTGACTCCAATTCAATTTTTGAATTCCCTTTTATAGTCCCATATATCCAATATGGAAGCGGACATATATCCAGAAGTTTCGCTTTATGAGTGTTTAATACATTTTCATCAAGCACAATTTTTATCTGTACCATTGTATTTGCAATTGTTTCCGGTTTGAGATCACGCGGAAGATGATACACAAATCCTTTCAGATCAAAGAACGGATCAGAAAGCTGCAAAACATATCCCCCATCTTTTCGATAAACTGCGGAACAGTTCATAACTGCAAAACCGATACAAGATGACTTATTGTGTTCCCTTATCTGGCTAAAAAGTTTTATAATCATTTCATTTTCAAATGAAAAAGAAAGCAGATTTACTATTTCGTCATTTTTCAGGTGATACACAGTTTTTAAATACGATATTGGTAGTCTCTTGTATATGCAGCTATCTTTCAGGTAATTGTTTGTAAAAATTCTGGCTTCCTTGAAATCCTCTTCCTTTTCCAGCTCATATATTTCTCTTTTTACAAATGCAATTTCTCTTAAAAGTTCTGATTTTTCCTCATCAAAATTGTTGATTTTCATCTATGTCATCCCTTATGATATTTTGTTATGGTGCACTAATTATAACATTGGTGATGCTTTTCCGCATCTAATATCGAATATTTTTCTGTAGTTTACTTGTAATATGTTCCTATAAATAAAATGTATATCACAAATTCCTTTTCTTATACTCTTTTTTCTGTTATTATGAAAAAAACATAGAAGTTCGATTATTTAAAAAGGAAATTATAATGATAGAAATAAAAGGATTTGATCAAAGCTTTCTTTATCGAAAAACACTGCTGCCCAAACAGCTGATTTTGATCACTTTGATATCGCTGTGTGCTGCAAACGGAATAGGGATTGCTTTATATGGAATACGCCCTGTCGTCTTAATATGTAGCGTATTCTTTCTTATTATAATGTGTATCGTCAAACGAAGAACTGATGGAGAACTACAATGTGAAACAGTGAAAGCGACTACAAAGATAGAATTTCTTCCGGATATGATTCGGATAGTGAATTTGTTTGATCAAAATATTCCTGTTCAAAACTTCATCTGCTTTATATGCACATCTGATGCTACTGAAAAAACGCAGACATATGATATTCCGTATAAGGATATATTGGAAATTTTTCAGATCACAGACCTGCATTCCACTGTCATTGTGTTTCGATCAGGAAAACACAAATGTCCGGTTTCCATCTTCGGAAATTGTGTCCGACTTACTGATTTTTTAACCACGAAAATTCATAAACCGGTTCCAGCCAGCATTGACGAGGTGTGGAATTATGTTCTCCTGAAGAAAAAATAATTCCTTAAATCCGCATAATGATATTAAGCAAAAGTTTCCAATGATACTTTGCTATTCACATAAAAACTATTTTGTCAAGTATTTGGCACTCAAAATTGTCAACTTATTGACATTTAGAAACTATTCTAATATAATAAAAATACAAAAAGCAATACCGTAGACGGTTTGCCAAAGTGATGCTAAAAAATAACCGATCTTTGGAAGGGGCGGTTATTTTTTATTGTTAAAAATCTGAATAATCAGACTTATAATAGCAACGATCAATAAGCAAAACTGAAATAATTCTGGATATGTAACCATGCTATCGCCCCCTTTCTTTTTACTGGGGGCGCACATAGCCCCCGTAATGAGGGCAAACCGCCTGCCGTGCTAATGCATGTACTGCTTTTTGTATGGTCTTATTATATCATTTTTTCATTTTTTACACAACGAAATTCCCAACCGTTCCAAAAAACATACCAACTTTAAGATATCATGCAAAAGTCAAACAGGAATTCCTGTTTGACTTTTGCCCTATATTTCGGCCTATAATGGGACAAAACAAAAGGAGGTTCCCTAAATAACATGGATAAACATATATGCCTGTTTTATCTGTCCGACAAGCTCACCGTCGATCAAATGCAGGAATTTTACTATCGAATGTGCACGGCTCTTGGATATGATGCAATTAAATTTGAATCCTATTATATGCTATACTCCACACAATACCATTTGTTTGGTGGAAGCAGAATTACAGATGATAAGAAAAAAAAGCTTTCAAAGCGAGCAGGATGTAAAAACTGCCATCATTTATGCACAAAAGCTCTTTCATATGTAAGAACTTATGATATCGAAAGCAATGCATGCCGGATGTGCAAATATAGCAGTGGATACACGAACGCACGAAAAAAACAGGAAGATATTGTATTACGACGTATGATGGATGAAAACTATTCATATGAAAAAATGCCCTTTATTAATCCTGGCATGGCGTTTTGGTCATGTGATCGTCTTGCTCGAGACTACATGATAGGAGATGCTCTTGTTATACCTTTGAATTATTATATTTATGAATATCTCTGGAACTGTAAGGGATACGGTGACCGAACCAAGGAACAGTTCTTAAATGATTTTGTGTCCTACCTGAAAAATGCTGCACAGGCTGGAGATACGGAACTGGTCCCACTACTTAGAGCAGAATATAGTGGTGAACTTTCATCTCTCATTTCCTTAAAGCTTGAAGCGATCTATGGTATCAGCATCGACTACATAACCGATGTAATGTTTGAAAAGAGTGTTTCAGAGTTACAAGAAATGTATCAGTACATTCCTCCTCTTCCGTCTTTAGTGGGCCGACCTATCAAGTTTGATGATGGAAAAAGGGAGACTCTCGATAAGGCTTCTAATGAAAATAAAACGAAGCCAGATGGTAAAATGGAAGTTACAAGTGCATCGTATAATCTTCAACCATCAAACGATACAAAAAACTCTAAGGAAGACGGCCCTGACACGTTCGTATCTGATGATAAAACACGAACCGATACTTCAAATGCCGATATTCCAACAGACATAGACAAAATAAAAGAGGAATCCAATAAGGATACTTTAAATTCAGAGGAGACAGATGCAGAGCCATCTTATACCGATGTTCGTGATTTACCGGAAAATACGAACCCCGAAATCTATGAGGTAGAGCCACCTTTAGATATCCCGGAATATGCCTATGAATGTACGGCTCCATATGATGCTATGCCCTACGAAGAAGAAATTTATGACGGAGAAATTCCTCTGGATATGGGTGATATATATGGCATTCCTGCTGCTTCACCCGAAACTGATCCTGCAGAATACTCCCCTGAGTTTTATGATCCACAGGAGTTCCCGGACATAACAACAGGCGAGGAAATAGCCACCGAGCCGGTTCATATTGAAAAAGAAACACCATCTGAAGAAGCATCAAACGCTGAGACATTATCTGCTGCTGCCAATTCAAAAAAACAGCATGCAGAAAAAGACCAAGTAATTGATTCGTCTGCTTCCTCAAAAAACAAACCACCAAAATCAAAAGTGAAGAAATCGCCTGAACGTTTAAAGAAAGATGCTCAGTCTGAAAATTCTCCAGTTATAACAGAACCAGGTTTTTCATACCGCGAGAATATAACTGAATTTGTTTCAAGCGGTGATATCATCCACATGGAAAGAACCGATGGTCGAACGATATGTTCTGAAGCCTCCTGCAGCAACTTCATATGTCTACTGCCGGCTATCTGGTATGATGAAAATGGATTTGTACTTTACTTTTCTTCTTCTGGGAAATATTACTTTTATGATCTGGACCTCATGGGGTGCTCTTATTTTGATACCCTGTTAACTAATCCATCCCATGATCAAATTGTCTGTACTTTCCATTCCATGGCCTGTTCCGATTTATTGGATAACCACGGATGCAGCTTTAAAAAAGTCTTCCCGGTGGATATCCTGCTGGCTACTATATTTCATGTGGACACCTTCCGGGATCTGCTGGCCCACATGAGCATCAAAGAGATCTCTTATGCTACCATGCCGGACTACCCTAAATGGTACAATAATTATGCAGCTAAATGCACAAAAGAAGTTTTACGCAAAATAAACCTGACAAGCATCCTTTATAGTGTCCTGGCACATTCAAATCATCCTGAGAAAGTTAATGAGGATCTAACAGACAACGTTATTACCAGCGGCTACTATCAATTCGATTTTCGGTATAAAGCAGGAATGGAAATTCACAAGATTGGATGTGTTATTACTGTCTGCCTTCCATCGGGATCATTAGATACAGATTATTCCCCTGATACCCTGCTATCTCGTATGGTTATGATGATGAACAATCTACCTCACAAATACCGCGTCAAGGCATATATCTTATCAATATATCAGGACACTATCAATTTTTTCTTTGACGGGAACGAACAGCTGGCAAATCAGTTTTATGACATTATAATGCCAGCCATACAATCTCTTTTCCTCAAGGCATATAATATCCCATTATCAAGCCACACCTATTGCATTTCTTACGGATTTTGGCACAATAATATTTAATTTTTAATCAAATATGCAGCGGTTTTATCAAAGAACTGCTGCATATTTTTTATTTATACGTTATTGTGGTGTTGTATTTTTCATTATATTTATTGTATTCTTTTGTATTTTCCTATATGTTTTCTTATTTAATACGACCTCAAACAGATGCGCAATCATACTATCATTATTTGTCACTGTTTTACCATAAAACACTGAAGAAGGGTTTTTTGAGGATTTAAAAGTGTAAGCTCTTTCAAATTTCATGTTTATCTATCCTAACATGAAATGATATGCACGTATGATCTGCTGAACATCTCATATAATTGCTTTTGTGTTTTCCTGTAAAATACCAAATAGCATAGAATATCCCGGAAACAACGCTATTTCTTTTTATGATACACATGCATTTTATTCTATATGGATGAATTGCAAGTCAGGTCAAGGAAATAGGAAAAACGAGGCGAGACAATAGATTACATTCTCTTGTTACACCCCATGCATTGGTTAGCCCGGCACACAGAGGAAAGCCTTTAATTTTTCCTAACTAACCCCAAGAAAATATATTTATTACGGCTCCCCGGAAATTCCTTATCCTGCTTGACTTTTCCTATCGGTTTAAGCCTATCATCCGGATATGAAACCCAGAAGGAAAATAAGGAGGATAATGCCCACTATGAGTTCAAAGCGAATAAGAAGAACGGCTCCCCGGAAAACACAGCAGAATGCCAAAGAGAAAGCCTATTATCTGGAGCGCTGCCACTATTCCTATGAGCACATGCTTCACATGATGTTCTGCGATCCCGAATTTGATCTGCATTGCAGGAAATCAAAGCAGATATGTGTATTGTCATACTGCATGTATTATTATGGGATCACGGTCCAGCAGCTGTGTGCCACAGGAATCACCCCCGCAGCAAAGCCCGAATGTGAGCTTGTGTTTTTAAACCGGCTTGTGAGAGAGGATGTGCTTGAGGTGGATAAGAGCATCCAGCCTGGAGAAAACCAAAACGTTTACTTTCTTACCCAAAAAGGAGCGGACTTTGTAGAACAGCGGCTTAATGCATTGTCTGGCACCCCGGTAGTTGGTAAACATATTGATAAGAATGCCGTTCACGAAATCAGAAAGAGATTTGACAGCTTCACTGCCCCTACCAATATATCCCACTTTGTTGCCGCGCGTGATCTCCACGCTTTTATGCTGTCGAGTGTGAAGGATACCCGTTTTCATTTTCAGTCTGAAGTTGGCATGGGGCCTGACGGGATTGTGCTCGATCTGCATGAGAAAATCCTTGCACTGCAGTCAAACCGTCTGCATGAGGGTACCGTCTTTTTCTCTGATGCGCTTTTTACCAGATCAAGCATCACGGACGGGGTCCCGCAGATTTCCAGGGCGCGGATCTCTTCTGATGAGAATACGAACGAGGAAGATTCAGAGAGAAATAACTCGAAAGAAAAAGAGCCGGAAAGCTCTCAGGGACATGACAGGAATACAGATACCGGCTCCCCGGACAGCAGTGGGAACACAGATGGGAAAAACCACCGCCTGGTAGGGACAGATGCTATAGACGCTCCTGACAATATGTGGGTGCCAGGCATGGCCGCATACCCGGATCAAACATGCTATACCTATATTGAACAGGATATGTCAACACAGCGGCTGAATGTTATCTCTGGCAAATTGAATGCTTACATGAACACTGCTGCCAGCCACGCAAAACACCCGGCATTACATACCCTGTTGTTTACCTTGCAGACAAAACTCACCAAAAGCGACCTTAAGAGCCTTAAGAAACCATACAGGGAATCCACTGCTACGGGCAGCAGTAGTGATAGTAATATAGATACCAGTACAGATAGTGGTTATGGTTTCCCGTCAGGCAGACAAATGCCCGGAAGTTCCGCCCGTGGCCGGTTTAATCGTTTTCAAAGTAATAAGCCCATGCCTGAACTTAAAAGAAGCGCATGGAGGGAACGGGATGCCATGATAGCGGTACCCGGAATATGCATTACAAAATATGGATCAGCCTGGAGGGAAGCCACCCTTTCTGACGTGGCCGATCTGTGTTCAATGGTTTCCCGTGAGTGTGAAGAATACCCATTGTATTATGAGAACCTCGCATCACATCTCTTAGAACTCGCCAAGCAGTCCAGTGATCTTACCATCGGGGAATATCTCTCCTATGTATGGGAAATGAGAAGGCTTTCCGGCTCCCCGGACGCAAACCCTCAGACCGTGGCAGGAAATCGTCTCCATGCAAAACGCTATATTGCCCGCAGGGAGACCATAGAACACGCAATTGACGGCATCCCGGATCTGCATAAGATGTTTAAGGCGGGCTTTTCTGTATGTACAGCCCCGAACCGAGACCTTGGTTCCGTAGTTCCTTATCTCATGCCAAATGTATGTTTTGATCTCCCGGAGATTATGCGTGGCTTTGCGATCAATTATTTTCCCATGGAGAACAGCCGGGAAGATGTCCCGGTGTATTCCAGCTACCAGGATGATCCAAAACTTTCACTCTCTTTCCGGAACCGACTTACATGGGAAGATGGGACGAATGCTTTCGTTGAAAATATCTCTGATGACTTCGGTGGATATGATCGCGTAAAAGGATACCTCGATTACATGAGCTGGAATGGCGGCAAAGGATATCTTATCTGCCTGCTTTCGGATACAGACACAGAAACACTTAAGAAGCTGGCAAAATGTAAGTATTACATCCGTGAGGACAAAACCTCATATCCTTCGGATGAAGCAACGGGAAACAGCCAGAATATCTCTCCCTCCTCCTCTCCTCTCTCATCGGATCAAGGAACTGGCAAAACCAGACGTGAAGGAAAATCTCTAAAACATGATCTTCCCCTGCGGGTTGTATTCTGCACATACAGTATGTTTGAAAATTCTGCCGGCCTGTTTGAGATTAACCGGAGCGGGAAACGGACCAATCTTCCCCTTAACCTTTAATACTCCTTTTTTGGGAATCCCTATATCCCACATACCGGTTCCCCGGATAATCCGGAAAATATAAATATTCTTACGGCAGCAGTCATAAGCACTGCTGCTTTTTACTTTTACCTTTACCTTCATGAGATTTCCCCAGATAAAATGAAAAACAGGACAGACCATATACCACCCACCTACATTTATGAGCTCTGTCCATTTTGCAGAGGTGGTTTTATTGTAGAGTTCTTCCAGGGCACCTTCTCTTATCGTATTACACCATCTGTATCATTTTCCATTATTTTTCTTTCGTATTTTCCTTATTGTTTTTAATGTATATCATTTTTAAAATCTTTACATCTTTATCATCATAGAAACGACAGATATAGCCAGATATTAAGGCTATGCATCTCCAACCACGGGAAATCCAATATATGGCCAGCATGTAAATAAGTAAATAAAAGGACAAAATCTCTCACATGGATCACGTTGGAGCGCAGCGGAGACCTCGTTTCGATTAGTGTATACAATATACAACGCATTTTCCATATATCCTGTCAAGTTGACAAAACAACCGTGGAATGATATGATAAATACATAAAAAGAGTGCCTGCTGCTAACAGACACTCGGTGAAGCATCACTCCAAAGGTGGAGCTTCCCAACAACGTTTCTATGTGTTCAACGAACACCGCCTACCTTGTTGGCCGCAGGGTAGGCATTATTTTTTGCGCTTCTTGTTTCTCTTATTATCGAGAAAGGTGAGCAACGCAATCAGTAACTGTCCAAAGCATATAAGTAAACTAATAATCCCAAGGAACACCATAATAATTTCATATGTAGTCATGATCACGCACCTCCCTTCCATTGTATATCGGTCGGGAAGCTGCCGCCCCTGTTGTGGCTTCATAGATATTTTATCATAAATTCACCACCAGCTCAACAGATCTTCGAACATATTTTCCTGGCACATTCATCGTATACCAATGAATGCCCCTATCTTATATATTCTCCCTTATACTCTCTGTCTCATCTTCACTTTTCAATCATTGTTTTATGGGAATGTAAAGTCTTATGCATTTTTATTACATACTATATTTTTATTTAAATTTATTTTCTATCCAACAAGTATATAAACGCCATAGTTCCAACACATAAGGCATATCAGGAACCGGCACATTGTCCGGTATGGAAGGGAAAGGATATATCTAATCAAGAGTCACCAGAAGCAAAGTGACATAAATCACTGTATCGGTAAGTGCAGCAGTAGCCGCAAAACAACTTCCGGCGCAGATACGTGTATACAATATACAAATGACTGTTTCTTTTTTTATGCCAAAGTTTTATCCTGCTGCAAAATATGCTGAAACGGCTATATTTCTTTCTCTATAATCTTTCCCCCGGTGTAGTCCCATATATACGTTTTCCCACGATATGTGGCGCTGGTAACACCCTGGCTGGTTTTGAAACAGTCAGGTGGTGTATCCCCTATCAGTTCATCCAACAACATCAGTTTTCCAAGCAGCACAAGACTGTTTAGCGTATCCGACCCGAATGATGTCTGATATCTTCCGGCAGCAGTCGGTCCAGCAGCTGCAATTTGCCAAGCAAAACAAGATTCTTCATTTCTCCGTAATATTCTAAATCCTTACCTGCAAAACCCTCATAGCATTTAATCGCACAGCCTTCGTATTCTGCACATCTTTGTTCTAAGATGGTTTTAAATCTCCGGAAGTCTTTCATTGGATCAGTCTCACCTTTTTCACTGTTTTCTGGATCTGACTCGATCAGCAGCTCATTTTTCGCATATACGGAAATTACTGCTTTACAAAGATCAAATTGCTGTCGGATATATGCCACAACCTTTTCAGCAATATCCACATATGTCTGCGTCATAGCATCCATTTCAAGCTTCGCATTCATGGATTCTGAAATATACGGACTCCAATCCAGTTCATCGTCTGTAAGATCCAGTTCCGGATGTGTCTTTTCCAGATAAGCTCTTTGTTTTAGTTCAAGGTTTCCAATCTCCATCCAGATGATATTTTGTCCCTTTTCTCCAAAGCCGTTCGGCATGTCGAAGCAACTTGATTCCGCCTGATCAACCTCTTTGAGATGAAGATCAAAACTGTTCTCCGGATGAGTCTTGTCCCCCCAGTCGTTATAATCATCCTTTTTGGTGATTTCCCATGTTACATCCTTATATAAGAGGCACTTTCTTAAAGCCTCCGTTTCGCGAATGAAATTTTCTGTAAATCTTACTCCCATTTGTCCTTCCCTTCTGCCACTGCCATAGCGGCTATGTAGTGTATTTGCGCATTAGCGTCACATCATATGTTATGGTTTATTTTTTATCATCGATATATTCGATTATATCTCCTGGCTGCAATTTAAGCAATCTGCAGATGCATTCGAGTGATTTAATACTAACCATTTTACCATTTCGTAGAAACTGGATTGAGCTTTCAGAAAGCAATTTTTCCTTACGGAGCCGGTAGGTATTGTAGCCGACATCCACAAGCTTTTCTAAAACATTTATTTTATATTTAAGCATTTCTCTGATCCCTTTATTTTTTAGAATTCATGTTATACTTCAACAATTACATTAACACATGGGAACTGGTAGGAATAATCCCTGTTTCCCCCGAAATCATGGTCTGATATCCTTATTGTAAGGCTGCTGTCTTCGTAATCTTTCCTCTCATATCCGGAATATGTTTCCGATACTATAATTCCTTGTAAAGGTTCAAGAACGGAGAGAAATCGATCTACGGAATCCTTCCGGACAGGAATACCTGTATTCAGATATACCGAACAGCTGCTCCTGGAAAAAGAAACCGTGTAAGCAATATCGTCCGGAAAATTATGAATGGCATTTGCATACGCAGAAGATATTTCCCTGATTCTTTCCATCTTACGAGAATAACTTTCATAGGTGTCTTTCATATCCATATCAATGATTCCGCAGATGAAACTGTAATGATTCTGGTATGTTTCGTAATCCATGTTCCAGTCTGAATCAATATCATCCCTGATGTCTCCATAATCACTGCAGTATACTTCATCAAGAATGTCTCGGAGACTGGATTTGAATGCATCACTCCAATATTTTTCTGTCTCCATTCCCTTACGGGAACAGATCTGTCCAGCAAAAAAATCCTCTGTTAACTGGTCTTTTTTATAACATTTAATAGGTTCTGTTTGTCTTCCGCTTATTTTCATAAAGCTTTCACCTTCCATTTTTTTATTACCCACATTCCTTTGATTTTTTAAATTATTCCGGAATCTGGTATCTTACATTATAAAGGTCGAATACTCCACTTCCGTCATTGTATATTCCTCGGAAATACCCGTCAATTTGTGTCCAGCGTACTGGTGCTGTTTCAGCAAACAGTTTCAAAATATCTGCAGATGCCTCGACAAGTCCATCTTTTCCATACACACTTGCTTTCATCCTGCATAAACATATCTTATCCGATGTAATATCAATATTTTTCTCGAAAAGTTTAGGTATAAATACACGCAATATATTTTCCGGGGCAATTCTTTTTGCAATATATTCCCTGTATTTTCCAAAATGGCAGTCCTGCAATGACATTTTGGATGGTTCGGCATCCGCGGTACATTCTACCAGTGCAGCACCATATTCAGGGAATGAGGGAATTTCCTGTAAAGTTCCTTCATTTACCGGCCGGAATAAATATACGACATCTGTCCGGTTGTCTGCACGGTTGTTATCCTGCCAATTATTATTGCCGGATTCATCCATACTGAGCAATCCGTTTTCCAGTATTGATGGTAAATCGTAAATATCCACGTTTTTATAAAATAATCCATCCATTAGTCAATACCTGCCTCTTCTTTCATCTTCTCCCTGAAATCTTTCAGGTATTTTTTCAGTTCTTCCGCTTCTTCATCGGAAATGTTCACTTTTTCCCCATCTGGATAAATGGAATAGTTTCCGGATTTTCCATAAATCTTCTGGTTCCATTTCTTACCTTTTATAAGATCCGGTTCCTCTTTCAGCAGATCTGCAAGCTTTGCTTCCCGTTCCTTCTGCTTCTGCAGTTCTTTCCCGTGCTGCTTTTTAAAGAGAATCTGAGCCGCAAGCATTTCTTCAAACCTGCTCTTCTGCTCCAGTTTTTCTTTTTCTTCCATTGTGGTTTCCCTTGCACCAATGGAGAAAGCTTTTCCCTTCTCTTCTTCCAGACATTCATGCGGAACAATTTTGACCCATCCCATTTCTGGTCTTGCCGTAGAAAGAATCTGAGTATCATCCAGAACCGTCCATCTGTACCCCAGTGCTTTGATTTCTTCCTTGTGCGGCTTCGTGTCTCCGCGAAAAGACAGCCGAACCTGGATTTCACCTTTCCCTGAAAGCTCATATTCTATAGTGCTGCATAATAAAAGCCCCATTTTTTCATTTTCTTCCTGTTTCTGTTTTTTATAGCATTCCGGGCAAAGACCGTATTCCTCATAGTATTTGATCTTGCGTTCGCGTTCCTCTGTTTTCCCATACAACTGAACGGTTCCTGTATGACCGCAGGAATATGTTACTGTATATTTCATAATTTATTTCAACTCCTTGACATCTGCTTCTTTATACTTATATTATACACGGCAAAGCGTGTATAGTCAAGATAAAAATACACGTTTTGCCGTGTAGTTTCTTTCAACTTTATTTGTACAATGTCATCATAATGTAACCGTCGATCATATCATTTTTCATGATCTGGTCATTCTGGTATAGCCACTATAAAAGGCCCCTTATAATTGGGTCCTTTTATAATTATACTATTTCATACTTATCTCCAGTATAATCCCAGGTATAACGTTTTTCGTTATAAGTTACATCTGTAATTCCATCAGCATATGAAATATTGTTTAGTGCAACATCACGCATAACCTTTTTTTGTAACAGCAGCAGTTTTCCAAGCACTGTAAGATTACTTAAAAAATCCTCATCTGGCGACCATACCTGAGTTCCCGCAAGCTGGTCATATGCATTTATCGCTACATCTTCTCTTTCCGGGCATCTGTAAGTAAGCATTGTCTTTATCCAGTGATATTTCTCAATCGCATGATCGAATTGATGCGTTTTTATTTTTCCTTTTACCCCTCACTATTATTTATTACGCTTATATTTTTATTGCTGCATATCTTCTTATATCGGAAATAAGTCGATCTGCTGATCTCCATGGCGTCCATGATCTGCTTTTCACTATATCCTTTTCCACAAAGATCCATAAACTGCTTTAACTGCGCCTGCATGGCCTTATCCATTTTTTTTCGACCCGCACCACGCGCATTGTGAACGTTTTCAGTTTTATGTGCATACATTCCCACCTGCTTAAGCAGCCTTGAAATTTCATTATCTCTTGCATCAATGGAAAATTGCATCTGGGCAAGTTTTGCTTTCAGCTGCCTAATCTCCTCCTGAACATGCATCCATTCTTCAGCACTGTGATAATTTTCCGTAATCCCCACAAAATACTCCATGTCGGCATTTTCAGATGTAAGCCGCTCATTATCCTTATAAATCTGCTTCACATAATCGTCCATTTTAAGACGACGTTTTTCAGCATCAGATACAAAAGATTCACTCAGATTACCTATATTTTCCCAGAATTTCAGTTTTTCTTCCATCTGAACGAAATAAGGACTTCTTCTGAAATCATCATCTTCCTTCTGCAAAACCTCATGATAGTTTTTCTGCAGCCTTTCAATTGCCTCTTCATAAGTCTCCAGTTGTTTTTTCTGTCTGTCGATGATGTCCTGTTTTGTTTTTCTACCCATACATATGAACCCCGTGCTTCATTTTCTAAGTGATTACCCTTTTTCATTATATTTCATTCTTTAAAAAATCTCAATATTTAATTTATGACACAACAAATCAAACTGCTGCCATTTTTATATTCAAATTTCTGTCTGCAATATTTGTCTATTTTTTATTATGATGTGCTATACTATGAAAGGTATTAAGCCTGCAATGACTTAATTACCGCCACATTAACCACCAAGGACAACCAAGGACGACTGGAGATCCAGATATGCAGAATGAAAATACAAGTTTCCCGGCACAGGTTGCCAGCATAACCGATACCGATGGAACAATTCATCCACAATGGTTCCGTTTTAAAAACTCTGATGGTGAACTTATTACCATCAGAAATCTTCGCATAAAAAGAGAAAGTCCTGATTCCAATTTAATTGGAAAGAACTTTCTCTGTGTGTCTGCTGTATATGGTCAGGAACAGGAATTCTTTCTGTGTTACAATTATAGCCGACATACATGGACAATCGAATATCGGACTACAGAACAGGAAAGACAGTATCTCCTTACTGGGCAAACAACCTGATTTAAGATGTTTTACACTTCTTTTCTAGCCTTAGAAATAGCTTCCGGGTAACAAAATACTGATCCATCCCGATATTCGATAAATATCGACCACGGGTATTTGCCGTACCATGTTTTTACCGGCTCCCCATGCGTCCACGCTTCAGATATTTCAACGTGATCTGCGTAATGTTTTTCGGCCATGGATGTAAGTTCTGACTTTTTCCGTTTGAATTCAGTGATTGATTTCGTTCCTTTAATTACTGTGTTCATCTGGTTCACTTCCTTTTTCTTTTTCCGGATCTGAAATAAAATCGAAAATATCAAGTTGTCCTTCGACAACATAATTTTCCATTACCGGATTGGAATACTCTAGTGTAGTCTTCTCCATCTTCTGCTACATAGATGCCAGCACTTTTTCTAACACATCTCTGACTGCTGCTAATTTTTCCTCTTCATCATCCTTACCCTTGCCAATGATAAAGGAAACAATTTCCGGGATATCCTCAGTTTTAATATTTCTCTTTTCAAGAAGAGAACCATAATACTGTGCCTTAGACACAGATGGAGCCATCTTTCTTGCATATGTTTTACCTGTACATACAATTCCGGTAACCATAAGATATCCTTCCGCATCCAGTGCCTGGACTGTTTTAAAAAGTGTAACCGCGCTCCAGCCCTCGTCTTTTAACTTTCCTGCCATTTCATTTGCCGTAAGTGGAGTATCTATTTCCCACAAGAAATTCATCAAAGCTTCCTGTCGCCGTGTTAAAACTCCTGTTTCTTTCTTCATCGTTTTATCCTCCTGTGATTTATAATACAATAAGTATAGCATATATTATTTATTTAACCAGCTTTTACGGAGATAAGATCAGAAAATCTAACTCCAAGTTCCTTTGAAACAACTACAAGCTGACGCAGATCCGGAACCGCATGCCCATTTTCCCATTTGGAGATCGTTGATGGTGCAATTGTAGCTCTCTTCGCAAGTTCCCTTACGGATAAATGTCTCCCTTCTCTGTATTTTTTCCCAACATATGAAATAATGACTTCCACTCTGCTTTCCTCCACAAATTTACATTTACCGGATCGAGGCTGTCTCTACAAATACACAATAAGCAAAGAAACCCATTGCAAAAATATTAAGAACTGCCAAAAAAATATTGTACTTCTTCATTGCACGTTCGCAATGCCATCAGCTATCAGAACATATTATATTTTTGATATTCATCGTACATCAAACCCTATCTCATTCCTCAAATTCAACAGTTTATTTCCGCTATATCTCTTAGCAATAGTTTTGTCTTCGCCTTTACGAATATGATAGATCGCAGTATCATCCAAATGCTCCTTACAATCTTCCAATAACACATCTATCGCTTCCAAACTATGTGTTGTCATAAATAACTGCACATTATTTTTTTCACGAACCTGCATAAGTGTTGAAATAAAATTTCGAAGAGCTTTATTGTGTATTCCCTCTTCCACCTCATCAATTAGCAAGATACCATTTTTCGCCAATAATGCTGACATTCCAATATAAAAAGCCTTATACATTCCATTGCCATAATCATATAATGTCAATGGTTTCTTATTTTCTTCTTTAAATAATTTGATAATACGATTTGTTCCAATTAATTCGAAATTCGTGATACCCGGATCAAAAATCTGCAAAATTTCTATCAATTGTTGTCTTAAATTGTTATCCAGAATATTGTCCAGATCCTTTAAAAACCGGTTTGAGTTATCAAATCTTGAAAAAGAGATAAACTTACATGGAATTTTCATTTTAAATGTATTTTTTTCCGACTCTCCTATTCCAACCCTGAAATTATCACCTGTCTCTTCAAGTCGAATTTTAAAGTTTCCCTTCAATGTATCATTAGAATTTTCTTTTCCATATGAATAGTTAAAAAATAACGAAAGAGATTCATTTATCACTCCAGGTTCTTTTTTATCAATAACCTGTTCCTGATCAAATGTCAAATGCGTATGCAGAATCTCCTCATCTCCATTCCATCTGGATTTCAAACAAATAATAGGATCATCAAAATCAATTGGGAAAAGTGACTCTAACAAATCCATTGAAAACCCATGGTATCTTGATACTAACGCATCCAACAGTAATCCCAGATCATCAAACAAACCTGATAAAATAATTGCTTCCAAAATAGATGTCTTGCCACAATTATTGGATCCGATAAAAATATTTACTTTCTTTAAGTCATTTAATTCTAAATCCTTTAATCCTCTATATCCTCCAACACCAAACTCGTTCAACATATTGACCACCACTCCATCAACTCCATAAAATACTATCTTCTCCGGCACTTTCCGTAAAAAATTTGTAAAACAAACAAAATGTTTTTTCACTAGCAGCTATACTAACATTCATAGTTTATTTAAATGGTCTGTTAGTATTGAATTTTATGTTCTTATATATGTTCCAATTTATTTTATAACCTATGCGTCTTTCTCTGAGGACTGTTTATCCAACTCTGCCTTAATCTTGTCTATAATTTCATTTATCGGTAATGCTGAAAAATACTCATCAAGTGTTATGCTGACTACATCATTTCTTTTCCCGTAAAGTTGGAAAATAATATTTGTCTCTTTATCCATGTACTCTCCAAACTCTATAAGCTGATCTGAATACAGATAAGCACACTCTTCGATTATGTATTGCAGCAGCTCATCATGTTCCTTTGGAATATTATTTTCCCATACACATGATAAAGGACAATCCTGCGCATTAACCGGCTCATTATTGACTATCTTTTTATATAGTTCTGGCTCATTATCTCTTACATTCGTAATTGTTTTATCCGATACAGTCCCATAAGTTTCATATTTCTTGGATTCTGGATTATAAAATATACATCCTGACAACTGCATTTCATTTTCATACATGGGTTTTTCAACAATTACCGTATTATCCGGCAATATGAGTATATAAATCGTACATGACCCCATTCTGTTCCTCGATTTCTTATTCAGCTCGTATTGGAGCGCCCCCATCTTTACACTATAGAAAAGTTCAAGTATCATAAATAAATCTGATACTATATCCGGACTTAGAGCAATGCCAATCAACAATATAGCACTTATAATAGGGTATATCCAAAAAGCCTCATACTCCTTCAACAGTTTTTTCTGCTCAAAAATATCCTTGATAACAATTGTCGCTAATACTACAAAAAGTAAAAGCGTTACGTTTGATGAATCCATAGCATATTTTTCTAATCCTGGTATAAGTTTTACCAACATAAAAATCTCCTTAAAACAGTATTGTATTCTCCAATTTGTAAATTTTATAAGATAATCACAAATTCCTCTCGTTCTTTCATATGATTCTCATATTCTTTCATTCCTTCATCACGTATTTGTATTTGTTTCCTCATATCTTTTATTATCTGTTCATCCACAGAGTTAAGTCATTAATTCGATCATATGCATCCCCGATCCATTCCCGTAAAAATGAAAAATTTCTTTCCGGCAGAGCCATATCATCTAATATGTCCATTAATTCGCTTTTAACAGAAATGATCTCTTCTTTTGAAATTTCCATACCTTTAATAGCATCATGAATAGCCTCATCTATCCCTGATTCACCACATGCATAACGATGTATGTGGGAAAATTTATCATCATAATAAACAAAAAATGCTCTTTTTAAGGCTATCTCATGTATATTTGGAATCTGAACTGACTGTTTCGATGAAGAAATTCCAATATTGTTCACAGGCTTTTTTGATTTAAAAATTCTTTTGAATAACATACTTCCCCTCTCAGTTCCTCGATTTCTTATGCCGTCTGTATTCGGTTATTCCTGAATAAATACAAATAACTAAGTCGATCACAATATATAAATCAATCAACACGTCTTGAATTAATGCAAGTCCTATCAGCAATATTACACTTAAGAAATGGTATACCCAAAAAGCTTCATATCTTTTTAGCAGCATCATTTGCTCAAGAATGTATTTCGCAACCACCATCACCATCACAAGTAAAAATAAATATACCGCTATTGATGAATCCATAGCGTATTTGTCCAATTTCGGTATAAGTCTTACTAACATAAAAATCTCTCCTTAAAACAATATTATACTCTCCAATTTGCAAATTTTAAATGAAAATCAAAATTAAAGGAATCAGAAATATCTTTTCAGCTAAGAAATATCAAAACACCCAAAAAAGTTGCGAATATGTATCAACCTCCAAGCTTTCCCAGTTCTTCTTCTATTTCTGCAATTTCTTTGCTAAAATTATTATAAATCTGTTCACTCACATCATCGTACTTTTGTAAATAATCATTTAAATATATGAGTCGTTTTTCTAACCTTTCTTGTCTGCTGGAAGAATCTTGAACGGCATCTACAACCCCATCCCATTCAGCAGCTTTCTTTTCAATTTGATTCATTTTCCCTTTTTGACTCCTAATTTCTTTAAAATTATAGAAATTAGTTGTCACAAAAATAATATATAGTCCCCACCTGCTTTGCTTGATCCAAACAAGTCCAAATGAAATACTAAGAAACAACATTGCCAATAATCCGAAGATAATACTAGCAAGACTATCATATCCTACTATAAATACAGCCATGCCACCCAAGTAAAATCCTGTGACAAAACAAATTGCGGATGCTATTACTTTCTTTTTAGATGGAAACGCTGTTAGATACAGCAGCCCTAAAAGAATATGTTTATCACACCTTTTCACCAATTCTGGAGGATTTTCTAAAAATTCCTTGATGCATTCTCTTGTAATGTTAACTTCCAGAGTGTTGGAGTTATCGGATATTTTTCTCTCTTTATATCGTCGATTTATTTTTTTACATAATTCTATATAATATTTAAAAAACATCATTTTAGCCATCGCATTTACTCCTTTTTATTGCATATCTTCGACCAACTGTCCGTTGGTAATGATGTTGAATGTTGCTGCTACCTGTACATCATTACAAACCTTTTGTTCGCCCTGTTGTTCAACAAAACTTTCCTTGAATGTCTCTAGCACTTCTCCTATTCCTTCAGCTGTTGCACGAGTTGTTGGTATCTTTCTTTTACTCATATAAACATCCTCTCTTTTTTTATCTCAACTGATGCTGTTTAATATCCCTCTCAGCTCTTTTGTGAATTTTTTTACCTTAATACCCTGATTGAGATCTAATTTATACAATGTTCCATCTTTGTAAACATAATCCCTGTTTCTGTAATGGTGTCCACTTTTGTCTCCAAAATAATTTCTGACCGAACACACAACAGTAATTATATATACAATCCCAGATATGGGGGTTGTACTGGATTCTGCAGTCTCACATCCCTTATGGATCACTACATACTCTGTCTGCTGGTTAAACCAATCTTCTTTTAATATTTTAACCTGATCCGCATCGCTTGTGCACAGCCACCTTTGTTTGCCATCAGTTAATTTAAACCCCTTCCAATATAGATCTCCATAATTTTCCATTTCTTTTGTTTATCCTTCCTAATTACGCATCACGAAATAACTTTTTTGTATTATCCTAATCACATTCGTGTTGCAAATTTATCTAAATGCCCATAAAATCAGGTATTAACAGAAATCAATTTTATATTTACGAATTGGAATTCGTGTTGCAAAAATGATCACGGTCTTGGAAGATCCTTTGACGGAATCATCCGAAATGGATGAAATGGATATATTTTAGTTTTTATTCCATATCTGTTTAACAGATAACCCACAAGTATCGTCACAGCAATTATACCGACTAAAAGAACAATAGCTTCAAAAAAGGGAATTTATCATTATGGTTATTTCCCATATCTATGTACCTCCTGATCGGTGTTAACGAGTTTTTCATTCATTCTATCCCTTACAGACTTATATTTTCCCGATGCCTTGGCCACTGCAACGGATTGCTTTACCGTCGAATATCTATGAATTTCCATTCCTGTCACACATCTCTTTCCGTTTTCCGATGATGGGATATCCATATTCTTCCCTGGAAACCCATTGTTTGGGATGGGTGGACCTATCATGGAGCATGTACATCCTCCTCTTCCTTTGCTTGATATAAAATCAATTTTTCCACTGGCAGTAAGATCGTCTATGCACATACGCACGTGCGGACGTCCAAGATGGCTACGCATTTCAATATCAATAAACCGTACTTTAAACGATTCTCCGTACGCTGCACCTTTTTCTTTTCGTATCTGGTCCAGTGTTTTTTCCACAAGCTCCGCTTCTGTCCTATTCATTTCGTTTATCTTATAAATTTGATGCATTTTTTGATTTCCCTTTTCATTCTTTTATAGTTGGAGCCGAAAATTTTAATAATTAAAAACGTGATGACCGCGGCTAATGCCATGCCCATAGCATATGGCATATCCTTGATCAGAAAAACCTTCTGCACAGAAATTACTTCCCCAAACATGGAAACCAGCCAGAAAACAAAACAAAGGACACAAACCCCTTTTAAAACTGAAATCCCCTTATGTCTGATCCGGCAAAGTTTGCGTAAAACCCTTAGTGCGACTGCAGCAGTCATGCCACACATAGATACCGCATTTATCATCCGAAGAAATGCTGTACACACCTGCGTTATGTCTTTGTAATAAAACATCATACTTTATTCCCTCTTTCTTTTTCTTATGAAACACTTATATCACACATATGCACAATACCAAAGAATAATAGAACATTTATTTAAACCATCAATGGATAAATAATTCCTATTATCATAAGAACAAATCCTATTATTCCTCCAACGGAGAACATCATTGTTAAAATCCTGTATAGAGTATCCTGTCTTATTTTGTTAAAATAAGAAACTATCAGCATTACAAGACAAAATGCATAAATGATAATGCCAAAAGGTTCAATTACGCTTATGTTTTTCATCTTTCTCTCTCCCTTTTCTCGTATGTTTATGTACGAACACATGTGGGACTTTTTCCAGTTCAGGATTTTCTTTCTGCAGAATTTTATCAAATATAACTGCATCTTTCTGCATGAGTTCCTCAACAAGCGGGAGATGTTTGACATCTTCCGGTATCAATTCTGTGCATCTTCCCCGATATCGCAACCCCTTTTTTTCAAAGTAGAGATTCGCAGCAATTGCATACAGATACATATATGTGATAAGATCCGAATCTATCGAATCATCATGTATAATTGTGAAAAACATCCTTTTGCGAGAATCCCTTCCGGCGACACGGATATTTCTATTTTCCCATTCAGTAAGGGTTTCCGGAATATATAAGTCAAGAGCCTTCTCCAGTATATTCTTTCTATAACTTATATCTATAAACCGAATAATAATAAATATAATTACTATAATCGCCAAAATCGTAGCCAACGTATCACCGGTGCCTCCGGAAGTCAGCTTTTTTACATTTAATATTTCCTGCATAAATGCCGTTTTTATGTTAAATGTGCAGACCATTTCTAATTTCCTTTCCTTTAAAATAATTTTTTCCATTTTTTTCCATTTCTATTGTTGTCTTATCACTTCGGTGTTATATTTAAAACAAATTTTAAACGAAATAACTTATATGAATGGAGAAAATATGTTTGTATATAAAGATGTACTGAATCAGCTAAGTAAAATGGGATATTCCGCATGTAGAATCCGTCGGGAAAAAATATTGTCATCTGCTACCCTGGATAATATCCGAAAAGGGAAAAGTGTATCACTTAAAACTCTGGATACAATTTGTCAACTCTTAAAATGCCAGCTTTCTGATATTGTGGAAATTAAGCATGAAGAAGAGGATAAAGATAATCAATAATCTTTCCATATGGACCGCAAAATGCCCACTATTCTGTGTGATCGTGCCGGAAATTGAAGGCTGGACACAATGAAATGTAATCTTCCAAAGGAAAATCGCATTTCCCCTCGTGATAATTTTCAAAGTTATCATAGGAAACCTTTTCCCATCTCAGCCAATGGTTCGATTTTAGAAACTTATCTGGAATCCGGAGTTCCAATTGCATCTCAAGAATTTCAAAAATCCCATTCAACTCTTCAGTGTTTGAAACTTCTGACTCACATAAATATAGAAGTTTGTCCCCCATTTCAATTCCACAGGTTAGTTTTTTATTCTCATAACGCAATTTGATCCAAAAAAAATCATATGCCTTAAAAATAATGCTAATTTTCCCTTCTCCCTCATTAGATGGCAGAGAAAAAAAGAAATCTGACACTCGGTTTTGGAAAAATTTTCTTACCTCGACCGATAATGCAATGGCAAAAGCCCTGGTTTTCCCAACTACCTCGATATTCAAATCCATGTTTTCCATACTCAATCCTTTCTGAGCAAACATATTTGTGCAAGACCATAAATTTTAAATTTTCATTTAATTTTCATAAATTTTTCTTTCAAATCAGCATTATAGGCATAAACCAATATAAAAAGTCAATAGCTTTGTGGAAACACATAAAATTTGTTGTGGAAGTTTAAGTATGATCCATAAAAAAGGATCTGATATGTTTTAGTGGAACTGGCGGTTTCCCAAGGGGGTGGATAAACCGCCAGGATAAATGGGGCATGTGTCAAATCGCCCCGAAGAAATAATAATAAGGAAGATGATCTCCCTGACACTGCTTATGATAAACATAAACCGCATATTTTTGTCAAGCATAAAGACAAACTCATTTTCAAGCCAATTTACAAAAATATAAAATTTTTATAAATTAGTAAATTCATATAAAAATTTCTTATTTTTGTGTCGATAAATGTAACATCAAAATGAAAGGAGTAACACATGATTTATAATATTGAAAACAATCCAGAAACAGCAAAGTTATTGCAGCAGACCATGCCTCCCAACACAAAGGATTTTGGATGGTTTCTGGCAACTGTTGAAGAAGCTATTAGCAAAAAACTGCAGGTGGAACTCAATTTCAACAATGGAAACCGCGCATACGGGAAAATGTTAAGTGCAACCGTTGATTATACGCCCGAAAAACCTGAAAACACCACACTGTCTTTTAGGTTTGCATTATCAGATACTGATGTTATAACAAATTATGAGTATAAGTTTAATGCGCTTTATGTGGAAGAAAACCAGTTGTCAGTTTCCGGTCAACACATGAAGTATTACATTGAAGATGATTCACACACCGTGATCATTGGTTTTGTATTCAAATATCGGTAAGCAAGATGCTTAATTACAAAACTTGAATACGAAATATCCGTATCTATCTCTAAAAAAAAGTGCCTCTCCTTTTTTGAGGCACTTTTTGCTATTTACGCATTTATTTTTTTGATATTATCTTTTTCAGCGGATTTTCAGAAGATGCTTTCTCTATAGAATCCAGCTGATTATACAACCGATCCGGAAGATCAACTTTTGTTTCGAGATTATCTAATTTTTCATACAGATTGTCTGGAAGATGAACTTCCTTTCGATTATCCTTCTCATTCTTCATATCATCCAGGATGTCCTCCACAGCTTCCACTACATATTTTTGCCAGTGGCTCACACTTCTACTGACATTTATAAACTTCATGAACAAAACCGAAATGATTAACAGCAAAATGAGATAACCTATAATTGCAAACACAATCAATAAACCATTCCTATGCACAACAGTTATTATAAGGGCAAACGCAGCCACAATAAACGAAAGAACTGATACAATCAAAGAAAACATAGATAAATATTTATCATATGTATCCCCAATTTTGTCCATTGCTTCCGCATGTATACTTTTTAAACGATCATAATTATTGCCTGTATGATTTTTTAAATAATGTTTTGCATAACGAAATCTATTTTCGTCAGCCTCCTGCAAATATTCCCTTTCCAGTGAATCACATATTGTTTCAAATTCGTTTTTTTTCATTTTCATTTAATTTTATCCTTTTAAAATGTTTTTGTAATAAGTTTAATCTCTTTTGGTTATCTCAAAATTGTGCATAATCAAACATCTTTTTATAATAATAAACCTTATTTTATAAGATTACCAGTCCCATTTTTCACGATCTGGGAACTCTCTATCTTTCCCAACTACCAGCATATCATAACCGCGATATTTTAAGCCTTTTAGAATGTCATGGAAAAGTTTAATCTGCAATCCCTCGTCCTTTTTCACCAAATACCTTTTTGACATTTGATAAGGTTTCTTGTAATTGAATCAAATTGATCTCTCCATGCTTTGCACATATTAACCACACTTCCTTTCTCGTTCAATGGGATTCTTGTTCCCGCAAAATCATTGATTGTTCGCACTGTATCATTCGAAAGTTCTGTAATTTAATAGACTTCCAAAGCATTTATTTCAGATATTCCTTTCATGCCAATGCTTTGTACCCATGCAATTTAATAGACTTCCAAAGCTTTGCTGCTTTTCTGATATATTCTAGTTTCGCTTTGTACCCATGCAATTTAATAGACTTCCAAAGCGCTATACCCTTATTATACAGATTATTATTTGCTTTGTACCAATGCAATTTAATAGACTTCCAAAGCATCAACTACACCTTTATACATAGGTTTCCGTGAGTGCTTTACGCGACCGCTTGGGATCACTGCCTCACGCTCCGGCTGCAAAGTCAGCCGTATAAAAAATATATTATTCTATTTTCGGCTCGTGTGGCACATTAGCAACTACCCCTGTATTACTTACATACAATCCATCTGATTTATAATCTAAACCAATTGTATTATGCCTTATATTTTTCAGAAATACCGTAGTATTCAGCCGCTTCATCCATAGATTTCTTTGAGAAAGAACCGTTTTCCATAAACAGAGTGGACATTGCTACATTTCGCGCATGGTTAAAATCCGCTGTAAACCCTTTTTTATACTTTGTATGGCTCTTACAGTCCGGATCAACACATACAAATTCCGTCCGCGAAATTTTCTGTTCTGGTGTCCAATTGCCACAAATGCTGCACACCTGCGCATTAAAACACGGATTGACGAGTCTAACCTCGATTCCATAATGTCCGGCTTTATATGTCGTGTACATTATGATTTTGCTGGCATATGAATTCCGCAAAATAAATTTATCTGTATTATATCCAGATAGATTTTCCATATTGATGTATTTTGCATTATTCTGCAATGCAAACTCCACGATTCTCTTACTTACCATATGGCAGTATGTTTCTGTAAAATTCTTTTCAGTTTTTGCTATACGGTTCAACGCCTGCATTTTCTTCTTGCGCCCATGCCCGCCGGAAGTTTCGCGCAATGCTGACTGAAGCCGGCGACTTCGCTCTTGGATCTGAAGTTTGTTGTCAAGCAGATCTCGCTCATCACCGATTGGCAGTCGGACGTATTGATCATTGTTTAAGGCGCATACCGCCGGTTGTACTAATCCAAGGGCAACTCCCACAACAGTATTCTTATCCAACTCGTCCTTTTCCTCTTTCGGAATCTGTAAGGATAGGTTTAATACAATCTTGTTTTTGGAAATTTGGATACTGCTTCCACAATACGCATATTCTCCGGAATAAACCTTAAGAAGTGTTGCCATGAGCTTGTCCCGATTACGTCCATGCCCTAAATCGATTTGAAAGCGTGCAATATGTGGCTTTCCATTACCGCCGTAGTCAAAATAGAGTTTACAGTCCTTAACATGCTCGCACAGTTCTTCGTAGGAATCATATTCATGTGAAAACCCCATAGCTGCCTTTGTTACTGTAAACGGAGAATCTTCCTTATAGAAAGGGAAACTAGCTCTGCCCTCTAAAGCGCCCTTATTGCAGCAATCCTGAATTTTACGTGTAAGCATTTGACTAAATCCTATTCCATACGATCCAAGGATATTGCCAATTTCTGTTTCATCAAAAAGACTTCCCTTACTGGAACCTTTTTTTCGGTATGCATACTGTAAAATCTGAGAGATGCGTTTATTTCGATCCCTGAAGTCCATAGCATATGCATGTTCTGCAATGAGTATTGACTTAACATACTCGATGATATAATTCTTTCTTGCTGCTTCTTCGCTCATCGCAGTGCGCACGAGTCCGTATGTATAATTATTGATTACTTTCTGAGTGGTCTCGGGGTTATCAAGAAAAGCATCTAATTCCTTGTTTAAAATTTCGAGGCGAATTTTAGCATTCCGCTTAACTTCCTTATTTTTGCTTTCAAGTTGACTTTCGTAAAAACTGATTCGCTGTTCATAATCTTTAACAGTGAAATCATACACTCTTCTCTCCCACAGCAAAGAATCGCTTCTTTCTGGAATCAGAACACATTTTTTAGTAATCATTGTCATTTTCTCAGCCATCTATTCCCTCCGATATTATCGTTCGATTATTTATCAAGCTGGTGTTTAAAAATTTTGCTTTGTACCTATGCGATTTGATAGACTTCCAAAGCATGGGGTTGATCCTGACAGGGTCACAAAGTGCTTTGTACCTATGTGATTTAATAGACTTCCAAAGCCTCAACTACACCTTTATACATAGGTTTCCGTGAGTGCTTTACGCGACCGCTTGGGATCACTGCCTCACGCTCCGGCTGCAAAGTCAGCCGTATATTAACCGCCGCATTCGGCGTCACCGCATTGCATCTGCTTCACTCTTCAAATATCGGATTTCTCCGATGGAATACTGTGGTGATCTGTGACAACTACCGTCATACCAAGATCCTTGGCATACGCGATTTCTTCAATCGCTGCAATACCATTATCGCAGGTAATGATCGTGTCGATCCCATCTGTATGTGCCTCTTCAATGATATTCCTATTTAATCCATATCCATCCTTAATACGATCCGGGACACGGATTGACACATCAGCGCCACACCTCTTCAATGCAGAATACAGTATATGACCAGATGCAACTCCATCTACATCATAGTCATTAACTACGCGGATTTTCTTTTTATATTCATCCATCTCTACCATTCAATGATATTTAAGTATAACGATACCATGTATTGTTTTGCGTCAATCAAAAGTCTCTTTCTTGACTTTTGAGTTATTATATGCTATTCTTAACCACGTAAGTTTTGGAAGATTAGGTTTAGTACCTTCAAATTTACGTGACTGTTGCCGGTGGATTATCCACCGGCATTTTTAATATTTGTATTTGCCGGTTTTATCAAAATCTGATTCCCCGATTTCAACGATGCCGTTTTCGGTTTCTCTCATAAATTTTTGATAATATGCTTCCCCGTTTCGGGAGCATATTAATTCGTATAACTCCTTATCGGACAACTCTTTTCCATCTAAGAAATTATCAACTTTTTCATAATCAAGTTCGCCACTCTCGTCTTTAAAACCGGCATCATCAAATGATTTCCCGTATTTTTCCAAGAGTGCCGTATCATAAAGGGGGAAATCAGGATCGCTAATTATTCCTCTTCCGTCCAGCGCATCGAAAAGCTCCTTGAAACTTTCCGCTTCCTGCTCATATTCCACAAGTCCATTCACACTCGTTGCCTTCCATCTAATCATATTCCGTTCTCCTTCCTTTATTTGCAAGTTACGTCAACCCAGCAGTGGTACTGACCACACGGCAATCTATCTTGCCAATCCGAAAAATTTCGGTTGTGCGGGCAGTCAGAACAACAGTGACTGTTCTCCGGATTGCAATCAAAATCTTTGATTGCTTCGTTCTTGGCAACGTCCGGCTGGTTCAGCCGTTCTTCCGTTACCCAGCCAAGCCCCGCGTAAAAATACAGGGTTATTCCGTTTTCCTGCTTGCTTTTCAAATCCTCTAATTTCAACATCCGTACTCCTTTCGGTGCTTGTTTTCTTGATCTGATATTATAATACTCTAATTTTAGAATATTGTCAAGCACATTTTTAATAATATTTTATTATTTCCTCGTCTGTCGGAATCACTTCCACCAGATCGCCCGGTTGACACTTGCACATTATACAGATCTTATTTAACGTCTCTAATGTGATGCTTTTTCCGGCTTTAATGTTTTGCGCTGTTTGAGCAGGCAACAATTTTTCGCGCTGTATGCGCGTCTGGTTATATCCATGCTCTTTTAATAAGGTAAATATATCTGTTTTGTATCTTATCACTTCCACCACTCCTTTTTATATGATTTATTAAATAATAATACTTTATATATAGTAAAAAGTCAATTAAAAAATATTCTAATTTTTGAGTAATGTTCTATTGATATTATTCTATTTTTAGAATATATTACAACTATCAAAGCACAGGAAGGAGAACAGAATGAAAAAATTTGAATTTATAATAAATTCCTGTCTGTCGTGATAGCTAGATCACCAGTCCCATTTTTCATTTTTTGAAACAGATTTTAATTTCATTTTAATTTCATGGAAATACTTCTGGATCTCTTTATCCCCCAAATCAAGCGTGTCCGAACATCCTCCATAAAACGGATGTTTTCCTATCTCAAGGTTTTCAAGGAACTCAATCAGTGGGTCAACAGGTTCTGTGTTGGCCGGCCGGACGGATGGCACATTTTTATTATCTCCTGGAACTGGAATCACAGGCGGTTCTTCCTTTTTTATTCTGCCAGAGTCCACCCGATCCGTAAACAACCGGAAAGCATTGTCCGGAAATTCTCCATGTGCTTCCATGAGTTCTCCCGAATAGATCACGTAGTTGATATGTGCCCGTGCAAACATCTTTTCGACCCTGCTCATAGACTGAGGAGGGAACCCGCAACGAACCTTTCCATTCCCTATGTTTTTCAACTTGTATCCCGTAAGAGTTGACAGGATGCGCGCACTTGTCCCCCGTGCAACATAAAACATTCCTTCTATCATTATAATCACATGTTCCGGATATTGCTTCATAAGCATTTGTTTTTTCGTTTCCATCTTATCTTTTTTCCTCTTTTTCTTTTTTTCTTCTTTCTTAAGCACCATATCAGCATTCCCCGAAAACAGGTAACAATAGTATTTATCCAGCCTCCACAAAGCCTTTGCACAGCTATATTTTTCATTCTGTCTCCGGAAAGATATGTACTGTTCCCTGATTTCTTCCGCTGTCATGCGTTTTTCCATCAAATATCTTTTATGCAGGCGCAGACGTTTTCTTTCCCTTTTTATCGTGGCAGCAGTTGGCGTCATTATTATTTTTCCTGAGTCTCGAACTATAACTTTCCTTTTCAGGAATATAAATGGATGATTGAGCGGTACCGCTTTCGTCTTCTTTTTATTAAGTGTAAGGCCATATCTCCGGTATAGCAGGTCCACCACTTTAATGGCAAGAACCGCTGATGCCTTATCTTTTACAATTACGTTACTGTCGTCCATGAACCGGCCGTTCCCGTATCCCAGGGAGAAAATTTCTGCCAGGAAATGGTCCACTGGATTTGCAGCCATTACCCCGGATATCTGGGATGTCTGGCTTCCAAGCCCAAGTCCCCTTCCCTTCTGGCATTCCGGATGAATGGAATCAAATGCTCCCATAAATTCCTGATATAGTCGGATAATATCCGAATCATAGAACAAATTTGCGATATCTGCGATAATGTTTTCATGCGGAATGCTGTCAAAATAGCTTTTTGCATCAAACAGCACAATATACCCATTGTTTCCGTGTTTCCTGTAATATCTCCTCAGCTGCTTTATAAGGACCTCCTCGGACCTTTTTAACCCGGCTCCCCGTATGGAGGCACAGTTTGAGTATAAAATTGAGCGGGTGCACACCGGCGCAAGGGCATTGTCACAGAGACTCCGCTGCACATATCTTTCGGATATATGCACACTTGCAATGTCCCTTAATTTCCCGCGCTCCATGAGATTAAAACAGTAAAATCCCTTCTGTATGCTTTTACGCAAAGAAAGCGACTCGTATGAGCCGCTTATTTCAAACAGAAGGTTATAATGGCATTTCTGTGTACTTGCCTTCCATGCCACACCTTTTTCGCATGCATGGAAAGCGTCAAACAGGGCATCCGGATGGATCACCCTTCCTATGTCGTCATATCTGCCTACCTGTTCATCTCTTTTTTTCTGTCTTTTTCTTACGCGCCTGGCGTATCTTTTCTTTTTACGTTTCTCATTTCCAGTCATTGGTACCAAACTGCCAATCCTCTGCTATTTTTGATATGCCACGCACAGCAGGTATACCCAGGACTTTACCATGGCTGCACAGGGTTTGGGACATGATACGCACGGATTGTCCTTGGACCGTGTGCATGCACGAAAGCGTCCGTCCCTCCCGTCGTGGCATTTGGTTTCATTCCATGGAATTCCCCACGGAAACGGAAAAGGTGCCCTTCTGCATTACATGTTCCCTTCTGGTTTACATGATCCAGAATCGCGGCAAAAACGCCTTTGCCGTTGTTCGCGTTGTTATTGTTGGAGCTGCCCGTGTTGACATTGCAGAAATTGTTGCTGTTGTTGTAGTTCGGGCTGCGGAGCCACCACCACAATGGAATACGCAGACGTCTGTTTTTAAACGCACCTTTCCCTGCCGGTTACAAAGAAACAGGCATATGCCTGTTTCACCGCCTGTTCAGGCAGTCCATACCAAGGACGGTGCCCGGATATGGTTCTGGTATGGGTTATCCACTGTTTGCTTTTCCATCCATTTCCCTCCCTGTCTTTTTGTTTCCTTTCGTGGCCTGGCTGTCTGTTACTGCCCCATCCACTGTATTTTCTTCCTGTCCTGATTCTTCCTGTTTTGCGGCTTCTGCTGCTTTCTTTTCCGCAGCACGTTTTCTTTGTTCCACATGTCCCATACAGATCTGCAATACCGCATTTTCCCCTTTTCTCCAATCCTTGATTGCAGAAATCTCTTTTTTCACCTCGTCAATGACCGGCATCACTTTTTCCAATGTAACCGGAAGATCTTCTGCAACTTCAAGAAGGGAATCATGCAGGTTAAAGCAGTGTGCCACTGCCATATCCTGCAGTTTTCTTCTCTCATAGTATTCTGTTGGATAATATGCATAGATACTGTTTGCCCTCCGGACATCCTCTGCTATGTGCTTTGCATTCTCCCAGAGTTCATCCCGGTATTTTTCCAGTTTCCATTCCGGGACTTCCCTGACCATGAGTTCCCCGTTTTCGCTTGTGCTCCCATTCACGGGCATGAAAATATAATAATCTTCGATCCGGCTGTGCTTTTCCGCTTGTTTTGGCATCCGGACGTAAAATTCCGTGCTTCCGTCCTCTAACCGCCGGTACTTCCCCACAGCAGCATTTCTGATATCCCTTTTGCATACCTTTATCCCGAAATCCCTGTCCAGAAAATCATTTACCATTTTCCGGATTCTCCGTGCCCTGTCATACACCCCGAATTTTGATTCTGTCCTGTGCAGTTTGTCTACTGACATTTTTTTGTTCCTTTCACCATTCCCCCGGATTTTCTACCGGTCTGGATGTTTTGGGTTTTCTCCTGCTGTAGTGTTGTGGCTGCCCGGTCACCCCGCTGCATACAGCAGCGGGATTTAGGGATTGGCTAATCCTACGGATTAGTAAATGCAGAATGCGGCAAAAACGCCTATGCCGCCGTTCGCGCCGTTATAGTTGGAGCTGCCCGTGTTGACACTGCAGAAATAGTTGCCGTCGCCGTAGTACGGGCTGCGGAGCCACCACCACTGGTTGGCTGAACTGTTAATGTTCCGGCTTGCAGGTGTTGTTGCAATGCTCTGGAAATACTGGTACTGAAATGTTTCAGCAGCTTCATTTGTAGTACAGAATGATCCATTGCTGGCACCGCTTCCACCGAAGATTTCTTTGCCGGAAAGCAGGAAACATTTATCTCCCGTTACAGAATTACCACCACCACTGTTACTTCCGTTATAAGTTCCAGTTACTTTCTGTACATAACCAATGGCATTCTGCGTAGCCTGCGGCAGCTTTGCAAGGTACTGCGGCATCGTGGTGCTTCTCATTTGTGATGCTGCCCAGCTTCCACTGTTTGAACCATTACTGTTCATCGGTGCATAATTTACACCCCACGGAGTGGCACTGGCATTCATTGCTACCGGCTGACCGTTTGAAGCTCCCTTTGGTGCCCCTAATGGCATAACCGTAAGTACATCACCGTACTGGCTCTTATTTAATGCATTGCCGCTTGCATCACTTGGCTTATCCTGGTTGATGCCGATGATGGTATAAGTATAAGTTCCATCGGAGAAGGTATCACCCACTTTTGCAATGCTTGTAATCGCGCCGGCTTTACAACATGCCTGAATGTCTGCTATCGTCATCTGCTGCAGGTCGCCAAACAGCTGTTGTCTCTTGGCTGATCCGTTTAAGGTAACACCGGTGGTAAGGTTTAAGATCTTGCTGCTTGCCACATACGGGTAGGCAATGGTGTAGTTACCATTTGCATACGCGGTCATTGTTGCCTCATAGTGGCCATTTACAAGTTTTAACTCAGCGGACTGCACCGTGCCACCGCCGCTGTCTTTTAAGACTACACTTCTGCCGGCATAGGCACTGTTGTTACTATCAATCCATACCGTGAGGTCACTGATATATGGCTTTAACTGGTGCTCCTGACCGGTCGCACCGAGGTTGATACTCTCTTTCACAGAGCCGTATTGCAGCGTACAGTTTCCGTTAAAGTTACTGTAGATATTCGCAACGTACTTATTCAGTTTCTTATCCAAGTGCAGGTTTCCGGTTGCTACCTGGTTCCCGGATCCGGATGTAAGTGTAAGCTCACATCCTTCATACCGGGTATCTGCGCTCTGGATGAAACAGTAAAGTGAATAGGCGCTGTTCTGCCCCTTGATCTGCTCTACTGAGGACTGCAGTGCAACGGTTTGTTTCTCCAGATAATTTAGTTTTGCATGTACACTTGAATTATCATAACTGTCAGCTATTGTATCTGTCTTTGCACCGATCAGCTTCTGTAATACGGTCGAAAGGTTGTCATTAACGGTTGCGCTTACCGGGACCTGTCCCCAAAGCAGGGCGAATACAACCATCATGGCTACAATCTTCACTTTGCTTTTAAACCAGGACGGCATTTTTCTTTTCTGGTCCTGCGGAGGATTCTCCGCAGCATTTTTCTTGTCAAAAATCATAGGTTTCTCCTTTTCTCAGCTTGTTTGAGTGATAAAGAATTTATAATTGAAATTTGACAAGGCTAAATAAAAACGAAAATTTTAGTAAATGCAAAAAGCGGGGAAAAATGATCCGCTTCTGAACCAGCCACCCATGTCTATCGTTGTGCCATCATAAACATACATATGCTGTCCTCTGCTTGGATGGATACTGCGAAGAAGCCAACAGTTATGATAAAGATTCCTGCTTTCTGCTGTTATGGCAAGGTCAGAAAAATACTGGTATTGAAATGTCGCATTATATTCTGTGGAAGGACAGCAGCTGCTGCCCTGTGAACCAAATACCTCTCTGCTTGAAAGAAGAAAACACCTATTTCCAGTAGTTGAGAGCACTGTTAAACTAAAATGTTCATCATATGCTCCTGTACATTTCTGCACATATCCGATAACATTTTGAGTAGCTTTTGGTAGCTTTTCGAAATACGGAGTCAAAGTCGATGTTAAATCATCCTGTTCTACATCTGTTGTTCCCCATGGTGTTGCAGACATATTAAATGTAACCGGCGATCCATTTGCAGCTCCTGTTGGTGCACCCAGAGGCATAACTGTTAGAACATCCCTATACTTGCTACTATTTAACAAATTGCCATTTGCATCGCTCGGCTTATCCTGGTTGATACCGATGATGGTATAGGTATAAGTACCATCACTAATCGTGTCTCCGACATGAGCAAACTGATGGATTTCACCATCTTTGCATGCTTGCTGAATTTCTGCCATGCTCATCTGGAATAAGTCCCCAAACAGCTGCTGTTTTATGTTACCGGTAACATTGACAGAACATGTAAGGCTTACTTTTGTTCCACCAGACATCAAGAATGGATATCTTACGGAGTAACTTCCTTTTATGAGTGATGGAAAATCCACTTCATAATGTCCGTTTCGTGCAACAAAACGTCCAGTCTGGCTTTGTCCCTTTGCATTGGTTACCGTAACTGTCTGTCCGGCATATGTGCCACTGTTGCTGTCAACCCAGAGGGTAAGACTGCCTACATACGGCTGGATCATCCCGGACACCGAACTTCTTACAGAGTCCACATCCGTTTTCATCCGGTTCAGCTTGGCATTGGTCGTTGCTGTTCCAAAGTTCCCGGAAACCACATCGTTAAGTTTTCCAAGAATGCTTATGTCACTGCCTGCCAGGTTATCTGCCACATTTGCTGTTGCCTGGTATGTTCCGACAAACGTTGCAATCGCAAGCATTACAGCTATGGCTGTCACATATATTTTTCTGCTTTTTCTATTTTGTTTTTTCTTTTCTGTATGATCTGCTTTTCTCATATGCTACCTCACTTTGAATCAAGAACCGTCTGTAATGTCTGCAAATCTCCCTTTAATGCCGTTATCTGGCTTTCGAGGTAATTGATTTTTGCATTTATTACAGCATCTTCATAAGAACCTGTTACCTGCGCATTCTTTGCTCCAAGCAATGACTGAATGGAACTTGAAATGTTATCCGTAACCTGTGCCGTCACAGGAATTGTATTCCAGACGGTGTTCCAGACGAAAGCGAAAATGATGCATACGAGCAGCAATTTAGCCTTATCAAATAATTTTTTTCTTATTAAATTGTCAGTCCTGCCGGACTTATGTCTTTCGGTTAGGTTTTTACCCCCCCCCCGAAAGCATATTTAATATAATTTTTAGACATTATATCGTGTCTCCTTTCAGTAAGGCTTACACGATCATACAGAATAAATACTTAAAACTTAATAGATACAGAAAGCTGGAAAGACACAATAATTGTAAGATATATCAGGGGTGCCGAAGGATGACTTTCCTCTATAAACACAGCAAAAATAGTCAGCGTTATCGCTAAGCGGGCTACGGAGCCACCAGATGTGGTTACAGCTAACTGTATTGTTAATGTGCCGGCTTTCCTCAGAAGTAGCAATATTTGCAAAATATTGATACTGAAACGTAGCACTTGCTTCATTTTGCGTACACCGTGATCCATCGTCGGCACCACTTCCACCAAATACTTCCTTTCCAGAGAGAAGGAAGCATTTATCTCCTGTTACAGAGTTACCTCCACCACTGGGAGTTCTGTTAAAAGTTCCTGTTACTTTTTGTACATATCCAATGGCATTCTGTGTAGCTTGAGGCAGTTTGGAGAGATACTGTGGCATTATAGTGCTTCTCATTCTTGATGACACCCAGCTTACACTATTTGTACGTTTTAGATTCATTATGGTAGAAACTATCCACGGTGTAGAACCGGCATTCATTGTTACCGGCTGACCGTTTGTTGCTCCTTTTGGAGCACCTAATGGCATAACCGTAAGTACATCACCATACTGGTTACTGTTCAGCAGGTTGCCGCTTGCATCACTTGGTTTATCCTGGTTGATACCGATGATTGTATATGTATAGGTACCGTCACTTATGGTATCTCCTACATGTGCTATTTCATTGATTGCACCTGCTTTACAACATGCCTGGATTTCTGCAATCGTCATCTGCTGTAGGTCACCAAATACCTGTTTTTTATTTAAACCGGCACTCAGTGTAGTTGATGCTGATAAAGTTATTGTCTTTCCAGATATAATATAGGGATAAGATATGGTATAGCTTCCTCTTAGGATGTTACCAAAATCCGCTTCATAATGTCCGTTGCGAGCCACATAACCAGCCGTCTTCACTTTTCCTTTGCTGTCAGTAATAGACACCTGCATTCCGTTATATGCCGTGTTTGAATCATTTACCCATACCGTTAAACTACTCATATATGGGGAAATCAGCTGATTAAGAGATGTATTTACTGCATCCACATCCGTTTTCATCTGATTAAGTTTTCCATTCGTGGAGCTTTTCTCAAATGTACCACTCAGCTTATCATCCACATGACCCAGAATAGCAGCCACACAGTTTTGAATGTTATCAGTGACACTGGCATCTGCCGGTACCTGATTAAAGAGAATTATTGCAACGAGAAATGCTGCTATAATTCCAATATTCCGTTTATGTTTCTTCAAACCAGTCTTTTTCATATACACACCGCCTTACTTTGACTCAATAATCTGTTTAAGGACATCTACTTTATCCTGCAATTCCACTATCCTCTTTTCCAGATAGTTTATCTTTGCATTGGCCGGAGCCGAACTGTAGGAAGATGCATCCGTAACTGTTTCTCTTGATCCAAGCAGTTGTTTGATCGGACCGGAAAGATTATCTGTCACATTGGCCGCAATAGGCGTTGTGCCTACTAATACCCCAAAAGCGGTGTATAGAATGAATTGTTTTATTTTTGGATGATCGTGCAATATTATGTTTTTAGGTTTCTTTGATTGAGATTTTATCTCGGAGGTGATTTTACCCCCCCCCGAAATAATCGTTGTACTTATTTGACATAGTATTGTATTCCTTTCATTTAAGGCATACACGATCATACAAAAAAGAGATATGATTTAATAGATACAGAATACCGGGTAACAATTGAGTTTATTGCTGCACCAAATCTGTGTTGGGTATCCATTTGCAGCAGCAGTCACATAGTAAGTATCCTCTTCGCCGCGTCCCCTGAGCCACCAAAAATTTCTATAATCATCATCCAAACTCTTGTCTATTTTAAAAGAACGGCTTTCCGAAGATGTTGCAATGGAAGAAAAATATTGGTATTGAAAATTTGCGTTTGCTTCTATTTGCATAGAAAAAACACATTTACCAAATATTTCTTTCTCAGAAAGCAGAAATAGTTTTTCCCCTGAAGCACGGATGGTATTTTCTCCTCCATAGTTATTTCCAGTTATTTTTTGTACATAACCAATGGAATTTTTTGTATCAGCTGATAACAAGTTTAAATAATCTTTCATACGATTATCATTTTCTATGTATCCTGGATTAACATTAAGGAATCCATGTATACTTGGAGTATTTTGCATATTATCAGCAACAGGATTTCCATTGCAGGAGCCAACAGGTGCTCCAAGCGGCATAAGCGTGAGAACATCTCCATAACTGCTTTTCGCTAACAGGTTTCCATTTTCATCAGAAGGCTTATCCTGGTTTATTCCTATAATGGTATATGTATACTTTCCATCACTGATAGTATCACCAACATGTGCAAATTCATGAATTGTACCATCTTTGCATGCCTGCTGTATTTCCGGAATGCTCATCTGGAACAAATCCCCATACAGGCGTTTACTTACATCTTTTCCCTGTATAGTAATACTTGTTGTGATAGATTGAACTGTTCCATTCGAAAGGATATACGGATACTTTACTGTATACGTCCCATCTGGTAGTTTTTCAAAAACAGCTTCATATTGAGTGCCATTTGCCTTCATTGTGCATGATCCTACGGTCGTACCGCCTTTCAGCAAAAGGACCGTCTTAGATGCATATGCACTGTTTGTAGAGTCAATCCACACTGTCAACTTTGAAAAACAGTTGTTGATCAGATAATCAACATTTTTTTGAATCGTATGAAAACTACCGTTTAATGAATTCAGTTTGGCATTAGTAGTTGCTACTTCATAAGTAGTTGCCACAACATCATCTGTCTGCCCAATTGTCGATACGAGCCTGTTCTCCTGTCTGTTTGCATTAGACTGTACATTAGATGCAAAAACCGGAATGTTGCAGATCAATATAGACGAAATAACCAAAGACACAATTTTTCTTAATATCCCGCCATTTTTCATGTGAATCCACCTACTTTCCCAATGCTGTCCGCAATTCATTTACAGAATTTTGAAGCGTTGTAACCTGCTTCTGCAAACTATTAAGTTTTGCATTTGTAGATGAAGATTCGTAAGATCCTGTTACCTGTGCATCGACCGGCCCAAGCAGTGCCTGAGCTACAGTCTGTAAATTGTCATTCACAGCAGCACCCACGGGAGAAGTCCCCCATAGCAGAGCAAAAATAATGCAAAAAGCAAATGTTCTGATTTTTTCTGCATGATCGTGTATTAAGTTTTTATGTGATTTTGATTGAGATTTTATCTCGGAGGGGATTTTACCCCCCCCCGAAATATTCGTTGTATTTTTTAGACATGCTATCGTGTCCCCTTTCATTTAAGGTATACACGATCATAAAAATGGAATAAAGATATCAGTAAATGCAAAAAGCAGGGAAAACGCCACTACTCACGCTCGCGCTGATACTGCTGGAGCGGCCCGCGTGGACATAGCAGAAAACGCGGTTGTCGAAGCCGTAGTCCGGGCTGCGGAGCCACCACTGATAGTCGACTGAATTGTTAATATTTCGGCTTTCCGCTGATGTTGCAATGCTCTGGAAATACTGGTACTGGAACGTTGCATTTGCTTCGTTTGTCGTACACTGTGATCCATTGCTGGCACCACTTCCACCAAATATTTCTTTGCCGGAAAGCAGGAAACATTTATCTCCTGTTACAGAGTTGCTTCCACCACTGGTACTATTTCCGTTCCAGGTTCCAGTAACTTTCTGAACATAACCAATGGCATTCTGTGTAGCCTGCGGAAGCTTTGCAAGGTACTGCGGCATCGTGGTGCTTCTCATCTGCGATGATGCCCAGCTTCCAAAACTTGAACCATCGCTGTTCATCTGTGCATAACTTACACCCCACGGAGTGGCACTTGCTTTCATCGTTACCGGCTGACCGTTTGTTGCTCCCTTTGGTGCACCTAATGGCATAACAGTAAGTACATCACCATACTGGTTCTTACTTAATGCATTGCCGCTTGCATCACTTGGCTTATCCTGGTTGATGCCGATGATGGTATAAGTATAAGTTCCATCGGAGAATGTATCACCCACTTTTGCGATACTTGTGATTGCACCGGCTTTACAACATGCCTGAATGTCCGCAACCGTCATCTGCTGCAGATCGCCAAACAGCTGCTGTCTCTTAGCTGATCCGTTTAATGTAACACCGGTGGTAAGGTTTAAGATCTTGCTGCTTGCCACATATGGATATGCAATAGTATAGTTACCATTTGCATACGCGGTCATTGTTGCTTCATAGTGGCCGCCTACCAATTTCAGCTCTGCACTCTGTACGGTACCGCCACCGCTGTCTTTTAAGACTACGCTTCTGCCGGCATAGGCACTGTTGTTGCTATCGATCCATACCGTAAGGTCACTTATGTACGGTTTTAACTGGTGCTCCTGTCCGGTCGCACCAAGGTTAATGCTTTCTTTTACCGATCCATACTGCAGCGTACAATTTCCATTAAAGTTACTGTAAATGTTCGCAACATACTTATTCAGCTTCTTGTCCAGATGCAGGTTTCCGGTTGCTACCTGGTTCCCGGATCCGGATGTAAGTGTAAGCTCACAGCCTTCATACCGGGTATCTGCGCTCTGAATGAAACAGTAAAGCGAATAGGCACTGTTCTGCCCCTTGATCTGCTCCACAGAGGACTGCAGGGCAACCATCTGTTTCTCCATGTAATTGATTTTGGCATTTGTGCTTGCACCTTCAAATGAATCCGCAACGGTATCTTCTCTTATACCAAGGATTCTCTGGATCACAGACGGCATGTTGTCAGTGACACTTCCAGATACCGGAACCTGTCCCCAGATCAGAGCGAATACGACAAGTAATGTAACTGTCCTTATCCATCCGTTATGATCGTGTATTAAGTTTTTAGGTTTGTGTTTGGGATTACCGTGTTCTGTCCCTTGCTTTGGAGGATCTGATTTTACCCCCCCCGAAAATTTTCGAAACTTTTGTAAATAAGTGTTTCATTTCCGGCTCCTTTCTTTTTAATGCGTATGTTATGGAATTTATAAAACAAATTCCGGGCTTCTCAGTTGACTTGTAATTTTTGCAAATTAACATCTATTAACTTGTTAACATCTGTTAATAGCTCAAAAGTATCTGTTTCCATATCTTACAGTTTTTGTGATCCTGCTTTCCCAATACTGTGCTTAGTTAGCAGGACCACGGTGTTTATATGGTTTGTATGGATTGGTGTAAAAAATATTTTTACAATAGTTACTTTCCGATCTTCCCGGACTGACCTCCACAGTAAAGCCAGATGTCTTTTTTAAAAATGCGCCTGCTTTAAATTTTTTCTCCTATGGTAAAAAGACTGATCCAGGATTCCACTGCTTCTTTTTTCTCGCGGTGGATTGTGTAAGGTTACACACCTGTAATCATACACTGGCAGTCCTGTACTCCCTTTTCTTCCGATAATACTCTGATGTTCAAATGTCCTTATTTCCTCACGGAACCCCATATAACTGCAGACGTCATTTTCAGGAGAAATTTATGTTATATCCGGCAGAACCTGATTTTCATGTTGTCGCTCTGCAGGATTATAACCGTATGTTGGATATACAGCATCTTATGCCCGGTGTTCCCTGATGCATCCCGCGTGTACAAGAAAATATGGGTCACATGGTGCTCCACCACGTCTCCGTGAATAAAAATATGGGTCACACGGTGTTTCAATAAATGGAACACATTTACCGTAACTTACAAAATCCATATACTTATTTGTTACACACGTTTTGCAGATTTCATTGTAGTCAGCCTTGGATACATCTTTTACCAGATATCTTTCCTCGCTTCCCATTTCACAAATAAGGATACCATGAACTGCATCCTCCCCTTTGTTTTCTGTGTATTCCAGTCGGGATGCCTCGATAATTGACAGGTTTCCACCGTCCATTTGGACTAAAACTCTCATATTTTTTCTGTTCCTTTCTACTACACTGCCTGTTGCTTACTGTTCTGACTCAACATGGATGGAATCAATCGTAATATTCCCAGCCAGTGCAGCTGCCTTGTAATCCGCATCTACATAGATGTACAGATATCCACTGCCCTGTTCATAGCTGCAGACTATATCTGGGGTCGATGCACCATACTGTATGGTGATGTTGCTTGTCGGCTTGATATTGGTCAGCCCCACAAGGTTTCCATCAATTTTCCACCGGATGCCGCCGGCATGTGTTCCACCGGTTACATTCTCGTACCGCACCGTTTTATCAGCATTTGATCCCGTACTGTTCGTAAGCACGATATTGTCTGCCCACTGGTCTGTATCATCAACCTTCTTGGATACCTCTGTAATTTTCTGCCACAGTGTAGCAATTTTTGCAAAAATGGTATCGCCTTTTACATCAGCCGCGTCTGAGGAATCCCCCATTGTCATTTTAATGGCATTATCCGCATTCTGACGGGCAGTGGTTTCATTTTTTATGGATTTTGTTACATCGGAAAGGTTTGTGGTAAGCCCTGCCACCCCTTTCTTAAGCGTTGTGATGTCTGTTCCATCCTGTTTCAGTTGATCATCCAGTGTTTTGATCGTGGCTTTTACGTCTGCAATTTTTTTCTGCGTGTCAGCGTCAAGACTGCTGATATCTCCTGATAACGTCTGGTTCAGCTGGTCAAGGGCAGCCTGCAGGTCTGTTTTTGCCTGTGCAAGTGCCTGTTTGTTCTCAGCACTGGCATCATCCGTATATTTTTTCTGTGCCGCCTCAACCTCGGACATCTTATCATTCACATTCTTGATCTGGTCATTGATACTGTCGCCAAGCTCTTTCTTTGTCTGGTCAATCTGGTCTTTTCTATCCTGCACTTCCTTATCAATGGCTTTCTGCAGCGCATCAGTAAGGGAAGTTGTGCTTCCGGACAGCTGGGTGATCTTCTCGTCGAGCGAACTGTCACCGGCATTAAGTGCATCCAGTGCATCTGCGATCTGCTGGTTGATGTCTGCAACTTTCTTCTGCGTTGCATTATCCAGCCCATCCACAGTGTCAGACAGGGAATCAAGGTTGCCTTTATATGCATTGAGGGAATCCTGCAGGGCCTGTTTTGCATCTTCAAGTGCAGTCCGGTTCGACTCTGACTGGTCATCGGCATATGCCTGGCTTGCTTTCTTGTAGGCATCCAGCTTCTCCTGCACATCCGACATGTTATCAGCGATTGATCCCTTGATATCCGTGATGGCAGATTCCCTCTTCTGGCTCTCTGCATTCAGTGCTTCCTGCAGTGTTGTGATGTTATCTCCATTTGCATCAATCGTCTGTGAAAGGGATGCACACTCATCGGAAAGGCTTTTAAAGTTCTCCCCGATAATGTTTTCAATCTGTGTCACAGCATAGCTGAGCTGGTTGATTGCTTTCGTATACTCCTTCTCATTTCCGGAAAGGACACCGACGAACTGTGCTATCGTCATATCAGAAGTATCAACAACTTCCGCTTTATCAATGGAACCTTTCTTTGCGGTGATCCGGCGCAGGAAAGCATTTTTTACGTTGATCTTCCCACCAAGGTCGTCCGCGTTCTGATTGATCTGTTTGATCTGTTCATTGATATTTGTCACTGACTGCTGTACAGTTGCCATCTTGTTATCAAGGTTTGAGCTTGATTCCTTCTGTGAATCCTTGATCTGGCTGCTTAAAGAAGTAATCTGTGACTGCATACTGTTAATATTGGAAGTTATGGAATTCACAGAATCCTTAACACCCTTGATATCACTTGCCACTGATTCTGCCGCTTTCTTGGCAGAGCTGCTTTCTATCTCACTAATCTCAGCAGATGTAAAATAGTCGGTTCCCTTTACCGGTGTCTTTACATTTTTCTCTACCTGCTTAATAATGTCATTCTGGATTTTTGTAAGTTCCTTCTCTTTCACCACGGTATCCGTATTCTTTAGTACATCTTTTACCGTTTTGGTGACGTTGAGCTGCTTTGTGATCTGCTCAATCGTCTGCGGGGAAAGTGTTACATCATTTCCTTTGATGTATTTTGTTATGGTATTCTGCAGGCTGCTCTGGATATTCTTCTCAACCGTGCTCTGGATGGCAGCCACATCATCATCGGATATTTGGGAAACATCTGTATTCCCAACTGCACCCTTCACAGCCGATTTGATCATTCCCCTGACCTCAGAACGCTGTCCTTTGGAAAGCGAGTCCATACTGTAAGATCCTTCTGCTGCAACAGCCTTTTCCACAGTCTGCTTCACATTTTGGGTAACCTGCTTGACAAGTTCCTTTTTCGTTGCCTCCGGCAAACTGTCCTTGATATTTTCGCTGACCGCACGCTCTACCATTGCAGTAGAAACGTAATCGCCTATTTTTTCAGATAATACCTTTTCTGCAATCTGCCCGGTCACATCATCATCCATCTGATCGGTAACCTGATCAGACACCTTGTCGACGAATGCTTCTGCAAGAACGGCTTTCTGTCCCGTATTCTGCCCGATTATAAAAGTCACCAGTATTACCACGGCAAGGGACAAGGTAATGCATCCACCAATCAGGATATTTTTTGTTTTCCTTTTCATTTCCCGTTTTCCTCCTATTTATTTACATCCAATCTGTTATCACCGGTTTCATAGGATATGGATACGCCTTCCTGTGCATTGTATATAAATACGCTGAAGCAAATACCTTTTCCATTATCCTCCACGGATTCTGCTTCCATCATAACTCCATATGTAAGCAGATCTTCTTCATCATATAAAGGAGTGACTTTGTAAAGAACATGGTTTCCTGTTCGTTCAATATATTGAACGGTTTTTGTTTCAAATGTAAGCATCCCATCTCCTATTTTTAGAGCATCATTACCAGAATTAAGCTGCCTTGTTCCAGTAATCAAATTTTGGGGATTTGCGTTTTCCCCTGACAGGCAATATGCGATCAGGTGGCACCGGTTATATAAATAGTTTCCCTCTACCACTCCCGCATATTTGTTCTGTATCCAGCCAGATGGCTTTACCATCCCAATTTCACCACGCTCATCCTCTGGCAAAGACTCTTTTCCAATACATGCATATGCCGTGCCGGTTCTTCCAAGTTTATCAAGTTTACTAAACCTTTTAAAAGCGCCTTTTGATGCATCTGAAAGATCTAAATCCGGAATATTCTTATTTAAGATACAATAGGATTCCCCAGAATATGCTGGAATTTCATCTATGATCACATTCCCTTTTGTGTCTTTAAGGGAATGTACATATGCATCCTTCTTTTTTGAGGTTGCATCGGTGGAAGCCTTTCCTGTCCCATTGGCAACTTTATCTACCACATCTTTTATCGTTTCCTTAATCGATGCGTGATTTTTTTGGCCACCGGTATTACTGTATTCAAAGGCTTTTTCCTTTAAAGAATCCGTCTGGTTTTCTACAGATTTCTTTATGTGGACGGCAACCTTTTCTATGCTGTCCGTTATTCCAATATCCTCATCCTGACCCTTGGAAATAGTAACATCCTGCGAACCGGAAGATACCCATGGATAATCAATATCAGCATCGCCATATTGGGATATTGCGGCCATAATAACCAGTATTGCAAGGAATACGGCCGTCAGACGAACTTTTCTTTTCCTAAAAAAGCTAAAAATATTCCTGCTCCTTTCTGTATACAGACTGCCGCAGCCTTCTGGCTGATAACATGTACTCACTCCTTTCCCGGCATCGCGCCATCTTAGTCATAAATATAGTTAAAATGTCAAGCACGAAAAGAGCAGTTCGAAAATAAAAGGGGCTGTAAAATAAGTCCCTAATATAAGAAACGCCAATTCCGGCAAATGT